>Ga0116225_1002868_pt1 | contig 11330 bp, 10 predicted proteins | sample Sb_taG_8_FD_88968 | JGI IMG/M metagenome (GOLD analysis project Ga0116225, IMG submission 88968) | Peat soil microbial communities from Weissenstadt, Germany - Sb_50d_c_BC metaG | ecosystem: Environmental > Terrestrial > Soil > Wetlands > Peat | place: Germany: Weissenstadt | collected 2010-09-21 | reverse complement strand
GTCTTGTCGTTCTCGACGAGCTGGAAAGTGCCGAGCATCACGCCTGCCCGAGGCGCCATCCACGCCTGTTGCGCCACGCGCGGTCCCCAGTTGCCCTGCCAGCGCCCGACGAGCCATGCGAAGTCGGCGAGCGTGGTCTTCGGCGTTGGCGCAGGGGCGACGGTCGCCGGCTGCACGGGTGTCCCGGTCGTGCCCGCGCCCACCGGCTGCTGCGCCGGAGCGATCGCGCGAAGCGCTGCAAGCGCGAGCAAGAGTGCCAGCAAGAATCGAATCACGCCTGCAATGCCGGTGCGGCTCATGGTTCCTTTCGGGGTGGCGTTCCTGGCCGGTAGTGCCAGCCGCAAAGCATATCAAACATAAAGGCAAAATCCGCCCGTCGTGCATCCGAATCGCGTTGGCGCACGTCCTAAAAGAGTGAGGTTCGGCGCGGAACGTGCCGCAGGGGAATTCTTTGACGCCTTCGCGGGGCTATACGATAATCAAACACTGTTGCTCGCAAATGAAAGCAATTCTTAACATCGCTGCCGTAGCGGTGCTGTGCGCTGCGCTGATCGTCCCGGCGCGCGCCTACGCCCGCGCGCAGGCGCCGCAGCCGCCCGTCCAATCCGCGCCCGCTGCGAAAACTCCCGCGGACAACGCCGACAATTCCCGCGCCGATGCCTACTATTACTTCACGCTAGGCCATCTCGCGGAGCAGGAATACGACCTGACTACCAGCGCCGCTAAGGCGGACGAGGCCGCCGATTCCTACAAAAAGGCTCTCGAACTCGATCCCGGCTCGGGGGTCGTCCGCGAACGTCTCGCCGAGATTTACGCAAAGACCCAGCACATCCGCGACGCTTCGGCGATGGCGCAAGAAGCGCTCAAAATCGATCCCGACAATGTGGACGCTCACCGGCTGCTCGCGCGCATCTACGTGCGCTCGCTGGGCGAAATGGGCGCGGGCGAAGCGCAGACGGAAACGATCGCGAAGGCCGTTGAGCAGTTCCAGGCCATCCTGAAAATCGATCCATACGATACCTATTCAGCTTTGTGGCTGGCCCGGCTCTACCGGTTCGAGAACAAGCACAGCGATGCCGAGAAAGTGCTGCGCGGCATTTTGCAGAGGGACGCCGACAGCGGCGCCGCGCTCGAGCAGCTCAGCCAGATTTTGGTGGACGAAGGCCGCGCCAAGGAAGCGATCGACCTGCTGTCGCACGCCTCCGAGGACACAGAGGATCCGGCAATTTACGACCTGCTGGGCGACGCGTATTCCGAGGCCAAGGATTTCCCGAACGCCGAGACCGCCTATCGAAAAGCCGTCGAGGCCGATCCCGATGATCCGGGCCACCGCCATGGACTCGCGCAGGCCTTGATGGAGCAGGACAAGTATAAAGAGGCGCTCGAGCAATTCACGAAACCAACGGAGCTTTAGCCGGGCTCCTGGGAAAACCCCAGGCGGGCGGCGCAGCTCTACCGGCATCTGGGCGAATACGATCAGGCGGAGTCGAGCCTGCTGCGCGCGAAGCAACTCGCGCCGGGGAATCCCGAAATCTTGTACAACGAGGCGCTGCTCTACGAAGATCAAGGCCGTTTTGACGATGAAGTGAAAGTGCTCGCGGACACTATTGCCGGGATCAAGAGCCAGGCCGGCGGGGCGGGGAATCCGAGCGGGCTGGGAGTCTTGTACGAGCAGCTCGGCACCGCCTATCGCGAGCAGCGAAATTATTCCGCGGCGATCGAAACATATGGCGAACTCGGAAAGCTCAACCCGGCCGCGCAAGACCGCGCGCGGATGTTGATCATCGACACCTACCGCGAAAGTCATGACATTGATCGTGCCATCACCGAAACGAAGAAGGCGCTCGATGAAACTCCGAAGTCACGCGATCTGACGGTGACGTTGGCCATGCTGTACGGCGAAAAATCGGACACGCCTCAGGCGACGCAGCTCCTGCAAGGCCTGTTTCAGGGAAATGACGGCGATCAGGAGATCTATCTCGACATCGCCGAAGTTCAGGAGCGAGGCCGGAAATACGCCGACGCCGAACAGTCAGCCCAGAAGGCCGAGCAGATGGCCCACGACGATGCCGGGAGAGAAACGGCGTGGTACATGCTCGGTTCGATTTACGAGCGGCAGAAAAAATTCGATCAGGCCGAGCAGCAGTTCCGCAAAGTGCTGGATGTGAATCCGAACAACGCGGGCGTACTCAACTATTATGGCTACATGCTGGCCGATCGCGGGGTTCGCGTGGACGAGGCTGCCTCGATGATCCAGCGCGCGCTGAAGCAGGAGCCGAACAACGGCGCGTATCTCGATAGTCTGGGCTGGGCCTACTACAAGCAGAACAAGCTGGCCGAAGCGGAAGAATTTCTGCGCAAGGCCGTGGACCGCGAAGGCCAGGACCCGACGATCCTCAGCCATCTCGCGAACGTGTACGTGAAGCTCGGCCAGAACGAGCGCGCCGCGGACCTCCTCGAAAAATCGCTGGCGCAATGGCAAAAGGCCCTGCCCGCCGATTACGAAGCGGACAAAGTCAGCGAGACCGAAGCGCAGCTGAAGACGCTGAAGAAGCGACTCGCGCAGAAATCCTCTCCGGAAACGGCCAAACCGCAGTAAGCTCCCGCGCATGCCCCTTCGGAAAAACGGATCGGTGCGCCTGCCGGCATTCGCGAAAATCAATCTGTGCCTGCACGTTCTGGGGCGCCGCCCGGACGGCTATCACGAACTTCGCACGATCTTTCAAGCGATTTCCCTTCAAGACACGCTGGAACTCTCGCGAACCTCCAAGCCCGGAATTTTCCTGGAAACGGACGATGCGGAATTGCCCGCGGGCCCCGAAAATCTGGTGTATCGCGCAATCGACGCGCTCGGCTGCGAGATCGGAATTCGCGGTGGAATCCGCGCGCGGCTCGAAAAGCGAATCCCCGTGGCGCGCGGGCTAGGCGGCGGCTCAAGCGACGCGGCGGCGGCGCTGATCGGCATGCTGCGGCTCACGAAAAAGAAAATTCCGCTCGAACGCCTGATGCAGATTGCTTCGGGCCTTGGAGCCGACGTGCCATTTTTTCTGTTCGGCGGGCGCGCTTTGGCGGTGAATCGCGGCGATGAAATTTATCCACTCGATGACGCACCCAAGCGCACGATCGTCGTCGTTTCGCCGCGAAACATCGGCGTCAGCACGAAGGACGCTTATCAGTGGCTTTCCGCGGAATTGACAAACCGCGAGAAACCCCCTAATATTTGGGGGTTCTGCGCTCTGTGCTGGAGCCGGCAGGAAACGCTCTCGAACGATTTCGAGAGGCCCGTTTTCAGCCGCCATCCGCGACTCGGAGAAATCCGATCGGGATTGCTCAAGCGAGGAGCCGCGAATGCCGCGCTGGCGGGTAGCGGGTCGGCGGTGTTTGGAGTATTCCGAAACCCAGCGCAGGCGCGCCGAGCCGCTCGGGCGTTCCCGGAAGATTCGGTTTACGTCGTCGAAACCCTTTCCAGGGAAAAGTATGGCCGCGCGATGGGTTGGCGTGTGGCCGTCTGAGGAAATAACTTTGGCCGAAGACAAATTCAAGGTGTTCTGCGGCACTGCGAATACCGCGCTCTGCGACGCCATTTGCGCGCAGCTCGGTGTGCCGCGCGGCCGCGCCGAACACGGCCAATTTTCCGATGGCGAGACGCGCTATCAGGTTCTCGAAAATGTGCGCGGCGCGGACGTGTTCGTCGTGCAGCCGTGCAGTTCGCCAGTGAATCACCACCTGGTTCAGTTGCTGCTGATGATCGACGCGTTTAAGCGCGCGTCGGCCTGGCGCATTACACCGGTGATTCCGTATTACCCGTATGCAAGGCAGGACCGCAAGGACCGGCCGCGCGTGGCGATTTCGGCAAAGCTTGTGGCGGACCTGCTCGAAACGGCGGGGTCGAGCCGCGTTCTGTCGCTCGACCTGCACGCGCCGCAGATTCAGGGATATTTCAATATCCCGGTAGATCACTTGTACGCCGCTCCGGTGCTGGTCGAATATTTTCAGAAGAAGAAGATCGGGTCGATCACGGTGGTTTCGCCCGACGCGGGCGGCGTCGAGCGGGCGCGGCTTTTCGCGAAGCGCATCGATGCGCCGCTGGCGATCGTGGACAAGCGCAGGATCGACATCAACGTGAGCGAAGTGATGCACCTGATCGGCGACGTTTCGGGCCGCCCCGCGCTGGTGATCGATGACATCATCGACACCGCCGGGACCCTCGTGAAGACCGCCGAGGCGCTGCTCCAGAACGGCGCGACGAAAGTGTTCGCCGCTTGCACGCACGCGGTGCTATCGGGACCGGCCGTCGAGCGAATCACAAAGTCCGCGATCGAGGAAGTGGTGGTCACGGATTCGGTTCCGCTCAGCGACGCGGCGCGGGCCGTGCCGAAGATCAAGGTTCTGAGCGTCGCGCCGCTGCTCGCGCGCGGCATCCAGTCGATTCACGAAGAGACTTCGATCAGCGAGCTTTTTATTTAGAGAGTCACGCCGCAAAACGAAGAGAGATTCCTCGGGCCGGGAAGCCGACCCTCGGAATGACGAATTCTGAGTTTGAGAGGCAGAAGGAAAGGCACATGGAAACATTTACAGTCGAAGGGAAAGTTCGCGAGTCGCGCGGCAAGAACGCCGCACGCCGCACGCGCCTCACCGGGATGGTCCCGGCGGTGCTTTATGGCGCACGCAAAGATTCGATCTCGATCGCGGTGAATGCCAAGCAGGTGGCGCGCATTCTCCGCTCCGAGACGGGCCACAACACGATCTTCAGCGTGCAGCTTGACGACGGCAAGCAAGAAAAGGCCATGCTGAAGGACTGGCAGGTCGATCCGGTGAGCAACAAGCTGCTGCACGTGGACCTGCTGCGCATCGCGATGGACGTGCGCATGCGCGTCCGCGTGCCGGTGCACACGTTCGGCGAGCCGCAGGGCGTGAAACTTCAGGGCGGCATATTCGAAATGGTCGCGCGCGAGGTCGAGCTCGAATGCTTGCCGGGCGACATCCCGGAAGAGTTCAAGGTGGACGTGACCGATATGATGATCGGCAAGCAGCTTCGCGCCGCCGACCTTCCGATCGATCCGGCGAAGATCAAGCTGCTCACCAATCCGCAGCAGGTGCTGGCGCACGTCGTGATTCTCAAGAAGGAAGAAGAGCCGGCGGCGGAAGCAGCCGTGGCCGCGGAAGCAGCGCCGGCCGAGCCCGAAGTCATCAAGAAGGGCAAGAAGGAAGCCGAAGAGGGCGAAGCCGAAGGCGGCGCGGAAGCAGCGCCGAAGGCGGAGAAGTCCGAGAAGAAGAAGTAGCCCGGAGCGTTCCGGTGTTGCGCACGGCGTGAAGGCACATGCGACTCATCGTTGGTCTCGGCAATCCGGGTCCCGATTACGAATGGACGCCGCACAACATGGGATTTCTGGCTGTCGATGCGCTGGCTGAACGAGCCGGGATTCGCGTCACGCGGCCGGAAGCGAAATCGCTCATCGGACGCGGCATCGTGGCGGGCCAGGATGTGATTCTCGCCAAGCCGCAGACGATGATGAATCTGAGCGGCGTGGCCGTACGGATGCTGGTTGAGCGTCACGATTGCACGCCGGAAGATGTGATCGTACTGCTCGACGAAGTGGATTTGCCGTGGGGCATGTTGCGGATCAGAGATCGCGGCCGCAACAGCACGCACAACGGATTGAAGGACATCATCCGCGCGCTGGGCACGGATGAGTTCATCCGAATCCGGCTCGGAGTGCAGCCCGAGCGTATGTGGGGAGATCGCAAGGATTACGTCCTCTGCACCATGGGGCGCGAGGAGCGCCGGATGGCGCAGGAAATGGTTGTTGAGGCGGTCAGCGCCGTGGAAACGGTCCTGGCCGAGGGCGTCGGCACGGCGATGGCGCGGTTCAACCGTAAGGCGACGCCGGGCGAAGAGAAAGCCGAGTAGCGAATTTGCCGTTGCCATAGGAAGGCAAGGAATCGAGAGGACACATGGAAGAGCGCCAGTACGACCTAATTTTCATCTGCCGGCCGGACACGCCGGAAGCGGACGTCGACAAGGTGATTGCGACGCTCGAGCACGCCGCCACCGAAAAGGGCGGCAAGATCGAGAAGACCGAGAAGTGGGGCCGCAAGCGCATGGCCTACCGCGTCCAGCGCCTGCGCGAGGGATATTACGTGTACATGGCGGTGCGTTCGACGCATGGGGAAGTCGTGAAGGAACTCGAGCGGCGCTTGAAAGTGGCCGACGTTGTGATGAAGTATTTGACCGTGCGCGTCGATGAAGAATTGAAGCGCCAGGAAAAACTCAAGAAGCACCACGAGCGCCGCGCCCCGCGCCGCCCGCGCAAGACCGCTCCGGCGGGTGCCCGGGGCGCTCCAAGCGCACCAAGCAGCGGCGAACAGGCCGCCGCGACATCTTAATCAGTTTAGTCAGGGAGAAATCGAATGGCAGAAGAAAACGCACCACGTCCAGCGGCACCGCCCACAGCACCAAGCGCACCGTCAGGACATTCAGGACCCTCCGGGTCGTCCGGACATTCCGGCCCGGGCGGACCATCGGGGGGATATTCGGGAGGCGGAGGACGATTTGGAGGTCCGCGTCCGCAGGGCGGAGGCCCAGGCGGCGGCAGGCCCGGCGGTCCCGCGAAGCGCGGCAAGCGCAGTTTCGTGCGCAAGAAGAAGGTGTGCCGGTTCTGCGTCGATAAGTCGGACTACATCGACTACAAGAAGGCGGAGATTTTGGCGCCGTTCCTTCAGGAGCGCGGGAAAATTCTTCCGCGCCGCATGACGGGCACGTGCGCGCGGCATCAGCGATGGCTCGCGGTCGCGATCAAGCGGGCGCAGAATATCGCGCTGCTTCCGTTCGCCGCGGAACTGTAATCGTTTGGGGACGAATCCCCATTTTCGTGTCATTCCGAGGGCCGGTTTAGAGGCCCGAGGAATCTCTCTTCCGTTCGCAACCGGAGAAAAGAGAGATTCCTCGCTTCGCTCGGAATGACGCGCGTCGCATGAAAGGTCGATGAAAGGTTAAGGATCATGCAAAAAGTCATCTTGCAAGAAGACGTCGAAAAGCTCGGCACGCGCGGCCAGGTTGTGGAAGTCGCCGAAGGCTACGCGCGGAATTTTCTGCTGCCGAGGAAGCTGGCTCTCGAAGCCAGCGCCGGCAACATGAAGCGCCTCGAAAAGATGCGCGCGGCGTTCGCGAAAAAGGAAGCTACCGAAAAGGGCGACGCACAGAAGCTCGCCGAACTCCTCGTGGGCGTCGCGCTCGAATTCGCGCGCAAGGCGGGAGAGAGCGACCAGCTCTTCGGCTCGGTTACTTCCGGCGACGTCTCCGAAGCGCTCGCCGCCAAGGGCTTCACCATCGAGAAGCGCAAGATCGTCCTTGCCGATCCCATCAAGGTGATCGGTGAATACGAGATTCCCGTGAAGCTGCATCGCGAAATCACCGCCAGCGTGAAGGTCACGGTCAAGAAAGAAGAGTAGGCAGCCACTTTTTCACTTTTCAACGCGCCGGTCCTCACCAGACCGGCGCAATCCGACTTATCCACTTTTCCGAAAAAGTCCACAGGGCAGTACGGTTGACGTTTGCGCGCAGCGTGCGCACACTCGTGCGCGATCCAAAATTTTCTCGTGCGATCGAGCATTCACGAACGCGAACGAGAAGCGCAAACTGCGGCCGAAAATGGCCGCTTGCGCGAAAAAGTTTCTTAGGCGAAAATAAAGCGAATTACTATGGCGACCGACACAGCAATCGAACGACCGCTTCCGCACAATCTCGAAGCTGAGCGCAGCATCCTCGGCGCCGTCCTCCTCGATAACCACGCGCTCAACGCCGCGGTCGAGCGCCTCCGCAGCGAGGATTTTTTCCTTCCGCAGCACCGGCACATCTTCGAGCGCATGGTGCAGCTCGGCGAAAAGCAGCAAGCCATCGACACGATCACGCTAATGGAAGACCTCGTCCGCAGCGGGAACCTCGAAGCCGCGGGCGGCGTCGCGTACCTTTCGCAACTTGCCGACGGATTGCCGCGCGTGACGAACGTCGATCACTACGCGCGCATCGTGAAGGAAAAGGCGATCCTGCGGACCTTGATTTACTCCGCGGGCGTGATTCAGGAGCAGGCGCTGGCTGCGGGCGACGACGCGGACGTGATCCTCGACCGCGCCGAATCCACGATCTTCCAGATCGCCGAAGACCGCGTGAAGGTTGGGCTGATCGGCGTCAAAGATCTCGTCCGCGACGGTTTCGAGCGCCTCGAAAAGATTTTCAGCGAAGGCCGCCGGATCACGGGCCTTGCCACCGGCTACGCCGGCCTTGATAACGAAACGGCCGGCTTGCAGCCGTCCGAGCTGGTGATTCTTGCGGCGCGCCCATCGATGGGGAAGACGGCGCTGGCGCTGAACATCGCCGAAAACGTCGCGCTTCGCCAGCGCGAGCCTGTGGCGATCTTCAGCCTGGAAATGTCGAAGGAGTCGCTGCTGTTGCGCCTGCTCGCGTCGCAGGCGCGCGTGGACGCGCACAAATTCCGCACCGGCCACATGAATCGCGAGGACTGGAGCAAAGTTACCGCGTCGCTCGCGGAACTCGGCGAAGCGCCGATCTGGATCGACGATTCGGCGTCGTCAACCGTGCTCGAAATGGGCGCCAAGGCGCGGCGTCTCAAGCGTGACCGCGGGCTGTCGCTGATGGTCGTCGATTATTTGCAGCTTGTCGTCCCCACGCACACGGGACGCGGCACGAACCGCCAAGAGGAAGTCTCGAGCATTTCGCGCGCTCTCAAGGGCCTTGCGAAAGAGTTGAAAATTCCCATCGTCGTGCTGAGCCAGCTCACGCGCGCGCCCGAGCGCGAGGAGCGCAAGCCGCAACTCGCCGACCTGCGCGAATCGGGCGCCATCGAGCAGGATGCGGACGTCGTTCTCTTCATCAACCGCCCCAATTTCTACAAGACCGACATCCCCGAAGAGGAGCGCGCCAAGGCCGAGCTGATCATCGCCAAGCAGCGCAACGGCCCGACCGGCCTCCTGAATTTCGTTTTCCTCAGCCGCCACACCCGCTTCGAAGAAGCCGCGCCCGATGCCTGGAGCACCGGCGGTGAAGAATAGCCTGCGCTGCTCCGCGAAGCGCGCCGTTGGCCAAAAAAAGTCGAAAGAAAGAGGGATTCTTCGGCGTCAGTAAGAACCGCGACGTCAACAAAAGTCGACCACGCCCAAATTTGCCCGGTAGCTCGATTCGCAGAGCGTCGCCGACCGGCCACAGTCGTGTCGTTTCTACCGCGCACGCCTTTGGACGTTCGTCCGAGCCGTTTCTGCCCGTCGTATAAAGCGCACGTTTTGCTGGGGATTCACGTGGCGCCGGCGGCAAGTTCCGTCACAGTCGAATGGCGGGCCGAATGCAGCATGCCAAACCGGGCTGTTTACCTAAACGCTGCGCGACGGTTTGCCGGTGTGAATTGTTGCGCGCCGCCGGGCCAAGAGTCTGGCATTCTAAATGAGCATGGAAAAGCCAATTCGAGTTCAGGGACGCCCGCTCTGGGCGGAAGTTTCGCTCGCCGCGATCGCGCACAATCTGAAGGTCGTCCGCCGCCACATCGGGCCGAAGCCGGAAATCCTCGCCGTCGTGAAATCGAACGCCTATGGCCTGGGCGCCGTTCCGGTGGCGAAGGCGCTGCAGAAGGCCGGCGCGGAGCGTTTCGGCGTCACCTGTGCGAACGAGGGTATCGAGCTGCGCGAATCAGGCATCCGCAAGCCGATTCTGGTGCTCACCGGATTCTGGCCGGGGGAAGAGAAGCGCTTCATCCAGAATCGCATTACGCCCACCGTGACGCGCCTCGAAGACGTCCGCCATCTCGAGCGCGCGGCGAAGTCCGCCGGCGTCAAATCGCCGCTGCGCTTTCATCTGAAGATCAACTCCGGCATGAATCGCCTCGGGATCGCGCCGTCCGAAATCGACGCATTCGCTGCCGCGCTCGCCGATTCACGCCACATCGCGCTCGAAGGCACATTCACGCATTTTGCATCGGCGGAGGATTTCAGCGCTCGCCAGACGGACGATCAGGAGCAGCTCTTCCGCGATTGCCTCGACCGCCTGCGTGCGTTCGGCATTTCGCCGGGCATCGTCCACATGGCCAATAGCGGCGCGATCTGCGCGCGGCCGAGCACATGGGCGGACATGGTTCGCCCCGGCGCGATTCTCTACGGCTACTATCAATCGTTCGATCCGCCGGATAAGGGGCAGGAAGTGCGCGATCGCTTGCCGATCCACGCGAGCCTTTCGCTGCGCGCGCGCATTATCACGCTGCGCGACCTCCCTGCGGGGCAGCCCGTGGGATATGGCGCGCGCTTCGTAACCGAGCGCCCCTCGCGCATCGCCGTGATCAACGCAGGCTACGCCGACGGCATCCTGCGCCAGAGGACGAATCGCGGCTGCGTGCTCGTGCGCGGACGCCGCGTGCCGCTCGTGGGAACGATCTCGATGGACTTGACCACGCTCGACGTAACCGACGTGCCGGACGTCGCTCTCGGCGACCTCGTCACGATCTACGGCAAGGACGGCAGCCACGACATTCAGGTGTCCGACGTGGCCCGCGAGATCGGCACCGTCACTTCCGATCTTTTGTGCGCGCTTGGCCGCCGCGTGCCGCGCTACTACCTCTGATCGTCACTACCTCCGGACTCGCCTTGCCCACCGGTTTGCGCTCGGTGCTATACTGCTATCTATACATAGTGCCTTGTCTCATAAACGGCACAGATTCATCTCCGGCATCGAAACATACTTCTCATACAGCCGGAAAAGGGCCCGGATTAGAGCTGTTTAATAGTTCATACGTTTCATAGGGTGCCACCATGCCAAGGACTTTTAACGCGCCGAGCCGCACACCGGCTGGCGCGGCCCCGGAACATCCGCCGGTGAAGGTGCCAGTTCCCGCGCGCGTATTTCAGGATAGCGCCGGATCATTTTGGGACATCCTGGCGTTCCGCCTGATCTTCGCGGTCGTCTGCACCGGGGCCGGTTTCCACTTTCGGCCCTTCGGCCTGAGCGAACAGCACGGCGCGATCGCCGGGTTTCTGTTCGCGATGTCCGTAATTCTATTTGAACTGCGGCTGCGAAAGATCAGCCTGCGAAGGTTGATCGGCGCCGCCGTCGGATCGATTCTCGGGATTCTGGGCGCCTACCTGATCTCGCTCATCTTCACGCACACGACGATCCCGGAGAGCACCCGGTCATTCTTCAGTCTCGGCATTTTCGTCCTGATGACCTACATCGGCCTGGTGCTCGGCGCCAACAAGGGCGACATGCTCAACCTGCAGGCGTTCGGCGGCGTATTCGGCAGCGAACGCAGCATGAGGCATTCGGTCAAGCTGCT
>Ga0116225_1002856_pt1 | contig 11362 bp, 9 predicted proteins | sample Sb_taG_8_FD_88968 | JGI IMG/M metagenome (GOLD analysis project Ga0116225, IMG submission 88968) | Peat soil microbial communities from Weissenstadt, Germany - Sb_50d_c_BC metaG | ecosystem: Environmental > Terrestrial > Soil > Wetlands > Peat | place: Germany: Weissenstadt | collected 2010-09-21 | reverse complement strand
CTTTGCGGTGGCCTTCGCAGCATGGTTTGGCGGATTTCGTCCCGCGGTGCTGTCGATTGCCCTCTCGCTACCGATCGGCGCCTGGTTTTTCGCCGCACCGACGCGATCGTTTCGGGTGAGCGGACATGACGACCAGGTAGCGATGCTGATGATCGTGGTGGTCGGTTTCGCGGTCGCGCTGTTAACGCGTTCGCAATCGGGCGCGGTAGAGCGCGCCTTGCGCTCAGAGAACTCAGAGCGGATTCAGCGGCAATGATTCGAGACGACGCTGGCCAGCATCGGCGATGCGGTGATCGCCACCGATGCCGAGGGCCGCATCACATTCGTGAACCGGATCGCATCGGCACTGCTGAAATGGCCTGGGGACGAAGCTGAGGGAAGAGCGCTCGACGAAGTCTTCAGGATTGTGAATGAGGTGACACGCGCGACAGTGGAGAGTCCGGTGGCGCGGGTGCTGCGCGAGGGCAAGATCGTCGGCCTCGCGAATCACACGAGCCTGATCGGCAAAGACGGAACGGAGGTGCCGATCGACGATAGCGCCGCACCCATTCGAGATGCCGATGGAAACATCCTGGGCGCAGTCCTGGTGTTTCGCGACGTTACCGGACGGCGGCGGACGGAAAAGCAACTTGCCGAACAGGCAAAGCTGCTGGAGCAGGCGGCCGCAGAGGCGCGCTCGCAGCGTCAACGCCTGGGACTTGCGCTTACCGCCGGAAAGATGGGCGTGTTCGAGGTGGACCCTGCCGCGAAGGTGTTCTGGTGGTCGCCAGAGACGTATTCCCTCTTCGGCGTGAGTCCGGCGGAATTCAAGCCGGCGCGAGACTCGTTTGCAGCGCTGATTCATCCGGGAGACAAGGAAAACTTCATGCAGTATTGGGACGAAAATACTGCCGAGTTTCAGCCGATCAATCATGAATTCAGGATTCTGAAGCCGGACGGCAAGGAGCGCTGGATCAGTTGCCGCGGGACGCCGAGGTACGACGACGGGGGCTCGCCGATTCATTATTCCGGGCTTTTCCTCGACATTACCGAGCGCAGGGAAGCCGACCAGGTGCTGCGCAAATTTGAAAAGCTGTCAGCGGCAGCGCGGCTTTCGGCGGCCATCGCCCACGAGATCAACAATCCGCTGAGTGCGATGAGCAACCTGATCTATCTCGCAAAGAAAGCGCCTGGCGTTCCTCAGTCCATCGCGGAATTGCTTGTCCAGGCGGAACACGAACTGGAACGGGTGGCGCATGTCACCCGACAGGCGCTCGGGTTCTATCGCGAGTCATCGAGAGCCGAGGCGATCGATGTTCCGGAATTGATCGACTCCGTGCTCAAGGTTCTTTCCACCAGAATTGAAGAAAAGAAAATCACGATCGAGCGAGACTTTGTTGAGGGTGCGCGAGTCGATGGTGTGCGTGGCGAAATCAGACAAGTGGTCTCGAACCTGCTCGCCAATGCGATCGAAGCAGTGCAGGTGGGAGGCACCATCTCCGTCGCTACGCACCAGGCCGATGCAGGCGAAGAGCGGGCGGTCGAGATCATTGTTGCGGACGATGGGCATGGGATCGCGCCCGAACACCTCGATCACATTTTCGAGCCGTTCTTCAGCACCAAACCCGGGACGGGTACGGGACTTGGCTTGTGGGCTGCGAAAGAGATTGTAGGACGCCACCACGGGAGCATTGAGGTTCAACGCGGGCAGAGCGATGGGCGCGGCGCTACGTTTGCCGTTCGATTGCCGAGCGAGGCGGGCGGCCGCATTTCGAGCGCGCCGAGTGATCCGAGAAAATCGGCGAGAGCGGAACAGGACGGTTCCCAGCGCGACGACGCAAGGAAACTTGGGTGAAGCGGGGTCCGAGACCTGATGCAACCCGCCAATTCCGACAGGTGTGCTGGCATGTGCCGGCCTCGCCTCCCCGCATCATGTCTGATCCCTGATTCCTGACCCTGTTTTTGGGCGGCAAATGGCGAAGAAGTGAAAGGCGCCAGCCTCGTCCCATACATCTGGCCCGGGAGGCCGGCGCCCGTAGTATTCCTCAATCCAGACACTGCGCAGGCGGCGCCTGGGTAGCGTAGAACAGACCCAAGATTGAATGAATAATTCGATGCTATCTGCGGGTCCGCAGCGGGGACCGTGTTCACAGTCACAATCCTCTGTTCATTGAAGGAGAGTTTCGTGATTGACATCACGCGTTTAGGCGATGGGCTGAGTTCCGTTCTTACGCGCCCCCTGCGGGGGCTTTGCGTGCGAAGCAATTCCCCCAGTCTTGCGACTGGGGCTAGCGTCTTTTGGCCGCTGAAGCGGGCTTTATGCCGCATTTGGTACGGCTCAGGTTTGGGCGGGAGCGGGTTTCTCTGCCGGCTGCGAAGATTTGCCGGATGATTCGGGATCGCGGGAGATCCACCACATCACTTCTCCGAAGATCTTCCACTTGGAGGCGTTGGTGACGTTGACGGGGAGGAACTTGTAATTCGCCGAGATGAGGAGATCGGCGCCGGAGATGCGCTGGAAGCGCGCGACCTTGAAGCCGAGGTCGCGATGGGCGATGACGGCGATCCGCTGATGAAGACGGTCGCGCTCCCTGATCGCCGAATCGATAAAGAGGAGGGAGCCGGGCGTAATGGTGGGCAGCATGGATTCGCCGTCGAAATGGATGGCGATCATTTTCTCGGGGTGCGGGCACCAGGCCAGGGGCGCGAGCAGAATCTCTTCGATGGCAACCTCGGAAACTGTGACGTTTTGCCTGGGCGGAATGCGATCTCCGTAGGCGGTGATATTGAGCAGCGGAATGGCGACGGCGTTTCCGGCGCCGTCAAGCTGGCGGGAGAGCTTGCGGGTTGAGACCAACTTCAAGTCTCGGAGCTTGACGGGCATGGAGACGGGCACATTGCGCAAGCTGGCGTCAGAAAGAGCGGCGGAATCGACGCCCGCACGTTCCCAGAAGTAGACGCCGTGCGGCGGCCGCGCGAGGTTGCCGAGTGCGACATAGAACTCGGCGGTCGGCTCCTGGCGGCCCTGCACCCACCGCGAAACCGTCGCGGGAGAGACGCCGACGCGCTCGGCCAATTCGGCCTGGCTGAGCTTGAGGTCGTCAAGAAGGCCGCGAATTCGGCCGGCCCATTCGGAGGGTTGTGGTTTCTGCGCAGTCGATCGCATGGGTGGTCCGGGTTTCACGCGTGCAATCCAGAAAATAAATCAATCACTTACGGAGCACACTGGGTATACTTTCACGAATTCTTCGCATCTTAGGGAGTGACGGACGAGGCCTCAGTGTTGGGGCTGGGCTCATTTTCCGATCAAACCAGCTCTCAGTGTCGCCATGACCGCAACCGATCAGCCCCGAAGAATTCTGGTACTCGACGATGCGCCGGCCGTTGCAGAGAGTCTGGCGCTAATCCTTTCGAGGGCAGGATTTGGAGTCAAGGTTGCCCACTCGGCGGAAGACGCCATTCAACTGATGACAAACTGGGAGCCCAATGTCGCATTCGTTGACGTCATGCTGCCGGGAATTAATGGAATCGAGTTTTCCGACGAACTGGAGCGGAAGTATCCGCAGTGCGAAATTGCGCTGATGTCGGGGCACCCCGGTGCAGGGGACTTGATGGAGAACGCGCGACAAGAAGGGCGCGAGCTTTCAGTTTTGCCAAAGCCGTTTGAGCCGGATCGCTTCATTGCGATTGCTCGCGGGGATGAGACGGCCTCCGGGGAAAATGAAGAGCTCGGGGATACGGCGGCGCTCCCGCTTGGACGGGAGACGCCGACGGCCGGCGCTGATGAGGAGTCGGCAAAGGTCACGCAGGCCCAGGGTGAGGTGGTCGGCAAGCCGGGCGATCCTGGTGGGGTGGTTTAGGGCGGCGGTGCGGATATCCCATCCAAGCGGAGCTTGGATGGGGCACACTGCATTCTGGTGAGGGCGTGGACCCTTCGACTTCGCTCAGGGCAGGCTCTCGCACTACTGCCGGTCGGGAGACTGGCGCTTCTTGATGCCACCGACTTCGTATCTCCCACCCAAGCGGAGCTGGATGGGGCACCCGTTTTCAAAATACTGAATGCGGCTAGCCCATCAGGCCGAGGTAGGGGCTGGTGCCGAAGTTGGCGAAGTTCGGGAAGACGGTGCGGATCTGGCCGTCGGAGAGGCCGAACCAGCGGGCGAGCGTGCCTGCGTATTGCTCGACGGAAGTGGTGGGAATGAGGCGGCCGTTGCCGACGTCATTCTGCTGATCGACGCCGACGACGGGATATTGGCCGTACATGTCGCCGCCCGCCACAGCGCCGCCGATGACGAAGTGGTGGCTGCCCCAGCCGTGGTCGGTGCCGTCGCTGTTGCAGGTGAGCGTGCGGCCGAAGTCGGAGATGGTGAAGGCGGTGACGTTGTTGGAAAGTCCCATGTTGGCCATCAGCCCATCAAAATATTCAAACGCCGCGCCGAGCTGGGCGAGAAGCTGCGCGTGAGTTTTGGCCTGGCCGTCGTGGGTGTCGAAGCTGCCAAGCTGCACATAGAAGATCTGGCGGCTGACGCCGAGCGATCCGCGGCCGGCAATGATGCGCGCAATGGTTTGCAGCGATGCTGCGAGCGGGTTGTTGGCGAGCATGTTGGTGGTGGGGTCGAGGAATTGCGGCGGATTGGGCACGCCGCCCACACCGGCAGGAGCCATCGCCGTGACCAGCGCCGCCTGCGCCTGGATGGAGCGGGCGATGACGACCTCGTATTCCTTGGCAAAGAGATTGGTTTCATCGGCGCTGAGAATGGAGTTGAGCGGATTGGCCGCGGAGGGAATGCCGAAAGGCGGCTGTTGCAGTCCGGTGATGGGAATGGGGCCGGCGGGGGTGACGTTGATCTGGAAAGAGCTTTGCCCGGCGAGGAAGAGCGCGTTGCCGCAGGTGGAGATGCAGGTGAACATGGAGTTGGAATTCACGTTCATGGCTTCAATGGCGTCGGCGACGGCGCCGCCCCAGCCCACGCGCTCGCCGCTGCCCAGGTTGGAGGCAACAGCCTGCCACGCGGCGGTCTGATCGAAGTGCGAAAAGAGCGAGTCAGGCAGCTCGACTGAGTTGGCGTTGATCTGCGTTTTGGTGGCGGGCGCGATGAGCGTGCCGGTATGGGCGACGACGGCGGCGCGGCCTGCGTTGAAAAGAGTCTGGATGCCGGAGAGCGCGGGATTGAGCGCGAAGGTGCGACCGCTCTGCGGAGTCTTTAGGGTGATGGGCAGCAGATTGGCAATCGGATAAGCGAGGCCGGGCGCGCCGGAGCGGGCCGAGGTGAACGCGGCAAAGGAGTCGGGATCAGTGGCGATCACGGTGCCGTGGCCATCGTTGCCGCCCTGCAGATAAACGCAGATGAGGGCGCGATAGTCTGACCCGCCGGTGCCCTGCGCCATGGCGGCGAGCGAGTTGAGCTCAAGAAAAAACGGGCTCACGTAGAAGCCGGCCATGGAGGCCATGGAGGCGGTGCGAAGAAATTGCCGGCGGGTTTGAGGGCATGTGCACTTTGACATGGCTTACTCCTATTGCTGCGCGGCGAAGTCGGGCGACGCCACGGTGAGATAGATGGCCGCTTGCACGCGGCTCAAGAGCGCCGCGTTGACTGCATTCTGATCGCCGCCTGTGGGGATGGGAATGGAATTGATGGTGGCGAGAATCTGGTTGTAAAGCGTGGTGTTCATCTGGCCCGCCATGAGCAGCAGGTTGATGCGGTCGAGCAACTGATCGGGAGTGGCGGCGAGGCTCATCTCGGTTGCATACGAGGAGAAAACATCGGAGCCGCCGAGAGCGTTGGAGCCGATGGCGCCCTGCATGTAGTTGATGAAGCCGACGACGCTGGAGACGTTGACGATCTGCATTTCAGGCGCGAACAGTCCGGCGGAAGAAATTGATGTATTGGGCGGAGTGTAGTTGGGCGCGAACCAGTTGAAGACGGTGGGCGAGCGGAGCCACATTTCGTTGTAGCCGTAAATGGAATCTTCAGCGGAACCGATGTTGAAGGAGCCAGTGCGCGATTGCGCGGTGAAGGCGCGCGCCCACTCGGCGTAGCGAAGCAGCGGTTCGCGAACCTTGCCGTATTGCGCAGTGCCGACGACGGTGGCCGTGTCGCGCGCTTCGGGATCCATGAGGATGGCGGTGATGACGGCCTGCAGATTGCCGCGGACGCCAGTGCCGTCGTTCTTGAAGACCTGCGCAATGCGGTTGACGTAAGCGGGACTGGGATTGCTGGTGACCAGGTGCTCGATCATCTGCTTAGAGAAGAAGGCCGGCAGATTCGGATGGTTGAACAGCGTGTCGAGCGCGATCTTGAGGTCGCCTGCGGGGTCGGGGCTGCCTGAGGCGGGAATCGTCACGCCTAGAAAATCTTTTTCGACGGTGGAGTGGTGGTTGGGGAAGCTCTGCATGGAGAGCAGCTCTTCACCGTAGCCGGGGCCGACGTAGACGCAGCAGTTGGACCACGCATTGTCACTGGAGTCGCCGGGAATATTCCAGCTCCATCCCGTGAAGACGGCGGCCAGGCCCTTGACGTCAGTATTCGAATACGTGGGAATGGGGTTGCCGTTGCCGTCAAGCTTCTGCGTGCCGTCGTCGTTCAACTGCCAGAGGCCGATGGTGAAAAGCTGCTGCACTTCGCGCGCGTAGTTTTCGTCGGGATCGGTGTTGGCGTTGCCCTTGTCGTTACCCTGCATGGAGAGGAACTGGCCCATCATGGGGCTGAGGGTCACGTCCTGAAGGAGCTGGCGGAAGTTGCCGAAGGCGTCGGCGCCGAGCATGTCGTAGTAGCCGGCTTCGCCGCGCGGCATGCTTTGAATGGTGGAGGTGTTGTTGCTGGAGATGACGAAGAGCTGCGAGAGCGCGTATTTGACGCGCTGGCGGAGCTGATCGGGCGCAGTGAGCGATTGCTGCCAGAAGGCATCCTGGACGAGATCGTCGTTTTTGTCGTTCTGGACGAAGAGCGCGGCGTTGCACTTGACGTCGCCCGATGCGCAGGGCGGGTTGTTGACGATGACGGCCTGCTCGACGGCGGGCTCTGTGGCCGTGGCGGGCAGGGCGAATTGCTGGTCGAGCCACCACTGAAATCCGTTGAGCGAGACGTCGCGGACATCAGCGTCGGTGGCGCCGAAGGTGGCCTGCTCAAGAAAACGCGCGGCGTCGCCGGGGCTGACGATGGGTGTGGGCGGCGTGCCGTTGACGGTGGCGATGAGATCGGCGGATGTGGCCGGGCCGGGCGCCGGATTGAGGACCTGAAGATCGAGATTGCCGGGGTTGGTGATATCGACGGTGGCCGCGAGTTGGCCGCCGCTGTTGAAGGTGGTTGAGACGGGTGAGCCATCGACAAGAACCTGCGCACCGTTGATAAACTGGGAGCCGGTGAGAACGATGGTGGCCGATCCGGGATTGAAATTCATCGGCGTGGCGGCGGTGAGGATCGGAATGGGATTCATCACCGAGATGTTCTGTGTAATGGAGACGGTTGGGTTGTCGACGCTGGTGATGGTGAGCTGGACGATGTTGCTCGGAGTGGGAACGACGGGCGGCGCGGTGTAGGTGATGGAACCGTTCGTATTGGAAACCGCGGTGCCGACGATCGCGTTGCCGCCGGCGATGCCATTGACCTGGAGGGTGACGGCAGGATTGTCGGTGCCGTTGACCATCAACCCGAGGTTGAGAGTGTTGGAGACGCGAACGTCGGTGCCGTCGTTGGGCTCAAGCAGCAACACCACCTGTCCGGGACCGACCTTGAGCGAAAGCGGAGGCGCAGTGGCGGAGCCCGGATTGGGATTGGTGACGGTGAGAGGAAAGACGCCTGGATTGGGAGCGGCAATCTGCGCGACGAGTTCGGTGGGCGAAACGAAGGTGGTGGAAACGGCAGCGCCGTTCCAACTGATCTGCGCGCCGTAGACGAATTGAGAGCCGTTGACTGTGACCGTGGTGACGCCCTCTGAGAAACCGTTAGGAGTCACGCCGCCGAGCACGGGAATCGGGTTCCAGATCTGGACGGAGACGGAACCTGGCGTGGCGCCCGGATATTTCGCGATGGAGCTGGTGATCTGGACGGTGTAGGGATTGGGAACGACCGCAGGCGCCGTGTAGAGGCCGGTGCTGCTGATGGTGCCGACGGTGGCGTTGCCGCCTGGAATTCCGTTGACGGAAAACGTGACGGGCTGACCGGAGGCGAGGTACTGCGAGGACAACTGCATGGTCTGGTTGACACGCAGCGTGTTGGCAGGCGCAGAGATGGCGGCGATGGTGCCGAGATTGACGGCGAGCGAACCGCCTCCGCAGCCGGGAATGAGAGCGGTGAGAAGAAGGAGCGAGGGCCAAAGAGACGCAGTGATTGGCCGCGGACCACGTGGGCACAGAACTCGCATAGATGCTCCTGGACGGGGAAATCAAAGGGCTCAAAATGCGCGTTGAAACAGGGGAAGCCCGGGCGCAAAACGATTCGGTTGACTAGTTTCAGAGGTTATCGAAGTCACCTAAATTAGGCAAACTAAAATGCGGCAAATAGTTACCTCGGTAATTCATTGGGAATTGTGCTGGACCGAGGAGATTTCGCAGGGAAAAGACTCTTGGAGAGATGCGCCCGGGTGGTCCGGCTGATCCCCTGCGCATCAAAGAAGAGAGCGGAAGTGAGCGGGGCAGGCGCGTCAGCGGCGCCAAGCGATCCCGCAGCAATGAGATACGAGAAGTCCTTGGTTTGAGCTGTCGGAGCTTTTCCCTGGAATGGCGGGCGGAATGCCGCCTCTGAACGCTTTGAGGAAAAGCGACGGGGCCCATTCAAAAACGAAAAGGAGCACCATGAATAAACTCTTTTGGTTTGTTTCAGCTGCGGCATTGAGCGCGACGTTGCTGGCAGCATCGCCCTCTAAAGCAAGCGCGCAGGTAAGCTTCCACGTCCAGATCGGCCCCGAACCGGTGTGCCCGTATGGCTATTTCGACTATGCGCCATACCGGTGCGCCCCGTTTGGTTACTACGGGCCGCGCTGGTTTGACCGTGGTGCATTTATCGGCACGGGTCCGTGGTTCCACGGGCCAGAGGGCTTCCATGGGGATATCGACCGCCACTACGACCCGCGGTATGGCTACCACGGATCGTTTCCGCGTCATGGCGATCATCCCGACTGGGAGCATCACCACGACTGGGAGAGAAATTTCAGAGGCAACGACGCTCGCGAGGAACACCGGCACGATCATGATCATGACCACGATCACGATCACGACGGCCACTGACGGTGACTGACAGGCTCTGACGAATTGCTGAAGTGCTCTCGGGCGAGCGTCGAATGTCTTTGGCGGGAGGCGATCGTACGTTTCCTTGGGACTGCGCACGGTCTGCTCTCAGGCGGGTGCGGAGACGAGATGCCAGGTCATGTCGACGCGGACAGGGATCTCGTTTTTGATGGGCACGGAGAGGAACGACGGACGCTCGATTTTGAAGTCGGAACAGGTGAGAGGAATGGTTCCGGTGATACGGACTTCCCCGCCCTGCTGGACGCGCTCGAAAGGGACCTGGGAGTAGTGGGCAGACTGGCCGGCGAACTGGACTTCGAGGTCGGCGTGAATCCATTGTTGCGTGATCTCGGATTGCGCAATGCGGGCGCGTACCTGGATGAGGGGAAACTCGGCGCCGCGCGTGGCTTCGATCATGTGCAGATCGCGGTTGGTGTCGCCAGAGTCAAAGGACTTGACCGGGACGGCGATGAGGAAGTCGCACCAGCCGGCGTGACAGATTCCTTTGCCGCGGGCGGCGTGGCTGACGCCGTCAACCTCGTGCATGGGATGCGACATGTGATAGGAGAGGGTGGCCTGGCTGGTTAGCCATGTAGTGTCGGGCTGGGCGAGGGCGACGCGCGGAACGAAGAGGGTCAGCAAGGCGAGAAGGTAGGACGCGTCGCAACCAACGTTGATCAGCGCGCTTCCCACCCTTTTCGCAAAACGCGCGAAAAGGATGGGGCAACGAGCCGTGGGCGATATTCTTTTCCCCACGCTAGCGGCAAAAACAAAGACGCCGCGAGGGTGGGGCACCCGGATTTTCTTCTCTCTCATTTCTTTCCCCAGAGGTGGATGGGCCAACTGACGGCGATGATGGCCGCGCCATACGCGCAAACGGTTCCGATGGCGATGGGACCGTGGAGCGAGGCGATGCCGTGGACCTTTTCACCGTTCTGTTCCTGCTGGAAGGCCATGGCGCCGAGGACGGGAGTGAGGATCATGCCGGGACCGTGTACGAAGGCCAGAGCCTCGTGGAATCGGATGGCGCCATGCTTGGGATTGTTGGGAATTTTGGGCGCGGCGATGGCGAAGTACGCGGTGGTGAAATACAGGACCGCCGTTGCGCTGCCGAGCGCGGCATGAAAGTCGAGGTTGGCGTTGGTGGGCTCGGAGATGGTCTGGCCGTTTCGGCCTTTGGCTTTGGCCATAGGCCCGGTGATGAGCGCGGCTGCCATCGGCGCGAGGGTGATGAGGCCCAGGCGCTGATGAATCTTGAGCATCTCAGTGTGCTTGTTGAGCTCGGCCTGGAGCTTGGGGTTGCCCTGGGTCTGCTGCTGGGAGAAGCCCAGATCGGAGAGCGAGGGCTCCTGTGAAGACGAGGGCGTTGAAGGCGCCGGGGCGCTGGGAAGGTTGGATGGGGACTGCGGTTGCTGAGCGCTGGGTTCTTGCTGCTGCGATGAGGTCTGCGGCTGCTGCGGAGGGGCGGCGGACTGGGCGTGGAAAATACCGGTTAGCAACAGGCTGAAGATGAGGAGTTGGGCTGCCATCCCAGGTCCCAGAATCGGGACATGGGGCACCCATTTTCGTGATCGGGTTGGTGATCTCCCAGGTCCGAAAATCCGGACATGTGGCACCCATGATTGACTTGCTGCGGAAAGAACGAGCTTCTCCGCTTGCTGGGGCATTCGGGATTCTCCTTGGGGCCGAGGCTTGCAATGCGCAGGTCCGTTGTTCAGACGCAATCGAGTATGACTCAGTGAGCCGAAGTGGGCAAAGAAGTTTTCGTCACAAGCGCTCGTCGCGGGCGGACAGGCGCTACCGGCTGGCGGCGATCATTTGCGCGGCGTGCTGGAGGCCGGTGTCGGTAACTTCGGCGCCGCTCAACATGCGGGCGACTTCGTGAGTGCGGGCGCGGTCGTCGAGGACGCGGATGCGGGTTTGCGTGCGGCCGTGGTCTTCACGCTTCTCGACAGCGAGGTGCTGATCGGCGAAGGCGGCGATCTGCGGCAGATGCGTGACGCACAAGACCTGCTGCGCGCGGCCGAGCGCCTTGAGCTTCTGGCCGACAGCATCAGCGGCGCGGCCTCCGATACCAATGTCGATTTCGTCGAAGACGAGGGTGCGCGGGGTGGTTTTCTTTCTGTTTTTGGACGAGGATTCTTCCACTGCGACCTT
>Ga0116225_1002853_pt1 | contig 11381 bp, 7 predicted proteins | sample Sb_taG_8_FD_88968 | JGI IMG/M metagenome (GOLD analysis project Ga0116225, IMG submission 88968) | Peat soil microbial communities from Weissenstadt, Germany - Sb_50d_c_BC metaG | ecosystem: Environmental > Terrestrial > Soil > Wetlands > Peat | place: Germany: Weissenstadt | collected 2010-09-21 | reverse complement strand
GACCTTGGGGCCGACTTCCGGAACTTCCTCCAGTTCTTCCACGGTCGCCTCTGCGAGTTTCGGCAGCGAAGCGAAATGTTCGGCGAGGAGCTGGCCCGTTCGTTCGCCTACAAAACGCATGCCGAGAGCGTAGATCAGGCGCGCGAGGCTGTTGTTCTTGCTCGCCGCAATTTCATCGAGCAGATTCTGCGCCGATTTTTCCGCCATGCGCTCCAGCCCGGCTACGCCATCCAGTTTCAATTCGTACAAGTCGGCGAAGTCTTTCACCAATCCATTGTCCACAAGCTGGTCGACGATTTTTTCCCCCAGGCCGTCGATGTTCATCGCGTGGCGCCCCGCGAAGTGGAGCAGCGATTCCTTTCGCTTTGCCGGGCAGCTCGCATTGACGCAGCGGTAAGCGACTTCCTCCGGGTCCTTGTGAATCCGGCTGTGGCATTCGGGGCAGCGTTCCGGCACGACAATTTCGCGGCGCGGCTTCCCCTCCTTGACCACCTTCATCACGTGCGGAATCACTTCGCCCGCGCGCTCGACGATCACGGTGTCGCCGATGTGCAATCCAAGCCGCGCGATTTCGTCCATATTGTGCAGCGTCGAACGGCTGACCATGACGCCGCCGACCTGCACCGGCTCGAGCACCGCCACGGGCGTGAGCGTGCCCGTGCGGCCCACTTGAAAAATGACATCGTTCACGACCGTCGTTTCCTGACGCGCCGGATATTTGTAGGCGACGGCCCAGCGCGGGGCCTTCGACGTGAATCCGAGTTCCTGCTGCTGCGCGATTTCGTTGACCTTGATCACGATGCCGTCGATTTCATACGGCAATTTCTCGCGCTTGCCTTCCCAGGAATCGATGAATTTTTTCACCGCCTCGAGCGAATGACACACGCGCCAATCGGGGGAAACTTTGAAGTGAAGTTTTTGCAGCGCCTCGAGCGCTTCCGAATGAAGCCGGGTTGGCATTCGGCCGCCCGCCAGCAAGAAGTATCCGTAGAAATCCAGGCGCCGGGACCGCGTGATCTCAGGATCGAGCACGCGCACGGCCCCGGCCGCGGCGTTTCGCGGATTCGCAAATCGCTTGCCGCCCTCTTCTTCCTGCTTCTCATTTAAGGCTTCAAAGGCGCGCAGGGGCATGATGATTTCCCCGCGCACTTCAAAATCCAAGGGCATGCGCAGCTTCTTGAGTTCCGCGGCATCCACTCGCAGCGGGATCGAGCGAATCGTGCGCACATTCGCGGTGACTTCTTCGCCGGTCGTGCCGTCGCCGCGCGTGACGCCGCGCTGCAGAACTCCTCCCTCGTAAACGAGGGAAATACTCAAGCCGTCGAATTTGTGTTCCGTGACGTAGTCGACTTTTTCACGTCCGGAGATCTCGCGCACGCGCCGGTCGAAATCTTCCAGCTCCTCCGTCGAATACGTATTGTCGAGACTCATCATCGCCGGAGAGTGCTGGCGCGTCTCGAATCCTTTGCGCGGCGCGCCACCGACGCGCTGCGTCGGCGAATCCGGCGTGACAAACTCCGGGTGTTCCGCCTCCAGCCGCTGGAGTTCCTCCATCATCCGGTCGAACTTGACGTCGGAGATTTCCGGCTCGTCCTGCACGTAGTAGAGATATTCGTGCCGGCGCAGTTCCTCGCGCAGCTTCTCGATCTGTTTGACTGCCGTCGCGTTCTTCGCCATGCGGCCTCGGAGAATCGAAAGAATCGGGCGTTCAGTATACAATGCGCGCCCGGCCTCGAAACAGAGTGTACGTTCGGCGCCCGGTCACGGTATCTTAGTTCTCTTTGTTTGAATTCTTTTGAGTGGAACGGAGTGGACCAGGTGTCGACGCAAGTTCGCGATGCAGTGTTGATCGTCAATCCCGCGGCCGGAGGCGGCCGAGCGGTGCGGAAATTGGACGCGGCGCGCCGCATTTTTCGCAACGCGGGAATCGAAACGGAGCTTCAGAACACGGGGGCGGCCGGCGAGGCGACGATCATGGCGCGCCGCGCAGTCGAAGCGTCGCGGCAACTCGTGATCGTGTGCGGAGGCGACGGCACGGTGAACGAAGTAGTGAACGGGCTGGCCTGCAGCCAGGTGCCGCTCGCCGTTTTGCCCGCCGGCACCGCCAATGTCCTCGCGAAGGAGCTTAAGATTCCGTGGAACTTGTCGCGCGCCGCTGAACGCCTCATCGGAGCGCCCTACCGCCGGATCGCCCTAGGCCTCGCCACGCCGGAAAAATCCAGCGGCGAGCCGCGCTATTTCCTGAGCGTAGCGGGCGCCGGAGCCGACGGCGCACTGGTTTCCGCCGTGCGCCCGGAAATCAAGCTCAAGGCGGGCATTCTCGCCTATTGGCAGGAGGGTTTTCGACAATTGACGCGCTACGATTTCCCGATGTTTCACACGACGATGGCGGGCAACGGGGTTGGCATTGACGCCTCCCTCGTCATCGTGGGCCGCACGAAGCACTACGGCGGCCCTTTTAAAATCACGACCGAAGCCGACCTTCTGCAGCCGCAATTCGAACTCGCCTTCGTCACCACGCGCAGCGCCTGGCGCTATATCGCTTACCTGCCGCTCATCTGGGCGGGGAAACTGCGCAGCGCGCGATACGTGCGCTTCTTCAAAACAACCTGCCTTCGGTGCGCATCGAACGGCGGGTCACAGGTCCAGATTCAGGTGGATGGAGAGCCTGCCGGGCATCTCCCCGCCGAGTTTCGGATTGTGCCCGACGCCCTCACCCTCGCCATGCCCGATCCGTTGTAGTATTCCCCCCGGCGTTCGAACGATCCCGCCAAGAAGGTTTTAGTTGGACAGCCAAGAGTGGCTGTCCTACGAAGCGATCTAACACACCATGGAACCCGTAACGCACGCGCTGACCTCCATCGCTCTCGGACGCGCCGGACTACATAGAATCACGCGCGCCGCGACTCCGATGCTGCTAATTTCCGGCCTGATCGCGGACGTGGACTGGGTCACGCGTCTCGGAGGAGCGGCCACGTTTTTGCGTGGCCATCGAACGGTCACGCATTCGCTGGTTGGAACGGCAGCGATCATCGCCGCGGTTGCGGCAGCTGCTTGGCTCACCGGCCGCAAATATCCGAAATTCGCAGTCGGAATTTTCCCCGCCCTCGCAATTTGCACGATTGGCGCCGGAGCGCATTTATTGCTCGACATGCTGAACGGCTAGGGCGTGAAGCTGCTCTGGCCTTTTAGGCCGAAGTGGTATGCGTGGGATCTGGCGGACGCGGTCGACTCGTGGATTCTTTTCTTCCTGCTCGTCGGCCTGCTCATTCCCGAATTATTTCGCCTGGTCCTCGAAGAAATAGGATCGAAGCCGAAGCGCCACGGCCGCCAGCGTGGAGCAATCTTCGGCCTGGTGTGCGTCGCCTTGGTCATCGCGGGCCGGGGATTTGCCCACCAGCGGGCGATCGCGCTCCTCGATTCGCGCAACTACCGAGGGCAAACGCCTCTCGTGGTCGCGGCGTTTCCCAGGCCGTCGAATCCGCTTCTCTGGTCCGGCGTCGTGGAGACGGACAACGCGCTCTTCAATCTGGAAGTTCCCCTGGGCCCCGGCCGCGAATTCGACCCTGAATTGGCGGACGTGCACTTCAAGCCGGAATCTTCCGCGACGCTGAAGAATGCCGTTGGCAGTTCCACCGCAATCGAGTTTTTGAACTTCGCGCGTTTCCCTCTCGCCAGCGTCCAGCCCGAAGGCCCCGGCTTCCAGGTCCGCCTGCGCGACATGCGTTTCGCCTCCGAACTGGCTGGCCGGCGCGGCCTCATCGCCGTCATCGACCTGAACGCGCAGAGCCAAGTGATCGGCGAACATCTCGAATTTGATTCCCATTAGGCAATTGAACATTGTGGCGCAGGCTTCCAGCCTGTGGGTTTTAGTCCTTGCAAGGACTAACCCCCGCAGGCTGGAAGCCTGCGCCACTCAAAGCCCCCAACCGGCACATCGGACGCTCAAGATTCGATGGGTCGTCCAAAAGCAAGCCGCGTGGCCAGATAGAGCACCAGGACAATGCCCAACGTTATTCCCGCGACCTCCAGCTTGTGAGTCAGGAGAAACTGGCTGGCCTGATCGCCGTAACGAATCGCCAGATAACCTTCGCCAAAAAAACGAATGGCCCGCGCAGCCAGCAAGCCCAGTACGAATGTTCGCACGGGCATCTCCAGAGCGCCTGCCGCAATCACGAATACTTTGAAGGGAGTCGGCGGCGGCAAGAGAGCCGTCACCAAAATGCTGACGAAACCGTTCCGGTTGATCCAGGCGTGAATATGCTGCGCGCGCGGCCCGGCGTGTTTGTGAAACATCGCCTCCCCGCCCTTCCGCGCAATGTAGTAGAGGAATAGGCACCCTGCGACCGAGCCAATCGTGGTCATTGCCGCGTAATACGGCATCCTCGCCGGATAGCGGACGGAAAGATCAATCAACAACAGATCGTTGATCACCGGAAACGTCAGGACGGACGAATCGAGAAACGCGATCAGGAAAAGACCCAGCCCTCCCGCGGAGGCGACAATCGCCTGCAGCCAGTGAGGCAGATGAAATTTCGGTGTCGGCAAGTCCATATTGAACAATCGAAGAAGGGAGATTGTATCAGAGTCATTCTGCCTGTGAATTCGCAAGCAAATCGCGGTAGCGCGTCACTTTTCGATAGGACTAAATTGTGAGGCGTTAACCCGTGTCTATCGAATCGCCTTGATCCCCAAAACAAATCGCGCCCAACTTCAGGTACTATACGTACTAGATAGTTATCTAATAAAAATTATCCCTGGCTTAAGTACTTCAAGTGGTAGACTGCCGCTAATTCGCAAAGAGGAGTTGCGAAAAGTCACTTGAATTATTTTTCCTTTGGGACGTCAGCGGATTGAGTCTTGGCCTTGAATCGCAGACGAGGACACTAGGTATGCACGGGCTTGCCAAGGATTTGTATTTGATCGTCCTTATTGCGACATTTGCAATCATCATGTGGGACGTCCTTTCTATGTTCTCGCGCTGGGATCGTAAGAGAGTCGCTGCACTTCTTGATCTGTTTGACACTGGAACGGCCGTAGTCAATGGGGCTTCTGTTGGTGGATTTTTCCAAGGGCGGCCAGCACGCGTTTCATCGCGGCACGGCCCTGACGATTTCATTCGAGTTTGCGTTTCCGGTTATTTTTTCATGCCGTTTGAGGTCCGGACAAAGAGGGCTCGAAAAATCTATGCCATCCGAAATGGTTTAAAACTCCTGCGAGTGAGTTTATCACAACTATTTTTCCTACTCAGTTTTGGCTACCTATTCGTACCTATGGCTCCGCCCTGGAAGTTCGCTGCGGCTGTGTTCCTCTTCATTTTCACACTGATTTTATTGATAGCCTGCTATGGAAAGTGGATGGGCTACTTTGAAGGTTCTGAAGCTCCTAAAGGATCAAAATGGGAAGTCCCACTTCCCGGTTCAGCGCCTTTGCTATACATAACTTACCTTCCTTCAAGAGCCCGTCCCGTCATTGATCGGCCCGAATTCCAAGAATCAGTCGCTCATGTGATCGGCGCTTGTCGAGTTGATCTTCTGCGATCACCAGGTGACACTGGATATCCTTGGAGGTTCCATGGATGGAATGGCTCCATTGAAGCGGAGTGCAACTACCGCAGAAACTTACTCCAGCCGGACGCCGTCCGCGAGACATTGATTGAACTCGCAGCCCTCTGCGAGAGGATTGAGCAAATAGCGCAGGCAAATGAACAAATGGAGCCGACTGCACCTCGACCCCTCTGAGAATCCGTACTTGGAAAACTGCCTCGCTGACATCGCCTCAGATTTTACATGATTCTTGCTTGACACTGCCTTGCGCCGATTGGATTATGGCGTTTCACAATCATTGCCATTCCATTCGATCCACAAAAAAGGGGTTTACTATGCTGAATCGGAGAGAGTTCCTGGCCGCAACTGGAGTGAGCGCCGTGGGCGCCGCTTTGGCTTCCGTGCCGCGATTTTCTTCCGTGGCTGCGCTTCCGCTTGCCAAGCCCGACCTGACACTTCGCATCGCACCGGTCAGTGTCGAAATTGCGCCGGGCGTTGTGATCAAAACGGTCGGCTACAACGGCAAAGTTCCGGGCCCCATCCTGCGCTTCCGGGAAGGAAAACGCGTCACCGTCGACGTGCACAATGACACGGACATGCCGGAACTTGTCCACTGGCACGGGCAATTCGTCGCTTCCGACGTGGACGGCTCCGAGGAAGAAGGAACGCCGGTCATCCCCGCACACGGCAGCCGCCAGTACACCTTTGTGCCGGGACCGGTCGGTTCGCGCTGGTATCACACGCACATGCCTTCCAAGGGAAATCTCGATATGGGCACGTTCAACGGCCAATTCGGATTCTTCTACGTCGAACCGAAGAGCGAGCCAGGAAATTACGACCAGGAAATTTTCCTGGCCGCGCATCAGTGGGGACCATCGCTCGCGCACCTGGGACCCGCGAACAACGGCTGGGAAATCGCTTACAAGAACGGCTCGTTCAACGACAAGGCACTCGGCCACGGCGATCCCATCCGCGTGAAGCAAGGGCAGCGCGTCCTCTTCCGCCTGCTCAATTCCAGCGCGACCGACGACATTTCGTTCGCGCTGCCGGGACACAAATTCAAAGTGATCGCCATGGACGGCAATCCAGTTCCGACGCAAGCTTCCGTGGATGTCCTGACCATGGGCGTTGCGGAGCGCGTCGATGCCGTCGTGGAGATGAATCAACCGGGCGTCTGGATTCTCGGCTCGATCGACGACGAAGAGCGAATGAACGGGCTGGGCATCATCATCGAATATGCGGGGCAGACGGGCGAGCCAGCCTGGGTGAAAGTCCCCAAAACACCCTGGGACTACACGCCCTTCGGCACGCAGGACCCGCACCCCACACCGGATGGAACCTTCGACCTCGTGTTCAAGAAAATTCCCGGCAACCGCGTCGATTACAACCGCTGGACGATCAACGAAAAATCATGGCCGGACACGGACCCGCTCATGGTGCAGAAGGGCAAGCGCTACCGCATGGTCTTCCACAATCAGACGGGCGACACGCACCCGCTTCACCTGCACCGCCACGATTTTGAAATCGTCAAGATCGGCGGGAAAACCACAGCCGGCATCAAGAAAGACATCGTCAACATTCCGCGCTTCAGCGACGCGGAAGTCGATTTCGTCGCGGACCACCCCGGCCCATCCCTCTTCCATTGCCACATGCAATTGCACATGGATTTCGGATTCATGGCCTTGGTGAAGTACACGTAGTCGTTCCAATGCGGTGGGAATTCCTGCCGGCGCTGCGAAAGCCCGCCAGCTTGAATGAGTTTGCCATCCGTCGTATGCTGCCGTGACCGAGTGATCTCAAAGGAGAATACCGTAATGAAACGATTGATCTGTCTTGTAGCAATTTGTCTGGTGGCGCCCATGCTTGCGCGGGCGCAGGATGCGTCGGCAAATCCGCTTACCGCCAGCCTTCGCTATCAATTCGACGATTATGCCAAGAACCTGGTAGCGACTGCCGAAATCATGCCCGCGGAAAAGTACAGCTTCAAACCCACTCCCGAAAACAAGACGTTTGGAAAAACGATCGGCCACATTGGCGATGTCAATAACGCCGTCTGCTCGAGACTTTTCACCCCGCCGGCAACGCCGTTCCCGAAAAGCTCCGAGACCGATTCGAAAGAAAAATTGGTCGCTGGACTGAAAGCGTCGATGGACTATTGCGGCGAGCAATTTTCAAAAATGACGGACGCCAACCTGTCCGAAATGGTCCCGTTTTTCGGCGGCAAAAAGATCACGCGCCTGGGAGCGGCCCTGGCGGTCATCACGGATTTCGCCGATCACTATGCCGGGCTCTCGATGCATCTGCGCATGAACGGCTTGCTTCCGCCCACCGCGCAAAAAAAATGACGTGAGCAGCGAGCCGGGCGTGATCTGCTGTCCTCGTCTGCGAGTTGAAGCCTGCAGGAGTGAAAGGCGCACGGGACGAATCCCCGGCTAGGTTCCGGTTGGTTTCTGCTCAAACTCCAAGGCTTCACTCAATTTTTGCAGCAAGATATTGCGAGTGAAGGGCTTCGCGATAATGATCCCATTCAAACTGGCGGCTTCCCGCGTCGTAAATCCTGTGTATCCGGACATGTAGGCGACTCTTATCCCCGGATGCAATTCTTCCACTTTTTCCGCCACAGCCCGGCCATTCATTCCGGGCATCACCATATCCGTCAGGAGCAGATGGATGGGAGCAGTGGCTTCCCTGGCGATCTCGATCGCCTCCATTCCGTTGCAGGCCTCAATGACCGTATACCCGCCCTGCTCGAGAATGCTGCGCGTTAAGGTGCGCAGGGACTCCTCATCTTCCACCAATAAAACTGTTCCCTCGCCGCGTCCCGAAGCGGTGGTTGCGGCGACCGGGGCTTTCTTGGGGGTTTCCGCACAGGCCACGGGAAGATAAATTTCGAAGGTTGATCCGACCCCGGGCTCGCTTTCCACCCAAACGTACCCGCCGATCTGTTTCACAAATCCGTAGACGGTTGCCAGACCAAGGCCGGTGCCGCGTCCCCGCTCCTTGGTGGTGAAGAAGGGTTCGAAAATATGAGCCTGCGTTTGTTTGTCCATGCCCAACCCGGTGTCGCTGACCGAGAGCAATATATAGTCGCCAGGTGTCATGGACGGATGCTTTAGCGCAAGATCGGAATCAAGGCGAGCGCGGCCCGTGTGAATTGCCAATTTGCCGCCGCCGGGCATGGCATCGCGCGCGTTGACGGCCAGATTCAGGAGGACTTGTTCGACCTGTCCTTGATCCGCCTTCACTGCGCCGAGTCCGGGATCGAGCGAGGCCTGCAATTCGATGTCTTCGCCGAGAAGGCGAGGCAGCATTTTAACCATGTCCTCAACAATTGAGTTGAGGTCCAGTATTCTCGTTTCCAGAACCTGCTGCCGGCTGAAAGCCAGAAGTTGTCGGGTGAGGGCGGAGGCCCGCTCGGCGGCCTTCCGGATTTGTTCCACGGAGTTGTGCACCTCGCCTTGCGGGTCAATCTGCTCCGATACCAGCTCGGCGTAGCCGGAAATGACGCCGAGCAGATTGTTGAAATCATGCGCGATTCCTCCGGCCAGGCGCCCGATGGCTTCCATTTTTTGCCTCTGCCGGAGCTGCAGCTCCATTTCGCGCCGTTCGGTTACGTCCTCCACGAAGGTTTCCAGGAATTCCAGGAACCCCTCCGAGTCCATTACGACATGCGTATCGCACCGCACGGCAAACATCGAACCGTCCTTGCGTCTCCATTCCAGCTCCACTCCATGGACCGAATTCTGCTTGCCCGTCCACGCAGTTGCCTCCACGCGTTCCTCTGGACAGCGATACACATCCTTGGCCATGTTCAGGGCCAGCATTTCCTGTTCGGAAGAGTACCCGAGCATTCGCACCATGGCTGGATTGGCTTGCACGATCCTGCCATCCGGCTTCGTTCGCAAGATTCCATAGGGCGCGTTATGGACCAGCGACCGGAATCCAGCCTCCGACCTTCGGAGGGCATCTTCAATCTTCTTGCGTTCACTGATGTCCCTAAAAATGGCCGAATCGCCGACAATTTTGCCCTGCATATCTCGCAGAGGCGAGATGGTCACGGATACGTGGATCTGCCTGCCATCCTTCCGGATGCGCACGGTTTCATGACGGTCGACCTGCTCTCCCGCGATTAATCGCTGCAAACTTCTGTTGGGTTCGCCGAGCCGGTCGGGAGGTACGATCCGCGAAATCGGCTGGCCAATCATTTCGCTTCTCAGATACCCCAGCATGCGTTCCGCGCCGGGGTTCCAATCCGTAACGATCCCATTCAATGTGATGGCGATGATGGCATCGTCGGACGATTCCACGATCGCCGCCAGCCGCCGGAGATCTACTTCCTGCGCTCCCCGTACGTTCACTTCCTCTCTTAGCGCGTCCACCGTGCGAGCCAATTCCTCCGTTCGTTCCGCCACTTTCCTCTCGAGGCCTTCGTTCAGATTCCGGATGGCGATTTGAGATCTTTCCCGCTCTTCCATTTCGCGGCTCAACCTGCGAGTTACGAACACCGCGATGCAGATGGCCAGTCCAATCGCCAGCAATACCAACGTCGCGGAAAGACGCCGGACCACCGCGAAACTCGCCTTGCTCTGGATCCCCGCCCGGCTCAACTGATCTTCCTCGTAATCGGTGACGGCGAGCCAGGCATCGCGATACCTATTTAGAAGTGGGAGCGTTTCGTTCACCATTAATTTGTTTACTTCCGTGGTTTTGCCTTGATTGACCAGCAATGCCGCCGTCTTTTCCAGGCTTTCGTCCGCGGGCAATTTGGCTGCGAGCACTTTACGGAGTAACTCCCTTTCGGCATCGGAGATCTGCTCCGCCTCGATTTGTTTCCATGTGGCCGAGGCCTGCAAATTGTTTTCCTTCATTTGGGCCGCGAGCGCGGACGCTTCCTCGTGATTGATGCCTTCTGTAAGGAAAAATCGCATGATGATTCGATTGTTGGTATTGAAATAGCTGGTAGCGAGCCGAGCGGCATAAAGCCTCTCCCAACGCTCGTCGAAAAGGCGATTTGTGGAGGCGTTGATCTGCCCCATGCGGCTCAAGCCCAGCCATCCGACGCCGATCAACAGGGCGATGAGACATCCAAACGCGATTTCCAGCTTGAGTCCTGCGGAATCCCTGCGCACAGCACATGCCTCCTGCCAACACTCTCCCGGCAACGCTCCCAAAGGTGGCGAGCAGCTTTCTGATCTGCCGAACCGGCACTCTCCTCACGAATCAAGGGGGTACCATCTGAGAAGTTTCTTAATTGTGGCCCAATTTTGCACTGGGTAATACGGCATAGAAAGGCCCCTCTCCGGAAGAGTTACCCCGACGTTATTAATCCGGGGCTGGATTTCCGGCATTTCCGCCACCAGAGACCGGTTTCCCCACCTGAATGATTTCCGGACCTGGTTTGCATTCCCGGCAACACCCCGCGAAACGGTTTGACCCCCCTACCCCTGCATGTTATAAAAGTGAGCTTTGTGCCGCCCCGGTAAGCGGTTATGGGTGTAGTCCGTACTTGGAATTGTCTCTTGCAGTTGGTTGAATGACCGGGACAAAGTGAGGCACTTCCGCCCCTTCTTGAAGTGGCAACCTGTAGCAAATCCGGTCAGCCATCCCATCATCGCCCTGAAGAAATGAACAGGGCGAAATGGTGTGCCGGAAGCAAACAGCATGATAGGGCTTTAGCCTGATCGCATGATTTTGACGGAGGATCACTGATGTGTACCTGGCTCGCGGGCCTAGGCTCGCTTAGAAGCCGATTCGCCAAGGCAGGCGCGGTAGGCGCACTGCTGACCTTGCTGAGCGCTGCATCCGCCTCGGCCCAAGAAAACCCCGCAGGCGAGG
>Ga0116225_1002839_pt1 | contig 11422 bp, 11 predicted proteins | sample Sb_taG_8_FD_88968 | JGI IMG/M metagenome (GOLD analysis project Ga0116225, IMG submission 88968) | Peat soil microbial communities from Weissenstadt, Germany - Sb_50d_c_BC metaG | ecosystem: Environmental > Terrestrial > Soil > Wetlands > Peat | place: Germany: Weissenstadt | collected 2010-09-21 | reverse complement strand
TGTTACGGTGATTTCGATGAAGCGCAGCGATTGCGTCAGCCACAGGATGCCGGTCAGGCCAACGGTGACCAGCACCATCCCGACGGCAAGTTGACGCAATATGTAGCGGACGATCACCAGCATAGCGGCGGATTATGACTGGGCGGTGGGGTTAAGAACAGGCCAAACCGACGGGTCCGCGTGATTTCCCGACGCCCAGCGCCCAACGCCGCCCGACATCAAGCGGGCGGACGGTCGATGGTGCGGTGAAAAGGCGAGGGCGGAAGGCGTTACAGCACCTTTCCCGGATTCATGATGCCCTGAGGGTCGATCACGGATTTGATCTTGCGCATGATGTCGAGTTCAAGCGGCGCTTTGTAATGCGCCAACTCGTCCTTTTTCAGCACGCCGATGCCATGTTCGGCGCTGATGGAGCCGCGCATGCCGACGACGATGTCGTGGACGATGCGGTTCATCCGTTCCATTCGTCGATGAAGCCCTGCTTATCGGCGCCGACCGGCTGGCTCAGGTTGAAATGGATGTTGCCGTCGCCGACATGGCCGAACGGCACCACCCGCACGCCGTCCAGCGCCGCTTCGACCTCGGCGGTGGCGCGGCGGATGAACTCGGGCACCGACGAGGTCGGCACCGACACATCGTGCTTGATGCTGCCGCCCTCGCGCTTTTGCGCCTCGGGCACGCCTTCGCGGATGCGCCATAAGCCGTTGCGCTGGTCCAGCGAGGCGGCGATCACCGCATCGACCACTTCGCCCTCTTCCAGCGCCGCGCCTAGCAGGGTTTCCAGGGCTTCGGACAAATTGCTGTCGGGGCGCGAGGTCGACAGCTCGATCAGCACATACCACTCATGCAGCGCATCGAAGGGATCGCTGACGCCGGGGACGTGGGTGCAACCCAGCTCCAAGCCGCGCCGGCACACCAGTTCGAAGGCGGTGACCTGATCGCCGGTGGTGGCGCGGGCGCGGGCCAGCAGGGCCAGCACCGAATCCAAATCGGCCAGGGCGCAGAACGCGGTCTGCACGTCCTTCGGCTTGGGGAACAGCTTGACCACGGCGGCGGTGATGATGCCCAGTGTGCCTTCGCCGCCGATGAATAGATGCTTGAGGTCGTAGCCGGTGTTGTCCTTGCGCAGCGAGCGCAGGCCGTCCCATACCTGACCGTCGGGCAGAACCACTTCCAGCCCCATGACCAGTTCGCGGGTGTTGCCATAGCGCAGCACGCCCGAACCGCCGGCATTGGTCGAGATATTGCCGCCGATCTGGCAACTGCCCTCGGCGCCCAAGCTCAGGGGGAACAAGCAACCGGCCTCGTCGGCCTTTTGCTGCACCGTTTGCAGGATGACGCCGGCCTCGACCGTCATGGTGAAGTTGAGCGGATCGACGGCGCGCACATGGTTCATGCGCGACAGGCTGACAAGCACCTGATGGCCGCTGACATCGGGGGCCGCGCCGCCGCATAAGCCGGTGTTGCCGCCTTGCGGGACGATGCCGATACCGGCCTCGGCGCACAGGCGCACCACCTCGGCGACCTCGGCTGTCGAGCCGGGGCGAACCACCATGCGGGCGTGACCATGATACAGCCCCCGTTCCTCTTCCAGGTACGGGGCCATTTCGGTGGGGTCCGTGATCAGACCATGCGGCCCAACAACGGCGGCGATGCGCGAGAGCAGATCCTGAGTCATGGCCAAATGATGTAGCGCCAAGCGGCTCGCGTTACAAGCGCGGTTATGCTGAGCTTCGGGGGACCGCCGCTCGCCGCAGGCGATCATTGATGGCCAGCCCCAGGCCGTGATGGGGGATCGGCGCGACGGCGATGCCGCTGAATTCGGCGCGGTCGAGGGCGCGCAGCAGGGCGAACAGATTGGCCGCCGCCTCGGCCAGATCGGCGGTGGGGCTAAGGTTCAGCGTCGCTTGGGGCAGCGGGCCGAAGCCCAGCAGGGCTTCGCCGGGCAGGGCGGCTTGGGCGTCCAGGCGTACCGGCAAAGCGGGGGCGTAATGGCTGGCCAGCATGCCGGGCGAGCGCGGCCCGTCCTCGTCATGGCCTTGGGCGACGGCGATGGGGCCGAGCAGGATCTCCAACTGTTCGCGGGTGACTCCGCCGGGGCGCAGCAAGGTCGGTGTCGCCGTGGTCAGGTCGAGCACGGTGGATTCCACCCCGACCCGGCAGGCGCCGCCATCAAGGATCATCGCCAGCCGCTCGCCCAAGCCCTCTTCGACATGGGCAGCGGTGGTCGGGCTGACCCCGCCCGAGGGATTGGCGCTGGGGGCGGCGACCGGACGGCCGGTGGCGCGCAGCAGGGCCAGGGCGACGGGATGCGCCGGCACCCGCACGGCGATGCTGTCCAACCCGGCAGAGGCCAGCAGCGACACCGTCGAGCCAGCCGCGCGCGGCAGCACCAGCGTCAGCGGACCGGGCCAAAAAGCGGCGGCCAATCGACGGGCGCGCTCGTCCAACGTCACCAACTCGGCGGCGGCGGCAATGTCGGCGACATGGGCGATCAGCGGGTTGAAGGTGGGGCGGTTCTTGGCGGCGAAAATGGCGGCAACGGCGCGGTCGTCGGTGGCGTCGGCTCCCAGGCCATAGACCGTCTCGGTAGGGAATGCCACCAGCCGTCCCTCGCGCAACAAGGCGGCGGCGGCGGCGATGGCGGAGTCGGAGGCGGCAATAATGGTCATGGCGGGGGCACTCAAGGGGGGCTTCAAACGATATAGAACCGCCCCTCCGCTGTCATGCCCGCGCTTGTCGCGGGTATCCACGCCGGGAGGGCGGTATGTCATGCTTAAATTACAATGTGAGCGGCGCCGCGTGGATGACCGGGACAAGCCCGGTCATGACGGAAAGAAATGTTTGCATTACTCTTTGATATATCCTGTCTCCGCAAGTGGGGCACAGCAACGCCGCCTCCCGCCAGACTAATCATCCTACCCCTTAATACGAAAGGGCCGTCCTATGAGAGGGCGGCCCTTGTCTCGCTTCTGTTCTGGTCGGACCGTCGATCGTTGCGACCCGGAGCCAAGTCACCGCAAAGGCATGTGCGGCGGCTAAATAGTGAAGGATATCAATCCTCCACGAGAGATATAGTGTGCCTTTTCTTGGCCGGAGTCAAGGGGGCGAGTGGGATTCACCGCGCCTCCGGCGTCCCCCAAGCGATCACCGACGGGTTCTCGAACCCCGGCTTTCCGTACCGCAACGGTGATCCATCCGCCAAGGTCATGCAGCCCCCGGCGGCGTTGAGGATGGCGTGGCCGGCGGCGGTGTCCCATTCCATGGTGCGGCCGAAGCGCGGATAGAGGTCGGCCTCGCCAGCGGCGACCAGGGCGAATTTGAGCGAGCTGCCGGAATGGCGCTGCTCGGCGACTTTGAAGCGGCTGAGGAAGGCGTCGAAGGTGCTGGGGTCGCGATGCGAGCGGCTGGACAGCACCACCATGCCGTCTTCGGGCACCGGGCGGCAGGCGATGGGGCGGGGCGGGGCACCGTGGTCTTCGACGGTGGCCAGACCTGGGCTGGCGGCGAACAGGCGGTCGAGCACCGGGGCGAACAGCACGCCGACAGTCGGCACGCCATCGACGATCAAGCCGATGTTGACGGTGAACTCGCCGTTGCGCTTGACGAATTCCTTGGTGCCGTCAAGCGGATCGACCAGCCAGAAGGTGCCCGCCGAGACATCGTAGGTGGCGCCATCGGCGGCGGCTTCCTCGGACACGATGGGGATTTCGGGGGTCAGACGGCGCAGGCCGTCGAGGATGATCGCTTCGGCGCGCAAATCGGCCTCGGTCACCGGCGAGGCGTCGTCCTTATTATTGACGGCGAAGTCGCTGCCATAGACTTCCATGATGGCGGCTCCGGCCCAGCGGGTCAGGGCGGTCAGCGGCGGCAGAAAAGACGAAAAAGCGGTCACGGGCGGCCATCCAAGCATAGAAATCGCGAAGCCCGCGACTGTCCGCGCCTAGCCTGTTGGAATCAACTCTTTTTCAGTTCGACGGCAGAGAAACGCTGGGCGGTGAGGCGGCTCGACCCGTGATCGGGGCGCATTCCGGCCTTGCGCTTCAACTGCGCCAGGAACTCGGCGGGGTCGGGCAACACCTCCCACACCGAGGGCAGGAACAGCGCGGACCGCTCGCCGTCGGCGATGATCAAGCCGTCCTGGCCGGGGCGTAGTTGGGCCAGCAAATCGGCCTCGCCGGTGATGGTCATTGGCTGTGGCGGGGTCAGCACCGACACCGAGATGTCCAGTCCGTCCAACTCGGCGGGCGTCAGCGGCGGGAAGCGGGGGTCGGCGAAGGCGGCCTTGATGGCGTTGTCGGCAACGTCGTCGGCCAAGGCCCGCCATGCCGTCGCCGAGCCGATGCAGCCGCGCAAATCGCCGTCGCGGCGCAGGGTGACGAAGCTGGCTCCATCGCCGCGCAGCAGCGGCGCGATATCGGTCGCGGGCGGGGCGGGGTGGCCGCTGGTCAGCATGCTTTCGATGTTGGCGTGGGCGATCTCCAGCAGGGTGGCGGCGTGACGGTGCAGGGCGGCTTCGGGGCTGTCCTCGGCGCCGGCGGCGGGTGCCGTGAAGGCCCAGGCGCCATAGCCGACCACCCGGTCGCGTGGGCCGGCGGTGTCGCCAGAATTGCGCAAATCGATGGTCTCGACGCACAGGCCGCGCCGCTTGGCGACGGTCAGCAGGCCACGGATGGGGATGCAGCCACAGGCTTGGTCTTGCAACAGCGCGGCAGCGTCAAGCTGTTCGATGGCGGCGCAGCTGCGCTGGTCGGCGGCGCGGGCGGCGGCGTAGTCCAAGTAATGGCTGAGGTCGGAACTGACGACGATCAAGGTCTCCGGCCCGCCCCACAGAGTGTCCAGCGCTTGGGCGACCAAAGCGGGATCGGCGTCGCCGACCACCAGCGGCACCAAGACGAAGCGGTCCAGCATCATTTGCAGGAACGGCAGATGGACTTCCAAGCTGTGTTCGGCAGCGTGGGCGGCGTCAAGGATACCGGTGCCGGGCACATGGGCCAGCAGGCTGTCGATGGCGGAGCGGTCGATGGGGATGCGGCCCAGCGGAGTGTCGAAGAATGCCGCCGAACTGGCGGCGATGCCGTGAAAGGCGACGCGGTGGCTGGGGCCGACCAACACCACCCGTGAAATACTGGCCTGCGCCGGAGTCAGTCGGGCATAGGCGCGGGCGGCGATGGGGCCGGAATAGACGGTGCCGGCATGCGGGGCGATGATCGCCTTGGGCACCGGCCCGGCCCAGACCGGAACGCTGGCGAAATAGCTTTCCAACTCGCGGGTCAGGGCGAGGGGATCGGCTGGATAGAACATCCCGGCGACGGCGGCTGGTCGAACGTGGCCCATGCGGTCCTCCGTGTGGCGCCAAACAGCCTAAGCGCGTCGCCCCGCCGATGTAAAGCGCGATGGAGGAGAGGTTAGTGACCGCATTGCGCGCGGTGGCGCAGCAGGTGATCGGCCAGGGTGATTGCCAGCATGGCCTCGGCCACCGGCACGCCGCGAATGGCGACGCAGGGGTCGTGGCGGCCCTTGGTCGAAACCTCGACTTCGTGGCCGTGGCTGTCGACGCTCAGCTTGGGCGTCAGGATCGAGCTGGTCGGCTTGACCGCCATGCGCGCGGTGATGGCCTGGCCGGTCGAGATGCCGCCCAAGATGCCGCCGGCATGGTTGGAGAGAAAATCGATTTGCCCGTTGCGCATGCGCATTTCGTCGGCGTTATCTTCGCCGCAGAGGGCGGCGGCGGCGAACCCGTCGCCGATCTCGACGCCCTTGACGGCGTTGATGCTCATCAAAGCCTTGGCGATGTCGGCGTCCAGCTTGTCATAGACCGGCGCGCCCAGGCCGACGGGGACATTCTCGGCGATCACCTCGACCACGCCGCCGGTCGAAGAGCCCGACTTGCGCACGCCGTCGAGGAAGCCTTCCCACTGCGTGGCGGCGATGGCGTCGGGGCACCAGAACGGGTTGTTCTCGACCTCGGACCACTGCCAATTGGCGCGGTCGATGCCGTGCGGCCCCATCTGCACCATGGCGCCCTTGATGACCACGCCGCCCAGGACCAGGGTATTCAATAGTTTGCGGGCGACGGCTCCGGCGGCCACGCGCATGGCGGTTTCGCGCGCCGAGGAGCGCCCGCCGCCGCGATAGTCGCGGATGCCGTATTTGGCCTGATAGACGTAATCGGCATGGCCGGGGCGGAAGCGCTCGGCGATGTCGGAGTAATCCTTGGAGCGCTGGTCGGTATTCTCGATCAGCAATCCGATGGGCGTGCCGGTGGTCTGGCCCTCGAACACGCCCGACAGGATCCGCACCTCGTCCGCCTCGCGGCGTTGGGTGGTAAAACGCGACTGGCCGGGCTTGCGGCGATCCAGCCAGGGCTGGATGTCGCTTTCGCTCAGCGGAATGCGCGGCGGCACGCCGTCGATGACACATCCGATCGCCGGCCCATGACTTTCGCCGAAGGTGGTGAAGCGGAAGAGAGTCCCGAAAGCGTTGCCGGTCATGATTGCGGTTCCTTACGCCACCGTGATGTCAGGCGCGTCGACGGCCTTCATGCCGACGACGTGATAGCCGCAATCGACATGATGGGTCTCGCCGGTGACGCCGGACGACAGATCGGACAGCAGGTACAGGCCCGAACCGCCGATGTCTTCCAGGGTGACATTGCGCTTCAGCGGCGAGTTGTACTGGTTCCACTTCAGGATATAGCGGAAATCGCCGATGCCCGAAGCGGCCAGGGTCTTGATCGGACCAGCCGACAGCGCGTTGACGCGGATGTTCTGGCCGCCCAGATCCATCGCCAGATAACGCACGCTGGATTCCAGCGCGGCCTTAGCAATGCCCATCACGTTGTAATGGGGCATGACGCGCTCGGCGCCATAATAGCTGAGCGTCAGCAGACTGCCACCATCGGGCATCATCGCCTGAGCCCGCCGCGCGATCGAGGTGAACGAGTACACCGAGATGTGCATAGTGCGCAGGAAGTTGTCGAGCGTGGTGGCGTCGACATAGCGGCCCTTCAGTTCTTCCTTGTCGGAGAAACCGATGGCATGCACGACGAAATCGAGCTTGCCCCATTTTTCGCGCAGGGTGTCGAACACCGCGTCGATGCTGGATTCGTCGGACACGTCGCAGGGCAGCACGATGCTGCTGTCCACGCTGTCCGCCAGCGGGCGCACGCGCTTCTCCAGGGCGTCGCCCTGGAAGGTGAAGGCGAGTTCGGCGCCTTGCTCGTGGGCGGCCTTGGCGATGCTCCAAGCGATGGAGCGATCGTTGGCCACGCCCATGATAAGGCCCTTCTTACCGGCCATCAGAGCCGAGGAAATGGTCATTCGGTCCCCTCTTCCGAGAAATTCTGTCGCCATGACTTTGGCAAAGAGCGCGCATCCTACACGAAAGGCAGTTATGGTCAAAGTGCGTGTGGTGACACCTGATATGAGGCGGGCATGACGGCAAAGCTGAAGGTCGCGGCGCGGGGTCTGTATGGCCTTGGCGCCTATGTCGAAAAGCGCTTTCGCGCCGATGGCGCGCTGAATATGGCGTCGTCTCTTTCTTATACCTCGCTGCTGTCGCTGGTGCCGTTGATGGCCATCGCCCTGGCCATGCTGGCGGCGTTTCCGGTGTTCGACGGCATCCGCGAACGGCTGGAGGCGGCGCTGTTCCATTATCTGGTGCCCGAGGTCGGCGAGCAGGTGCAGGGCTATGTCGGCGGCTTCGTCGCCAATGCCGGCAAACTGACCGCAGCCGGCGTGATCGGGCTGGCGGTGTCGTCGGTGATGGTGCTGGTGACCATCGAAAGCTCGCTCAACGTCATCTTCCGCGTCGCCACGCCGCGCTCGCCGCTGTCCAAGCTGCTGGTCTATTGGACCGCGCTGACGCTGGGGCCGCTGCTGTTGGGAGCCAGTTTTTCGATGTCGGCGCATGTCTATGCGGCTAGCGATCTGGCCGACAAGGCCGGGCTGTCGGTGGTGACGCAACTGGTGGCCGGAGTGTCGCCGACGGTGCTGCTGGTGCTGGCCTTCGCCATGATGTACGTCGCCGTGCCCAATCGGCGGGTGAAGACCCGCGACGCCATGATCGGAGCGGCGGCGGCGGGAGTGACCTTTACGGTATTGCGCTGGGGTTTCGGCCTTTATGTCGCCAATTCGCACGCCTATGAGAGCATCTATGGCGCGGTGGCGATGGTGCCGATCTTCCTGTTCTGGATGTACCTGTCGTGGACGGTGGTGCTGTTTGGCGCGGAACTGACGGCGGCGCTGCCCGAATGGCGGCTGGCGCGGCAGGATTCGGGCGGGCCGCTGCCGGCGCGGCGGCGGCTGGAGATGGCGCTGACCATCCTGGCCGCCTTGCTCGACGACGCTCAGCGCGACGGGCGCGGGCGCGGGCGTCAGGATTTGCTCGATGCTGTGGGCGAGGCCGAGCATGCGTTCCTGGCGGTGCTCGACCGGTTGCAGGCGCGGGGCTATGTGGTGCCGACCGCCGATGGCCGTTGGGTGCTAGGCCGCGACCTGGAGGGCGTCACTCTGGCCAATGTGGTGCATGGGCTGGATTTGGGGCTGGCCCCTTCCGAGGCCGAGGCTTGCGCCGCGCCGTGGATGACGCGCGTTTCCACCTGTCTGGCCGACGCCGCCCGCGCCGAGGCGGCGGCGCTCGATGTGCCGTTGCGCCCGGTGTTGGACGCAGCGGGCGAACGCTCCTAGCCAGAGGGCGTCGCCGTCCTCATATTGGAAAAGACATTCTCTTTCGCGTGGTGGACCAACTCATGACCAAACCGATGCCGCTCTTTCGTCTTCTGCCGCCTCTGTGCGCTGGATTGCTGGCGCTGGTGGTGGGGGCAGGGACCGCTCTGGCGCATGCCGAGCTGACCGCCAGCACGCCAGCCAAGAACAGCGTTCAGGCCACGCCACCCAGAGAGGTGGTGTTGGAATTCGGCGAAAAGGTCGAGCCGAGCTTTTCCACCGTCACCGTCACCGATGCCGCCGGCAAGCGCATCGATGCCGGCAAGGTGGTGCTCGACCCGGCGCGGCCGACGGTGCTGCATGTGCCGCTGACGGGCGGGGCTTCTGGCAAATACGTCGTGGTGTGGCGGGCGGTGTCGGTCGATACCCATGTGACCCGGGGACGCTTCGGTTTCGAGGTGAAATAGCCCGATGGAATTCCTGCCCGTGATGATCGCCCTCCACCTGCTGGCGGTCGAGACTTTGGCCGGCATGCTGCTGTTTCTGCATGTGGTGGTCGGCCCCGCGCGCCTTGTCGTGGTTGAAGGCGCGCTGGATCCCGGAGCGGGGCCGGAGGCATGGTGCCGCCGCGTTGCCTGGGGCTGCTTGGCGGTGATGGCGGTGACCATGCTCGGCTGGCTGGCCGGGACAGCCGCCGTGGTCAGCGATTCCGGGCATGCCATGGTGTTCGATCCGGCGGTGTTGACCACCCTGTTGCGGCACACGCAGTTCGGTTTGATTTGGGTGCTACGCCTGGGTGTCGAGGTCGTGCTGGTGTTGATTCTGTGGCTGCGCCCGAGCGGGCGCGGGCTGGCTGAGGATGCCTTGCCGTGGGCCGGATTGCTGTTGTTGACCATTGCCATGACCGGCCATGCCGCCGCCGAGGATGGCAGCCATCACAGCTTTTTGCTGACGGCGATGGTGGTGCATTTGGCCGCCACCGCTGCTTGGGTCGGCAGCCTGCCGCTGTTGATCCGCTTGTTGGCCGATGCGGAGGCCGGGGCTTTGAGCGGCAATGCCGCCGCAGTGTCGTTAGCGCGCGAAGTGGTGCAGCGCTATGCCGGGTATGGCGGCGCGGCGGTGGCTCTGTTGCTGGTCAGCGGCGGGGCGGCGGCGTGGTCGTTCCTGGGTGGCCGGTCGCCCGACCTGAGTTCGGACTATGCCCATACCCTGGCGGTCAAGGCCGTGCTGGTGGCGAGCATGTTGGCGGTGGCTGGGTGGAACCGCCTGTTCCTTGGCCGCAAGCTGTTGGGCTTGGGCCATCCGGCGCGGATCCTGGCTTTGCTGAAGCGCGCGGCCTTAAGCGAATATGCGCTGGCCTGCGCCATCATCCTGATGGCGGTGATCCTGTCGCAGGCTCCGCCGCCCGCTCACTGAGGCGGGATTACAAGGTCTGGCGGAACTCTTCCAGCCACGCCAGCCGCTCGCGGATCTGGGTGATGTCGTGGTCGAGCCAGCTCAGCAGGGCGGCGCCTTCGCTCAGGCTGGCGTCGCGCAGGTCTTCCAGGCGGGCCAATTCGGAATCGCACAGGTCGAGCAGCATGTCGATCTGCCCCGCCTGTTCATGCGTGTCGAGCAAGCCGAGGAAGCGGAACTTCAAGGCGATCAACAGCTTGGACAGATCAGAGGAAGGGCGCAGCTTGGCGGTCAGCAGGGTCTTCAACTCACGCCGACCGGTATCGGTGATGTCGAGCAGCGCGTCGTCTTCCATGCCCAGGCCATCGCGGGCTTCGACCAGGCCTTCATAGCGCAGCAGCTCGATCGACAGCCCCATCAGATCCAGTGATGGCCCCATGACGCGCCCGCAAAAATGGCGCACGGATCCGGCCAAGGCGCTGTAGCGCATCGGCTCGCTGGCGATGGTGCCCAATGCGCATAAGCGCACGGCTTCTTTTGGCGTAAGGGTGCTGTCTGCAAACATGGCGGCGGCCTCCGGGTCGTCTCCGACCGTCTAATATAGAGGCATTGGGGCGGGGAGTCTAGGAGGGCGGAAATAAAACCTCACCGTCATGACCGTGCTTGTCACGGTCATCCACGCGGTTGGGCGGATACATCGTTTCGGCTCAGTGGAAAAGCCGGATATGCACGGCGGCGTCGTGCCCGGCACAAGGCCGGGCACGACGCGGAGAGTGGGTAACTAAGCCGCCTTCTTGATCCCCAGATGCGCCCAGACATCGACCAACGCCGCGATCAGGTGGTCCATCATGGCGTCGTCGTGCAGGGGTGTGGGGGTGATGCGCAGGCGTTCGGTGCCTTTGGGCACGGTGGGATAGTTGATCGGCTGCACATAGATGTTGTGGCGGCGCAGCAGGTCGTCCGAGGCCTGTTTGCACAAGGCGGCGTCGCCGACCATGATCGGGCAGATATGGCTGACCGACGGCAGCACCGGGATGCCGACCTGCTTCAAGCGGCGCTTGAGGGTGGCGGCGCGTTCCTGGTGGCGCTCGCGGATTTCGTTGTGGTCCTTGAGATGGCGGATGCTGGCCAGGGCTCCGGCGGCGATGGCCGGCGGCAGGGCCGACGAGAAGATGAAACCGGGGCCGAAGCTGCGGATGAAATCGGTCAGATGGGCCGAGGCGGCGATGTAGCCGCCGACCACGCCGATGGCCTTGGCCAAGGTGCCCTGGATGATGGTGATGCGGTCCAGCACGCCGTCGCGCTCGCACACGCCCGACCCGGCCAGCCCGTACATGCCGACCGCATGCACTTCGTCG
>Ga0116225_1002832_pt1 | contig 11433 bp, 7 predicted proteins | sample Sb_taG_8_FD_88968 | JGI IMG/M metagenome (GOLD analysis project Ga0116225, IMG submission 88968) | Peat soil microbial communities from Weissenstadt, Germany - Sb_50d_c_BC metaG | ecosystem: Environmental > Terrestrial > Soil > Wetlands > Peat | place: Germany: Weissenstadt | collected 2010-09-21 | reverse complement strand
CGCGTCGAGGGCGGCGTACGTACGTTTCAGCGCCGATACGCCGGCGATTCGAGTCACGCTGCCGGTGACTTCGCTGCCGGCGGGGACAACCAGCTTATCAAAGGCGTATACAGATTCGGCGATCTTCCCGTGAATCGGCTGCCCGGCTTTTCGGATGCGCAGTTCTTTGTCGAGAACCACCGGGAGCGGAGTGCCTGCGGGCACCTCCAGCGCAATTGTACCAGCTGATACCGCGGCTGTTTCCGAAGCTCCCGGATTTTCCGCCTGTCCGAAGAGCAATCCCGCGGACAAGAAAATTAAGACGAACGCTGAGGGGATGGGCCGCATAGGATTCTTCTTTACCCTTGGTCTCCGCTCGGTCGCCGCAAATAGGAGCCGTGATCTGTCCGGTCTGGAACGTCCGCGATAACGGCCTAGCGGCAGTGTGAATCTAGGGATGCAACACTTTGACGCACTGTTGCATGGCGGGGCTGTACGTACCGCGTGCTTCTTGTGCCGCCGGAAGCATTCCACGGGAAAACAATACTCAGGATACCGCCGCGCGAAACCGCGGTCAATTGTTGGGCGGAGGAGGAATCGTTGCCGAAGCGGCGGGCTTGGGCGTTGGCCGAAGCGCGAAGTAATTGCGCGCGAATGCGGCGTACGCCGTTCCCGCGTCCACGACGATGGCCTGCACGGTGTAGCGGCCAGCGCTCAGTGCCGAGAGCGGGAGGCTGAGGCGGAAGGACGCGGTGCGGCTATTCTCGTCGTATTCCGTGGGCGCGACCATCGGCGTATCGGAAAGGCGCTGCCCGTTGCGGAAAAACACCAGGCCCGCGCGGAGAGAATTTGCGTCGGCCTTCTGCGGCGCGTAGGCCTGGAAGAAAACGTACAGCGTCTGATCGCCGGTGAAAACGCGCGTCACGCTGGGAATGATTCGCTCGCCGCCCACGTCGAGCGGAGACGATTTCAGTTTGGCGTCCTTCGCGAGCGCCTGCGTTTTGATCTTCGCCGCGTTCTGCACGGCCTGCACCTGGCTGGAAAGCAGCAAGGAACTTACCTGCAGGCGATCGAGCTGCGGCGGCGCAAGGGAAATGTTCTGCTCGAAAGTGCCGATCCGGCCGGACTCGTTTTCGCGCGCCAGGAATTTCAGCTTGTACTCGCCGGGCGCAAGGATGATCCCGCCCTGGTAGACCAGCGCGTGCTGCTGGATGTCCTGGAAATGTTCCGCGTCGATTTTCACCGTGATCGTGTCGCGCAGCGCGCCCACCACTCGGTTGGATTTTGCGTCGCGCACTTCGGCCGCGAAATCGAAAGCGGTTTCGCGGCTGCCGCGTTTTTGCGCCCATTGCAGCGCACTGGGCGCGAGTTTCGCATCGATCGGCACGAACACCTGGTCCGCGTTCAGCCGGAACTCCGAAGTTTCCACGGCCACGGGCAACTCGACTTCCGGAATTTCCGATTGGAACGCTTCCTCGAGTTGCCTCTCCCGGTCTTCCGTCGTGAAGACGCCGAAATTCTTCGGCGCATAGTACCCTTCGCGCGCGCGAACGTGCACACCTGCCGGAAGCGGATCGATTTTCACGTGCACGCGCCGCCACGCGCCGTCATTCGCCGCGTTCGTGCTGTAATATCCCACCAGGTAGTAGCCCGACGTATCGTTCTGCACGCTCTGAAAAACCTTGCCGAAGTCTCCGACGTCGAAAAAGGACCGTCCTCCCGTGTCTCCCGCAAGCGTCGACAAAGTTTCGCGCGAATCCTGGCGCGACTGGCTTTGCGAAATGACCGTCGCGCCGGTAAACATCGCGTTGCCGCCGGATGCGCCCACGCTGGCGTCGCCACCCGGTGTCGCCGTCAGCAGCCCGCGCGAATCCACGCTGTAGATGGAAACGTTCGAGCGGTTTGCGGAGTTGGTCGCGGCGATGAGCTCCGAGCGATTTTCCTCGCCGGTTTGCGTGATGCCGCTCGTGAATTGAATGATCGATTTCTTTCCCGGAATTCCTTCGAGGACTTCACACAGGGCCTCGACGGCGGCGAGCTTCCGGTCCGTATTGAAAATGTTGAATTCCGTGTCGTCGGCGGTGAACGCCGCGCCGGTATCTTCGGAAACCAGGGTTTCGCCGTTCGCAGCCGTCGCCGAATCGGCCAGTTGCGAGAGCGCCGCTTCATGTCCAGGCACCAGGGCGTCCACGGATTGCTTGAGCAGCTCGCGGTCGTTGGTGAAATTCGCGACGATCTTCAGCGTGTTGCCAAAGGCGACGACGGCCACGAGATCCGCGGGAGTCATCTGCTCCTGGAGATACTTCTGCGCGGCGCGCGTCGAGCGCAGCAAATCTTCCGCTTGCAGCGACGTGAGGTCGAAGAACATTACGATCATCCTGTGATCGCGCACCACCGACTTGATTTCCTCGGGGGAAGTGATGGTTCCTAGCGGGACCGTGATCGGCGCTTCCTCCCCTTTTCCGGCGGTCTCGACTCGCTCGATGTCGTTGTACTCGAATGTCGATATTTTTTGCGGCTTGCCGTCTTCGGTGACGCTGAACTGCTGTTGCGTCAGCCCTTTCACCGGCTTGCCGTCGCGGTTGGTGATTTGCACATCGATTTCCACGAGGCTGACGGTTGAGCGAATCGTCGCCTTTCCTCCCACCACCGGTTTATTCGTGGGCGGCGGCACGGGACCCTGGCGCGGATTGACGGGGACAGCTTGCGGCTGCGGCGTTTGCGGCTGCGAACTCTGCGCGCCGAGCGGCGCAGCGAGGAGAGACGCGCCAGCCAGCGCGGCCAGAATACGGCTGCGGATTGATTTTTGCGCTCTCATCAGAAATTGAACCTCGTCGTGAACGTCATCGTTCGCATCCCCGCGACGCTCGTAATCTCGCCGAAGGTTCTCGAGCCCAGCACCGTCGACAATCCGTTAAAGTTTGGATGATTCAGCAGGTTCGACGCGTTCCACACGAAGTCCAGCCTCCGCAGGCCGTCTCGGCCGAACCAAACCGATTTGGCCAGTCCCGAGTTGATCGTGAATGTGCCCGGGCCAATGATTGAATTGCGCGCCGAATCGCCGAAGCACGCCGTCGGAATGCCGAAGGCGGAGGTATTGAACCACTCTTGCACGGTCGGGTCGGCAAGTGTAGCGCTCGCGACCTGGTCCGCGCGCTCGGAGTTCGTGCCGGGCACATTCTGGCAGGCCTGGTTCTTCGAGAAGACCCGCACGGTGTAGGGCGTGCCGGAATTTGCCGTGATGGATCCATTCACGCGCCACTCGCCAAAGACATCCTTCTGCCAACCTTTGCCGGCGAAGCGGTGGCGGTCGCCGAACGGCAAGTCGTAGCTGAACATTCCTAGGAACTGGTGCGTCATGTTGAACGACGAGAGCCCGTAATCTCCGCGCGGGTCGGCGTTGTCTTGAATGACTGTTTGGCCGCCACCGCCGATCGTGCTGGCGTCGTCGAGAGATTTTGAATAGGTGTAGCGCGCCATGAACATGAGGCCGCGGGTCATGCGCCTTTGCAAACGCACTTGCAAGGCGTTGAGATTGGAGAATGCGCCGCTCGTATCGTATGTGAACCCCGCCGCGTTTGTTATTCCATTCGTTACCGAACTGAATCCCAGAAGCTCGTCGAGGTGGACGCCGCGCGTGCCGGTGTACATCACTTCGAGGAATGTGCTGCGCGCCAAATTGTATTCGATCCCGGCGTTCCAAATCATCGCGTAGGGAATCTGGTAGTTCGGATTGATGGCCACCGTATTGGTCACTGTACCCGGTACCGACGTGGACAAATTTGTCTGGAAGCTCAGGGGCGCGGTGGTGGCCGTCTGCTGCGTCAGCGTGCTCACTGTCGCAAAAGGCGGCTGGTTGGCCATCTCACCGGCCAGAGTATTCAAGTAGGACTCGACGTAAAACATGCTGAAGCCGGCTCGAAACGTCATCTGGTGCTGCCCAGAAAACCATTTTCCGGGCGGCTGCCAGGCGATGCCGATGCGAGGCGCCCAGTTATTGTAATGTCCATGAAACAACGATGAGGTTGGGCCAGCGGCGCAACCATCCGTCGCCACCGGCGTGACGCAATGCACCTGGGTGAAGTCCGGACTCACGGCGAGATTCGTGATGCGTCCATGGATTTCCGTGGGCGGAGTGAACGCCTCATAGCGCACGCCGTACGTCAGCGTGAATTTCGGGAACATGTGCCAGTCGTCGGTGGCATAGCCGATGAAGCCCCAGTTGCGGAAATAAGTGGACGTATCGCCATATTGAATCTTGGTATCCGCCGGGTAGCCGAGAAGAAAATCCGCGAGATCGTTTCCGATGCACGGCCCGGAAGCAGTTGTCGTCTGGCAATTGGCGGGAGAATTGACCGGAGTGCCCGTGGCAGTCAGTTGGCTGGTCATTAATCCGGTAAACGCAAAAAAGCCGTTCGGGACTGGATCGGCGTCGCGGTTAATGTCCAACTTCCGGACTTCGCCGCCGGCGGTGATGGTGTGCTTGGTCTTCATCCAGCGGAGACTATCGACGTAACGATACGTCTGGCTGCGGGCCAGATAAAAATTCGGATCGCTCAGTCCGGTGAAGTTGGTGAAACTGATGTAGGGAAGACCGTAATCGAGCGGGTTCGGCGAAGTTCCCGTCAGGCCGAGCTGCGAGCTGATATCCGTTAAATTTGAAAACTCGTTCAGTCCAAGGGACCTGTTGCGCGAAAAATATAATTGGGACGTGTGCATGAACGTCTTGGTCCAGTTCTGCGTCAGCCCGATCATCACGCTCTGCCCGCGCGTGAATGTGTTTCCCTCGATCCCCGGAAAGCTGCTCAGCGAGTGCGAGGTGGCATCGCTGAGGTTGTAGTTCACCGCCAGGCTCAGTTTCGAGTAGAGCTGGTGCGTGACGTTGACGTTCAGGCGGTTGCTCAGGCCGGGGAGATTCGTCTGCAGGTGATAATTGAAATTCTGCCCGGCGACACTCGTGACCGGAATATTGGGCATGGGCATGTAGGCGAGCAGATTGATCGCCTGCGTGCTGATCAAGTTTGTGGGAATGCAGGCGCCGGCCGGAGGCAAAGGTGACGACGGAGTGGCCTGGTAACAGCCCGCATTCGTCATCAAACTTCTCGGGCCGGTCAGGCTCGACAACGGGTTATAAAGCAAGGTGTTGTCCGCGCTGAAGTCGCCGTTTCTCTCCGCCAGCGTTGGCACGGTGGCGAACTGGTCCACCGGGCTTCTCGACCAACTGCCGCCAAAATTGATGTAGAAAAAAGTTTTGTCGGTGCCGTCGTACACGTGCGGAATTTTCAACGGCCCGCCGATATTGAGTCCGGCGGATTCCGTCCAGCTGGAAATCTTGGGCGGGTTGGCCTGATAGAGAGAATACGGCCTGGCATTGAATGCGGAATCTCCAAACGTATCGTAGAAGCTGTAGTGGATGCGATTTATACGCTGGCGCTGCACGCGCTGCGCGCCCCACAGCGCGGCAACTCCTTGCGGTCCGCCCCGTGGGCCGCGCCCGCGCCCGCCTCCACCCCCGCGCCCGCCACCGCCGAACCCGCCGCCTGGCGCGCCCCCACCGGGGCCACCAGGGCCGCCGAATCCTGCGGGAGCGGCTTGTCCTGGGATGGAGTTGTCACCGTTTCCGAATCCGCCGCGTGCGTCTGGTCCGCCAGTTTGCGGGAACCCACCCTCCGGGGAAAGACCCATCGCAACTGTGCCGATCATTTGAACGGCGTCCGCGGAGGCGGCTTGGCCAAGCTGCCCGCCAGGCTCCGGATTATTTTGGTCTTCGGCGCCGGTTTCGGCGGGATTCTGATCTTGACCGTTTAGTCCCACTTGTTGGAACGCGCGACGCCCGCCTCCCTGGCCTGCTCCGCCTGGGCCACCTTGCTGTCCATTGCGGCCACCGCCACCGCTTCCGCGCTGCCCTCCATTGCCGCCGCCATTTCTACCGCTGGGAGATGAGGCCGCGCCGTTATTCGCGGCAGTCGTGGTCGGATTCGATGTGGCGGGTGCGCCGCCACTTGCGGCTGGCGCGCTCGGAGTTTTCACCGCATTCTCCGTCGCGGGAGGACCGCTGATCGCAGCCAGAGTACCCACGTCCAATTTCACATCGAGTGGCGATTTCGTGCCGGGAGCTAGATCGATTTCTTTGGTCGAGGGCGCAAAACCAAGTTGGGAAATTTCCACGCGAAAGTGGCCTTCGGGAAGGGCGGGAAATTCAAATTTTCCGTTTTCATCCGTCCAGGTGATCCACGCTTTTCCCGTGGAAGTCTGGATAACGCGCAACGTCGAGCCGGGAACGGCAGTGCCGTCCGGCGTGCGCACGGTGCCCGCCAGCTGGGAATCCGCGGGCGTGTTTGCGTCCGAATTATCCTGCGCGGCGAGCGGAACAACAGAAACTGCCAACAACACGAGCAGTCCCGCGAGCAGCACTGCAAGCCTTCTACCCAACAACTTTCACGCCCCTTCGAGAGTGTGCCTGAGAACTCGGTTTTGATTCGTGTAGCGCCCGCCTTCAGGCGGGCATGTGCTTGATTCCAAAGTGCCCGCCTGAAGGCGGGCGCCACAAAAACTTAGCCAATCTTGGCTTCTCACGCACACTCTTCGAGTCCCTAGAAGATACCGTTTGCCCGCTCCCTCGGTTCCAATATTCGCAGTCCGGAGGAAGGCCAGTTTCGAGCTTAATTCATCCTATGCATTCTTAGACGGAGCCTTCTCCGAAAGGGTTACCCGGCGTCTGGTATGCCAGGCTAGGCCGTGCGAAAATAACGGCTTGGAGACAAATTGAATCTCTTGCCGGCGATTGTGTCGAGTAGCGCGGCAGCCGCTGCTGGAATAGCCGCCTGGGGCGCGGTGGCTCCGTCGTCGGAGTTGTTCGGCCCGACGGTGCGGCACACGGCTTCCTCGCGGAAAATTGCTCTCACGTTTGACGATGGGCCGAATCCGGCGGTCACTCCGCGGCTTCTCGAACTGTTTGAACGCCACTCCGTACGCGCGACATTTTTCCTGATCGGGAAATTTGCGCGCGCCTGTCCTGAACTCGTGAAGGAAATTTCCGCGCGCGGACATCTGATCGGAAATCATTCGGACACGCATGCAAATCTGTTTTTTCGATCGCGCGGTGGGATTCGCGAGGAGCTCGTGCGGTGTCAGGATGCGGTCGCCGCTGCCGCTCACTCGGAACCGCCGCTCTGGATGCGGCCGCCATACGGTTACAGAAACCCTTTGCTGCACAGAGAAATTCGCCGCGCGGGGATGCGGGGCGTTGTGATGTGGTCGAAGAGTTGCCGGGACTGGAAACCGCAGCCGCCCGAGCGTCTCATCGAGAGACTCTCGCGGGTCGCGCGCCCGGACCAGGCGCAGGGCGACATTGTCGTGCTGCACGACGGCGATCATCGCGCCCTCGGCGGCGACCGCCATCATGTCGTCGCCGCGCTCGAACATTGGCTCCCGCGCTGGCGCGACGCGGGCATGGAATTTGTTACAATGGGGTCGTCGTCCGTAAGTGCAACGAGCGATGCGATGCGTTCGCCCCGCGTTTGAGCCGCTGAGCGCGGGCACAAAGAGAGCAGGAACATCATGGACGAGCGACAGTTCTACGTGGAAAAGCAGGAAACCAAGACTATCCCCCTTACATGCCCGGCGTGCCGCAAGGAAGACAACTATCCGATTCGCTGGATCGTGCGCACAAAAAAAAGCGAACTGCCGCGCGGCGCCGGAGAAGAGGACAAGAAGCGCTTCACCCTCGCCCGCTCGTACATGGTTCGCGTGGATGAGCTGGTGGCGTGCCGCAAATGCCGGAAACGTTTTGAACTCACGGGGCAGAGCGTCGTGCTGGTTACGTCGAACGCGGCCGCGCCCGGCTCGCCCGATTTCGATCCCGAAAATTTTGGAAACAGGTAGGACGGGCTTCAGCCTGTCTGGTTTTCAATTTTTCCTGGAAGAGCAATCAGGATTCCGCGTGTCTGCCACTTTGAGGTAAGAAATCAAAAGCAGACAGGCTGAAGCCTGTCCTACTTCAAATCTCCGGATACATCTCGAAAAACGCTTCGACCGATTGCCGGAGCGTTTCCTCGATCTGCTCTTTGCTTCCTTCGATCAGGTGCATCGTCACGCGCGACTTGCGTCCATCCTTAAGCGTGACAACAGCATCACCGACTTCTCCTAATTCATCTTCAGGGAACAGCCGCATCCCATAAACCAATGCCAGCTTCGCCATCGTGTCTCCTCGTAAAATGCAAGCTTAAGCTGGCTCATGCATCGCGTCAAATGGAGGGCAAGTGGCCCAGGCTTCACAGCTCGCAGAAAAACTCAAATTTTTGTCATTCCGAGGCGCGTTGCGCGCCGAGGAATCTCTCTGTTCCTGCGCTTAAATCAAAGAGAGATTCCTCACTTCGTTCGGAATGACAAAATAAAATACTTTTTCCGCAGACTCTTCAGCCTTTGGATTTTGGTTTCGGCACGGGCGACCGTGCTCCGACTTACCCCCGCAGGCTGAAGCCCGCGCCACTTTTACAACTTGTCCAAGCCTTCGTTCAGCTCGATATACGTTCCCCACGGATCGGTGATAAACGCCAGGGCGATGCCCAGATCGGGCCTCTTGGTGTAGGGCATGTCGAACTTCAGTCCGTTGGCCTCCGCCTTCTTGCAAAAGGCCTCAAGACCCACGATCTCGAATCCAATGTGATCCAGCATGCGCCCCTTGGTCCCAACGGTTGGGGTGTCAGATTTGGTAAACGTCAGGTTCGCGCCGGGTATGTCTGCGGCGTCGAATTGGCCGCGTTTCCCTGGTTTGGCGCCGAACATCTTGACGTACCAGGACTGCATCTCCAGCACATTCGAGGAGCCTGCGGTTTCCGCGATATAGAAATGCACGTGGTGAAACGCGATGGGAACGGTTTGCGTCTTGTCTTCCAGAATCTCGACCCGCAACAGTTTGTCCGGCGTCCACACGAAGCCCTGGCCGGGGTTCTGGCCGACTTCCGTATTCAGTCCGGCCGCTTTCCAACGGGCCAGCGCCGCCGTGGTATCGGGCACATGAAAGCCAATGTGACCAACAACGGATCCGACGGTCGGGGTCGTGCCGTCCCCTTTTCGTACCAGGATCAGGACGCCGGGGAATTTGAATACGTCATTAGGACCCAGTTTTCCGGGGACGCCACCCATCGCCGTCCAGAACGTTTTGGCGGCCTCCACATCCGGCACCAAAAAATGCACGTGGCCCATGGATACGCCAGCGTCATTCCCCTTGGCGACTTGCGCCATGGAAGCGCGGGCGGGAATGAGCATCGCGAGACCCAGAATCAAAATCAGTTTTTTCATTAGATTTCTCCTTGTGCCGGCCAAGATGATGGACTCTCTCCCATCCTGGGCGGATTCCGCTTTCGGTTTTTTAGGTCGTTCTTTGAATCGTTGCACAAGACAGTAAGTTAGCCGCCATTTCATGTCAAGAAAAGCTTGTCTGGTGGCGCCGGCGTCCCGCCGGCGATTTTCCGCAGGCCTCCGCAAGCGCAAAGTCGCCGGCGAGACGCCGGCGCCACAAAAGGGAATCGCGTGGTATATCCAAACTCTAACTAAGAAAAGAGGGGGTATAATCGCGGCATCCCCGGGTTGTGAATCCGCATCGTAGCTGGCATCGGAGAAATTGCATGAAAATCAGTTGGCTGCTTCTCTTACTGCTTGTCGGGTTGTGGACAAGCGGAACAATACTCGCCGCGCAGATGCCGGAAGGACCAGCGCAAGGTCCCGCGGCGCAATCTCCGTCGGCTCAACCTCCAGCAGCGCAAGCGGTGCCTGCTCCCGCGGTTTCAGATTCCGCCCCGAAGAAAACAGCGCCGGCAAGATACGTAGTTCCTTCGGGCACGCGCTTACCTTTGATTCTGCACAACGCGGTGACCACGCGAAATGCCAAGCCGGGTGATCCGGTCTATCTCGAAACCCTTTTCCCGGTCGTGATCGACAGCCGAATTCTCATCCCTGCCGGATCCTACGTGCAAGGTGAAATTCAGGAAGCCCGGCGCCCCGGCAAAGTAAAAGGCACGGGCGAAATTCGACTGCGGCTGAATTCGATGATTCTCCCGAACGGCTACGCGGTGGACTTCAACGCCGTCCCGACCAATGCCGGGACTGGCGGCAATGATGCGACCGATAGCGAAGGAAACATTCACGGCGATACAGATAAGGGCGATGACGCAGCAACTGTTGCGAAAACGGCCGGAATTGGCGCAGCCATCGGCGCCATCGTCGGACAAGGCGCCAAGGGCGCGGGGATAGGAGCCGGCGCGGGCGCGGCGGCCGGACTCGCCGCCGTGCTCCTCACGCGCGGCCCCGAACTGGAACTGCCGCGCGGCACGACGGTTGACGTCGTCCTCGATCGCACCGTCTATCTCGATGCCAGCCGGATCAATTTCACCGATCCCGGCCGCGCCTCGGCTCTCCCGGGTCCGCCCAGCCGCGAACCAACGCGCAGCCGCTCGCCCCTTTAACTCTGTCTTAGTGCAAAGATTGCATCCAATTGGCGCAGGCTTCAGCCTGTGAGGGTTAGTTGGTGCGCGATCGCTGTTGCCGCAACCAACCCCCACAGGCTGAAGCCTGCGCCACAAAATTATCAAGACGCCGCGGATGACTTCGCCGAATGATAATGCCCCGGCACGGCTCGCATCGAAATGCAAATGCGGTTCCACATGCTGATGGTTGTCGCGACGCTCGGAATTTGTTGCTCCTTCTATTTAGATTGAGGCGATCGCTTAGTGCGAGGTTATAGCGGCAACGATGCGGAAGCGGACCGGCCTGCGTTTGCGCGTCTGAAGCGAAGCGGGCTAAACGACTCCCAATCGAGGCTAGTCCTTCTCTCGGCAACCCACTCGCCAATAAGCTTTGCCGTGACGGGAGCGAGCAGAATTCCGTTGCGATAGTGGCCGGTCGCGAAGACCAAACCATCGATATCCACAGGCCCCAGGATGGGCAGTTGATCCGGCGAGCCGGGCCGTAAGCCGCACCACGTCTCGATGATTTCCGCCTTCGCGAGTTCAGGCGCCAGTTCATTCGCCGCCGAAAGGATTTTTTCGATGCCGCCCGAAGTGACGCGCTTTTCATAACCCGCGTTCTCGATCGTGCTGCCCACGACCACCGTCTGCGGGCTCTCCACGCCGCGGGGGACAAGGTAACCGCGCTCGGAGCGCAACACATGTCGAATGGGCGTTCCGCTATGCCGCAGAGCGGCCATCTGGCCGCGCACGGGAAGAGTCGGCGCATACGGCGCTGCCTCGGGAATTTGCGATGACCAGCAGCCCGCGGCGAGCACCACCTGCGCCGCGTGAAATATTTCGCCGCCGGAAGTTTTCACGCCGGCGCACTTTTTCCCATCGAGCTCGAGAGATCTCACTTCAACTCCGGGGTACAGCGCCGCGCCGGCGGAAGCCGCAGCGGCAAGCACCGCGGACGTCAGCGCGCGCGGCTCGATCGAACATTCGT
>Ga0116225_1002827_pt1 | contig 11443 bp, 12 predicted proteins | sample Sb_taG_8_FD_88968 | JGI IMG/M metagenome (GOLD analysis project Ga0116225, IMG submission 88968) | Peat soil microbial communities from Weissenstadt, Germany - Sb_50d_c_BC metaG | ecosystem: Environmental > Terrestrial > Soil > Wetlands > Peat | place: Germany: Weissenstadt | collected 2010-09-21 | reverse complement strand
TGGCGAAATCTTGTCAAGCCCCCTGGCGGGTCTGAATTTGGTTAAGTTGTTGTGAATGCGGATGATATATTTTTGAAAACCATGTCATAGTTGCCCTATCCGTTCGGGTATGATTGAAGTAGTGGGTTTGTTTTAGTGTCGGTCGTTTTTCACTCCTAAAAACCAATTTGGAAGCGTGCAAAACGCGCGTTTTTTGCGCCTCGGCGGCGCAGCGCGCAGCACGCTCAGATCCTTCGCTCGGCAAAGAGCGCCGGCTCAGGATGACGGCGTTTTTTTGGATTGCGCGTTATTCGGGATGAAATAAGTCAACGGCAGCGGGCGAGGGCGCCCGCTCCACACACAATTCGGGACAAATGGCGCGGCCTTTTGGCTGCGCTTTTTTTGGGCAAATCTGATCGTGGGAACAATTGAAGGGATCTATGACTCAGAAGCGCGGACATGAATTTGGGACTTGCAAGCAGCAGGGCGAGTGGGCGGAGCTTTGTTTTATGGCGCGGGCGGCGGGGCAGGGACTGCGGGTGTCGAAGCCTTACCGGGACTCGGCTGGTTACGATGTGGGCGTGGAGTGGGTGGCTCCGGGGCGCGAGGGGCGGATTCTGCGGGTGCAGGTGAAGTCGACCGTGTATAAGCGGCGGGGGGAGTGTTACAGCTTGAATGTGATGGGGCCGCAGCGGGAGCGGTATCCGAGTGGGGTGGTGGACTTTTTTGCGATTTATCTGATTCCGATTGATACCTGGTACATCATTCCGTATGCGTTGATGGGGCGAACGAATTGCTCGCTGCATTTCACGCCTGATAGCAAGCGGCATAAGTATGCGCCCTATCGGGAGGCTTGGCATTTGCTGCGGGGTGAAGGGAAGGCGCGGGGCGGATCGAAGTAAGAACTGGCCTTTTCATCCTGTAGAGATATTTGATGGCGAGAAACAAGCAAGGCCACGCTCGGGAATGAGCGTGGCCTTTGCTTTTTAATGCGCCTGCGTAATGGCTTGGTTGGTTGCATCGGCCGGTTGGTCGGTCGCTACTTCCGCGGGAGCCTTTTCCGGGGTGGTGATGGGCTGGATCTTTACCGTGGAGAGGATCCAGTTCAGCCGGCGAAAGACCTCGTTGCGGTCTACTGTTTTAAGCGGCGGCTTGGCGGAAGGCTTGGTGTCGTCGGTCATGGATTCGTTGGCGGTTTCGAGGCCGAGGGCAAATTCGTAGCAGCTTCCGTTTTGGAAGACGTGATAATACTTCACGTCGGCCTGATTGCTTTCTTCTCCGGCGAAGCCTTCGACGGCGCGGAATTCGGTGGCACCGACTTTTGTTTTTGTCGTCGTTACGGGATCGGTTGCCGAGTCGGTGGATTCCGGAAATGCGAATTGCTCGCACTGCTCAGAGGTTAGCTTGGGATTTACGCTGACATCGAAGAATGCGGCATTGAAGTTTGTGCCGGTATAGAGTTTGCGGGGCAGTTCCACGGCGCTGATGGTGGTTCCGCCAGGTTGGACAAAGTTCGTTTCGAGTGATCCTAAGCCATCGAGTTCGAGATTTGCGTCGTCGCCTTGTTTCAGGCTGCCGTTTTTCGGGTAGCGGAACGAGACTCCGAAGATGGGATTGGTGTAGGTGGAAGCTGATAGCTTGCGTTGACGCGATTTCCTCTTAGCTGGCGGTTGGCTAGCTGTCGGCATGGAAGTTGAGATGGGCGCGATCAAGTTCGGCTGGCTGGCAACGGTTTGAGTCGGCGCGGCGATGGTGGCCGATTGATTTGACTCTTTCGAGCAGCCGCTTTCGAACACGAAGGTTCCCAGCAGCGCGGTCGCGATCAGTGAGCCGACCAGCATAGCTGTTTTCTGTTTGCTGGCAGCTTTTTTTTCGACTGCCGGCAAAGTAGGTTTCGTCGGCGAAATGCTTGGTAACTGTTTTTCTTGTTTTGTTTCTGGTTTCTTGTCTGGACTTCCTGATAATCCGAGTTGCGTGAAGTGCGTCATATTGGCCTCCTGTGCTGGTTCCCCCAGTCGGGAACAGTAAGAGCAAGATTGACGCCGTTGGGGAGCGGATTGATTTCACGAGGGTTAGAGGATGGCTGGCGCGGAAGAAGCGTGGCCGGCGGGAGACGCTGTGGCGGGCGGGACACGGCTCGAACGAATCTTTCGCCCCGCTGGGGCTCGACATTTCCTCGTCCTACCCACGGCTTGCGCCGTGGGCTGCATTCTTTCACCGCTTCGCGGTTGTCGCGGTCGATTCCCTTGCGCTAGAAGAGCGCGGTTGGGCGCCGCTTCCAGGGCTTGCCTTTTTCTACGGATGTCTTTTCCATGTCGTTCACGTAGGCGCTGGTCTGGGTCAGGATGTGGTGCAGATCGTTGCCGACGCTGATGAAGGTGAATCCCTTTTCGAGGAATTCGCCGACGCGCGCGGTGCCGAAGAGGAATAGTCCGAGGATGACGTTGTTTTTGCGAGCGTGCTCGATGAGTTTCTGCGTGGCTGCTCCCAGCTCGGGCGAAGTGTACATCAGGGGGAACTCATATTTCTCAAACAGGCCCATGGACATGCACAGATCGTTCTGACCGAGGAACAGAATGTCGACGCCGGGGACGGCGGTGATCTCGGCCATGTTCTGGATGCAGGAAGCGGTTTCCACCTGCAAAGCGACGATCAGGTTTTTGTTGGCGGTCCCTGCGTAGCCGAGCAGGCCGGCCTTGTTCATGCTGCGCTGCGGAAAGTAGACCGAGCGCGTGCCGGTCGTCGGATACTTGTTGCAACTTACGGCTTGGCGCGCTTCTTCGGCGTTGTTGATGTAGGGAATGAGAACGCCATCGGCGCCGAGGTCGAGGGCCTGCTGGATTCCGGGGCGGTCGTCGTATCCGCCGACGCGGACGATGGACTTGGCTCCGCCGCTGGCGATGGCCGCCAGCATGGTGGAGAGTTTTTCGTGGTCCATGGGGCCGTGCTGCGTGTCGACCAGCATCCAGTCGTAGCCGCTGTGGGCCAGTTGTTCGGCGACGGTGGGGCTGTGTGAGTTCAGGAACAGGCCCATCTTAGGCTTGCCATCGCGCAGTTGCTTCTTGAAATCGGCGCCACTGAGGGCGGCTTCGGACATATAGGAAATTCCTCCTGAGGAAAGTTCTTAGTTTAACCTACTCGACTGTAAGAGATGGCCGACGCTGAATCCTTGGTAGTGGCAGCCGCTCGAAACGCAAGAAATTGAGAAGTGGGCTGGGCTGCCTGGTTCAGCGTCTGATTGACTTGCCGGTTTCCGCCACGTAAGATTCGCCACGAAATGATCGGCCAGATTATCAGCAGCCCAGCGGACGTTCAAAGGCTTGTTGGCGGCGGCGCAGGGCGGTTCAGCATGATTCGGTCACAATTTCAAATCTGAGGAGGCGTGATGCAGCTACGCCTGGAGAGCCGTCCCGTGGGCGACGTTCTGGTGATTCAGTGCCAGGGACGGATCGTCGCGGGGAAAGAAGTTTTTACGTTGCACTCTTTCGTGGGAGACTCCTTCGTCAAGTACGGCGACGTGGTGCTGCAACTCGACCAAGTGGAGTTCGTCGACAGCAGTGGGTTGGGCGCGTTGGTGCGCCTGATGCAGGCCGCGCGATTGAAGGGCGGAGACCTCAAACTCAGCGGAGTGCCACCGCGGATCCGCAAAACGCTGGAGATGACCAGCTTGCTCTCGCAATTTGAAACCTACGATTCAATCGAAGAAGGAATTACGGCAGCGTACCTGGGATCGCGATATTCGCGGGGAAAAACCGGGGACGCACGGCCGCGGATGCTTTGCGTTTACGACTCTACCGATGTGCGCACCTTTCTGCGAGAGGTGTTGTGCAGCGCCGGATACAACGCCATGACGGTTGCGACCGTCGACGACGCGCGCATTCTGCTGAAGGCGACCAAGGCGAAACTGGTGGTGATTCCAGCGCGAATGCAATCTGTACACGGCAAATCGACACGCGAGTCGCTGGAGCAGATTGATCCAGCTGTCGCTCTTCTGATTCTGGATGAAAACTTCGCCTCGCAAGATCCCGGAGAGGCCGCGGAGACATTGTTGAACCGTGTTGCTGGCCGGTTTCAGTGATTTCGAATATGCTACTCGAACTGTTTTCGGAAGCTGGCTAGCTGCTGTTTCAAGTCAGCGACTTCCTTCCTAAGATCGTTCAATTCGCTCTCCAGACGATCTACGCGGTCGGCGTGGTTGGCGTAGCCAGCGTCCAACGCGGGCGAGGGCGCCCGCGCCACGTCTGCGGCGTCTTCTATGTCGCCAGCTAACAGGTGCTTGTAGCGGGCTTCTTTGGTTCCGGGTTGCCTGGGCAGAACTCTGGCCAGCGGGAGGTCGCGCTGCATAAGGCGTTGCAATGTGGATTGCACTTCGGTGAGATCTTCGAAGCGATGCATGCGCTCGGTGCGTCCGCGAAGTTCGCCGGGGGTTTGAGCGCCTCGCAACAACAGGACACAGAGGATGGCGGTCTCGCCGCGGGTAAAATTGAAGACTTCCTGCAGGCGATGCTCGTACTTCGTGACCCGGCTGTCAGCACTGCTGGTGGGGCCGGCGAGGCGTTTTTCCTGAAGCGTGTTCAGCGCTTGCCGCACCGCTTCTTCGTCGAGATTCATCACGGGATCGCGATTGTTTTTCTGGTTGCAGGCGTTGACCAGCGCGTTCAGCGAGAGCGGATAGTAGTCGGGCGTAGTGACGTCTTTTTCTATCAGTGAGCCCAGCACTCGAGTTTCGATGTCGTTGAGCACTATGTTCATTGCATGATTCCTTTTCCAGTCATAGGACGCGGTAAGAGCGGCAAAGTAAACTTGTAGCGCCGGCATCGTGCTGGCTGTCGCGAGGGCATTCTGGTCCTCATTCGTGCGGGCGGGACGTTCCCACGACAGCCGCCGAGACGGCGGCGTTGCACGACTCCAGATTGTACAGAGGCTACGGGCGTTGCAGGCCACAGAATCCAGTGGAGCTCGCTCGACCCGGCAGGCTGTCCGCGCACGAGCGACGCCGGATAGATTCCTTTAATCTGTGTCATAAGCTTTTTTGATTGGCAGCGGGATGGGCTCCGCGATACCCTTACGACGTTGTGATCCTCCCCCAAAACTTATCTGAATCTTTGCGCACAATTTAAAGGAGATCGATGCCGACAGAACTGCGAAATTTCCTGGCCATCCCGTACGACGAGCTGGAAGAGATGAATTTGAGCGCGAAGGAGCAACGCCGGAATCGCGTTGCCCCGCAGAAAATTCAGGAAGAGCGTCTCAAATATCTGACCGGCGAAAAGCGGATCAAAGCTGTGACCGTGCTGTTCAGCGACCTGGAAGGCCGCCTGCACATGCTGGACTACGACAAGAAATTTCTTCTCAAGAGCTGGGACAACCTGACGTTTGACGGGTCCTCGATTCGCGGATTCACGGCGCAGCGGGAAAGCGATCTTCGCCTGGGCATTGACTGGAGCGCGTTTTACTGGGGTCCAGCCGATGTGTTTGGGCCGGGCAAGGTTCTGGTTTTCGGCGATGTGATCGATAAGGGTGGTACACCCTATAGCGCCGACATTCGCGGCATCCTCAAGACGTACGCCGAAGGATTGCATAAGAAGCATGGCTACACGCTGAACGCGGCCAACGAAATCGAGGGGTTTCTGTTTCAAGGTCCGGACGCGGAGCGGCGCTACCACGAAACGGGCAAGTTCGAATACGTCAACACTGGCGGCTACTATCATTCGCTGCCGGGCGACGTGCTGCGCACTTTCATCGATACCACGGCGGAAGTGCAGCGCAGCATGGGTTTCCAGAACGAAAAAGATCACCCCGAAGTGGCGCCCTCGCAGTTTGAGATCAACTATGGCTATGGCGAGGTGGTGGCAGCAGCCGATCAGATTCAACTCTACAAGTTGATTTGCCGCCAAGTGGCAACGCGGATGGGTTGCACGGCGTCATTTCTGCCCAAGCCGGTGGTGGGCGTGAACGGCAGCGGGATGCACACCAACGTTTCGATCAGCGAAGGCGGGAAGAATTTGTTCTGGGATGCGAAAGGCGAGGAGAAGCTGAGCAAAATGGGATGGGAGTTTGTCGACCGCATTCTGACCCATGGCAATGATCTCTGCCTGCTGTTGAACGCTAGCGTCAACGCCTACCGGCGACTGGACCCACACTTTGAGGCGCCGAACCAGATTAAGGCGTCGCCCACGGACCGCGGTTCCATGGTTCGTATTCCGATTGGCAACGAAAAGAGCATGCGGGTGGAAGTCCGGTCGGTGTCCCCCGATGCGAATCCTTATCTCGTCATGTTGTCGATCTTCAAGACGGGGATTGATGGCGACACGGCGAAGATCAAGAACCTGCGCCAGGCGCAACGCTACTTGCCGGACAATATTTATGACGCGCTGGCGAACTTCCGCAACGCGGAGTGGACCACGAAACTGCTCGGGGAAGATGTGAAGGCTCGTTATGCAGACCTGAAGCAGGCTTCAGCGGATCGCTGTCCGCGGCTGCTGGGAACGTTCGTGAAGGCTCCCGAGGTGCAGTATCACCACGACGTGTACAACCAGTTCCTGTGGAATTTGTTTTAGGCGGATAGCTGACCGTTCGTGCTACGCGGGCCATTCACTAATGTGGGTCGGCGTAATACTTCCGTGCGCGTAATTCATTGAAAGCCGGTGAACGCCGCTGTCATAATCAACTCTTGACGGAGCGTGTTTCCTGGCTACACCTTCATTGACCAAGAATCTCGACGAGCGCTGGCTGCCCGCGTCAATCCTCTGCCTTCGCGATTACAGCCTGAACACGTTTCTGCGTGACGTGATCGCGGGGGTAACGGTTGGACTGGTGGCATTGCCGCTGGCGATGGCATTTGCGATTGCGTCTGGACTGACGCCGCAGGCAGGAATTTATTGTGCAGTGGTGACGGGATTTCTGATTTCGGCTTTGGGGGGATCGAAGACGCAGATCGGTGGTCCGACCGGCGCATTTGTAGTAGTCGTAGCGGGCATCGTCGCCGTGCATGGGGTTGATGGGTTGTTTATGTGCACGGTGATGGCCGGCGTTCTGCTCGTCATCCTGGGCGCGACGGGCATGGGCACGGCAGTGAAATTTATCCCACGGCCCATCGTGATTGGTTTCACGAATGGAATCGCGATTTTGATTGCGAGCACGCAGATCAAAGACTTCTTTGGATTGACCATCGGGAAAGTTCCGGGAGAATTCTGGCTGCGCATGGAAAGCATCACGGCCAATTTTCATACGTTATCGTCCACGGCAACGGTACTCGGTGTCGGTACCCTGGTGGTGCTGCTGACGTGCCGGGCGCTTTCAAACCGCATTCCCGGACCGATCGTGGCGATGGTCGCTGGGACGATTGCGGTATTCGCACTTAAATTGCCGGTAGAAACGATTGGAACGCGTTTCGGTGGGATTCCGAGCGGGTTGCCGCACTTCGTAGTTCCGCACTTCCGGGCCGATCTTATTCACGGACTGCTGGGCCCGGCGTTTACGGTTGCGATGCTGGGCGCGATTGAGTCGCTGATGTCGGCGGTGGTGGCGGACCGCATGAGCAATGACCATCACAATCCGAATGTCGAGCTGATGGCGCAGGGCGTGGCCAATATTTTTTCACCAATGTTTGGCGGGTTGCCCGCCACGGGCGCCATTGCGCGCACGGCGACCAATATCCGCGCCGGCGCCAAGACGCCGGTTGCGGGAATTATTCATGCGCTAACTTTGGTTTGCGTGCTGCTGTTCGCTGCCCCTCTGACCAGCTACATTCCGATGGCCTCGCTGGCGGCAATCTTGCTGGTCGTGGCCTACAACATGGGTGAGTGGCGGGAAATCCCGCAACTGCTGAAGCTGACTAAGACCGATATCAGCGTCTGGCTGGTGACGTTCGCGCTCACAGTGTTTGCCGACCTTACGGTCGCGGTCGAGGCAGGAATGATTCTTGCTGCGTTGCTCTTCATTGGACGAGTGGCAAACACCACGACCGTTTCCCAGGTCACCGACGATTACGTCGAAGACGGGCGCGTGCATATCCTGCAGGACAAAGACATTCCTTACTACGCAACCATTTTCCGCATTCATGGGCCATTTTTGTTCGGGGCGACGGATAAGGTCTCGGTGATCGTGGAGAAAATTCATGAATTGCCGCCGGTGGTCATTCTGCGCTTGCGTAATATGACCGCAATTGACGCGACGGGATTATTTGCGCTGGAGGAAGTGGCGCGGGAACTGCATGCGGTCAAGCGGACCTTGATTCTTTGTGGCGCGCGGGAGCAACCGGCTCAGCTGATTCGGCAGGCCGAATTTGAGGACGTGATCGGTCGCGAGAACATCTGCGAGAACGTGCAGGCTGCACTGAGGCGGGCGGAAGATGTTTTCGAGGGGATGGAGAACAAGGCCGCGGTGGGCGCCCAGTGAGACCGGTCCTCCCCCGAAGGCCGATCTCATCCGCTATCCGACGCCCGCCAAGACCCTTTGCTGCGGATCTGGGACTACTTATTGCTGGCGGCGGCCGTTACTGGCGTCTGGGTTATTCCCAGGTAGCCATTCACGGCCTGGGTGGACAGGTCCGTCATGATGGCAATTTGCGGGACCGTCTGCCCCTGAGCGTTCAACAGCCGCACCTGCGCGTCATCCGAAAGCTTAACTGTGTACCCTGCCGGCTCAACCCTGGTCGGTTGCTGCACGGATGCGGCTGGTGTAGTTGTCGTCTGTGGTTGGGCCGTGGTAGCTTGCGCCGCGGCGCCAAAGTCGAAAGCGGTTCCCCCAGTAATTGGAGTTGCCATGGTGATTTCCTCCTTCAACCTACCGTTATCAGGGATTATCGGCAGCTCTGCAGATAACTTTAGGTCGCCGCGAATTCTGCACTAATTGTGCGTACTGCGCTGTTTCTAAGGAGCTTGCCCAAGTGCTCGCATGAGCCCATCAAAGCGCTCGCCGGGTTGCTAGGTCGGGCTTTGCCGCTATAGTCTGTTTGCAGTCGGGAGGACCTGTTCATGCTCCGAATGCTGTTGCACTGGGTCGTCAGTGCGTTGGCGGTCTGGATCACTTCGCGTGTAGTCCCTGGCTTTTATGTGGACGGCGCGGCTGCCGCACTCATTGCAGCAATTGTTATCGGCTTGGTCAATGCGACGCTGGGATTGTTTTTGAAGATCATCACTTTCCCGCTCACCATCCTCACCCTGGGAGTGTTCTGGTTTGTGATCAACGCCATCATGCTGGAACTTGCCTCGGCGTTCGTGCCGGGCTTTCATATACGGACGTTCGGAGCCGCGTTTGTCGGGGGGATCGTGCTTACGCTGGTGAACATACTGCTGAAGTGGCTGGTGATGCCATCACGGCATGGCTATTGAAGGGTGCAGAAGCACACTCCGGGGCTTACGCGCCGGTCTTGGGCGGCTTGCGCGGCTTCATCGATTTCCACTCGTCTTCGTTCAGCAACCTTCCGAGTTCACTGAATTCGCCGGCGCCTTGTAGTTGTTCGCCGCCGTCCATCACCACTACTTCGCCGTTGATGTAGCTCGAACCATCGCTCACCAGGAACGCAGCGAGATTGGCCAGTTCTTCGACCGTTCCGAAGCGGCGCAGCGGGTTTCGTTCGCGAGCGAACTTTTCGAGCTCCGGCCGCGGCAGCAGGCGGGAGAACGCGCCTTCAGTCGGAATCGGTCCGGGAGCGATAGCGTTCATGCGAATGCCGCGGTTCCCCCATTCCACGGCGAGACTTCGGGTCAGGGCGACTACTCCAGCTTTTGCCATCGCGGAGGGAACCACGTAGGCCGAGCCGGTCGATGCGTAGGTTGCGGCAATGTTCAATACGACGCCGGGGCGGGCGGCTTGCAACCAGCGGCGTCCGCAAGCCATAGTGGCGTTGATCGTGCCCGTCAGCACGATTCCAAGGACAGCTTCGAACGCGCCCGGAGAAAGCTCCTCGGTGCGTGCCAGAAAATTTCCGGCCGCATTGTTTATCAAGATGTCGAGTGGGCCGTCTTTCCAAATGGATTCGATCATTTCTTCTACGCGCGGAGCGTCGCGAATGTCGCAGGGCAGAGACTGAATCCTGCGCGGCCCTACGTGGCTGAGTTCGTTTTCCGTTTGGGATAGAACGTGCTGGCGGCGTCCGCAGATGTAGACCGTGGCGCCCACTTGCAGAAAAAGGCGGGCCATGCCTTTGCCCAAACCCGTGCCGCCGCCCGTGATGAGAATGCGCTTGTCCTGCAGCAGATTGGGTTGAAACATGCGAACTCCCTGTCCTTCGAGCAAATGGCACTGAGAAGCGATTTTAATCCAAGAAGGTCGAAGGTCGGGTTAAGGGCATCTAATGCTTCTTCAGCTTGCGGCGAATGTCAGGCCAGAACTCTTTCACCACATAGGTGATCGTGTCATAGCCTACCTGCGTCCCCCATACGCTGGCGGTGTTCGAGAGAGTGCGATCGGCGCTGGGATGGTAGCTGTAGGTGGAAATGGCGGCAGACGCGGCACTCCCGACAATTTCAGAGTAGTTGAATTGCTGATGCCCAGAATCGGTGCGCGTGACGAAGATGCGGCTGATCGCGTATCCGGTGCGGTGCCAAAATTTGCCCTGGCTCTCCTGGAAAAAACGGGGGTCTTGGCGGAGCAGCGACGGGAGAACAGCTCCGGTCATGAAGTTTTCGATGGTGCCATCGGCAAAGGCCGCCCCAAACCGCTTTCCGTAGCCTTGAGCACCCTGTCCGTAGCCGGGTTCGCTGTTTTCAGCTTGGCTGACGCCCGCGAGGAAACCGTACCACGGGACCTGGATGTAGTCGAAAGAACCGCGAGCCACTACTTTGAACTTTTGCCCGGTCGTGAGTGGCGGAACGTTACCGCTATTCTCCAAGGTCAGAAAATTCGGCAGCGCGAAGAAAAGCCGGTCGTTGGATGTGCCCGCATTTTTGTCGGAGTCCTTCTTGTCCTTATCCTGATCCTGGTCAGCTTTGCTTTGGTCTGCCGGCTGAGATTGCTGAGGCGCGGGTGGAGTCGAGGACGGCGTCTGCTGGGCAGCCGCGGTGAGCAAGAGCAAGTTTGCAAGGGCAAAGGAAAGAATAGAGCGGGTCACAAAAGTCTTCAAATGAATAGGTCTCCTGTAGTTCAGGCTTCGATCATGACGAAGCGGGAATCCCCTCCGCGAAACGGTGACACTAAGTCCCTACGTGCGGCAATCGGATGAAACCGGGTAGCTTTAGAGTAACAAAGGACGAACGAGAACGGGAAAAAACGGATGTGACGAACGTCCGTGATCCGTCCGGAGTCTTCGGCCCTGTTAGTTAGGATGCAACGGGTTAACCAGTCGTGAGGGGTCTACTTGTGGTTTTACATTACTTTACAGAACCGAGGTTTCCAAAACTGAAACGCGCGAGCTTGCAAAGATTGGTCGGGACGGGCAGATTTGAACTGCCGACCCCTCGCACCCCAAGCGAGTGCTCTACCAGGCTGAGCCACGTCCCGACGGCAGGAAACCCGCTGC
>Ga0116225_1002809_pt1 | contig 11502 bp, 9 predicted proteins | sample Sb_taG_8_FD_88968 | JGI IMG/M metagenome (GOLD analysis project Ga0116225, IMG submission 88968) | Peat soil microbial communities from Weissenstadt, Germany - Sb_50d_c_BC metaG | ecosystem: Environmental > Terrestrial > Soil > Wetlands > Peat | place: Germany: Weissenstadt | collected 2010-09-21 | reverse complement strand
TTGTTCCAGCCGTCGGAGATGTACACGTCGCCCGCGAGGTCGACCGCGACGGAGGTCGGGCCGTCGAACAGCCCGCTGGTCGCCAGGTGCCCGTCGCCAGTGAGCCCGGAGCTGCCCGAGGCGCTGCCCGCGATCGTGTACATGTCATACCTGGTCATCGACTGACCGCGCTGCGCGCCGGTGGTCAGCGGCACCTCCTGGATCCGGTTGTTGGCATAGTCGGCGATGTACAGGTTTCCCGCGGCGTCGACCGCGACTCCGAGCGGTCCGCTGAGCAGTGCCGACGTGGCCGACCTGCCATCTCCGGATGTGCCGCTGCTGCCCGTGGCGCTGCCGGCGATCGTGTAGATGTCCCCGGCCGTCATCGACTGTCCCCAGGACTGCCCGCCGGACGCGTAGACCTCCTGGATCCGGTTGTTGTCGGTGTCGGCGATGTAGATGTCCCCGGCCGCGTCCAGGGCCACCGACTGCAGCGAGGACAGCAGCGCCGACGTGGCCGCGTGCCCGTCTCCCGAGATGCCCGCGGTGCCGGACGCGCTGCCCGCGACCGTGGAGATGTTGCCGGTGCCGGCGGAGACTTCCTGGATCCGGTTGTTGCCGGTGTCGTCGATGAACAGGTTCCCGGCCGCGTCGACTGCGACCGCTTCGGGACCGCTGAGGTAGGCCAGCCTGGCTAAGCCCCCATCGCCGGAGATCCCGGCGTGCCCGCTGGCGTTCCCCGCGACGGTGTACACATCGCCGGCGGTCATGCTGATCCCGAACTGCGTATGACTGGCCGCGGCGATTTCCTGCACCCGGTTGTTGCCCGCATCGGCGATGAGCACGTCCCCGAGGCCGTCGAACGCCTCCGACAGCGGCTGGTACAGCGCCGCAGTCGCCGCCGGCCCGCCGTCGCCTTCCTGCGGGATCGTCGCCCCGGTGCCGGCGTAGGTCGCTATGTCGCCGTTGGAGGCGGTAACCTCGCGGATCCGGTGGTTCAGGTAGTCGGCGATGTAGAGGTTGAATGACCCGTCCAGGCCGACGGCCAGCGGGGCATCCAGGGTCGCCGATGTCGCCGGGCCGCCGTCGCCGGAGAATCCGGCGCTGCTGGATCCGGCGATCACGTACAGGTCGTACTTGGTCATCGCGATGCCCCACTCGGTGTGGCTGGTGCGCGCGACTTCCTCGATCCGGTTGTTCCCGGCGTCGGTGACGTACAGCTGCGTCCCGTTGCCGGCCACCACCCCGGTCGGCGTGGTCAGCAGCGCCGAGGTCGCCAGCGTGCCGCTGGAGCTGCGCCCCGATCCGCCGGTGGCCGACCCGGCCACGGTGTAGATGTCATCGGCCGACATCGAGATGTTCCACTGGGTGCCGCCGGACTTGGCTGCCTCGACGATCCGGTTGTTCTGCGTGTCGGCGATATAGAGATCACCGCCTGAGCTGACCGTCACCCCTTCCGGGCCGTTCAGCCGCGACGAGCTCAGCGCGGTCCCGTTCGGGGAGGTGCCCGAGGTCCCGGACGCGCTGCCCGCGGCGGTGTAGATGTCGCCCGCCGACATCGTCTGACCCCAGGTCTGGCCGCCGGAGGCGAACACCTCCTGGACCCGGTTGTTCCCGGCGTCGGCGACGTACAGATCCGAGGAGGTGTCGAACGCCAGGCCGACCGGGTCGTTCAGAAAAGCCGCCGTCGCGGCGCCGCCGTCACGGGAATGCCCCGCGCTGCCGCCCGCGTTCCCCGCGACCGTGTAGATATCATCCGCGGTCATGCCGCCGCCGGTGGCGGCGGGGATCTCCAGCACCCGGTTGTTGCCCGAGTCCGCGACGTACAAATTCCCGGCCGAGTCCATGGTCAGGCCCTGAGGCTGATTCAGCAGCGCGCTGGTCGCCGCGGTCCCGTTACCCGAATCCCCCGGTGCCCCGTACTGGCTGCCCGCGATCGTGTAGATATCCCCGGCGGTCATCGGGATGCCCCACTGCGTGCCCGTGGCGGCCGGGATCTCCGACACCTCGTTCGCCGTGGTCTCGGCGATGTAGACGTCCCCCGATGTGCTGGAGTACACCGACCCGGGGTTGTTCAGCGCGGCCTTCAGCGCTGAACAACCCTTGCCCGTATCCAGCCGCATCCCGTCCAGGGTGTAGATGTCCGCCGGCACCGGGGTCGATGCCGACACCGAGGTGGCCCAGTTATCTGTCCAGCCGAACCCCATCGCCCCCGGCGTTCCCGTCCGGGTCTGCTGCTGCGCCAGCAGGGCATCATAGGTCCGGGTGAACTCCAGCGAGGGCCCGAACCCCGGCATGCTCACATCGGTGGCCGACTGGGTGAAGTCGCCGTTCTCCGGGTTCACCGGATCTCCGGCCGGTGCCATCGAGGCCGCCAGCCCCGGTGCCGCCGGGTTCCCCGCTCCGCCGGTCACCGCCCCCGTGGCCGGCACGCCGCCGGTGGCCGGCGCGGCCGCGGCCGGTGCCGCCGTGTTAGACCCGGCCAGCACGTACGGCTGGCCGCTCAGCCCGTCCGAGGCGGTCACCTCGGCCGGTGAGGCCGCGCCGCCCCCGGTGACCTGGATCGCCAGCGGGTTATACGACGGCGGCCACGCATCAAAGGTCTCCTGCACCGCGCAGGCTGGCGATGCCCACTGGGACAGACTCAGGCTCGCGCTGGTGAGCCCGTTGAACGCGGTGATGTTGCCCGCCTGCCATGCGTTCACCGTCCCGGGAACTGACGTGCACGACGATGACTCGCCCTGCACAGTGAACCCGCCGCCCTCTAACGACGCCAGCAGCGGCACCGACGTGCCCGCGGCAGCCGCGGAGTACTCGCAATTCAGCGAGACATACAGACCCGTCCCCGACCCAGACGCCGCATACGCGATCGCATCCGTCATCAGCGCGGTCGCTCCCGTGCTGCCCGCCAGGGCGGGCGCGGTCCCCAGCACCGACACATTCCCCGTCACCGCCGGACCCCACGTCCCCGCCGTTGACAGCGCATCTGAGGGGACGGATGACGCGCACGACCCGCTACCGGACGGATCGCCGATGATCAGCAGCGAGTAGTTCTTGAACCCGCTCGTATTCATCGCGTCCCAGGTTGAGGCCGACGCCACCGTCACCGAATATCCCAGCGCGGCCGCCGCAGTCGCCTCGGCACTCGATGACCCGCCGTTCACGCTCGTTGACAAGATCAGCACCGACACCGACGACGCCCTCGCCGGCACCGACCCCGCCACGACTCCCGCCGCGGTCACCGCACCCACGCCCGCCGCCACCACCGACGCGGGCACCGCCACCATGCCCGCAGCCGCCATCACTGGCGCCAGCACCACCCGCACCAGGCGCGGCACAGCCCGGCGCACGTGCCGCCGTGCCCGCCGTACCTCGACCGTCGGCCGCCAACGCCGCCGCACGACTGTCCGCACCCCAGATCTGCGGTCATCCGACCCGCTGCCAGCAATGTCACGATGCGAGAAAATCCTCGCCATCGCCCGTCCCTAAATCCACTCCACTGGGATGATCGCCGGCAGCGATGACCACGCGAAGGTGGCGGAGCGACAGCCAGGTCACGGGTTCATCGTCATGCCGGGGTCAGCGACCGCAAAGCGATCAGGAGCGGCAGGAACATGCCTGGCAACTTCCTGCCACCCGGCATTGCTCAAAGACCCAAAACTGGCGCTTCACACCGCAAGGATGCGCTCATATGATCATGTGGGTTCGCGCTTGGCTGCTATTGGAATGGGAGTTCCGGTTCATAGCTGAAAGGCTCACAGCATGCTCGACGCACTCGGGTTTAGCCCGGGGCTCAGCCCGGCCCAGTCAGCGGTATACCAGGCGATGCTCACCGAACCCGAGCGCGAGATATCCGTGATCGCTGACGCGCTGGCGCTGTCCGTCAAGGACGTGCTGGCAGCCATCTCGGCACTAACCGATCTATCCCTGCTTCAGGCGTCCCCGGACAGTCCAGACGCGTTCCGGCCGGTCAGCCCGCACCTTGCTTTTCAGACCATCGTCCGCCGCCGCGAGGCGAATCTGGCTCGCAGCCAGGACGAACTCGCGGCGGTTCAGGCCGCCATCGCGATCGCCGCCGCCTACCAGCAGCCCATTGCCCCAGATCGCACCGAGCACCTGAGCGCCCCGGAGGTTGTCCAGGCGCGACTGGACACACTGGCCGCGCACACCGCGACCGAGTGGCTGGTCGTGTTAACCGGCGCATCCCAGCCGATCGGGATGAGCCTTAGCCTGTCTCTTGACCACTGCATGACTGACCGCGGCGTGCAAGTTCTGATACTCCTTCAAGACAGCCTCCGCAAGGACACTGCCGTCTTCGGCCACGCCTTATGGTCCATCAAGATGGGCGGGCAAGCCCGTACCGCACCGTTGCTGCCCACTGAAATGCTCGTCAGTGACCGGCGAGTCGCCGTCCTTCCTGTCGACCATACAAATCCGGCCGACGGCGCATCCGCACACGGGAGCCCAGCGTCGTCGGGGCCCTGACCGCGGTATTCAACCAGGCATGGGAGTCCGCGCAGCCGCTCTCCGCGCATACCGCGCCTGACAGCCAGACGGGACTCGCTGCGGGCGAGCGCGAGCTGCTCAGGCTGCTCGCCACCGGGATGACCGACGAGACAGCCGCGAGCCGCCTCGGCATATCCCTGCGCACCGCCCGACGGCAGATGGCTCACCTGATGGAGTGCTTGGGCGCAACCAGCCGCTTCCAGGCCGGAGCCCAAGCTGTAAGGCACGGCTGGCTCGACCAGATGACCTCATCAGCCCAGCCGACAGAAGCGGGGGCTGGCCTTCGCTCAGTCGCTGGGGCTGAGTCGAGCCCGAGCGCCGCCTGACCAATCGGCCACACTGGCGACGACACGTCTGGTGCACGTCGCCGTCTGTGGGATGGCAACTACCAGCTCATAGTCGGCAACTTGTGCGTTGGTTTTGACGTCGGCGTTTGGAACTGCAGTCAGCGTGAGTGCCGACGGTCGTCCGTCCGCGGTGGCAGAGACCCGGGCCGGCCGGGGACGTCTGGTCGGGAACTGGGGCGTAGTGGGGACGTGCCGCCTGGTGGGTGAGCGTCCTGTGCGCTCCGGATTACGGTGCGGGCATGACCAAACCAGGACAGGCCGAGATGATCGCCCGCGGCCTGCTGGCCGGGTCGCTCCCCCGCCGGTCGGCGGTTGGCGCACACCCGCGGTGTCGCCGCCACCGCCCGAGCCATCGCCTGGGCCTTCGGCCGGGACGCTGGGGTGCTGGTGGCAGCGGCGTACCTGCGCGACATCGGGAACGCACCAGCCCTCGCCGGCCCGGGTACCAGGTTCCATCCCTGGACGGCCCGCACCTGCGCGACACGGCCAAGCGGACGACCTGATCTGTCGCCTGGTCGCGCACCACGCCTCGCCCCGACCGCAGCCGCCGGCCTCGGCCTGGCCGGCCCGCTGCTCGCCGAGTCCTGGTCCCGCCCGCACCCCCGGCCGACGCGCTCCTCTTGCGAAATGACCACCGGCCCGACGGCCAGCCCATGACCCTCACCGCCCGCCCGGCGAGATCACCGCCCGGTCCGGCGCCGGCCACCCGGTCACCCGGGCCACCACCCGATCCGCATCCGACCTCACCGCCGCAGCCGGGCGCACCACAGCCCACTCGACGCTCGCACCAGGCCGCGGCACTAACGCCGCAGCCGGGCGGTCTCACAGCCTGAGCCGGGTGGAGCGCAACCCGGACCGAGGCTGACGGACCACCTATGCGGACCCGGGTAAGCACCGCCCCCTATACGCGCCCCAAGCCGCACGAGAGTGACGTTTCCGCAGGTAGATGGCACACTCAGCGGCCCCACTCCGGCGGGGGTGCGCTGATTCGATTCTGCGATGGCTGGCTCCGTCCGCTCGGTGGATCGCCTGGATGGCGTCGGGTGGTCAGGCTGCGGCGGGTACCTCGGGGCGCTGGCCGGTGCCGTAGACGGCGATGGCGGGATCCCATTGCCGGCCGGTGGTGACCACGGCGTGCAGCTGGCGCAAGATGGCGGCGGCGATCACGGCCTGGGCCTGGGTGGGGGTGAGCTTGTTCTGCGCGCCGGCTGGTCAGGTGCTGGTAGCGGGCCGCGCAGACGGGGTTGGCGCGCTGGGCTCCCCAGACCGCCCGCCATGCGGCGAGCCGCAGGCCGGGCCTCACGGCTGACGTGCCGCCTCCAGCGATACCGGCCACACGCATTCCAGCAGGTCACGCAGCTGCTGTACCTGGCTGACGGTCTCGGCGACCAGCTGTTCCCGGCGCGCCCCCAGGGGCCGGAGCCGACCCCAGGTCTCATCAGCCGGCTCAGGGACATAGCAGCGCAGCTGCCCGGTCAGGCGCGCGATCAGGACAGCGTCCTTCTCATCGGTCTTGACCGGACGTCAGGTCCTCCGTGCGCCGCGACCACGACGTCACGATCGGCTGCACGCACACAAACGGCATCCCCCGGTCCGCGGCGAGCTGCCCCAGCACGCGCCACCGGTGACCGGCCGGCTCGCACGCTACCGTCACCTGCGCGAAGCCTGCCTTCACGGCCTGGGCCGCAGCCCAGTCCAGAGCGGCCCCGAGAGCCCACGCCCGGCACCGGAACGTCCTGCGCGCCAGCACCCGCGAATCGTGATCGGCCACCACGACCATCTGCTTCTGGTCCGCCGGGTCAATGCCCACGATCGCGTTCACCACCGGAACCAGCCCCCGAAGCCGGGCGAGCCGCGCGTTGCGGTTGCGATCACCACGGGAAACGCCTCTACTGTTACCCACAGAACGTCCTCCTCTGCGCATGGCACACCAAGCCCGGCAAGCGCATCAGGAGGACGTTCCTAAATCCCGGACCGACACGCAGAATGACTTTCTATGCCGATGAGCGGTCGCGCGATCAGCCGTCGTCGCGGCAGAGGCAGAAGGGGTGGCCGGCCGGGTCGAAGAGCACCCGGACATTGTCCTGCGGCTGGTAGGCAGCGACCGAGGCTCCGAGGGCGACTGCCTCGGCGACCGCGGAGTCGAGGTCTCCGACCTGGAAGTCGAGGTGCATCATCGGGCGCTGCCGTCCGTCGACGGGCGGCCATACGGGGGCCTGGTAACCGGTCGCCTGCTGGAACACGACATAGATGGATCCCTCGGGAGCGGCGAGGATCGTCGTGCCCGGCTCCTCGTGGCCGATGGTCCACCCGAGCAGCTCGGAGTAGAACCTCGCCAGCGCGCCGGGGTCAGGCGCCTCGATAGCGGTTCCCCACCACATGCCTGTCGTTCGAGATCGCACCCGTGCACCTTCCTTCCAGGAGAGTGTGATTGCCGGTCATGTCGGCACCCTAGAGCCCAATACGGACGTTCTACTTCCGCAATCGTGACCCACCGACCACCGAAACGCTGCACCGCATCGCGTCTGCCTCTGCCGGGGCCACCCGCTGTGCCGCGGATCGCGCGACTAGCGTCTGGCTCAGGGCCGATGCCGGTTCAGCGGCCGGCGCTTCCGTCGATCTGCTCGCGGATGATGTCCGCGTGGCCCGCGTGCCGGGCGGTCTCCTCGATCATGTGGGTCAGTATCCACCGCAGGTTCGGTGGTGCCGTCTCGCGCGCCGACCGCACCCCCAGCCGGCCCAGATCGGTGACCGCCGCGATCGCGTCGTTGCACCGCCGGACCATCGACCGGTACGCGGCCAGCACGCCGTCGATCGTGTCGGCACCGCTGACGGGTTCGTCCGGCCATCGGGCGGACTCACCGGCAAAGGAGTACAGGAACCAGGCCTGCTCCACTGCCGTCAGGTGCTTGACCAGCCAGAGCAGGCTGGTGCCCGACGGGACCAGGCAACGGCGGGCGTCCTCCTCGCTCACGCCAGCCAGCTTCGCCGCGAGCGCCTCGCGCAGGTAATCCAGGAAGACCAGCAGCGTGGTCTTCTCATCCGCTGTGACCTCGGGCGGACGAAGATCACCACGATGCTGCTGACGGGCCACGGCCCGACCGTAACCCGGGCCGCCCGTCTCCGCCACCGAATAGCCTTAGTACCCGGCCACCGGCGTGAGCCTGCGGAACGGGCGACTTTGCCGCAAGTAGCGCGGTCGGCGGCCAGGCAAGTCCCACCCCTCGCCGGCCAGCGCGGCGCAGCCTCGCTGCGGGATAATCCGAGCCGTGCCTGCCGACCACGATTGCCGCAGCTGCATCAACAACGCCCGCCTGGATCTGCCTCCGCGAGAGCAGATTTACGTCAGCTCAACGTGGCGGGTGGCGCACGCCTTCGGGACAGCGCTGGCCGGCTGGATGGTCGTGCTGCCCCGCCGCCACATGATCGCACTGGACGAGCTGACGCCTGCGGAAGCGGCCGATCTCGGGCCGCTGCTGACCGGCCTGACCTCCGCGCTGCGGCAGGTCACCGGCTGCGACAAGACCTGCGTCGCGCTCTTCGCCGAAGCCGAAGGCTTCCAGCACATCCACTTTCACGTTATCCCGCGGCCTGCTGACCTGGACGCCAGCTGGCGCGGACCGCGCGTGTTCGGGCTGCTCGGCGGCGATCCCGCTCGCCATGTACTGGACGGCGTCATGGATCAGATCGCGACCAGCATCGCTCGCGTTCTGCCCACCCGGGCTGCATGACCTCTACCGCGGTCCGAGCGATGTCGCGGCCGATCAGCAGAAAGTCCAGCGAGCCCTGTGCATTGGCACGCGGCCAGCGAATGACCGATTCCGATCCAGCCGCCACGCCGGGATGGCAACTCTGGCGGACTCAGGCGGTTGCTGGATATGCCTCTCCTGCACGCGCGAGAAGGCTTCCGTACGCAACTGGCCCGGGAACGGGCCCGGCTGAGCGCCCCCATCAAACTGGCCACGCCATTGGACGAAGCACTGCCAAACTTCTAGCTCATCCGCCAGCTCATCATCAGGTACCGGCCACACACGGTACTGATCGGGGTAGTCGTCGAGATCGTCGGAGAAGCGGCAGTCGAAGTAATGCGGGCGCGCTCCGACGAGCGAGATCCCTGACCGAGGGCAGTCCCACCAGCCGAAGTAGCACAGCACGTCTTCAAACTCGCCGTCCCCATATGCGTCGGCCACGGTCGCAATTTTGCCCGATGGACGCAGACATAGGCAGATCCCTGTGCTCTGTCCAGTCGCACTCTTCTGCCGCAGATAGGTGCGCTCCGGGGTAGCCCTGACTGCGCGAGCGGATGCCTGGCAGCATGGTCGCGGGGGGGGCGGAAGGCGACGGTGATGGCAGGGTCGGAGGAGCAGGCGGTGACGTGGCCGCAGATCGCGGGCTGGTATGACCAGCTGGTGCGGCAGGGAAGCGGGCCGCACGAGCTTGCCGTGGCCACCACGCTGCGGCTTGTCCCGGATCTACGGGGCGCGCGGGTCCTGGACGTGGCGTGCGGGCAGGGCATGGCGACCCGGGCCCTGGCCCGGGCCGGGGCCGGGTCCGTGACCGGCGCTGACCTGTCGGCGGAGATGATCGAGATAGCCCGCGGCTACGAGGTGGCCGAGCCGCTGGGCATCCGTTACCTGACCAGCGACGCGTGCACTCTCGCCGGGCTGGGCGACGCGTCCTGCGACGTGGTGACCTGCCAGCTCGGCCTGATGGACATCCCGGACCTGCCCGCCGCGCTGGCATCGGTCGCCCGGGTGCTGCGCCCCGGCGGATCCTTTGTGTTCGTGATCGGCCACCCGTGCTTCCTTGCCCCCGGCGCAGCCACGGTCGCGACCGCGGACGGCGGTCCCGCCCGGCTGATCGGCGACTACCTCCGCGAGCGGTTCTGGCGGTCGGCCAACCCGGCCGGGGTCCGCCGGGTCGGCAACCACCACCGCACCGTGGCGACCTACCTCAACACGCTCACCGCCTGCGGGCTCACCCTCGACCTCGTCGACGAGCCCCCCGCCAGCGGCCGGCTCGCCACCGACCAGCCCGTCTACCGCAACGTCCCGATCTTCCTCGCCGCCCGGACGACCAGACGCCCGTAACTACTGCGTCCTCGATAGCCGAGCGCTGATCAGCGCTCGCGCACCTCACCCTAGCCGCCGACCGGGCGATCGCCTCGCGATGCCAATCGCATAGCTTGCGCCGAAAGTGTCGCCTGGCTACGTGATGGGCAGGGAGAGCACCTGGTCGGCGAGTGGCTGCCGGTCGCTGGCCGGAGTGATGCGGGGGCTGGCCGCCACTGCGGCCTGGACGGCGTGCCTCTCCGATCTCGTCAGCTCTTATTAGGAGCGCCAGCCGGAGGCCGTGGAATTGCTCGTTCCCCGAACGCGAGTCCGCGATCGCCGACAGGATCGTCGCGCCGTCTGCCAGCGACGGGTCACCTTCCATCAGCCCCAGCGCCAGGACGCGCATCGTCGGCGTGCCGTTCTTGAGCAGCTCCCTTGCCTCCCCGGCTTCAAACTTCTCCAGCTCGGCGAGCGCCGCGGCCCGCTCGACCAGGCGGTCCTGCAGATGCACTTTGGCGTCGCGGTACGCCCGGATCACTAAGCTCCTCGCGAACGAGGGCGTAGGACTCAGCAAAGCTAGCAAGATCAGAGCGGTCCAGGATTCGCGCGGTCTTGGGCGCGCCGAGTTCGCTGATCTGACGAGTGAGCCTGAGCTCAAGCCCGGTGGCACTGACCGAGACTCGCTCGACCCGGTCGATCACGAAGGGGCTGACGACCAGGACGGCACCAATGACACTTAGGGTCGCGGTACCCGCCGTGCTGGTAGCGGAAGGATCTTGATCACGCCGGCGGCCAGCAGCCCGACCGCGAGCGCAACTAGACCCAGCTGCGACGCCCGCTTAACCACGATTCATCTCCGCTACCAGGGCTGCTGCCCGACCGGAACAGAACCGCACTCACAAACTAACGCCCTATGCCGCTGCGGGCGTGTCCCTGGCGCAGGCCCAGCGCTGGGAGGCGCAGCTGATGCAGCTGGTGGCTGCCGGCCGGGCGGCCAGGCGGGCGGCGCCGATCTGCTGGCCGCAGTTCTCGCAGCTGCCGTAGCTGCCCTCCGCGAGCCTGAGCAGCGCCGCATCGATCTCGGCGAGGTGCTGACCTGCCTGGCTGGCCAGGGCGGCGGCATGCTGCCGCTCGAACGCGATGGTGGCGCCTTCCGGATCGTGCTCGTCGTCGGTGCCGACTGAACCCGACGACGCTATGATCCCGGCGAGCTCCCGCTCCAGCCCAGCCGCCGGAGGGTGTCCGCTCGTTCCGCCGCCAGCAGCTCAGATGCCTGCTTCTGCTTTGTCACCCGTCCTGGATACCAGGGTGCCGGCCAGAGGGGCGGACCGGCGGGCCGGCCGTCGTCCGCATTTGCCGCCGAGCGGGCGGGCGCGGTGGTGGCGCCAGGTCTGCCGGGAAGCGGCGCATGGCATTCAGGCGTCCGGGTGGTCGGGCAGGTCCGCGGGGTAGGTGATGTGGATCTCCGCGATGTCTGCGGGGAAGTCCCGCTCGTTGCTGGTGATGAACCGGTCGGCGCCGAGGGCAACGGCGGTGGCCAGGTGGGCGGCGTCGGCTGCCCGCAGCCGGTACCGGCCGGCCAGGGCGGTCGCGAGCTCGGCGGTCGCCCGGTCCAC
>Ga0116225_1002808_pt1 | contig 11505 bp, 10 predicted proteins | sample Sb_taG_8_FD_88968 | JGI IMG/M metagenome (GOLD analysis project Ga0116225, IMG submission 88968) | Peat soil microbial communities from Weissenstadt, Germany - Sb_50d_c_BC metaG | ecosystem: Environmental > Terrestrial > Soil > Wetlands > Peat | place: Germany: Weissenstadt | collected 2010-09-21 | reverse complement strand
TGTCGCCGTCCAACCTAAACTGAGCCGGTTTGCCGATGAAATCCTGATCAAGCTGTTCGCTGACCAGAGATACACCGGCGATGAACACCAGATCGGCGTCTAATTTCTTACAGAAAATACGCGCCGTGGGATCCCCTGCCAGACCGGCTACGGCCCGCCCCCGCAAAGCGCCATAGACATGGATATGCCCATCGGCCAGGAGTTCAGCGCCCCGGCTGACCGGCGCGGTGACGATCAAATCGCCCTGCGACGCATAGACCTGCTGGCCCGAGCGCACCGGTTCCGTGACCATCCGGGCGCTGGGCCGCTTGAGCGGCGCGCTACGCGGCTTGACCGCGCCCGTTTCGGTAGCGCGGCCCGAGGGAAAAACCGACAGGCCGGCGGTCAGCGCCTCATGCTCCCATTCCGCGGTGGCGCCTTGGAAGCCGATGGGCGACAGTGACAACGCCCGCAAGCGGTCGCAGAACGCCACCAGATCGGTCACGCGGGACCGCACCAGCTCGGACAGGTCGAGCACGATGGGCGCGCTGCGGTAAAAACCGGGGGCGAGCGACAACGTCGCCTCCAGCCGCTCGAACAAGCCGGGGGCTGAAGGATCGTTCAGCTTCAGGGTCAACAGCGTGAAGCTGGACCCGCGAATCTGAAACGGCGCCAGAGCGCCATTGGTATCTGCCTGCTGTGGCCGCGGTGTCGTGCCCATAACCTGTCCCAATACCCCTGAGGGGGCGCACCATGCGCCAAAGGTCGTTAACGGGTCAACCTGCTATGGCGGATGCCTGGGATGACGTCAACACCAATGATCCGGCAACCAACTCGGCCTTTCAATGTTCATCGTTGAACCAGTGCTGGCGGAAGGAGTCTCGACGATGACCTGGACCGACATGATGAAAGACGGGCTGCGCAAGGCCCTGGATAGCGATATTGGCAAGGAATTGGCGCAAAAGGCCAAAAACAAGGCCGAGGAAGGCCTGGACATGATCCTCGGCGGGAAGGCGCAGGAGGGTGAGCAATTGATCGATGAAGCCAAGCAGGACGCTCAAGCGGCCAAGGACGCATCCGATCAGACCGAGGCGGATAAATCGTCCCCGGATCCGACCGAACATTGAACCACACCCTGGGCGCGCCGGTATCGCCTGCTGTCCTGCCGCCGATTTTCCGGCGAGCCGGGGGTAAAGGCGCGTCCAGGCTAGTGGGATTGTTTCTCGACATCGTCACAATCGTGGACCACATTCGCCATAATGTGATGGCCTAATCGCCCTTGTCCCCGGTTGGGGGATTTGAGGAGCGATCATGGTCTATCAGTATTTCGTCGCCATCGACACCACCGGCCATGCCGGTCTGGCCGCCACCAAGCGTTGCGCCGTCGAGAGCGAAGCCTTGCAGCATGGTGACACCGTGGTTCCGGTCGAGGCAAGCAACGCCTATCAAGCCCGCCGCCAAGCCGCCGCCGCTTGGGAACAGGCCAGCGGTTCGCTGCATTAAGTTTCACTCCTCCGTCGTGGCCGGGCTTGTCCCGGCCACCCACGCCGTGACGGCGGCATGTAATGCTTCAATTTTCGGTCAGGCTGTCCCGCGTGGATACGCGGGACAGCCCGCGCACAACGACTCCTGACTTCTTTGATGGCGAAGCCTCCCCCCTTGGGCGCATCACGCCCGCCCCTTCGCATTGCCACAGCCGCCCGACTAGGCTTCAATGAGCGCCGTCTCAGCGAGAACGAAGAGGGCCGCGCCATGCACCGTAAAACCATCGGAACCATGTTCAGCCTGTTGGCGGCGATGACCCTGGCGGCCCCGGCACAGGCAGCGGGGCGCGGCGACGAGACGGTCAATGCGGTGATCGTCGTGCGTCACAAGGACATGCGCACCGGTACCGACGCCATCACCCTGCTGACCGACTCGCCCGAGGCCTGCGAAAAGGCCATCGTGCAGACTGCCATCCGCATGGCGCAAACCAACATCCAATCCATCTATGCCTATTGCCTGTCGGCGTCCGCCGTGATCAGCCGCGAATATCTATGCGACGCCGAGGCGTTCGGTGTGATGGGGGTCGGCGTGCTCGACCAGCGCAATCTGGAGACCCGCAAGGGCAAGCTGCACTGCCAGCGGGCCGAGGTGACCCAACAGCAACCGCCTAGCTTCCGCGACAATGGCCGCGGCTTCAGCCTCGATTTCGAGTTCGCCAAATGAACCCTGCCATCGCCACCGCATTGGGAGCCGCAGCACTCTTCGGCGCCAGCACGCCGCTGGCCAAGCTGCTGTTGGGCGATGTCGGGCCGTGGATGCTGGCGGGGCTGCTGTATCTGGGCTCCGGCGGCGGCTTGTCGGTGGTGGCGTTGCTGCGCCGTCACGACGGCAGCGGCTTGGCCAAGGGGGATGGCCCGTGGTTGGCCGGAGCCATCCTCAGCGGCGGCGTGATCGGCCCGGTTCTGCTGATGTGGGGCCTGTCGGGCAGCAACGCCGCCAGCGCCTCGCTACTGCTGAACGCCGAAGGCGTGTTCACCGCGCTGCTGGCGTGGTTCGCCTTCCATGAGAATTTCGACCGCCGCATCGCCTTGGGCATGGCCGCAATCATTGGTGGAGCGGTGGTGCTGTCGTGGGGCGGCAGCGGCTCCCTCGCCGCTTCCCGCCCGGCCTTGGCTGTGCTGGGAGCCTGCCTGTGCTGGGGCATTGACAACAATCTGACGCGGCGGGTGTCGCTGTCCGACCCGGTGCGCATCGCCGCCCTCAAGGGCTTGGCCGCCGGCATCACCAATCTGGTCCTGGCCAGTCTGGCCGGTGCCGCCCTGCCGACGCCGGGCGTCGCCGTGGCCGCCGCCGCCGTCGGCTTCTTCGGCTATGGCGTCAGTCTGGTGCTGTTCGTGTTGGCCCTGCGCGGCCTGGGCACCGCCCGCGCCGGAGCCTATTTCTCGGCGGCTCCCTTCGTCGGCGCGGCGCTGGCGGTTCCCTTACTGGGCGAGCCGGTGTCGGCACGCCTTGCCATCGCCGGCGGCTTGATGGCGCTGGGGCTGTGGCTGCATCTGACCGAGCGCCACGAGCACCCGCACCAGCACGAACCGGTCGAGCACGATCATCCGCATGCGCATGACGATCCGCACCATCATCACCCACATGCCGACGGCGCGGACGGCAGCGCGGCGCATAGCCACACCCACCGTCACTCGGCCCTGCCGCACAGTCACCCCCACTACCCCGACGCCCATCACCGCCACCCACACAACTCTTCCGGAGAGCACGCACACTAAACCGCCACCTAAACCTGAGGCTAAAGACTATTTCCCCACGATGTTCTCGAAAATCCTGGCGCGGCTGGAGTATACTCCGCCTTCACGATGAAACTTGACCTGCCCCAACTCCCCTCTCCGCCGCCCGCCCCTCCCTCCGCCGCCAAGCCGCGCGCACGCCTGTCCAGCGTGTCGTTCCGCCTGCTGTTGGGGCTGGCGGTGATCGCCGGCTTGACCATGGTGGCCAGCTTGATCGCCATCTCGTCGCTGGAGAAGTTCCGCGCCGCCTTCGAGGAGGTCAGCCAGCAATGGCTGCCCAACATCGTCGCCGTCGGACGGCTGAGCCAGCAAAGCGAAAGCATCGTCGCCCAGGCGCCGCAACTGGCTGCCGCCAAAACCCAGCTGGCGCGCGACACGATCCGGCTGCGCATGGCCGATCAAATTTCCTGGCTGGAGGACTTGATCGACAAGCTTGACAGCGGCGTCGTCAGCCCCGAACAGGTAGAGCGCCTGCGCGGCCTCAAGACCGGTCTGGCCACCAATCTGGAATCGCTGGACGGCCTCGTCGGCCATCGCATCGCCAACGACACCGCCCGTCAGCAACGGATCGATCGGCTGATCGTCCTCGCCGGCCGCCTGCGCGATGACGACGACAGCCTGCGCCTTGCCGAAATGCCCGCCAGCGCCGACCGGGACGGCGCCCGTCACTGGGTGGTGATCGCCGGCAATGCCACCTCGCTGCTGCTGGCCGCCTGCGCCACCGACGACGGCCCCACTCTGGACGGACTGAACGCCGCCTTCGACCGCCTGATGGTGCAAGCCGACAGCCTGCGCGCGACCCTCACCCCATCGACGTCGGCAACCCTGGCGCCGCTGGCCACCGAGTTGTCCACGCTGGGGCGCGGCGAGGCGGGGGTGTTCGCCACGCGCCAAGCTGGGCTCAGTGTCGAAAGCAACCTGCGCGGCGCCCTCGACACCAATGCGATTTTGTCCGACCGGCTGGTTGGCGCCGTGCTCGGCAGCAATGCCCAGGTGGAACAGCGGATCCTCAGCCGGGTGGCCAAGCTGGATCGCAACATCGACCGCCAACGCCGTATTCTGACGATTCGCCTGACGATATGCGCCCTTATCACCATCCTGGTGCTGGTCTACATCCGCCGCGGCGTGATCCGCCGCTTGCAGGCGCTGGAGCTGTGCATGAGCGCCCGCGCCGCCGGCGTCGATTGGCCGGTGCCGCCGCCCGGCATCGACGATGAAATCGCCGCCATGGGCCGCGCCCTCAAGGTCTTTGTCGAAACCATCGCCGCGCGCGAGGACGCCTTGCGCGCCGGCGAGACCCGCTTGCGTTCGATCCTCGACGCCTCGGTGTTCCCCATCCTGATTGTTCGGCTGTCCGATTTGCGCATCGCCTTCCTCAACGGCACCGCGCAGCGGCTGCTGGCCGACGAGGCCGGCGAGGGTACTTTGGCGTCGTCGCTGTTCCTGACCCCCGACGGCGGCGACCGCTGCTTCGACATCCTGACCCTGCGCGGCCAGTTGCAGGATTACGAAGCCGAGCTGTGGGGCCGCGGCGGGCAATCGTTCTGGGGCCTGATCTCCGGCATCCAGATGACCTATGCCGGGCAAATCGCCGTGCTGCTGTCGTTCAACGACATCACGCAACGGCGCAACGCCGAGCGCAGCCTGACCGAAGCCAAGCTGGCGGCCGAGGCGGCGGCGCGCGCCAAGTCGGAATTCCTGGCGATGATGAGCCACGAAATCCGCACACCGATGAATGGCGTGCTGGGCATGGTGCAATTGCTGGCCGACACCGAGCTGACGCCCCAGCAACGCGACTTCGTGCAGATCATGCATCAATCGGGGGCGGCGCTGCTGACCATCCTCAACGACATTCTCGACTTCTCCAAGATGGAGGCCGAACGCCTTGAACTGGAGGCGGTCAATTTCGACCTGCGCGGGCTGATCGACGGCACGATGTCGCTGATGGCCGCGCGCGCCGAGGACAAGGGCCTGACGCTGACTGCGCAAATTCAGCCCGACCTGCCCGACCGGCTATGCGGCGATGCCAACCGGCTGCGTCAGGTGATGCTCAACTTCCTCAGCAACGCCGTCAAGTTCACCGCCGAAGGCCGCATCCTGCTCGACGTCACCCGCATCGACGCGGATGCCGGGCGGGTGCGCCTGCGGTTCAGTGTCAGCGATAGCGGCATCGGCATTTCCGCGTCGGCGCAACGCAAGCTGTTCACCGCCTTCTCGCAGGCCGATAGCTCGATTTCGCGGCGCTTCGGCGGCACCGGGCTGGGGCTGGCCATTTGCAGCCATCTGGTCCGCCTGATGGACGGCGAGATCGGCGTCGACAGCGCCGCCGACCAAGGCGCCAGCTTCTGGTGCGATATCTGGTTGCCGTTGGCCACCCCGCAACTGGAGCCGATCCCGACCGCCGCTCCCGCCACACCGGGCCTGCCGCCGCTGGCAATCCTGCTGGCCGAGGACAACGTGGTCAACCGCAAGGTCGCCGAAGCCATCCTGGGCAAGTTCGGCCATCGCATCACCAGCGTCGCCGACGGCGAACAGGCGGTCGAGGCGATGCGCCAAGGCCATTTCGACGTGGTGTTGATGGACGTGCAGATGCCGGGCATGGACGGATTGCAGGCGGCCCGCGCGATCCGGGCGATGGGATTGCACACGCCGATTATCGCCCTGACCGCCAATGCCATGCGCGAAGACGCCGAGCGCTGCCTGCAAGCCGGCATGAACGGCCATGTCAGCAAGCCGTTCACGCCCGACACCCTGTTTCCGGCAATCGCCCGCTGCCTGGCCAACGCCGAGGTTGATCCTACGCCCGACAACCCTCGCCGAAGCAATGTCCGGCCCCATCGTTACGCGACCTGAGCGTGCCTTATATTCGGTCAAATATGACTACCAGGGTATGCCATCATGAGAATTGCAACCCACACTTCCATTACCCACCCAAATAGTGGATAATCCCCGCCGTTTTGCGACGGGGGATTGGAACATGAAAAAGTTGGGAATTCGCGGTCGATTGATGCTGACCGGTGTCATCAGCCTTTTGGGCCTCATCGTCCTTGCCGCCGTCGCGATGCAGACCATGCGCGCGCAAATGCTGGACGACCGCAAGGCCAAGGTCCGCAATCTGGTCGAGGTCGCCGACGGCATCGCCGACCATTTTCATAAGCGGATGGAAAAGGGCGAAATGGACGAGGCCACGGCCAAGGCCGCCACCATCGCCGCCTTGCGCGACCTGCGCTACGACAAGACGGAATATTTCTTCATCTCGGATTGGAGCGGCAACGTCGTCCTCAACCCGGCCAAGCCGGATCGCGAGGGCAAGAACATGCTCGACGCCAAGGATGCCAAGGGTCTGATGTTCGTCCGCGCCATGCGCGACCAGGCCCAGCAGGGTGGCGGGCATGTGATCTACAACTTCCCCCGCCCCGGCTCCGACGACCCCGCCGACAAAATTTGCTACGCCAGCGGCATCACCGACTGGCAATGGACCATCGCAACCGGCATCTACATCGACGACATCGACGGCGAAGTTCGCAGCACCATGCTAAAACTGACCTCGGTGCTGGTAATCGTGTCGCTGGTCGCCGGCGGCGTGATCCTGGTCATCGGACGCGGCATCGCCATGCCGTTGCGCCGCCTGACCGGGATCATGGATCGCTTGGCCAAGCGCGATTACACCCAGGTGGTCGAAAGCCAGCAGCGCAGCGACGAAGTCGGCGCCATCGCCCGCGCCGTCGAAGTGTTCAAGCAGAACGGCATGGCCTTCGAGGAATTGCAGCGGGCTCATCAAAAGAGCCAGAAAGACCAGCAGGAGGAACGCCGCAACACCCTGCTGGCTTTGGCCGACGACTTCGAGCGCGGAGTGCTGGGCGTGGTCAACGGTGTCCACGATGCCGCCACCAGCATGCACAAGGACGCCGAGCATATGGCCAGCAACGCCCAGCGCACCTGCGAGCGCTCGGTCACCGTCGCCTCGGCTGCCGAAGAGGCATCCTCCTCGGCCCAGACCGTCTCGGCGGCGGCGGAGGAACTCTCCGCCTCGATCGACGAGATCTCCCGTCAGGTGTGCAATTCGGGTGATATCTCCCGCAACGCCGTCGAGGATGCCGGACGCGCCAGCCGCGTCGTCGCCGAGTTGGAGCACGACGCCCTGGCCATCGGCGCCGTGCTCGATCTGATCCACGACATCGCCAGCCAGACCAATCTGTTGGCACTCAACGCGACCATCGAGGCAGCCCGCGCCGGCGATGCCGGCAAGGGCTTCGCCGTGGTCGCCAACGAGGTCAAGGGGTTGGCCAACCAGACCGCCAAGGCCACCGAGGACATCGCCGCCAAGGTCACCGCCATCCAGGAGCGCACCAATAGCGCCGCCAAGGCCATTCACACGGTGGCCGACGTCATCGGCCGCATCGACGGCATCTCGTCCTCGATCGCCGCCGCCGTCCAAGAACAGGACGCCGCCACGCGTGAAATCGCCCGCAACATCGATCAAACCGCCAGCGGAGCGCGTCAGGTGTCCAGCAACATCTCGGACGTCCGCCGCGAAGCCGAGGATACCCGCCTCGAAGCCAACGCAGTGTTGACCGAAGCGGTGTCGGTATCGGCCCAGGCGGTTGAACTGAAGCGCCGTATCGCGCAGTTCCTCTCCCAGGTCCGCGCGGTTTAACAAGACCTGTCAGTCAGACGGCGGGATCACCCCCGCCGCCTGCAACTGGTCATAGGCGCCCACCAGGGTGGTCAGAATGGCGTCGCCATGCGCCGTCATGTCGGCAACCGCCAAGCCCATCATCAACACCATCCCGACGGTGCCGCCCCACCACGACACGCCGCCACGCGCGGCCAGAAAGGCGGCGCGGCCCTCGCCGGTCAATCCTTGCGCCTCGGCGGCAAGGCGGTTGCGCAGGGCGACGCTCACATAGCTATCCGAGGCCAGACTGACCGCCAGCAAATAACCAACCACGTCGCCACCGGGGAACACCGCCCCGCCGACAACCGGCAGCAGCAGCGCCAGCGCACCAAGCCGCCACATCTTGCGATACCAGAACCACACGAACCAGCCGCCGAACGCCGGCCAGCTCCAGCCCAGCCGCAAAGCTTTGCCGCCAGCCAAGACGCGCGCCCGCTGCCTGTCATAGACGCACAAATAAGCGCCCGAGCACGGCCCGAAGAACCGGGCCAAGTCGGTGCGCACCGCATCCTGGTCGGCAAGATCGAAAGCCGACGCCCCCTCGGTGGTCATGTCGCCCCCTATGACGTCCAAAATTCACCGCCACAGCCACAGCCACGGCGAGCCCCATGACTATAGCGTCCGTAACCCCGCTATGGGTATTATCGCAATCAAGCTGGGCAAAAGTTCTGGCGATTGAGGACAACGTCAAGGAACACCCGGCCATGAGCCTGCCGACCAAAAAAACCGCGACGGCTGATCCGGCGGCGGCGCTGCGGAAGGAAATCGTCACCACCCTGAAGGGGCCGGTTTGCCAAAGGCTGGCCAAGGTAATCCCGGTGCTCGCCGCCAGCGAGGACGTCTATGGCACCGTGATGTCCAACCTCGACTTGCTCTATGCCTGCCTGCAACTGTTCCACCGCATGCGCGAACCGTTCCAGGATCTTTTGGTCGACACCGCCGGCGTGCCGGTGACGACCGACGACGTGGCCTTGCGCTGCGGCCGCAGCATTGACGAAATCATCGGCATGATCGTCCGCTCGGGCGCCCGCGCCTATGTGGACCGCCGCTTCGCCCCCCAGACCAAGCCCGCTGCCCCCAGCGCCACCCCCAGCCTGCTGGAACGCCTGCGCCGCATGGTTTCCGCCAAATGGGAAAATGACGCCGCCGGGCCGCCCAAAGCCGGGCAGCCCACTCAGGCCGACGTAGTCTATGCCGCCCTCAAGGACAACCTGGATTATGATTGGCAAGTGCCGCTGATCCCGCATTTCGCCGAACTGCCGGTCAAGCTGATCGCCGACATGGGTAAGGGCGTCACCACCCTGCGCACCCCCGACGCCATCCACGCCTTGGCCAATATCGGCCGCCGCAGCATGGAAGACGCACGGCGCATCCTGTCGGACCAGATGATGCGCGAAATGCTCGACACCCAACCGCTGGCGGCACAAGGCGTGGCCTTTCTCGGCAAGGACAAGTACGAATTTCTGCACGCCACCGTCTACGAGACCATGGGCGAGAAATTCTGGGACATGTGCCTGGATACCGGCCGCCTGGAGGCCATGGAAACCCGTCCGGCCAAAGAGCTGGAGCAGTTGGTCAAATATCTGCACATCATCAGCGGCGACACCATTCAGATGATGCTGGAAAAGCTTCAGTTCTGGCAGTTGTCGCTGTTCCTGGAGGTCGGCTTCCAGACGCTGGGCAACGCCACCTTCGTCGCCATCTTCGGCGTTCCCGGCAATCCCGCCCTGGCCAAGCGTTTCACTGACAAGGTGACCTTCCTCAAGCCCGACAAACCCGGCTGCGAAGCCGAGGAGTTCGCCGAAAAGATGCCCGACGTGTTCGGCGCCTATCTGCGCGACCCCAAGGGGTTCGAGAAAGGCTGGTAGAGGCGGCGGGCGGACAAGCCCCGCCTTGATCCTATCCCCAAACAATGGTGTCATGACTCCGCGTGCCAATCTGGCGCGAAGGGTCGCCTGGGAGGGCCGTCGATGTCTTCGTTCCGCCGCATTGCGTGGTTCATCAGCGCCGCGTTCACCCTGACCCCGCTGACCGCCCACACCGAGACGGTCGAGGCGCATCTGGCGTCCTATAAAAGCAAGGCCGCCGCCGAGCGCGGCTGGACGGTGCTGACCGACTCTTATTCCAGCGTCCTCTATTTCCATCCGACGATCCGCGAGGTCGATCTTCCCGGTAAGGGGCATTACTTCCGTCTCTATGCCGAGGGCGACCAGGACATGATGGCGACGCTGTGCCGCTCGATGGCGGCGCACAAACCGCATAAGCTCGACTGCACCCTGCGCCCCATCACCCCTTAAGCGCGGCCCGTGGCCGTCATGCCGGCTTGGCTCAAGCGCAATGGCCGTCGCCTGCTGCTCTGGGCGGCGATCCTGGTGATCGGCGTGCCGGTCGTCTTGGCGGCGCTCTACCGTTTCGTCCCGCCGCCGGTCACGCCGCTGATGCTGCTGCGCCTGATCGAGGGCGAGGGGCTGGATCATCGCTGGGTGCCGCTCGACGCCATCGCCCCCGATTTGCTGCGCGCCGTCATCGCCGCCGAGGACTCCAAGTTCTGCACCCATCATGGCTTCGACTGGGACGCCATCGACAACGCCATCGACCGCTACGAAGACGGTGGCCACATACTGGGAGCCAGCACCATTTCGATGCAGACGGCCAAGAACGTATTCCTGTGGCCGGGGCGCACCTTCCTGCGCAAAGGCGTCGAGGCGGGACTGACGGTGCTGATCGAAACGCTATGGGGCAAACGCCGCATCATCGAGGTTTACCTGAACGTCATCGAGTGGGGGCACGGCATTTACGGCGCCGAAGCCGCCGCGCGGCACTATTTCGGCAAGCCGGCATCGGCCCTGAACCGGCACGAGGCCGCCGCCCTGGCCGCCGTTTTGCCTAGCCCGCTCCACTGGTCGCCAGCCAAGCCGAGCCGCCACGTCACCGCCCGCATCCGCATCGTCGCCGCCCGTCTGGGACAGGTTACCTTGATCCCCGAACGCGTGTGCCACTGACCCTTGCCAAACGGCTAGAACAGGCCGAGTCGTCGTGGCTTTCGATGACAATTTCACTTATATATCGACGATGACTGACACGCTCCGCTCCCCCTCCGCTCCCCGTCCCGTGGTGCTGTGCATCCTTGACGGCTGGGGCTACCGCGCCGAACGCGAGGACAATGCCATCGCGCTGGCCGCCACCCCGAATTGGGACGACCTGCTGGCCACCTGCCCGCATGCGCTCCTGGCCACTTCCGGTCTTGCCGTCGGCCTGCCCGATGGTCAGATGGGCAATTCGGAAGTCGGACACATGAATCTCGGCGCCGGCCGGGTGGTCATGCAGGATTTGCCGCGCATCGACCTTGCGGTCGCCGATGGCAGCCTGGCCGCCAACCCGGCCTTGTTGCGCACCATCGACGCGCTGAAGCGAAGCGGCGGTACCGCCCATTTGCTCGGCCTGCTGTCGCCGGGTGGCGTACACAGCCATCAGGATCATATGGCGGCGCTGGCCGTCGCCATCGCCGACGCCGGTGTCCCCGTCGCCGTCCACGCCTTCCTTGACGGACGCGACACCCCGCCGTCC
>Ga0116225_1002802_pt1 | contig 11520 bp, 9 predicted proteins | sample Sb_taG_8_FD_88968 | JGI IMG/M metagenome (GOLD analysis project Ga0116225, IMG submission 88968) | Peat soil microbial communities from Weissenstadt, Germany - Sb_50d_c_BC metaG | ecosystem: Environmental > Terrestrial > Soil > Wetlands > Peat | place: Germany: Weissenstadt | collected 2010-09-21 | reverse complement strand
GCAACACCTTCCACTTCGACCCGTTTCCTCTCCTGGAAGATTTCCCTTATGACCTTCCGGAGGATTACCTGGCGGGCTTTCCGTGGCCCCCTCACCGGGGGATCGAGACAATCACATACGTCCTCGCCGGAACTGTGGAGCACGGCGACAGCATGGGGAACCACGGCGCTATCGCCGCCGGCGACGTCCAGTGGATGACGGCGGGGAGCGGGATCATCCATCAGGAGATGCCCAAAGGTGACCAGACGGGCCGGATGCACGGATTCCAGTTGTGGGCGAACCTTCCGTCGTCACTCAAGATGACAGCGCCACGCTACCAGGAGGTGAAAGCGGCCGAAATCCCGGAGGTCAAGGACGATGACGGCACCGAGGTGCGCATCGTGTCCGGGAGTTTCTGGGGCGCCAAAGGTCCTGTTGAGGGGGTCGCCGCCGACCCGATGTATCTGGATGTGTCGGTCCCGCCGCGCCGCCGAAAGACCCTCCCGGTGGAGACGACTCGCCACGCGTTCGCGTACGTTTTCGCCGGGTCCGGGAAATTCTGCAATGCGTCTGGTCCGCTTGCGGTGCCGACCGAAGGAGTCGGATGGGCGGATACAACTCTCCTCCAGGAGGCGGACAACCGTTCGCTGGTGCTGTTTGACCGTGGCGACGAACTTGCAGTACAGGCCGGGGAGGACGGCATCCGATTCCTCCTGGTTTCGGGAAAGCCACTCCAGGAACCGGTGGCATGGTACGGCCCGATCGTCATGAACACGCAGGAGCAACTTCGGCAAGCGTTCGACGAACTCGAGCGGGGGACGTTCCTGAAGCCAAAGAGGCAGAGCTAAGGGACCGAAGTCGCAGGGAGCGCGGGGATTCAAGTTGCCGCCAGAGGAGGGCGCATGGACGAAGCGAAGATCGTGATCGCCGGTGGGGGAATGGTTGCGGGTTACGTGGCCAAACAACTGGTCGAACTGGGTTTGAAATCGGGCGAACTGGCAATCCTGTCCGCTGATCATTCGATACCTTATGAGCGGCCTCCTTTATCGAAGGGGTTCCTGGCCGGCAGAGATACAGAAGAGAGCATCAGGATCAACGCGGAAAGTTTTTACGGGGATCACGGAATCGAGGTAAGGCTCGGCTGCGAGATCTCCGGGGTGAATTCCGCACAGAAACGACTTCACCTGGCGTCTGGTGCGCAGTTCGGGTTCAACAAGTTAATTATTGCGACAGGTGCGCGCGTACGAACCCTCGAGATTCCGGGCGCGGAACTTGGCAACGTTCATTATCTTCGCTCCCTGGATGATTCCAAAGCGATTCGGCAGAACGCGCAGAATGTGAAGCGTGCGGTCGTTATTGGAAGCGGGTTCATTGGAATGGAAGTAGCGGCTGTGCTTGCGCAGAAGGGCATTGAGGTAACGATGGTTCTGCGTGACGACCGCATCTGGAAACAGTTCTTTTCGCCACAGATGTCTCGTTTCTTCGAGGGCTACTATGCGGCACGGAGCGTGCGGTTCATCAGGATGGCTACGGTAAAGCAATTGCTCGGCGGTAGGACCGTGAGTTCGGCAGTGCTCGCTGACGGGCAGACCATCGCGTGCGAGATGTTGGTTGCGGGCCTCGGAGTGCGACCTGTCACCGAACTTCTCGCCAACAGCGGAGTTGAGGTGGCGGACGGTGTGGTGGTGAATGAGTATCTGGAATCCAGCCGGCCCGACATTTTTGCCGCCGGTGATGTCGCGAACTACAAGGATGTGCTGTTCGGCAAGCGCAGGCGCGTGGAGCACTGGGACAATGCCGTTTCACAGGGTCAACATTGTGCGCGGGTACTGATGGGGGAGCGGAAGCCGTTCCAACACGTTCCATACTTCTTTTCCGACGTCTTCGATCTTTCTTATGAGTTTTGGGGTGATCCATCCGGCGCGGATGAGACGATTCACCGGGGAGATCTTTTGAGCAGCAGCTTCAGCGTTTGGTGGCTGAAGGAGGGTAGGGTCGTAGCCGCATTCGCGATGAATCGCCCGGAGGAGGAGCGCGATGCCGCACCCAAATGGATTGAACTCAGGCAGCGCGTGTCTGCCGCGAAGCTGGCGGACGCTTCGCTTTCCCTTTCGGCGGCGGTGGAGCACTCCAGTTCGTAGTCGACTATACGGAGGGAACGGTCAGCAATGGATCCGGAACAAGACAATGAGGCGACGTTCAGCCGCCGGGCCTGTTTCCATATCGGCTGTGCTCCGGATGCTCGGGTCTGCATGGAAGGGCGAATCTTCATCAAACGCCGATTCGTCCGCTGGACGCGCGATCCAGCTGATGCTTTGTACGACAAGCATCTTCGCGCCAGCACGCGCCGTGGCTTCGGCCAGCGCCCGCGTGCCGTCCACGCGAATCCGGTCGTTCATTTCCCAGTCTGTGGCCTCAGGCTTCGAGGAGACAGGAATCGCCGTCGCCGCGTGGATTCACCACCCTCGGCGCCTTCAGCTGCGCGCGCCAGTGAGTTTGGCTCGAACAGATCGCCGGAGCGTGGCTCGCCGCCCAAGCTTCGTTCCTCCACTTGGTCCGAATCCAGTCCGAATACCAGGGCAAGTTTCGCCTTACTTTCGGCAAGCAACAGCAAGTTTCTGCAAACGAAGAAGGTCTTTAAATCAGGGAAATCCATGAAAATGTTGGAGGCGCGGGTCGGAATCGAACCGACGAATAAAGGTTTTGCAGACCTTGTTCTATTCATGAAAACACACGGGATGCAGCCCAGTGTCCGAGGTTGGTGTCCGAGTTTCAACCCACCACCTTCAATTTCCGCCGTCGCTGCGCCGCCTCGTAATTCTCCATCGCTTTCTTCTGCGCCTCGCCGGTCGGATGCACGTACCGGTGGATCGTGCGCAGACCCGAGTGCCCCATGATGGCCGCTACCACTGCCACTGGGTTGCCGTCCTGGATCTGGCGCGTGGCGAACGTGTGCCGGAAATCATACAGCACGAATGAGACGCCAGCTTCGGTACAGACCCGATCATGTGTGCAGGCGAGCTTGGTCAGGTGCTGGCCAGGGTTCCGGTCGGAAGGGAACAGCCAGGGACCGGGCAGCGCAGCCCGGCGATCGAGGATGACCGTCGAAGCCGCAGTGAGGTTCAGCGTGCGGCGCGCAGCGCGTGTCTTGCCGCCGGCAATGAACAGCGTGCCAGTCCTGGCATCGTATGCCTCTTTGCGTGCCGCCAGCAGCTCCTCTGGCCGCGCGCCCTGCTCCAGCATCAGACGAGCCAGGTCCGCAAGGTTCGGCTGGGCATCCTTGAAGCTCTTGGCGTACTTCGTGTGGAGTGCGAATGCCGCATCGAAGTAGGCGTCCTCCTCCGCAGCCGTGATGACGTGCTCACGAACCGCATCTTTATCGCTCGGTATAGTGACATCCTCAATGGGGTTGGCTTCGGCCAGCCCCATTTTTTTTGCCCACTGGAAGAAGATCGATAGGGCGTGAAGGTCATGCCGCACGGTGATGCCGCGCACGCCGTGATCCAGCAGGCGATGGCCCTTGTAACGCTCGATCGCCGCGGCGTCGAGTTCCTGCACCGGAGTGGCGCCGAAGAACTCAACCGCCGAGCGGAAGCTCACATCGATTCGCTGCGCGGTCGAGAGTGTCTGCCGGTACTCCACATCGCGGCACCAGGCGATAAACTCGCCGGCCGTTGTGTCAAACGGTGCCGGCGCGCCGCGCTTCACCAACGCACCCTCATCCTGGAGCCGGCGCCGCTCATCTTCCGCAAAGCGCTCCGCCGTTGTCCGATTTTCTAGCGTGCCTTCCAAACCGGTGGGCCCGCTGTATTCCGTTCCCTTCCAGTTGAACCGGTAGTGCCACCGGCCCTTTCGGACGCGCACACTGCGTCCCTTTAGCGTCTTTGCCATCGGAACTCCTACGTGTCGATTGTAGCCAAGTTTGTACATCGGCGGGATCATACCGCACCAATCGGCCGATCACCATATAGCGCGGACCGCGACCGTCCAGGCGCCAGTCCTGTACTGTCCGAGTGGAGACCTGGAGCATCTGCGCCAGATCCTGCTGCGTTAGCATGGCGCCAGTGGTTACAGCCATATTCAGCCCAACTCCGTCGATCCCATACCTCACGCTCCCGATCTCGCCGGCACCCGCCGCGACCGCTCGTGCGCCGCCTGGTGCGCCCGCGCCATCGCCCGGTACACCCGGTGCTCCACCCCGATCTCCGCCCCGCGCGCGTCCACGTGGCTCACGAACGTGTGCCCGCCGCCGCCCATCGACCGCCAGAGCTCCGCATTGTTCGTGATGTATCCCGACGTCCGGGTCAGCAGCTCCGGCCCGTTCTCGCCCACGATGTAAGCGTCCGATGCCGAGAGCGGCCCGCCGCCAGCCAGGTAGCTGATGCTGCTCGTCACCGCTTCCCCGCCCGCCGCCTCGCCGCCGCCGCTGAACAGCTTCTTCAGAAATCCGAAAATCCCGCCGGCCGCGCCGGCCAGGGCTCCGCCGACCCCGCCCGCTGCCGACCCCGCCCCGGCCCCCGGTACACCCGCCTGGCCCGGCCTTCCGCCGCCCTGGCCGTCCACGATCACGTGATAGGGTTTCGCCGCCGTCCCATCCGGCTTCCCCTGCGGCACCTGGATCCCGAGCTTCGCCCCGATCGCGCCGAGGCCTTTCTCCAACCCCGTCTTCACCGTGCTGGTAACCGTCTGCTGCCCCAGCTCCTGAAACATCTTCGCCCAGCTCGTCTTCTGCCCGGTGAGCAGCTTCCCCATCTCGCCCGATACCGCCGCCTTCGCCTTGCCGACGTCCGCGACAAATCCCGCCGTCCCGGCTTCGAATCGCAGTGTGACTGTTCCCGCTGATCGTCCCATATCCCCTTTGTCCCCCTTAATTGGACTGCCCTGTTCCGCCGTCCCGAACCGATGCTGCCATCCCCATACCCTTCGGCACGGCTTGATTCCGCTTCGCCACATTGCACGCCTTGCAGGCGGACTGCAGATTCGACCACTCCAGGCGTAGCTCCGGGTGCTCCGCGATCGGCCGGACGTGATCCACCTCCGTGGCAACAGCCCCCGCGCAGCAGATTCGAATCTGGCAGATGGGATCGGCCGCCAACTTCGCGAGCCGCGCCCGTTGCCATGCCGCATCATACCCGCGGCGCGTCGACGAACCCCGCCTATGATCTGCAACCTGCGCATGGCCTTCGCACATCCCGCTCTTCACCAACTTTCCGCAGCCGGGATGTCCGCATGGACGTAAAGAACACGATGGCATAGCTTATTTCCACCCTTCGCAACGGCGGATGAATCCGCACCTGACAGTCAACACTTCACTAACATCTTACGTCAACAATCGACAAAGAGTTAGTCGAGTCAGTCTCCGTTTATTCGTACTATTCGGATAGATGACTTACTTACCTTGCTCTTCGGAGGAACGACTACAAAAAGTGAAGGATGAAGGCAAGTGAAGGCATTTATAGAGAATCTCCCACTAGGGAGAAACGATGCTCCTTTAGGCGGCATGGCTTCACTATCCTTCACTCAGGTCAACTCACGGAAAGCCCAGGCGCGCGCAACTCGATCCCCTTGTAGTAGTTACCGTCGTTCCGATGCTCCCTGGTGAAGCCAGTGTCCACGATCTGCTGAGTGAAGGCACGCTGGCTCATGTACCGCTCCCCGTTGCCCACCGACCACGTCTTGTACGCCTCGTAGAGGTCTTTTGCCCGCACCGCAACACCCGAAGTGAAGGATCGTGAAGGATCATCTTTAACACAGCACTCATCGGCGAACCGCCCGACCTGGTTCATGTCCTGGCGCCAGTCACTGCTCGTCTGCTCAACCGGAGACACGGTGCCTAAGCCTTCTCGGTGCCACCGAACGGCGCCGGCCACCATCCAGGCAAGGATGCCCTCCGCTTCCGCCATAAGCTTCGAACTGAGCTCGCGATCCTGCTCCTCACGCGGAATGATCACCGAAAACGGAATCGCCCGCAACCGCCGCCAGATCGCTTCGTCGCCGCTCCGAACCACTGGCAGGTAATTCGCGTCAATCCACAGTTTGTGTGTCTCATCAAATTCGATCGGATTCTCATATTTCCGCGTGGCCTTAATTCGTCCCAGGCCCTGTGTGATCCTCTTGAGCTTGGCTTCCGCCAGGCGCGCGCCCTGCTCGGTTTCGCTGGTCATCACGAAACGGGCACCGCGCAAATCCGCGAGATCGGCCTGTGTGTTGCTGTTCTCACCACCCGGCTTTACCATCAAGGTATCGATCTGGAGAAGCGCTGCGCACTCATCCAGCAGGTTGTATATCGTTGCCAGGAGCGTGCTCTTGCCGTTGTCTCGTGGCCCATACAAAACAAAGACGACCTTCTCTGAAGTGACGCCTGTCAATGAGTAACCGAGCGCCTTTTGCAGGAACGAAATTAGCTCCTGGGCACACGCGAAGGAAGCCTCCGCGGAGTCGGATGTGATGCCCGCGATACGATCAAGAAACTTCAGAAATCGTGGACATTGAGCCGAAGGGTTGTACCTGTGATGTATCAGCTTGGTGAGCATCAGCGCCCGGTCATGTTCCATCAAACGTCCTGAACGAAGGTCCATTACTCCGTTCTGGAAAGTCAGAAAGTACGCGTGCGCGTCTAAGTCGGCCGGCATGACAACCATCTGGTCCTGGGCCTCTCGCAACGCGTTGCTAACACCCTTCGAATTGAGCGAGGACAGAGCGAACTTTTCAGCAGCCCCGCTTCTTCCCTCGATCGATTGCCGGAGAAACTCGAGGAATGTCGCTTTGACCAAAGAGCGGCACTTGTCAGCTTCGTCGATGACCCAACGCTGGCCATCCCATCGCAACCACTTCCTCATCGGTGGACAGTACCTTACGTCATCACCGTACATGGCGATGAAGCGTTGTGAGTTTCCGTGATCGTTATACAAAAATGGAAGCAGATCCGGTACAGGATCATTGCCACCACAATCCCCTGTGCCGCCATCATTCCGCGGCTCTGCCGATTCCTTCTTGGCCCCGCGGAATAGGTCCCCCTTCGCATCCGGCGCGTACCGCCCGACCGAGTTGGCGATCACCGCCAGCTCGCTCTCCTCGAGCGCCGGCGCGCACCGCCGCGCGTTCGTGACGCGCAGCGTGGCCAGGATCTCTTCCGCCGTGAATCCCTTGCGCCGCAGCGATGCCGCGATCTTGAACAGCGTCGTGTTCCGCGCCCCGCTCGCGATCTGCCCCGGAACCTTCTCCTCCGGCTTCGTCTCGGTCGCCGCCCCCTGCCCCTTCAGCCAAGCCAGCAGCCAGGCAGGCGCCTGCAAAAGCTTCTGCTCCTCGAGCAACGCCAGCCCGTCCCAGAAATACCGCCGCCCCGTGTCCGGATGCACGCTCGGCGCCACGACGATGTACCCGCCCGCGCCCCGGATGTCGATCCCCGGCGCCAGCTTCCCCGCCGAGTTGCGCACCGGGAAGTCCGGCGGCGCGAACAGCAGGTGCTTCCCGCCCGTCCCCGTGATCTGCTGGATGGTGTCCGGCAGCGCCCCGTGCTGCGATCGGAGATAGTCGAACGAATCCTCGCCGCCGTCTTTGAGATCGACGTCCAGCACGAAGAAGCGATGTCCCGTGGCCACCCCGATATTGGCATCCGGCCACTCCGCCCACCAGGCCTCCGCCTGCGCCTCGTTGCGCGTCGCGTCCTTGGATCCGTTTTTCGTCCGCGGTAGTTTCCCCCGCAGCGGCAGCACCGGCCAGCCCAGCCGGATATACCGCAGCGCCCAGTCGAGCAGCGTCGTCTTTGCGACTGAATCTCCTCTCATACTGCGCTCGACGATTGAACAAGAGAGCCTGGCACATCCGCGCCTGTTCGGCGAACGTCATAGAGCCGCTGACACCAGACGCAAAAACGGGCTCCTGGAACCGCCGCTCGCCGCTTCGCCGGAATAGCCGCCCCACACTCAAAGCAGAGCCCACTATCGGTCGCAGCATCCACTAGAGACGCGACCCCATTTTGTTCTGGCGAATTGCTCATTGCCTTTTCTTTGAGAAGCTCGTAGCCCGCAAGCTTTCCGAATCAGTCTATGTGTTTGGTGCGGGTCAACGTCCCTAAGCTCATAGCCAGTTCTCGAACAAAAACTTGCTCGATGGCCCAAGAAGAATCTTGGATCAATTGCAGACCCACCGCCGCCATGTAGATGCGTCCGTCCGCAGACTGCGCACGTATCAACGCGCCAACGCCAGGCACCGTCCTGGCAATATTCCAGAACAGCGGGATTCAGAATCAACTCCACCTCTATTCCCGCCCGGGGCAGTGTTTCCAGGTTCGGCAGACGGCCTCATTGTGATCAAAACGCGCGGCAGGGTTTGCAAGTGCCGTAGCAGTCCACCCGGTGAACGTTCGCGGTAAATGCAGCGGCTGGCTGCTCTTGAGCCGTACTTCCTTCCACTTCCCCGACGAAGCCACGATGGGAAAGGCTGCGCCTCCGGAAACGAGTCTCTCGGCCTGCACCATCGTCACTGGTCGCAGTCCGCGGCCGTCCGCATCGCGGAGCCATAGCTCCGCCTTTGCTACCCGGTTGGCTAGTCCGGGAGCTGGTGCCTCTATTTTCATTTTTCGGCCTCCAGCCGCAAATGGCGAATACCATCCAGCAGTTTCGCGACAACCTGGACTACATCCACCACCAGCGCAGCCACCAGATGTTGGCTACGCATCCAACCCTCCATTTCGCTGCGGGCAACTTGCTTCTCCGCCAGGAGCGGCCTGACGACATACTGGCCCTTGAAGACATAACCGCCGCGAAAATAGTCTTCATCATCGCGAAGCCTATAAATCGCGAAGAGACAGAAAGGGTAATTACTCAACTGAGGCCCCGCGGTCGCTGGATCGGAAAATAGGAATGCAGCAGCGAGACGGAACACATAGCAGGAAATCTGCTCGTGGTCAGCACCTTCTTCTATGAGAGCGTAGACGTCGGGACTCGGCACGGGCCGCGGCGAGTCATTCGCGTACTTAAAACTTGCGATCGCCATCGCCGCATCAACTGGAATTCCGTTATCAATCAATAATCGGCCGAGGGCCAAAACAATCGCCTGGGAAAATGAATATCGGCGCCGGTTCCCGTGACCGGGCGGGAGAGCCGGAAAATCATAACGAGGCAATTGCTTGCGCTTATGCCACGTCGCCAACATATCCGCGCTGACCCCGGCAACCGTCAAGACCTCGGAAGGGGTAAAGGTAAGGTACCATGCACGCCCCTCGGAGGCCTCCATACGATCGCGCAAATCCTTCGCCAGTTCCTGAACTTCCGAGGAGGGTTGATTTTGATCGTCTTTCTTTGCCATACGCAATCCCTTTTCCTGAGATAGGGCAACTGCCTATAATTATAGGGCATCCGCCCTAATTGTCAAGCGAAAAAATAGAGGAAAGACTCTCACGCGCCACCGGCCTTTTGCACGCGCATGCAACTCGGCGGCTTGTTCCCGCCTTAACTCACTTCGCCCGCAACCCGGTCGTTCATCACCAGCGCCCCCTTTCTTGACAAAACCACTGTAATTATGTCAGATTCGAAGGTGTGGAATCGGTAACACGGGAATTTAAGATGACGACACAAAAAAATATCCAGCCGGATGAACGACATTACACGGTCGATGAAATCGCTGAATGGTGGCATCTGGACGTGGAGAGCGTGCGGCGCATGTTCAAGGAAGAGGAAGGAGTACTACGTTTTGGAAACGCGGTGACGACGCCGCGGAAGCGGGCGCATACAACGATCCGGATCCCGCGATGCGTGCTGGAGCGAGTACACCGCCGAATGTTGAACGGAAACTAGGAGGCCCTTTGAAAAGGACGTCCAGAACTGTACCCAAGCAAAAGCCGAAAGATCGTGAGGAGAAAATCATCTCCGAGGCGATGCGTATTCTCCGCGGCCGCGTGAAGCGCCCCGGTGGAGGCAGGCCTCGTTCGGATGCCCCACGCTGTCCGTGCGGGCTAATGACGCTCGCGCGTGCCCAGGCGCGGGGTAGATCCAGTGAACACAACTCTACGTGCAGTTTCTACCGAGCTCGCGGTCGCGACCCTGACGGTTTGCCAACTGATCCTTGACGGAGGGAGCGGGAACGTTGGGGCGAAGAAGAAGGCAAAGAAAGCAGACAGGCTAATAAAAGTATGGCCATACACAACCGGAAAAGCGGCACAACCTACCTGAGCCTCCTGCGCGGCGGGGCCGCGCGCATTTCAGCGGAACGTCGGCCTTGGGTAGAGAACGCTTGGCGCCAGAAGCGATACTTAGAGCAAGAATATGTTAGGTACCTGGAGGATTGCGAGGCCGCCGGAATCGCTCCAGAGCTCACACTGAGAAACGTGGAGACGCTTGCGCCGGGAGGACGAGATTCAGCAGGGCGGCCGTTTTGCCCAGCGCCGCCTAATTATTTCAGTCGCCCTTCAGTCCGGACCATCGAAACGTAAACCCGTGAACTCCGGCGTACCCGTTCCTCTTCCTTTGATCCGCGCGAAAGCAGCAGCTAAGCCGGTGTCCGACCCAGTGTCCGACCCGGTGTCCGAGTTTAGTCCGCTCTTTGCCGTACCTTCGCCGTTTTCACCCGTAGTGAAGTCCAGGAAGCAATGCCGCGAAGGCGTCTGTTTTCAGGGGATATTAGTGTGATTCAAAAGCGGATAGATTGGAGGCGCGGGTCGGAATCGAACCGACGAATAAAGGTTTTGCAGACCTTTGCCTTACCACTTGGCTACCGCGCCTTCAGGCAGGCTCTAAATGAAAAATAGCGCGTTGCGATGCGCCAAGTCAATTTGGCCTGCTACGGTTCTTCGGCCGCCGGCGCCGGGTGCGCTTCCACCACGCTGCGGCGGGCGCGGTCGCGAAGCTCCCCCAGGTTCAGCCCGGTCAGGGCCGTGGCCACCGCGCCGCCGATCAGCAGCGGCAGCGTCAGCGCAAAAAACATGATGAACGAAAATGTCTTCGCGTCGTTCCTCTCCACTTCGAAGAGTCCCAGCGCCATGACGCAGGCGAACTGAAATAGTCCCAGGTTGCCCGGGGCGTTTGGCACCACGGTTCCGAACCGGACGAGGGTCACCACGCCGCCCGCGACCCAGAACGAAAGGTCCAGCCCATAAGCCTTCATCAGCGCGTACCACGACACAAACTGGAGGACCAGGTAGAGCAGGCTGATCAGCGCGGTGTAGCTCATGGTTCGCAGATTGCCCATGAGGTGCAGTCCCTCGATGATGTGCCGCAGGGTGGCCGACCAGCGGCTCTCGGCGATCACCGCGTGGGCCTCCTGTTTGCTCCTCACCACCCACAGCAGTAGGATGGCTCCGAGTAGGATCAAGGCGCCCAGCACCTGCACCAGGATCGTGAGGTCCTTCGGAATGCGTTTCACGAAGCCCGCCGTGATCAGGAAAACTACCAGCATCCAGAACCCGTCGAACATACGTTCCACGGCGATGGAGGCAAACCCCAGCGACAGGCGCAGGTCACTCCAGTGGCACAAGAGATAGCAGCGGATCAGCTCGCCGGTGCGGAGCGGGAGCACTTCGTTGGCGAACAGCCCGATGTAGAT
>Ga0116225_1002798_pt1 | contig 11528 bp, 18 predicted proteins | sample Sb_taG_8_FD_88968 | JGI IMG/M metagenome (GOLD analysis project Ga0116225, IMG submission 88968) | Peat soil microbial communities from Weissenstadt, Germany - Sb_50d_c_BC metaG | ecosystem: Environmental > Terrestrial > Soil > Wetlands > Peat | place: Germany: Weissenstadt | collected 2010-09-21 | reverse complement strand
GACGACGTGGATGGCGTGCACCAGAACCTGGCCGGCTTCGTCGAGGACTTCGTCCAGGAGCCCACCACGATGCCCTGGGGCAACCGGTCACTGCTGTTCCGCGACCCCGATGGCAACCTCGTCAACTTCTTCACCCCGGTCACCCCGGCCGCCATCGAGAAGTTCGCCCGCTGACCATGCCGCCGGCTACCAAGATGGCCGCCTGTGCGCCGGCCTTCAGGCCGGTGGTGAAGGCGGGCGGAGATGAGCCCGTCAGGGCGGCCGGTCCTGCTGTTCGATGTACTGGCGCAGGACAGAGATGGGTGCCCCGCCGGCCGATCCGGCGACATACGACCCGGACCACAGGCGTCTCGCCCGCAGCTCCGCACGGAAGTCCGCGCGCACGTCCCGCATGATCTCCTCCATCCGCTCCAGGTGAGCGGAACCGTGCGTCCTCTCACCCGTGAGTCGGAGCGGACCCGCAGTTCTCTACGCCACAGGAGACCGCTTTTATTCGCTGGCGGGCGTTTTCGGCGGCAGCGACCCTGGCAGCATGGACCGTCTGCCACGTCTCGGGCGGGTCGTCGGCCAGGATCTGGTTGGCGATCACCTGATGGAGCGTGACGTGCAGCTGAGGGTTGAACGGCTCGCCGTCGGCGCCCGTCATCTCCTCGTGACGTTCGAGCGCCTCCGCCATGTCAAGGTGCTGTGCCTCGAGCAGGAACGTGCGCTCGTCCTCGTCGTCCGGGATCCAGTCGCTCCAGGTCGAGGTCCTGATAGCTACCGTGCCCCGGCGGCACCGCCCAGGAACGCCGGTCGCCTGGGAGCGGCTCGTCGAACCAGCAGTCGGTGTCCTCCTCGGCCACCCACCCGGATATGCTCCCGGCCCGCTGCGGTTTTCCGGCAGGCCGGCGGCCTGATGCCGGACGCCGGCTGCGGCCACGGCCAGGCGGACGCCCGCGGCTCTTCGGACTCATGCCGCGATTGTCCCAGACGCAGCACCTTTCCGAGGGCTCGTACCCCGGGTCCGTTCGGCCGAACGAGACGTGCTGCTTGTCCTGGAAGATGTCGAAGTCGTCCGCGCCGGGTAAAGCGGCATTCGTCTGCGTCGGAGGCGTCATCCATATCGCCATCCGGCCGGGCGCGGCGGTTGCCCAGCAGGCGGGTCGGCTCAGCCCAACCGCCTAGCCCCAGATTGCGTTCAGACGTGTATGCGGTGAGAAACGCTCGCCTGGCTATCCTGGACCACGCCGCTGCCGTCCTCGCCGAGCCTGTCCGTTTCGAGCGACAGCACGCCGCGCTCCGTTCGGGGATATTAGCTGTGTTATCAGCTCGCGAGCGCCCGTTCCACCAGGGCTCGGTAGTCCTCGACCAGGCCGGGCAGGAGCCTGAGGTGGACGATGGTGCCGTCGCCTGCCGGAGCGAGATCGATTACCTCGCAGACCGCAGCCGTATCTTCGTCCCCGGCCACGATGATGGCGCCGGGCTTGATCTGCCCGGGGTCACGGGCCTCGTCGAGGAACGTCCAGACATAGCCGGTCTCGTCTTCGTCGTTGAGGTCCGCGGTGATATCCACGCGGTACATATCAGCCCTCCTCTCGCCAGATCATGCCTCTAGCGTACTGGGGATTAGGTTGCGCGGCACCGAGCGCTTTCAGCAACCGGTCAAGCTCAGGGGCGTCGGCGTCCCGGAGTCGGACCGTGAAGTGCGGTCGCTGGCCGGTGGGCAGCAACTCGAAGCGGGACTGCGTCAGCTGACCCGCTGGAGGCACGTAGATGGTGCGGAAGCTGGTGAACCGGCGGCGGAGCAGATCGTCGAGCGACATGTCGAGTACGGCGAAGACGGATATGCCGAGCAGTGGCTGACCGTCCAGCGCCCAGGCTCGTGCCGTCCGCTCAGCGTGCCGGCATAGTCGAGAGTAGTAAACTGTAGCGCAAAAGCTACACTGTAGTCATGACGACGCCGCTCTCCATCCGCTTCACCCCCTCGTTGCTGGCCCGGCTGCGGCAGCGCGCCCGCGCCATGACCGGTGCCAGCGCCGCCGGGCTGGCGCAACGGCTCATCGACGAAGGCCTGCGGATGGCCGATCACCCGGGTGTCATCTTCAAGGACGGGCCATCCGGCCGCCGGGCCGCGCTGGCCTACGGGCCCGATGTCTGGGAGGTCATCAAGTTCCTCCGCGAGATCGATGAGCGCGGGCCCGCCGCGATCGACGCCGCCGCCGAGGTATTCGCGGTCGACACCAGCCGGATCGGCACGGCGATCAGCTACTACGGGGATTACGCCGGCGAGATCGACGCGGAGATAACAGACGCCGACGCCGCTTCGGCCCGTGCCGAAGCGGCGTGGCGCGTCCAACAGCAGCTCATCGCATGAACCAGCGGCCTGACGCCAGGCTCCTGCTGGACGAGATGTTCTCTCCCGCCATCGCGGCCGAGCTGTGCGAACGCGGTCACGACGTGATCGCGGTAGCGGACCGGCCTGATTTGCGGGCAAAGTCTGACGAGGAGATATTCGCGTGGGCGAGCGCGGAAAGACGATGGTTGCTTACGGAGAACGTCAAAGACTTCAGGCCGATCATGCTGCGCGTCTTGTCGGCCGGGTCGCCAGGCTGCGGGCTCCTCTTCACCAGTAGCCGGGCCTTCCCCCGGTCCAGGAAGAACCCCGGCCCGCTGATCAACGCGCTGCACGCCTGGCTGACCGACGGGCCGCCAGCTCCGCCTGTAACGGAATCCTGGCTTCTCGGCGTGCCGGACTCCTCGTGAGACGACTTACCGGCGACCGCCGAAGGCCAGCTCCATCAGACGGGCGCCGATGACTGAAACGCCCGGGCGGGGCTCGCGCCGGTAGTACCAGGCCTTCCGGCGGCGCATCAGCGCCTCGCCATGCTCCGTCCAGGTGATCGACGCCGAGATAGCAGACACCGACGAGGTTTCGGCCCGTGCCGAAGCGGCGTGGCGCATCCAGCAGCAGCTCATCGCACTTGGCTTGTGACACGTTAGTGCGCACCTGATTGCTGGTGGATGCGGTCGATGCCCTCTCTGCCAAGCTGTCGGTCTTGCCGGGCGGCTAGATCTCCTCCCATGGGCAGCTCTCGATTGCGGCTGCGATGACGCCGGTGAATGCCTCGTCCTGGGGAACCACCAGGTCGTCGACCCGGCTGACCGGCGCCCAGCCGCGCGAGTTGCACAAGATCATCCCGTCGTAGCTGGCGAGGTCCTGCACGCGGACCTGCTCCTCGGCTTGCCCGATGCCGGCGGCCGTGAGCTGGCGCCGCAGCAGGAGCATCGTGATGCCCGCAAGCTTCGGCGCGTCAGGCCAGATCACCATGCCGTCCCGCCAGAACCCCACGTTGGTGATGGTGCCCTCGGCGATCCTGCCCGTCTCGTCCATCAGCAGGCCCTCGTCAAACCCCGCAGCCAGGGCGGCCTCGCGGAACCGGCCCTGGCCCCAGCTGCCGACGTGCTTGAGCCTGGCTAGCGGCCGCTGGAACTGCACGGCGGTCATCGAGTGCGGGCGGTGCGGCATGTCCTGCGGCTCGCGAACCGTGACGATCAGCCCGGCCCAGTAGCCGTAGACGCGGACGCTGGCGTCTGGCCGGCCGCCCAGAGCATGCCGGATCCGGGCGCGGACCTCCTGCCCGCTCAGCATCCGCCCGTACACCTCATGGTGCGCCGCCTCCAGCCGCGACAGGTGCAAACCCAGACCGCGCGCCCGGCCACCACGGACCTGCATCGCCGTGAAATGGCCCCACCCCTCATGTTCCAGCAGGGACACGGCCGCCTGGTCGGCTTCGCGGCCGTTGACCTCGATCGTGATGTAATCACCAGGCACCCGGCCACTGTACAGCCCCGGATCAGCGCGCAGTTTCATCTCACGTGAGCTACGAAACACCAGGCCAGCGAGCCGACGCCCCCTCCGTGCGGCCACGCGTGTCACAAGTCAGGACGCCGCCGCGGCCGAGGTGTTCGCGGTCGATGCCAGTCGGATCACCACGGCGATCAGCTACTACGGGGATTACGCCGGCGAGATCGACGCCGAGATAGCAGACGCCGACGAGGCTTCGGCACGCGCCGAAGCGGCGTGGCTCCGCGCGTGACGGAGTCCTGGCTTCTCGGCTCGTCAGGTGAACCGGCCGCAAGCTGAAATCGTTTCAGGGTGTGGCGGTTGGCCCTTCGTCGTCATTTAGCACCCTGACCCGGCAGGCTATTAATCGTGGTAGATCGCTCCCTTTGTGTAACGTCTGCTGACGCGCGACGGCTGTGAGGCCTAGTGGGAGCAGACTTGCCCGATGAGGCCGATGAGTCGCCTGACGGGCACGCAGATCGCCGAGACGACCAAAGTGTCAGCCGCCAGGCCATCCAGTCCGGTAGCGGCGAAGCCGAAACCCGCAACCGTCAGGACTACTACGCCGACCTCCGCGTCGCAGTATCCACGGAAGAGTCCGTCACAGCCCGACGGACCGCTGCTGAAGAGCAGGACGCTTCAGGCAAATGGAGCGAGAAGGTTACGGAGTCCCGCTGGATGTGGTCGGAGTACCAGCGCAGGTGGCCGCCCGAAGATCGTCCGCCGGTAGACAGATCCGACGATGATCCTGAAGTCGATGCGCAAGTTGATGCAGCATGCGACCGAATCGCCGAACTGGAGCGACACAAGATCTCGCCAGCGATGCGTGCCATAGAAGGTCAAGATCCAGACCGTCGCCTGGTCGGCTTGGAGCACCGCCTGAAAGACCGAGACCGCATCAAAGAGAAGGTCTCTGACACTATGGAAGAGGTTGACTCCTCTACAGAAGAAGCCCTCTCAATCGTGCCTGACGCAATCCGGTACACCTTTCAGTACCGGGAAGTTCACTACACTCAAGGAGTCTGGACGGACATCGGACGTCTGAAAGGCCAGGGCTTTGAGCTGGACAAACTCAGAAATTTCTGGGTCAATGAGCAGTACAAGGGCATCAACAGCCAGTGGATCGAGCCGGATAGCGGTCAGCGGTTCGAGGTGCAGTTCCACACCCGCATCAGCTTCGAGGCAAAGCAGATCACACACACTTCCTACGAGCGCCTCCGCACTCATCAGGTCGACGAGTTCGAGAAGATGGTTCTAAAAGCCTTCCAGCAAAAGGTATCCGCAGAGGTCCCGGTCCCGCCTGGCGCGGCTGATATTCCCAACCACCCGTAGAGAGGCGAAGATGCCAGACAAAGTCATTTACTACGCTGTCGTGAACGATCTCAGCACCCGTGAGCGACCTGCTGGCCTGTTCCGCCGCACCTACACGGAGGCAGGCGGTCTGCGTGATGAAGCGTTCACCCGGAATCTGGTCTGGAAGAACAGCGCGTCGCTGGTCTCCGCCGAGCGCGGCGACCTGCAAAACGAATTCATCGAGATCCCCGAGGACGAAGCGAATCGCCTCATGGAGGAACTTCGTGCACGGTGGACGGGCACGAGCAACAGGTAGTGGCTCTGCTCACGCGAGCAGGACCGCTCCCACCGGCCAGGCCGGAGGTCACACCACTTCATAGCGCAGGTGGACCGCTCCCTCGCCCTCGATGGTCTCGATGCACCGCAGGTCCATCTCGCCAGCGCCCAACAGCCGAACGCCCCCCCACCAGCTTCGGCACAACATGCAGCACCACCTCGTCGACCAGTCCGGCGGCCAGCGCCTCCTGGGCGATGCTGACCCCGCCCGCCACCAGGACGTCCTTCCCGTCCGCGACCGCCCGCGCCTGCTCCACCGCGGCGGCGACACCGTCGGTCACGAACGTGTAGCTAGTCCCGCCGCTCTTGGAGATCCGCTCCTGCCCGCGACGAGTCACGACGAACACAGGTGCGCGGAACGGCGGGTTCTTGCCCCAGTTCGGATAGCCGAAATCGAACATCGTCCGGCCGATGACCTGCGGGCCGAACCGGGCGAAGTTGTCCGCCCACACCCGCGAGTCCACCGAATCCTCCCCGCCTTCCATGCCCTGTTCCTGGCGCCAGCTGCGCAGCGGGAACTGCCAGCCCAAGATGGCGCTGAAGATCGCCATGCCGTCCGCGTCGGCGGACTCGGGACCCGCAATGCCATCCAGTGACATCGACATCGCGACAAACTACCTTGGTCATCTCCGGCTCCTCCCGGTCCGGGACGCCGCGTGCGCCCCTCTCGGTTGCTAGTCGGAGCCGACCGCCGGGTCTCTACATCCGCCGGGAACTCACTTGCCCCCGAGATCGCCCAGGATCAAATTCGTCGCCGTGGTCTAGAACGAGTAGGGGACTCCCGAGGCGAGAAGGCCCTGAATCAGCAACTGCCCGGGAACGGCATTCCCCTGATCCTCATCCCGGCTTCCTGACGGCTTGTTCGCCGAGTTCTGCCAGGAGCGCGGACCGCCTCTCCTCGAGCGCGGCGAGCTGAGCCCGGTGCTGCTTCAGCTCCCGGTTGACCTGCTTCAGCTCAGCCCGCGCCTGCCGTTCCCGGAGGTACCGGTCACCATGCCGGGTGCTGACCAGTTCCTCGACCTCACGGCGGAGCAGCCGCAGCCACGGGTTCCCGTGCATCGCGGCAGGACGGTACTGCAGCTTGCCCGCGCGGATCGCCGCGATGATCTCGTCCTGCGTCAGCCCGAACTCCGCCCGAGCCGTCTTGTCGCTCAGCGTCGCGCCCTTGCGCCCCCATTCATCGCCGTAAAGCTCCATAACCAGTTATTGTCTCGCAGGACGGCTCCGGCCAGCCGGCGTTCGCGGCTTTACCGGCCACCGCCGGAGGCGAGCTCCAGCAGGCGGTCGCCGATCACCGAGACGCCCGGACGGGGCTCGCGCCGGTGAAGCGGTCGATGGTGCTGATCGCGTCGCCCTCATCGATCTCCTCCAGGCCGGCCTCCAGCATGGCCGCGGCCAGCGACCGCTCCCAGCGCGGGCTGCACGCGAAGTCGACCAGGTCCCGCTTCAGTTCCGCGCTGCGCTCGATGAGGACCGCGAGATCCTCCTCGCCGCGACGGCCGTTCACGTCGGCTCCCGGCCGAGTGCGGCCAGCCGCCGGTTGACTTTTTTCATGCCGAACGGTGCGGGTTCCTCGGGTTCCTCTTCGGACCAGTATTCGACGGGGGAGTCGCCCCGGAACTCCACGCAGACGGGGTAAACGTGGCTGTGATCCCGCGGGATCGTCTTTTCCAGCGTGATCTCGTGCTCCCAGCAGGCCCCGAGGTCATAGGTGTACGCGATCGTCCCGCCCGCCGTCATGGCGTCCCGGATCCGGACCGCTTCCTCGTCCCCGGTCCCTTCCAGGTGCACGAACGGATCGCCGTAGCGCTTCTTTCCCGACTTGAACACGTGCAGATGATCACCGTCCCAGCCGAACAGCACCTGGATCACCTCGTGCAGGTCACCCAGCGTGGCGGTGGCCGGCAGCAGCACCCGCCGCCAGATCGGCGGCCGGACATGCGCCAGCGCGACCTTGAGCTGGGCCACCTGGTCGACGCTGCGCGGCGCGCCGGACGCGGCGAACTCCGCCACCGCCCGCGCCAGCGGGCCGGCGTCCGGGTGGCCGGTGGCCCGCACCGCCGCGAGGCGGTCATCCAGGTCCGGCCCCGGCATGGACTCCCACACGCGACTGAGCGCCTCGTCCGGGCCCTTGTCCTCCAGCGCCGCCGCGGCGGCCTCGACCCCGAGCCACTCCCAGTCCGCGTCGCCGGGCTCCGGACCCTGGTCCCAGCCGGCCAGCACGGCCCGGGCGTGCGGGCCGACGCACCGTGCCGACGCCGCTTCCCGCCAGGCCGGCAGCGCGTCGTCGCCGAGCCTGTCTACCAGGCGGACGGCCATGCTGCGCCGTAGCGGCGACATGCCCTCGGCGGCGGCGAGGACCTCACGCGCGGCCTGGACGGGCTCGCGTTCGGCCAGCCAGGCCCGCGCGACATGATCCTGCTGCTCCTCGTCGCCGAACCGGGCGGCCTCGGCGATCATCTCCCCGGCCGGCCAGCCCGGGTCCGCCCGCCCTGCCAGTCCGGCCGCCAGATGCCCGGCCGCCCAGCGCCCCAGCGGGGTGATCGCCAGCCTGCCGGGATCACCGGCCACCGCGCCGAACCCCGCCAGCAGCGCGACCAGCCCGGCCAGCGGTTTCCAGGTGTCCGGCGCGCCATACCGGCCGGCCGCCTCCAGCGGCTCCCACGAAGACTTGTCGTACCTGTCACACAGCGCCTGCAGGGCCTCGAAGACCGACTGCCACAGCCCGCCGGTGACGGGCGCACCACCCTCGCCCAGCACCGTGAGCAGTGCCAGGGCCAGCAGGCGCACGCTGTCCTCGTCCTGCGGGTACGACTCCGCCGTACACACCGCGCGCAGTCCCGCCAGCCATCCGGTCAGCAGGTCTCCATCGTCGGGCGGCCAGTACTCGAGCGCCGGCCCGGCGGTCACCGATCCGTCGCTGACTTGCAGCAGCCCGGTCGCGACCGCGGCGCACCAGGGCCGGTGCAGCTCCCGGATGTCGGCCATCGTTCGCAGCCGCGCCGGCACATCCACCCGCAGGGCAGCACCAGCGGCCGGCACGTCGGCCTTCCGCAGCACCTGCCCGGCCGTCACCGGCCGGCGGCCGCTCCCTATCCAGCGGGCCAGCGTGACGGCCTGGCCCATGACCGCGCATTCCCGCGCCCCCCGCGCCGCGTCGCCAAGACATTCCACGGTGTCCACACGGGGACCCTACTGGCATCCGGATCCACTTGGGCGGCAAGGATGACTTCGAGTCGGATCTTCGACGGGTTCGAGCTGCTCGAGCCGGGCCTGATCCCCAAGCACCAATGCCGTTCGGTCACCGGCCAGGCCGCCACCGGCACGCCGAACATCCAGTGGGGCGCGGTGGGCCGAAGCCCTAGCCCGGCGTGCGGCCCTGGCCGCCCAGATCGGAGCCTTCACCCAAACGGGGTGTCGTTTACTCTGCCGCCACCGGGCCGGCCTTCTTCCTTTCTGGCGCCGCGGTAACGGCCTTGGCCTGGTTGCGAGCAGCCCGGAAGCGTTGCTGGGCGCCTTGTTTGGTGAGTCCGTAGCACGCGCCGATCTCATTCCAGGTGGCACCGGCCTTGCGGGCGGCCTCAACCTGGGCGGCCTCTAGCTCCTCTGCCGCTTCTCGCAGCTGCCGGGCAGCTTCGAGTCGGCTAATCGGTCCGTCGGCGACGTTGAGAGCGCCGAGCGCCGCAGTGATCCGCTTGACGGGGCTCTTGGATGCCACCATCACAGCGTATCGACAACCCGCACCGGTCAATGATATGTTGACGCTTCGGTCAACATATCGTTGACCTGCCCGAGTCGGAGAGCGGGGTGATACGCGTGGCTAAGAAAAGCAAGAAGAGCAAGAAGGGGAAGAAGGGGAAGAAGTAGCAGCTACCCCAACCTGGACGGCAGCGGTCCGGCGACGTACCGCTGCCGTCCACACGCCGAAGTCCTTAGGCCGAAGTCCTTACGCCGAAGTCCTTCAGATCCGCCACCTCATTCCGGCTTCCTGACACGTTCGCCTCGGCCAGGGCAGCACTCCGACCCGAACCATGCGGCGATCGAGCGTTTATAGCCATCCGGCATGACCAGCTCCCGCACCTCGCCAGGGGCAAACAAGCCAGCCCGCTTGTGCTCATTGCTGACGACACGCGCCTCATGTGCCTCGTGGCCACTGCTAGTCGTCTTGGTCCCGGTGGTCGCCGGGACTGGCGTCGCCCTGGTGCGCGAGCGGCGGGGTTCCCCTGCTCGCGTGCTAGGTGACGGGCAGGCCGAGGCGGGCAACGGGCTAGCCCGACTATTACGTTGACTGATATATTCGTCAACGTAATAGGAGGGCAGATGACCGCACGAGAGCAGGACGTGCTGCGCCGGGCTGGGGAGGCGTCGGTGCTGGTCCTGGTCAGCCTCGCCGACGGGCCGAAGCACGGCTATGCGCTGATCCAGGACGTCAAGCAGTTCGCGGGCGTCGAGCTCGGGCCCGGAACGCTCTACGGCGCGCTGGACCGGCTCGAGAGGCTCGGGCTCATCGAGTCGCTGCCCGCCGACGAGCGGCGGCATCCCTACCGCATCACCGCACCGGGTGCGGCAGCACTCCGGGCGCACCTCGATTCGCTGGAGCGGGTCAGCGCGGCCGGACGGCTGCGCCTGCAGCTGGGCGGCGTCTGATGAGCGCCCCCGAAGCCCGGGAAGGCAGGATGGTCGATGCCGCGCTCCGCTGCTACCCGGCCCGCTGGCGGCGGCGCCACGCAGACGAGGCCGCCGAACTAGCGGCGCTCCTCATCGCAGACGGCACCCCGGCGGCATCGATCGCCTGGAGTTACCTCGCCGGCGCGGCCCGCGAGTGGCTGGCCCCGCGTCCGGGCCGGTCCCTGAGCACGGTGGCCGCTGCGCTGCTGGCCGCGGCATGCCTGCTCGGCTTCTCGGCGGCACTGGTAGCCGAGTCCGCGCCGGCCAGGGCGGCAGGCACGACCCAGCCGCCGTCCGGCCCGGTCCCCCCGAAGATCAAGCCCATGCCCCCGAGCGTCGGCTCCAGTTCCCCGCACCAGTTCACCCCGTGTCGCCCCGTCCTGCCCAGGCAGGTTACCGGCGCTTTTCCCGCCGCAGGCTACTCGCAGCTGAGCATCCAGGGAACCGCGCATGCCCGCTCCTGCTGACCTGGGTCCCGCGAGCACCGATCCGGCCAGCGCCGAGCCCGCCGGGACCGGCCCGCAGCGGCGGCGGCGATGGCGGCGGGGACTGGCCGAGACGGTCATCACGCTCCTCGTGGCGGCGCTGCTGTCCGTCCTGCTGCGAGCGTACGCAGGCGAGATCTTCTGGGTCCCGTCGGCGTCGATGGTCCCGACGCTCGCCGTGTACGACCGGATCCTGGTGCAGAAGGCGTTCTTCACCTGGCACGACGTCCGCGAGGGCGACATCGTGGTGTTCACCCACCCGCCCCTGGACCAGTGCGGTGGAGTACCGGCAGGGGACCTCGTCAAGCGCGTCATCGCGCTGCCAGGCCAGACGATCTACTCCTCTGGCAACAGCATCTACATCAACGGGCACGTGCTGGCCGAGCCGTACCTGCCGGCCTACGACCCGCTGGGCCCGCTGATCGCAAGCAGCCAGCATCCCTACCGCGTCCCGCCCGGCGAGTTCTACGTCCTGGGCGACAACCGCGCAGACTCCTGCGACAGCCGCTACTGGGGGCCCATCCAGGGCTCCAGCATCATCGGCAAGGCGATCCTGGTCATCTGGCACGACAACCATCCCGACCTCCACGGCCTTTAAGTCGCCGTGCGGTGGCAATGGGATGACCAGGTATCGACCCCAGCCACACGAGGGACCTCGACCACACGAGGGACCTCGACGTTGCGCGATCGTCCATCCTGGAGCCAGAGGTTCCCGCCGGAGGCAGCCTGTCGCAGTGACGGTGATACCAGGCAGCAGGCTGAGGGGAGGGAACTGAAAGTCCCCTCCCCGAGCGGTGACTGGCGGACGCCGCTCAGCTGATTACGAGCCTGCGGGGCCGCCGGGCGGCAAGCCGGTGCTGCAGGTGTAGGAGTGGGGGTAGATGAGGCCGGGCTGGAGGGCGTGGATGCGCCCGCTGTTG
>Ga0116225_1002796_pt1 | contig 11547 bp, 11 predicted proteins | sample Sb_taG_8_FD_88968 | JGI IMG/M metagenome (GOLD analysis project Ga0116225, IMG submission 88968) | Peat soil microbial communities from Weissenstadt, Germany - Sb_50d_c_BC metaG | ecosystem: Environmental > Terrestrial > Soil > Wetlands > Peat | place: Germany: Weissenstadt | collected 2010-09-21 | reverse complement strand
TTACCATTTGGCCGACCGGCCCGGTGCGCACCGGCGACATCGAAGTGCCGGCCCAACCCGACGAAGACGAGGACCGCCGCGCCCTGGCCACCTTCTTCGAGGTGCTGCGCTCCAAGCTGTGGGAACTGTCCGAAACGGTCACCCGCGAATACTTCACCCATGCGGTCAGTCGCAGTTCCAGCATGACCTTGATGCGGGAGCCGCTGCCATGATCTACCGGGTTCGCCACACCACCACCTATAACTATGTCGAGCCGGTCCTGGTCGCCCATCACATGGCGCATCTGATGCCGCGCAGTTTCGCCGCGCAAAGCTGCCGCCGCACCGCCTTGCGCATCACCCCGTTGCCGGCCAGCCTGGACGATACCGGACAGGACTATTTCGGCAATCCCGTCGCCTTTTTCACCTTGCAGGATCCTCACCGCAAGCTGACCGTCGAGGCGCTCAGCCGGGTCGAGGTCAAACCGCGCGACCTGCCCTCGCCGGGCGAAACGCCGTCATGGGAATCGGTCGCCGCCATGCTGGCGCATGAAAGCGGCCCCGGCATGCAGGAAGCGGTGGAATATTGCTTCGACAGCCCGTTCATCACCACCAGCGAGGAACTGGCCGAGTTCGCCCGCCCCAGCTTTCCGCCCGATCAGCCGATCCTGGCCGGCCTGCTGGATCTGAACCATCGCATCTTCCGTGACTTCACCTATGACCCCAAGGCCACCACCCTGGCCACGCCGCTGGAGCAGGTTTTGGCGGAAAAGCGCGGGGTCTGCCAGGATTTCGCCCATCTGAGCATCGCCTGCCTGCGCTCTCTGGGCTTGGCGGCGCGCTATGTGTCCGGCTATCTGATGACCCGCCCACCGCCGGGCAAGGTCAAGCTGAAGGGCAGCGACGCCTCGCATGCCTGGCTGTCGGCTTTCGTTCCCGGCTTCGGCTGGATCGATTTCGACCCCACCAACGATTGCATCCCCGGTGTCGAGCATGTCACCACCGCCTGGGGCCGCGACTACCAGGACGTCAGCCCGCTATCCGGCGTGGTATTGGGCGGCGGCGACCATTCGCTGAAAGTCGCCGTCGACGTCGAGCCGCTGGAAGTCTGAGCGGGAGAGCCGCGACACACGGTTCATGCACAACCAAAAATCGTCATGCCCGCGCTTGTCGCGGGCATCCACGCGGCTGGGTGAGACGACGGCCGGTGGCAACGGGCGCGGCCGGATGTGCACCACGGCGTGGATACCCGGCACAAGGCCGGGCACGACGGTTACTGGCTGATATATACTGCCACCCGCCTATTTATAGACGCCGGCGCCGACCAACACGTCGCCAACCCGTTTGACGTAGCTGGTCTTGGGCTGGATGCGGTTGGTTTCGGGGTTTTTCCATTTGTAATCGACCCAGCCTTCGCCTCTGGTCTGGGCGACGTCGATCATTGCCTTGACGAAAAGATTGCCGTCGATGTCCTTGAGGGTCAGCAGCGAGGTGCCGACCGCCTCCGGCTTCGGCGGATAGGACTCCCAGACGCCGTCGAAATTGATGATGAAGACGTAAAGCTCGCCCTTCCAATAAGGGCCGGAGCGGTCTTGATAGGCCCGATAGGCCTTTTCCTTGCCGTCCTTGGCCAGCACATCGGCGGCCTTGAGAACCAGTTCCTTGGCGTCTTCCGGGGTGGCGCTTTCGGTCTGCGCCATCGCGGAAAAAGCGAAAAAGCCGGCTATCAGCACGGCTAAAAACGTCTTCATCGGATTTCCCCTCTGCTGCATCATTAAGGTACGGCCGGTTGATCCGGCCGCGCGCTGCATGCGAACAGAGTGACGGAAGCGAGGGGGATGCGCAACGCGGAAGAGCAGCGGAACGGAAGTTGTTCCTACCTGCGGTCAGGGCTCGACGTCGAACAGCTTACTGAAATTGAAGATGGCGAAGGCTTTTTTGACCTGCCCTTGCGGTGCGCGCACGCGCATGGTGATGGCGCGGGACATGGCGCTGTCGCGCACCAGCACCAGCAAGCCCATGGCCGCCGAATCAATGAAATCGAGTCGTTCCAGGTCGATGACGACGGTGCGCACCGCCAACTCGCCAATGCTATGAATGATACTGCGGAACTCCGGCGCATCGACGGCGGTAAAACGCTCGCGTAACGCCAGAACCGCTTCGGTTCCCTGAGTGGATAATTCGTACTGCATGACCCCACACCCCCAAGCGGCTTGCCCCCCTACATTAGGGATACCCCGATCGTCACCCCTCGGCAAGCGCCGAGACGGAAAACGACCGGGTCTCACCTTTTAGTATAAGAAGCGCGCGCGAATGGTTCCGTCGAGCGATTGAAGTTCATGCATCAATTCGGTCTCGTCGACCTTGCCGTCCACATCGACCACCACATAGCCGACCTCGGGGTCGGTTTGCAGGTATTGGGCCGAAATGTTCAGGTTGCGCGACGAGAACACGTCGTTGACCCGCCGCAGCACGCCGGGAACATTGGCGTGAATGTGCAGGAAACGCGGCTGCCCGCCGGCCTTGACCGGCAACGACACCTCGACGAAGTTGACGGCGCCGACGGTCGAGCCGTTGTCCGAATATTTGATCAGCTTCTCGGCCACTTCCAAGCCGATATTGGCCTGGGCTTCATGGGTCGAGCCACCGATATGCGGCGTCAGAATGACGTTGGGAAGACCGCGCAACGGGCTGATGAACTCTTCGCCATTGGCCGCCGGTTCCGACGGGAACACGTCGATGGCGGCCCCCAGCAGATGACCGTCCTTCAACGCTTTCGCCAGCGAGTCGATGACCACGACATTGCCACGAGACGCATTGATCAGGTACGACCCCGCCTTCATGGCGCGGATTTCGTGCTCGCCGATCATGTTCTTGGTCTGCGGCGTCGACGGCACGTGCAGGCTGACCACGTCGGCCAGACCGAGCAATTCGTCCAACGTCTCGCAGGGGCGGGCGTTGCCGATGGCCAGCTTCTTCTCGATATCGAAGTAGCGCACCTGCATGCCCATGGACTCGGCCAGGATCGACGCTTGCGAGCCGATATGGCCGTAACCGACGAGGCCCAGCGTCTTGCCGCGCAGTTCGTAGGAGTCCTTGGCCGACTTGTTCCATACGCCCTCATGCGCTTGATGCGACTTTTCGGGAATACGGCGCAGCAGCATGACAGCTTCGGCAATCACCAGTTCGGCCACCGAACGGGTGTTGGAATAAGGCGCGTTGAACACCGGCACACCGGCCCGGCGCGCCGCATCCAACGACACCTGATTGGTGCCGATGCAGAAGCAGCCGACGGTCATCAGCCGGTTCGCCGCCGCCAGCACCTTTTCGGTGACGCGCGTGCGCGAGCGGATGCCCAGCATATGGACACCCTGAATCTTCTCGATCAGCTCGGCTTCGTCGAGCGCGACCGGGAGAGATTCGATATTTGTGTAGCCGCGCGCCTTGAACTCGCGCAGGGCATTGTCGTGAACGCCTTCCAGAAGAAGGATACGGATTTTATCTTTTGATAGGGAGTGCTTGACCACGGACTTCGCCTCAGCGCCGAAAAGTGATTTGGGCACCATACGGAACTTCGTCCGAGCCGTACAGAAGCAGTTGCGCCATCGCTGAACTCTGTTTCCCGCAGCCATTCGGATTACCCCGGCTGCGCAGGCTGCCCCCAAGGGATTCGGGACCATCTGATGGTGCGGTTCCCCCCACTCCTACCTCGCAGAAAGAGAGGCTCCCCATGCCGAGCTTCCGCCAAACACCGTCGCAAGATGCCGATGCCGCCTTTCGCCTGCGCGCCCGCCGCGACCGCCTATTCGGCCTTTGGGTGGCCGCCAGGCTGGGCATGACCGGAGCAGCCGCCGAAGCCTATGCTCGCCGCATCATGATGAGCGACATGGAAGATGCCGGCGAGGAACGGGTGTTGCGCAAGGTCTGCGCCGACCTTGATCACCACGCCACCGCAACCGACGAAGAGGTTCTGCGCCGCGAACTGTACCGCTTCGAGGATGTCGCCCGTCACCAGATCCAGCGTGAGACTCAGTCGCGGGACTGACTCAGTCAGCGATGTTTAAATAATGTGCACGCTTGACGGTCGCACATTTCTTGACCATAATTAGTCCAATCCCCACCAGAAAAGACTACCGTGCTTAATTACTGTGCAATTTCTGTATTTTCTGCACATTAATTTCCCATAATATTATTATGGGATTCCACGGCATCTGCATAACACATTGAAATCACAGTATCCTTGACCGAATGTGGCATTGGCACGCCGTTTGATAGCGGGGCGCCATACTTTCGCGTGTCAAAAAATATTGTGAGGACGACGATGGAATCGACGAGTGTGGGCGGGGATGTCCTTTTCATCCTGCTGGGCGCCATCATGGTGCTGGCGATGCATGCGGGCTTTGCCTTTTTGGAAGTGGGAACGGTCCGCCGCAAGAACCAGGTCAATGCCCTGGTCAAGATTTTGACCGACTTCGCGATTTCCACCTGTGCCTATTTTTTCATCGGCTATTCGGTGGCTTACGGCATCGATTTTCTGGTTTCAGCCAAAGTGCTGACCGGATCGGTGGGAACCGGCTTCGCCCCCAAGGGCTATGATCTGGTCAAGTTCTTCTTCCTGGCGACCTTTGCCGCCGCCATCCCCGCCATCGTCTCGGGCGGCATCGCCGAGCGCGCCAAGTTCTGGCCGCAGCTTTGCGCCACCGCCCTGATCACCGGCTTCTTCTATCCCGGCTTCGAGGGCCTGATCTGGGGCACCCGCCTGGGCTTCCAAGACTGGATGAGCGCCACCTTCGGCGCCAGCTTCCACGACTTCGCCGGCTCGGTGGTGGTGCATGCCTTCGGCGGCTGGGTCGCTTTGGGCGCCGTGGTCACCCTGGGGGCGCGGCGTGGCCGCTATCGCAAGAGCGGCGATGTCGTCGGCATCCCGCCCTCCAACATCCCGTTCCTGGCTTTGGGGGCGTGGATCCTGTCGGTGGGCTGGTTCGGCTTCAACGTCATGAGCGCGCAGAAGCTTGGCGGCATTTCGGGATTGGTGGCGCTGAATTCGCTGATGGCGATGGTCGGCGGCGTCATCACCTCGCTGGTGGTCAGCCGCAACGACCCCGGCTTCGTCCATAACGGCGCCCTGGCCGGTCTGGTCGCCGTCTGCGCCGGCTCGGACGTCATGCACCCGCTGGGCGCGCTGGCCACCGGCGGCATCGCCGGAGCCCTGTTCGTCTGGGCCTTCAACCAGTGCCAGAACAAGTGGAAGATCGACGACGTGCTGGGCGTCTGGCCGCTGCACGGCTTTTGCGGCGCACTGGGCGGCATCGTCTGCGGCATCTTCGGTCAAGAGGCCTTGGGCGGCCTGGGCGGCGTTTCGCTGCCGGCGCAATTGGTCGGCACCGGCCTGGGCGTCGCCGTCGCCGCTGCCACCGGTTTCCTGGTCTATGGCTTGCTGAACCGTCTGGTCGGCCTGCGCCTGACCCCCGAGCAGGAATATCGCGGCGCCGATTTGTCGATCCACCACATTGGCGCCTATCCCGAAGAAGAGGTGTCCGCCTACGACGACTCGCCGACCGTCACCGACGACGACCGCCGCGCCGCCTGACCCCCCCCACCCCCCGCCGAGCCGCGTTGGTTCGGCGGGGATCAACTTTCACGAAACCGTCCCCGCCGCCGTCGTTACCGCGAGGTAAAGTCCCGACGATTTTTGCGGGAGATTATAGATCATGGACGGGTTGATCGACGGCAGCATGACGCTGCCCACCATGGGATTGCTGGTGCTGGCGCTGGGATTGGCACTCGGCTTTGAATTCGTTAACGGCTTCCACGACACCGCCAACGCGGTGGCAACGGTGATCTACACCAAAAGCTTGCGGCCGATGGTTGCCGTGGTGTGGTCGGGTTTTTGGAACTTCCTCGGCGTGCTGACCTCCAGCGGCGTCGTTGCTTTCGGCATCCTGGCGCTGCTGCCGGTCGAGCTGATCGTCAATGTCGGCTCGGCGGCCGGCTTCGCCATGGTATTTGCGCTGTTGGTCTCGGCCATCGTGTGGAACCTGGGCACTTGGTATCTGGGCCTGCCGGCCTCCAGCTCGCACACCTTGATCGGTTCGATCCTGGGCGTCGGGCTGATGAATTCCTATATGTCCGCCGACCGCGCCTTTGGCGAAGGCGTCAACTGGGGCAAGGTGCAAGACACCGCCATGGCGCTGCTGCTGTCGCCGCTGGTCGGTTTCATCTGCGCCGGGCTGCTATTGCTGCTGGCCAAGGCCCTGATCAAGAAGCCTGAACTCTATACCGCCCCGGCGGAAGGCGAAGCGCCGCCGCTGTGGATCCGCGCGCTGCTGGTGCTGACCTGCACCGGCGTGTCGTTCGCCCATGGCTCGAATGACGGCCAAAAGGGCATGGGGCTGATCATGCTGATCCTCATCGGCATCGTCCCCGCCACCTACGCCCTTGATCTGTCGACCCAGCAGGGCACGCTGCAAACCATCGCCACCGACGCCAAGCTGGCCAGCGGAGTTTTCCAGCGCATGGCCGCCGGCGATCCGCTGGGCAGCACCGACGACGCTCAAGTGACGCTGTCGCAATATCTGCGCACCGGCAAGGCCGAGCCGGCCACCTTCGCCGCCCTGGCCATCAAGAGCGCTGCCGTGTCGCAGCGCCTTACCGGCGTCGCCAGCATCCACGACATCAAGCCGGACGACCGCCGCAGCCTGCGTAGCGATCTCTATCTGGTATCGGAATCGGTGGCCAAGCTGGGCAAGGCCGGCGCCATTGCCGATGCCGACAAACCGGTGCTGACCGAGCTGAAGGATAAAGTGAAGTCGATCACCACCTTCATCCCGGTCTGGGTCAAGGCGGCGGTCGCCATCGCGCTGGGCCTGGGCACCATGATCGGCTGGAAGCGCATCGTGGTGACGGTCGGCGAGAAGATCGGCAAGGCGCACCTGACCTACGCCCAAGGCGCTTCGGCCGAGTTGGTGGCGATGACCACCATCGCCGCCGCCGACGCCTTCGGCCTGCCGGTCAGCACCACCCATGTGCTGTCCTCCGGCGTTGCCGGCACCATGGCGGCCAACCATTCCGGCCTGCAAATGGACACGCTGCGCAACGTGTTGCTGGCCTGGGTTCTGACCCTGCCGGTCTGCGTGTTCCTGGGCGCCAGCCTGTTCGCCGCTGGCCTGTACGTGGTGCTGAACGTGCTGGGTCTGCGCTAAGCGAAGCCCGGCGGGCTTTTTCCCACGACCGGGAGAAAGCCCGCCTAATCTTCGGGATTGGCGTCCCAAAACTCGGCCAGCCCGCTCAAAGCGTTCGACAGCAGGCGATGGTCCTTGGCCTCGACCACCACAGCCAACACCACCGCCGCCTCGGCGCCGAGCAAATCGAGGGCTTTCAGCGCGGCAATCACGCCGTCCTCGGCCAAAGCGTCGTTGATGGCGCGGAATTCGCGGTGCCGCCCCAGTTGCAGTTGTTGCTCGATATGTTCCGCCAACACCTCGTTCAGGGCACGCTTGCGATGCACCTGGAAGGCCAGAGCCCGCAGCAAACCGGCCTTCCCTTCGCTGACGGGAGACTTCTTCTTGGCCATCGATCACGCTCCAATATCCCCGAACGGGACGATATCCCTTCGGGCGAACGGTCCTATTTTAGGCCGCTGCGAGGGCAAACCTAGTCGTTGATTTGCAATGCTGCCATCGAATACGCCGCATGACCGCCGGATCGGCTCGGTGGTTGTGGACCGCGAGCCGCGTTTGGGGTAACAAGCGGCCTTGCCTTTCCACCTCCACCCGAGGAGCGATAATGTCTGAATGCCCATGCGGTAGCGGCAAGGCCCTGGAAGCCTGCTGCGGCCCCCTTCTCGACGGCGGCCCCGCCCCCAGCCCGGAAGCGCTGATGCGCTCGCGTTACAGCGCCTATGTACTGTGCAATGTCGATCACCTGGAGCGCAGCTTGGCTCCGGAAGCCCGCACCGACCATGACCGCGCCTCGGCCGAGTCCTGGTCCAAGGCGGTCGATTGGCTGGGTCTGTCGATCCTGTCGACCGAAGCCGGCGGTGCCGGCGACGAGACCGGCATAGTCGAGTTCGCCGCCCGCTTCCGCCAGAACGGCCTGGAACAGACCCATCATGAGACCAGTAACTTCCGTCGTCTTGACGGCGGCTGGGTCTATGTCGATGGTAAAGTCCATAACAAGCCAGTGGTCCGCAGCGCCCCGAAAGTGGGCCGCAACGATCCCTGCCCTTGCGGCAGCGGCAAGAAATACAAGGCCTGCTGCGGACGTTAATTAGTACAACTGCAATATTGACAATAATTTTCGTTGCAGCGGCAGGTTGTTGTTTGTAGGGTCGCCACTTCCTTGACCCAAGGATGTGGAGCCCCCCGATGTACAGCAGCCTGGCCGCCGCCTCGAACCCAGCGCTCACCACCGCCATCCGCGAGATCACCGATACCGGTCGTCGCCTCAGTGCGCAGGACATGGTCCCCGCCAGCAGCGGCAGCCTGTCGCGCCGCCTGGACGGTGATTGGGCGGCGCTGACCCGCGCCGGTTCCGACAAAGCCGATTTGACCGACTCCGATATCGTGGCGGTTCACCTTGCCCGCCCGCTGCCGTCCGGTGTTTCCAGCGGAGCCCCCCTGCACACCGCGCTCTATCGCAGCCGCCCCCAAGTGGCGGCGGTGCTGCATGCGCATTCGGTGGCGGCGACGGTGACGTCGCATCTGCACCAGGCCGAAGGCCGGCTGTGCCTGCGCGGTTACGAGATGCAAAAGGCCTTGACCGGCCAAACCAACCCGCTGCACGAGGTGTCGGTGCTGGTGCTACCCAACATCGCCGACACCGGCAAACTGGCCGACACCATGGCCGACTGGCTGAGCCGCGACACCCTGGCAGTTGGCATCCTACTGGCCGGTCACGGGCTGTACGCCTGGGGCGCCAGCATGGCCGAGGCGTGGCGGCATGTGCAGGCGTTCGAGTTTCTGTTCAAGTGCGAGCTCGAAAAAATAAGGTTACGGCGGTAAGAATCCGAAATTGCACGGCGCACGCGATAAAAAAGCCCGACTCCAAGACTGGAGCCGGGCTTTCGCTCAGTACTTTAGATCCGAAATCGCCCGAAAAAGACGCAATATCCGTTAGAAGTTATAACGGACGTTGAGCCCTCCACCGTAGATCTCCGTGTTTTTCCGGAACTGGGTGGTCGTCCCCGAAACTGTGACCAGCAGCCCATCGACAGTCAACAAATTCACCCCACCGCCAAAGGTCACGCCAAAGCGACTGTCGCTGCTAACAAGGCCATTGCCCAGCGAGATACGCTGTGGATGCGGAAGGTCTTCTTCGAAACGAATGGAAACATTCGGGGTAATCCTGCCAATATCAGCATCGAAGTCTCGGTCTGCCCTAAAGGTAGAGCGCAACTGGCCGAAGTTCACCTGAGATGCCGCAACGAAATTTCCATCAGGGCCGGTTTCGGTGTAGCTATTTTGGTTCTCAAAAAGACGGATATAGCCCAGCGACGCTTTAAGGAGGGTGGCGTTATCGGAATCCAAGCGCTCGAATGCTGTCAGGTTCGTGGAACCGAACCAGCGGAAGGCATCGGAGTTCCCAGTATTGGCCCCACTATTTCTGGTATAGTCGTAGCGGATCCAGGTTCCACCCAATGTTCCATCCGCAGCCAGCCAATCATTGATGGAATAGCCAAGATACGGGGATATGGTGCCGCTGTTGCTCTTGAGCGTCCCGGCATTATACCCAGTGGAAATGGACACCAATTCATAGCCGGCCGCCAAGCCGACCAGCCAATCATCGCCCACCCTGCGGTCATAGCCAACGACCGAGTTGGCGATGTTGCCGGCGTAGTCGCCCCCCTGGTCGGTCTTGCGCACGCTGGTGACGGAACCGCTGCCCCAAACGCCATTGACCACCGCGCCATTGTCACCGGCAGAGATACCAGTCTGCTCGCCCATCGCCAGGGTTGGACCGCAGGTCGCATTGGCCGTTGGGCTGCTACCAGCACTCACGTTACCGCCACCGAAGCCGGTGACAATCGAAGAAATGCGGTCCGAGATAATTCCAGCCGTCGATGATGCCGACTGCTTTGAGGTATCTGGCGCCACCACGGTCGGCAGTGCAGTCGGCGCTCGTGGTGGTGGCGGCACAATAACCGGCACAGGCACGGGGGCCACAACCGGAGCCGGAGCCGGAGTAGGCGTACAGGGGGTTGCATTCGCTACATTAGCAGCAAGCAACAGCCCAGCAATAATGGAAGAAACCCCATATTTACGGAACATAAACCCCTCCCCCAAGTATTAACCTCAGTAACATTTTTTAATTAACTCAACATCAAAACCTGCACAAGCCATTTTTCTGTAATTATTAAATTTTTAAATATGGCAGTCCGCATAAGATTTGTGCAGGCGTTTGAATATCCAGACCAAAACATGGACTCAAAAAGCTTTAGGTTGCAGCATCGACCATCATTTATGCGTAATCGGCGATTTTCGTGCCATGAAAATCGCTATTAAATTGTATTACATACTTTTGGTGCAGCCCGGCAGATACGCTTCCTCATATTGCCTAAAGGCATATATATAAGGTAATGGTTCACCATCTGTGGCCTTGGGGCATGGCAGAAGATCGGGATGCGCCTATGAGCTACCTTCACTCCATTTCCGGACGCTTGATGCTAGCAATCCTGTCAATTGTGACAGGGGCCTTCATATTATTGGGAACTTTGGCGGCCATCAGCCAAAGTAAAAGTACGTCACTTGGCCTCCACCAACAAATGGAAATGGAGTACGAGGCGGTCCTCACCTCATTCGAAGGCGAAGGCCGCCGGGTCGCCGCCGTGTCCGCGGTATTGGCGAAAATGACCGCGGTCGAGGATGCCACCGTGACGGAAGACCGCCCCGCTCTTTCCGCTTTCCTTGCCCAGTCCTTCGCCGCCGTGAAGGCGCAGGGCTTCGACACCATGACGATCACCAAGCCGCCCGGCATCGTTATCGTCCGAGTCCACAACCCATCTTTGTTTAACGACGACATCACGGCGCGGCGGCAAATGGTCGTCAAGGCCTACCAAACCGGCGAGGCCGTAACCGGCATCGAACCGTCCTTGACATCGATCAACATCTTCAGCACCGCCCCCATCACCAAAAACGGCAAGATCATCGGCCTGTTTGATTCCGGCATTGCCTTTGGCCCCAGCTTCGTCGACCGCATCAAGAAGCGCTTCCATGTCGATCTGGCCGTCCATAGCGCCAACGCAGACGGGGCGGGCTTCACCACCCTGGGCGCCAGTTTCGACGCCAAGACCTTAAGCACACCCGAGGAATTAACCGCAGCCCTTGGCGGCCAGACGGTGATGCGGCGGGCGGAAATGGATGGCCACCCGGTCGAGATTTACCTCAACCAACTCAAGAATTTCTCCGGCAATCCCATCGGCGTCATCGAACTGGTCAAGGACGTCTCGGTCTTTGTCGCCTCGGAAAAGGCGTCGCTCCACCAGTTGATCGGCGGGGCCGTACTGGTCCTGATCGCCGCCGGAGGCATCGCCATGCTGGTCGCGCGTGGCATCTCGCAGCCGATCCTAGCC
>Ga0116225_1002792_pt1 | contig 11565 bp, 10 predicted proteins | sample Sb_taG_8_FD_88968 | JGI IMG/M metagenome (GOLD analysis project Ga0116225, IMG submission 88968) | Peat soil microbial communities from Weissenstadt, Germany - Sb_50d_c_BC metaG | ecosystem: Environmental > Terrestrial > Soil > Wetlands > Peat | place: Germany: Weissenstadt | collected 2010-09-21 | reverse complement strand
GACCGTGTTCGTCGACGACGTCGACGCGCACTTCGCGCACACGGTCGCCACCGGCGCCACCATCGCCGAAGCGCTCCACGAGACGATCTACGGAGAGCGGCAGTACGGAGTCGAGGACCTCGAGGGTCACCTCTGGATCTTCTCCAAGCATGTGCGCGACCTGAGCCCCGAGGATTGGGGTGGGACGAGCGCCGAAACGCCTCCGTCCTGAGGCGACTCAGCGCGGTCGCCACCTGCTGTGCCGCGTCTGCGTCGCCCCCTCGCGGATGAGTTGCAGCCTCGGCTTGGGGCCGTCGCTGCGCCCCGCCTGCGGCTTCCGGCTGCCTGCCTTGAACGGGTCCGGCCATTCCGCGCCCGGTCCGGAATACCCCTGGTCGGCAGCGGCGTGCAGCGTCCACTGCGGGTCGTAGAGATGGGCGCGAGCCAGCGCGCAGAGATCCGCGCGACCCGCCAGCACGAGCGAGTTGACATCGTCGTATGACGAGATGACTCCGACGGCGATGGTCGCGATCCCCACCTCGTTGCGGATGCGATCCGCGAAGGGCGTCTGGTAGGAGCGTCCGAACGCAGGACGTTCGTCCTTCGTCACCTGACCGGTCGACACGTCGACGGCGTCGACGCCGTGCGCCGCGAAGGAGCGCGCGATGTCGACCGCGTCGTCCATGTCGATGCCGCCCGGGTACCAGTCGGTTGCCGAGATGCGCACCGTCATCGGCTTGTGCGCCGGCCAGACGGCGCGCATGGCGTCGAACACCTCGAGCGGAAAGCGAAGCCGGTTCTGCAGCGTCCCGCCATACGTATCCGATCGCTGATTCGACAGCGGCGAGATGAAGCTGGAGAGCAGGTAGCCGTGGGCGCAGTGCAGTTCGAGGAGGTCGAACCCCGCTCGGTCACCGGCAGCGGCTGCGCGGACGAACTGGTCGCGGATGCCGGCCAGCTCGTCGCCGGTCAGCTCGTGAGGCACCTGGTTCGTCGCGGAATATCGAACCGGCGACGGCGCGACGACCTCCCAGTTCGACTCGGGGAGTGGCTCGTCCACTCCCTCCCACATCAGGCGCGTCGATCCCTTGCGCCCGGAGTGGCCGAGCTGCAGGCCGACGCGCGCCGTGGTCCGGTTGTGCACGAAATCAACGATCCGGCGCCATCCGAGCTCGTGCTCGGGCGCGTACATGCCGGTGCAGCCGGGGGTGATGCGGCCGGTTGCGGAGACGCAGACCATCTCGGTCATCACGAGCGCGGCACCGCCGAGTGCCTTGCTGCCGAGGTGCGCGAGGTGGAAGTCGTCGGGCATGCCGTCGACGGCCGAATACATGTCCATCGCCGAGACGATCACGCGATTCTTCAACTCGAGGTCGCGCAGGCGGAACGGCTGGAACATGGGCGGTGTGTCATCCGCGGGGAGTCGTTCCTGGTGTGCCGCCACCTGGCGCGCGAACCACGTGTCGACATCGGCGACGAACTCGGGGTCACGCAGGCGCAGCGTGTCGTAGGTGACACGGCGGCTGCGGGTGAGGATGTTGAAGGCGAACTGCAGCGGCTCCTGGTGGACGTACTGACCGAGGTTCTCGAACCATTCGAGGCTCGCCTGCGCCGCGCGTTGCGTCGAGACCACGACCGCCTTGCGCTCCATCTCATAGGCGTCGAGGGCGCCGGCGACACTCCGGTTCTCGTGCAGGCACGCGGCCAGCGCGAGCGCATCCTCCATGGCGAGCTTGGTGCCGGAGCCGATCGAGAAATGCGCGGTGTGTGCGGCATCACCGAGGATCACGACATTGTCGTGATGCCACCGCTCGTTGCGCACCGTCGTGAAGCTGATCCACTTCGAGTTGTTGGCGTGCACCGCGTGACCGTCGAGAATCGGCGCGAACAGGCGGCGGATCTCGGCGATGCTCGCGATGTCGCTCTCCCCTGGAGCGAATGCGCGATTCGACAGTGCATCGAAGCCGGCACCGCGCCACACCGCGTCGTTCATCTCGACGATGAAGGTGCTGCCGGTGGCGTCGTACGGGTACCCGTGGATCTGCATGATGCCGTGCGGAGTCTCGACGATGTGGAACTTGAATGCGTCGAAGACGAGGTCGGTGCCGAGCCACATGAACTTGCACCGGCGCACGTCGAGAGTCGGACGGAACGTCTCCGCATACCGCGCGCGCGTGGCCGAGTTCACGCCGTCGGCGCCGACCACGAGGTCGTGGCCGGCGGCGAGCTCGTCCACGGGTGGGGCTTCGCTGGCGAACCGGACGGTCACGCCGAGCTCGCGGCATCGCTGCTGCAGGATCTGGAGGAGTCGCCTCCGGCTCATCGCCGCAAAACCGTGGCCACCCGAGGTGATCACCCGTCCGCGGTAGTGGATGTCGATGTCATCCCAGCGCGCGAACTCGCGGGACATCGCGTCGTGGATTGCCGGGTCGGCGTGCTCGATCCCCCCGAGCGTCTCGTCTGAGAACACCACGCCGAACCCGAAGGTGTCGTCGTCGGCGTTGCGCTCCCAGACCGCGATCTCGTGGCTCGGGTCGAGCTGCTTCATGAGCGCCGCGAAGTACAGTCCGCCCGGCCCGCCCCCGACAACCGCAATTCGCATCTGAGTCTCGGCGCAACTGTAAAGTGTGGAACCTCGTGAATGTGGCGTCGTCAGCATGCCTGCATCGATTCATTTCGCCGACCTGACGTCGCCGCGCGCGCGAGCGCTGCTCGACGCCGGGCCGGCGCCCGTGCTGCTGCTCCCCGTGGGCGCCGTGGAGCCGCACGGCCCGCATGCGCCGCTCGGCACCGACTCGATCATCTCGACGGCGATCTGCGAGCGTGCGGCCGTCGAGCTGGCCGGCGACGGCAGCGTCCGCGCGCTCGTCCTTCCCGAGATCGCCTTCGGTGTGACCCGCTATTCGGCTGCGTTCACGGGGGCGGTGACCATCAGCGAGGCAACCCTGCACGCGATCATCGTCGAGGTGTGCGCGTCGCTGCGCGCCCAGGGTTTCCGCCACCAGGTGATCGTCAACAGCCACTTCGAGCCCGCCCACGTGGCGGCCGTCCGGCGGGCCGCCGCGGACGCGAAGGCGGGTCTGCTCGACCCCACGCGCCGAGCCGTCGCCGAGCAGCTCACGGCGGAGTTCCGGAGTGGCGCCGCCCACGCCGGGCGTTACGAGACCTCCGTTGTGCTCGCGTCCCGTCCGGAGCTCGTCGAGGCCGAGACCATGCGCCGGCTTCCCGCCTACCAGCTCGACATGCCGGCGGCGATGGCGGCGGGTCGCACCGACTTCCTGGCCATGGGCATGGATCGTGCGTACTGCGGCGATCCCGCCGAGTCGAGCGCCTCGGAGGGGGAGGCGACACTCGCGACGCTCACGCGCCTGCTTGTCGCGCTGATCCGCGAGCAGGTCGAGGCCGCGTCCGGCACGTGAGCGCCGCGGCTGAGGCGGAGCGCAGCCTGAATCTCGCCTCCGAGTTCCTGGATCGCAACCTGACCGAGGGCCGGGGAGGGCGCCGGGCGCTGGTCGGGCCCGGCGGAAGCGCCACCTACGCGGAGCTCGCGGAGCTCACCAACCGGGTGGGCAACGCCCTCCTCGAGCTCGGTGTCCGGCCGGGCGAGCGGGTGCTCCTCGCACTCGCCGACTCGATCGAGTTCGTCGCCACCTGGTACGCGGTCCAGAAGATCGGGGCGGTGACCGCCGAGGTGTACACCTTCCTCCAGCCCAAGGATTACACGTACTACCTCGACTACACGGGCGCGGAGGTGGTCGTCGTCGACCGCGTCACGCTCGAGCGCCTCCGCGACGCGTCGGATGCGAGCCGTCTGCATCCGACGCTGCTCGTGGTCGGCGCAGGGGAAGCGCCGCTCGGTACCGGCGAGGTGCCGTTCGAGGCGCTGGTGTCAGGCCAGCCGGCCGCGCTCGACGCGGTGCCGAGGAAGGCCGGTGACATCGCGATCTGGAAGTTCACGACGGGGAGCACGGGCAGGCCGAAAGCGTGCGTGCACACGGTGCGAAGCCCGATCTTCAGCTACCAGGCCTACGCGCGCGACGTGCTCGACATCCGGGCCGAGGACGTGGTGCTCCCCATCCCCAAGCTGTTCTTCGGCTACGCGCGCGATCTCGCGGCGCTCTTCCCGTTCGGCGCCGGCGCGACCGGCGTGATCTTCGCGGAGCGGACCACTCCGGAGCTCATGTTCGAGCTCATCGCCCGGCACCGGCCGACCATACTCGTCAACGTCCCGACGATGATGCAGGCCATGCTCGACCACCCCGGCGCTGCCGCGCAGGACCTCAGCTGCCTCCGCCTGTGCACGTCCGCCGGCGAGGCGCTCCCCGAACCGCTCCACCACCGCTGGAATGCCATGTTCGGCATCGAGGTGCTCGACGGCATCGGCTCGTCCGAGGCGTACCACATCTACGTCTCGAACCGGCCGGGGCGGGTGCGACCCGGAACCATCGGCGAGATCGTCCCCGGATACACCGCCGACGTCGTCGACGACCAGGGTCACCCGCTCCCGGACGGCACCATCGGCAGGCTCTGGGTCCACGGCGAGAGCGCCGCGCTCATGTACTGGCAGGACGAGGAGGCGTCGGCGCGCACCTTCGCGGGCGACCTGGTCATGAGCGGTGATCTCGTGGAGCGCGACCCCGACGGGTACTTTCAGTACCGCGGGCGGGCGGACGACCTGCTCAAGGTCGGGGGCATCTGGGTGGCCCCGACTGAGATCGAGCGGTGCCTCGCGACCCATCCCGACGTCGTCGAGTGCGCCGTGGTTGCCGCGGAGCGCAACGGGCTGACACGGGGGTGCGCATGGGTGGTCCTCAAGCCCGGAACCGCTGCGACCCCGGAGGAGCTGCGGGCCTTCGTTCGCGAGCGGCTCGCGCCGCACAAGGTCCCGCGCGAGGTCCACCTCGTCCTCGAGCTCCCGCGCACCGGCTCGGGCAAGATCGACCGGAGCGCGCTGCGCCGGCTCACGCCCGCGGGTGGCACAGGAGGCTCGTAGGTTGACCCGATTCCGGGCATCGGCTCCGTTCACGGAGCACTGGCAGCACTTCGATTTCGACGTCTCCGACGGCGTGGCGACGATCACGCTGGCGCGCCCCGAGAAGCTCGGCGCGCTGACCTTCGACGTCTACGCGGATCTCCGCGACCTGCTGACCGAGCTGCCGCATCGCGGCGACGCTCGCGTCATCGTCATCACCGGCAAGGGTCGGGGATTCTGTTCAGGCGGCGACGTCGTCGAGATCATCGGCGCCCTTCAGTCGATGGAGGCGGGCGACCTGCTCGAGTTCACACGGATGACCGGATCGGTCGTCCGGGCGATGCGCGAGTGTCCGCTCCCCGTGATCGCCGCGGTCAACGGCATCGCCGCGGGCGCCGGTGCGGTGATCGCCCTCGCCTCGGATCTTCGCCTCCTGGCGCGTTCGGCGAGATTCGCGTTTCTGTTCACCAGGGTCGGCCTGGCGGGTGCGGACATGGGGTCCGCCTACCTGCTTCCGCGCGTGATCGGCTTCGGACGCGCCACGGAGCTGCTGCTGCTCGGCGACACGGTCAGCGCCGAACGCGCGCTCGAGATCGGCCTGGCGACGGTCGTCGTCGACGACGCGGACCTCACGGAGTCCGCGACGACCATGGCGCGCCGCCTGGCCGACGGCCCGGCTCTCGCGTACTCGTCGACCAAGCTGCTCCTCACGCGAGAGCTCGACATGGGTCTCGGCGGGTCGCTCGAACTGGACGCGATGACCCAGGCGCTGCTCATGGGCAGCCACGACCACGCCGAGTACCACCGCGCCTGGACCGAGGGGCGCGCGCCGGTGTGGGAGGGGCGATGACCCCGGGCGAGCACGAGGTCGTGACCTCGCCGGACCTCGCACCGCCGGTCGGATACGCCCACGCGGTCATCGCCGCGGCGGGACGGACCGTGTACCTCGGCGGGCAGACCGCGCAGGCCCTGGACGGGTCCATCTTCGGGGCGACGATCGTCGAGCAGTTCGACCTGGCGGCGCGGAACCTCGTCGCCGCCCTGCACGCGGCGGGCGGGCGGGCGACCGACCTCGTGTCGGTGCGGATCTACGTGACGGACCTCCCCGCCTACCGTGCGTCGCTGCCCGAGCTGGGGAGCGTCTGGCGGACCCATTTCGGACGCCGCTACCCGGCGATGGCCCTGCTCGGTGTGACCGAGCTCTTCGACCCCGCAGCGATGGTGGAGCTCGTCGGGGTCGCGGTCATCACGTGAGCGCCACGTACGCGCACCTGACGCCCGCGCACCGCGAGCTTCTGGCGCGGAGCGAGACGCTCGGGCGCGACGTTCTGGCGCCGATCGCGGACCGGGGCGAACCGGGCAGGGTGAACCGGGAGCTGGTCGCGGCGCTCTCCGGCAACGGGCTCGTGCCCCAGGTGCTCGAGGCCGGTCGCGAGGTTTCGGCGCTCACGCTCTGCCTGGTCCGCGAAGGGCTGGCCCGCTACTCCACGCAGGCCGAGACGGCCTTCGCCCTCCAGGGTCTGGGCGCCCACCCGATCCTCGCCGCCGGCCGCGCCGAGGTCGTCGACGCGTGGATCCCCCGAGTGTCGTCCGGCGAGGCGGTCGCCGCCTTCGCCCTCACCGAACCGGACGCGGGGTCCGACGTGGGCGCGCTCTCGCTCGCCGCCGAGCCGGACGGCACCGGGTTCAGGCTCAGCGGCGAGAAGGTCTTCATCTCCAATGCCCCGGACGCCGACATCTACACCGTGTTCGCGCGAACCACGCCCGGCGCCGGCGCCCGGGGCATCACCGCGTTCGCAGTGCCGAGGGAGAGCCACGGGCTGTCCGGCGAGGCGATCCCGTTCATCGCCGATCACCCGATCGGCCGGCTTCGATTCGACGGCGTCCCGGTGGCGGCCGGGCAGGTGCTCGGGGAGGTCGACCACGGATTCGGGGTTGCCATGCGCACCCTCGACCTCTTCCGCCCGAGTGTCGGCGCCTGCGCCGTCGGCATGGCCCAGGCGGCGCTCGACGCCGCGGTCACCCACGCCGCGGATCGCCAGGCCTTCGGCGGGCCGCTCTCCGCACTCCAGGGGGTGAGCCATCAGCTCGCCGACGTCGCGACCCGGCTCCAGGCATCGCGCCTGCTCGTTCACTCGGCGGCGGCCGCGCACGATGCCGGCATCACCCCCAACACCGAGGCCGCCGCGATGGCCAAGCTCTTCGCCACCGAGACCGCGATGCTCGCCGTCGACGTGGCCATCCAGGTGCACGGCGCCAGGGCGCTCGAGCGCGGACACCTCCTCGAGCACCTCTACCGCGACGTCCGTGGTACGCGGATCTACGAGGGCGCTTCGGAGGTGCAGCGCGAGATCATCGCCCGCCAGCTCTTCCGCCGGGCCGGTCGCGGATCATGAGGATCGACTCGACCGGCTGACCGCCACGGGTGTCGGTGTCGTGGAAGGGTTCGCCGGAGACGCGCATCCCGGCACGGACATACGCCGCGTGCGCTCGAGCGTTGCCGGACTCCGTCACCAGCGCCACCGCCGTGGCCGCTTCTTCAGCGAAGAGGTGATCGGAGAGGATCCTCACGGCCCAGGACCCGATGCCCCTGCCGGCGAGCCCCCCTTCGACGAAGATGTCGAGCCCCCAGGAGCCCGCGGGGAGGCGCAGTCCGACGGTCGCCAGGTACTCCTCCTCGGCATCCCACGGGTAGAACTGGAGGTAGCCCACCGCAATTCCCGCCAGCTCGATGATGCACGGGGTGGTCGGGTGATCGGCGCCGGTCAACGCTCTGAACTCGTCGATCGCCCCGTCCAGGGTGAGCGGCGGGTCGTCCGGATCCCACCACTCCCGGACGTGCGGGCTGTTGCGCCAGGCCACCACGCGCCGGTGGTCGTCCTGGTGATCTCGCATCCGCCGGATCGCCAGGTCTCCATCGGCCGCGATGACATCATTCATCCGGGGAAGTATCGAGTCACTCGCGGAGCGGATGCGCCCGCGACCGCTGAATACGATGCCTGCATGCGCGTCTTTGTTGTCGAGGACGAACCGGAGGTCGCCGGAAGCCTCGCCCGCGGGCTGGCCGAAGCGGGCATGTCCGTGGACGTCGCGCTGAGCGGGGAGGAGGCTCTCGAGACGCTCCGTTCCGGGCTCGCCTACGACGTCGCCGTGCTCGACGTGATGCTCGGCGGTGACCTCGACGGCATCGATCTCTGCCGCCATCTCCGCCTCCACGGGGCGCCGACCGCGATCCTGATGCTCACCGCACGCGACGACGTCAAGGACCGGCTGGCCGGCTTCGACGCCGGCGCCGACGACTACCTCGCCAAGCCCTTTCACTTCGAAGAGGTCCTGGCGCGCGTTCGGGCCCTGAGCCGGCGGCGCATGGCCGCACAGGGCGAGGTCCTGCAGGCGGGCAATCTCAGCATGGACAGCGCCGCCCGCCAGGTCACCGTCGGCGGGGACGTGGTCGCGACGACCAGGCGTGAGTACGAGATCCTCGAGCTCTTCCTCAGGCACCCTGCCCAGGTCCTCAGCAAGGAACAGATTCATGACGCCGTCTGGGGCGACGCGCAGACCGTCGAATCCGGGCTCGTCGAGGTCTACGCCGGGAAGGTTCGCCGCAAGCTCCAGGCGGCCCAGGCAACGGTGCTCATCGAGACCTGTCGAGGCGTCGGTTACCGGATGATCAGCGAAGCCGCGGTGGCCTGACGTGAACCAGGCGGTCCGGCGGCGCGACGCCTTTGGGCCCCGTCAGCCGGGGACGGTGCTCGCCCGGGTGACGACCTTTCTCGGTTGCGCCGCCATGCTCGGTCTGGTCCTGCTCATCGAGATCGCGGTACCGAACAACCCGACCCTCGGCGGGATGCTGCTCCTCGCGGTCCTCTTTGCCACGTGGCTCCTGCCGACGCCGCTGGCGGCGGTGATCACCATTGCCGCCGTCGCGGTCACGTTGGTGACGGCGCTCATCGGCGTCGTCGATCCGCTCACCGCGAAGTTCCAGTTCGTCGCCGTGGTCGTGACCGCATGCCTGAGCGAGCTGACGGTTCGCTCACTGCTGGCAGGGGAGCGCGCGCAGATGGCGACCACGGACCAGCTGCGCAGGTTCACCGCGGATGCCGCCCACGAGTTGCGCAATCCGCTGTCCGCCCTGCAGAGCGACCTGGAGATCACGCTGCTCCAGCCGCGCACCCCGGACGAGCTCACCGCGACGGTCCGCCTCGCTCTCAAGAACACCCAGCGCCTGGTGAAGATCTCCGAATCCCTCCTGACGCTCTCCCGGAGTGATGCGGGTGGCCTCATCACATCGGTGGCGCCGGTCGATATCACCGATGTGCTCGAGGAGGCGTTTGCGCGATGGGAGGGGCACGCCACGACGCTCGGCATCCGCATGGCCGAACAGCTGGACTGCGAGGGCGTCGTCGAGGGTGACGCCCTTCTGCTCGGCCGCCTCTTCGACAACCTGCTGGAGAACGCCCTCAGCTACACGCCGAAGGGCGGGAGTGTCGCGGTCGCGCTCACGGCGGCTCCGCCCGGCGGGTGCGCCATCTCGATCACCGACACGGGACCCGGTGTCCCCGCGGCACTGCGCCCCGTGATCTTCGAGCGATTCTCGCGAGGCGACGTCTCGCGATCGCGGAAGACCGGCGGCGCCGGCCTCGGGCTCGCCATCTGCGCTGCAATCGCCTCCGCCCACAAGGGCACGGTCTGCCTTGATCACAATTTCGTCGGCGGAACGCGAATCGTTGTGCAACTCCCTGTTACCAGGCTTTCCGGAAGGGTTTGAGAACTCCCGTCAGGCTGGAGGCATCGCCTCGTCAAGACGGGGAAAGTCCTTATCGGAGTCATGAAATGGGCAACAGGATCCTGGAGGTCGGCGAACGCATCCGCGAGCTTGTCGAGAAGTCGCGCACGCGTGAGGAGGGTCAGGGCATGGTCGAGTACGCGCTGATCCTCGTCCTCATCTCGATCGTCGTCATCGTCATTCTCACCACGCTGGGGAAGACCGTGAACAATGTCTTCTCCAACGTGAGTCACGGCCTGGCCAACTAGTCTCCCCCGCGGGCTGCCGGCGCCTCCAACGAGGACCGGCAGCTCGACGCGCGTCAGGCGGCGTGCACGACTCCGGGAGATTGGTGCGGGCGCGACCGCGGCAGCAGCATGGACAGCACTCCCGTGAGCGCCCAGAAGCCGACGTTGAAGAAGAGGATGCGTTCCACGGAGGTCACGAAGTCGCGTCCGAGGGCCGCCTGCGCGGCGTTGGCGAACGCGATGCTCACCGGGTCGGTTGCGGCAGGCGTGGACGCGCTCGGGCAGCCGGGGATGGGTGCCGAAGGATCACTCGAGGAGGCCTGCTCCTTGAAGCAGGTGGTGAACTTCGCGATCGCGACGTTGGCCTGTGCCGGCGGGACGTTGGCGGCCGCGAGCTGAGCGTGCAGCTGCGGCGTCACGGTCGCGATCGCGTCGGTGGCGCGGCTGGAGAGGAGGCCGAAGAACACCACGCCCACCACCGCGACGCCGATGGCGCCACCCAGCTGCTGGAAGGTCGTGAGCACGCCTGAGGCGGACCCGGCGTCCCTGCCCGGAACGCCCGCCAGGATGATGTTGAGCAACGGGGCGATGACCGTCCCCAATCCGAGACCGCTCACCAGGAATGACGGTATGAGGTCCCAGCCGGTGAGCTTGGTGCCCATCAGGTGGATGGTGCCGATGATCCCGAGGATGCCGATCACCAGCAGCGCCGAGCCGATCGCGATCGTGTACTTGCCGAGCCGCGGGGCGACGCGCGTCGACATCGCGGACGCGAAGGCGGAGGCGATGCTCCAGGGAATCGTAGTCAGGCCCGCGTTGAGCGCGCTGAATCCAAGACCGACCTGCAGCATGAGGCTGAAGGTGAAGAAGAATGCGGGGATGCCGGCGATGAACACCGCCGAGATCGCGACGCCGACGCTGAACGACCTGATGCGAAACAGTGAGAGCTGCACGAGCGGAAACCGTGTCGACGGCAGCGACCGCTCGTAGAGGATGAAGAGCGCCAGCATCACCGGGCTGATCGCCATGCAGATGAAGGTCCACGCGGGCCAGCCGGCCACCTGCCCCTCGACGAGCGGATAGACCAGCAGCAGGATGCCCGCGGTTGCGAGCACCACGCCGCCCACGTCGAGCCGGGTTGCGTTCGGCGCCCGCGACTCCTTGAGGAGCCGGGTTGCGGCGATGAGCGCGGCGATCCCGATCGGCAGGTTCACCAGGAAGATCCACCGCCACGAGCCGCCCGTGATGTCGTCGCGGATGATCAACCCGCCCGCGAGTGGACCGGTGATGGTCGCGATGCCGATCACGGCGCCGACGAAACCGAAAACGCGAGCGCGTTCCTGGGGCGGAAAGGTGACCTGGATGACCGAGAGCACCTGCGGGTACATCATCGCCGCCATGGCTCCCTGGAGCACCCGCGAGAGGTCGAGCATGATGGCGCTCTGGGCGAGACCGCAGAGCGCCGAGGCGATCACGAATCCAGACATCCCGATGAGGAACAGCCGCTTTCTGCCAAAGATGTCACCAAGTCGCCCGCCGGTGATGAGCAGCACCGCGTAGGCGAGGCCGTAGCCGGCGACGACGAACTGGATGTCGGCGTT
>Ga0116225_1002790_pt1 | contig 11574 bp, 14 predicted proteins | sample Sb_taG_8_FD_88968 | JGI IMG/M metagenome (GOLD analysis project Ga0116225, IMG submission 88968) | Peat soil microbial communities from Weissenstadt, Germany - Sb_50d_c_BC metaG | ecosystem: Environmental > Terrestrial > Soil > Wetlands > Peat | place: Germany: Weissenstadt | collected 2010-09-21 | reverse complement strand
GGCTGGACGGCAGGTTCGCATCGACGAGCGCGCTCCACCCAGCCGGGCGGGTACTGACGTCCTCGCAGCGCTCCTGAAGCCGGTGCAGTGACTCGCCATCGCCAAGCCGGAATGCCGCCTCCACGCGTGCGCTTTCCTGCACCTCGGGAAGATCCAGCACAGCATCGACCAGGCTCGCGCGGCGCCCGGGAGTGATGTGCCCTGGCTCGGCGCGCAACGACACCCGGGCGGTGCCTCCAGATCCTTCAGAGGTGGTCACCTCGGCCGTGACGACCGTGCGGTCATCATCGCTGACCTCGACGCGCTGACGCAGATCATGCCCAGCCACGCGATGCCTCCAGCTGCGGATTCCCGGCACGGACCCGGGCGCAAGCTTCCTGGCGGCACTCATGGGCGGCTCACCTCTTCTAGGAGTCATCTGCTGGGGCGGGTGCACCGGCAGGGGATCGGCGGCGGACTGGCCGTTCCGCGATTGCGGTGCGTGCCCAGCCGGGCAGAAGCAGGCCCGACCCCGCGAGGATTCAAGATCACGGCCGCGCCGGTGAGCTGGTTTAGCGCCTGCGCAGGAACAGGACGACCAGCACGATGATCACGATGATCACGATTGCTCCGAAGCTGATAAACATGGGGTGCTCCTCTCGTGTCTGCGGGGCTTAAGACGGGGGTGCCTGGTCGGGCTGAGCCCGGGCGGGCGGGGGCTCCGGCTGTGCGGCCGGGACGGGGGCGGGGGTCTGGCTGGCCAGCGGCGCTGGCTGCGGGGCGGCGGACCGACGCTCGAACAGGCGCTCGAACAGGCTGGGCCCGCGCGGGCCTGGATCGCTGCCGTTCCGGGCGGTGCCGTCGTCGCCCAGCGTGCTGGCGGTGTAGCGGCGGGCGGTGTCGCGCTGGCCGCGCAGGTCATCGCGGTCCTGGCTGACGGCGGCGGTCTCGCGGCGGGACTGCGCCAGCCCCCGGCGGGCCTCGCGGCCGCGGCGGGAGGTGCGGCGCGCGCCGGCCAGCAGCACGCTCAGCCCGGCCAGGGCCAGCGCCCCGACGACGATGCCGTACAAGAACAAGGTGCCGGTCGAGCCGGTCACGTGATAGCCGAACACCGCGAAATGGGTCACCGCATGGGCGTGACCGCCGTTGGCCAGCACGCCGGCCACGCCGGCGATCACCGCGGCGACCAGGATGACCAGGCCGAGAATGATGATCATGACGCACTCCCAACTGTTTACGCTGTAGACCTACAGTAAATCACCCGGGTAGGGTAACGTCAACACCGTAGGCCTACATCGATAGCGTATGGTGGTGGCTGCATCCGCTCACCAGGAGGGGACGGTGCTCCCGTCATGACCACCCCGACTGCCCGCGCCGACCGCGGCCCCGCCGCCGGCGGCAGCGGCAAGATCACCCGCGATGCCGTGCTGGCCGCCGCACTGGAGATCATCGACCGCGACGGCGCCGACGCGCTGTCCATGCGCCGCCTGGCCCGCGCCCTGGACCGGGACCCGATGATCCTCTACCGGCACGCGCCGGGCAAGGCCGCGCTGCTCGACGGCGTCGCCGAGACCGTCCTGGCCCAGCTCCACGTCGACTCCGCCGACCCCGACTGGGCCGGCCAGCTGCGCGCCGTCGCCCGCCGCTACCGCGCGCTCGCGCTGGCCCACCCGCACGTCGTGCCGCTGATCGTCACCCGGCCGCTGGCCACCCCGCTCGGGCTGCGCCCGGCCGGCACCCTGCGCCCCCTGGAAGACATCCTGGCCCTGCTCAGCAAGGCCGGGTTCAGCGGACCCGACGCGCTGCACATCTACCGAGCCCTGTTCGGGTTCCTGCACGGCCGCATCCTGGACGAGCTCCAGGAACTCGTCGACAACCCCGACGAGACCGACGACCTGCTGCGGCTCGGCCTGCACCGGCTGCCGATCGGCGAATTCCCCCTGCTCCGCGGCCTCGCCCCCGTCCTGGCCGCCTACGACGGCGCCGCCGAGCTCGAACGCGGCCTCGACATCCTGCTCACCGGGCTGGCCACCACACTGCCCCCGCCAGGCCAAACCCGGCCGCCCGCGCCAGCACGGCACCCCGCCAACCCCAAACGGACGCCCGCTCCGGTGACGAACAACCCATCACAGTCAGGACCTGGGCTATCTCACATAGGTGGTACGGAAAAATTCTCAGTGACGGGTGGCTATCCGTTACACTCCGATCGTGTCCGGGACCTTGATCGGCTACGCCCGCTGCTCCACCGACACCCAGGATCTCACCGCCCAGCGTGACCGACTGCGTGAGCTCGGCGTCGCCGGTGACCGGATCTACCTCGACCACGGGCTCACAGGCACCAGCCGGAAGCGTCCCGGCCTCGACCAAGCGCTGGCCGCCGTCCGCGAAGGCGACACCCTCGTCGTGCCGAAACTCGACCGCCTGGCCAGGTCCGTGCCCGAAACCCGCGGCATCGGTGACGGCCTCGCCGCCCGCGGCATCAGACTCTCCCTCGGCGGGCAGGTCTACCACCCGGCCGATCCGATGGGCAAGATGTTCTTCAACATCCTCGCCACCTTCGCGGAGTTTGAGGTCGACCTGCTGCGGATGCGCACCCGAGAGGGCATGGCCGTCGCGCGAGCCAAGGGCAGACTCCGAGGCCGCCAGCCCAAGCTCTCGGCCAAGCAGCAGGCCGAACTGCGGCGCATGCACGCCTCCGGCGACTACTCCATCGCCGATCTGGCCGAACTGTTCACCGTGTCCCGGCCCACCGTGTACCGGACCCTCCAGCGCAGCCCCGCCAGCCCGGCACGATGACGTGCTTGCCGAGTGATGATCCCGGCAGATCTCGCCCTCATATCCGTTGGGTTTTCGGCGCATGGACCCGGTATCCCGTCTTGGCCCGCCCTGCTCGGGTGATACTGCGGCGGTCCGCCCGTGGTCGCCGTATGCGATTGCTCATTGTGCCGTCTGGCTGGTGGCGGCCAGCCAGCCGAGCCGCTTTGACATCGCCTGCGCGCAGCTGACAACGGCGCGTACGTGGCCGGAGACATCGGCCGCGCGCCAAAGCACCGACCATGGGTAGTACGAGGCCGGCTCGGTGAGCGGCCGCCAGGTGGTCCCGGGGAGCGCGGAGATGCAGGAGGAGGGCACGCAGTACAGGCAGCGCCCCTGGGCGACCAGGTCGGCGGCCGCCCGGATGCTCTCCACGGTCCCCCCGTAAACGGTGGGGGTGAAGCCGGCGGCCCGGCACATCTCGACGGTGAACTGATTGAATTCCGGAGCCCGCATTTCCTCGGCGAGCAGCAACGGCTCCTCAGCCAGGACGGCGACCGGGACGCCGTCAAGTCCGGCGAACCGGTGACCGGTTGGCACCAGGACCCCAAGCGGGTCCTGGCGAAACAGCAGAGATGCGATCTGCGGCGGGGCCAGCGCGGCCCGGCCGATGCCCACGTCCAGCCGGCCGTCAATGAGCTGCTGGTACTGCCCGAGCACGCTGGCCTCGACCTGGTGGATGACCAGGCCGGGGTAACGGGCCTGGACCTCGTGCAGGATTTGCGGCATCGAGTCATAGCTGGAATCGATGATGCCGACCCGCAACGTCGCAGCCGCACCCACCGCGCTCCGTGCCGCCCCCGCGGCGCGGTCCACGTGCGCCAGGATCTGCCGCGCCTCGACCAGGAACACCGCCCCGGCAGCGGTCAGCGAGACGTGATGGGTGCTGCGCTCGACGAGGCGGACCCCCAGCTCACGCTCCAGCCGCTGCACCTGCTGGCTCAGCGCCGACTGCACGATGTGCTCCCGCTCAGCCGCCCGGCCGAAATGCAGTTCCTCGGCTAGCGTCACGAAATAGCGCAGCTGGCGCAATTCCACACCCGCCGCCAAGTCCGTGTCCGGTCCATCCCGGGTACTCCTTGCAACTGCCCGCTATATCGCGGGACGTCATATCACCGCCGTTGGTAGCGATGAATCCGCATGAACGCCTACCCAGCCCGGGACAGGAAAACCCTGCGTCAAGCCTACTCCCGCGCCTAGGCTCTCGGAATGCGTAACCGGCCTGTCCGGCCGGTGGCTGGCGGCTGATCGGTTCTGGTGATGGGTCCTGCTCAGGTTGCCCGTTTCCGCAGCGCCGCTACCAGGGTTAACTTGCCAGTGACCAGCCGGGCCGGACCCGGCGTCTCAATCACGACAAGGGGGGCTCTGCCATGATCCCCGCCCAGAACATAGCCCTAGGCTCGCCCGCCATCAGCCTGAACGGCTCAGCGCCGCCCTGTGAGCACATCGACGGGCTCCAGCCGGTGACACCCCTGTCGGATGACTGCCGGGGCTGTCAGGACCGCCCAGACCGCCCGGCGCCCCTTGTGTTTTGCCTGACCTGCGGCTGGGTGGCCTGCTCCGACGACTCACCCAGCCGGCACGCCAAGGCGCACTACGAGGAGACCGACCACCCGCTAGCCGCCGGCCTGGAGCCGGGATCGCGCTGGCGATGGTGCTACGTCCACCAGCGTCTCGTCTGACACGGCCAGCGCGGTGGCGATGCGATGTGGACATGGCGTCGGGCTCGCCGACGTGCTGCTGGCGGTCGCCCTGCGCACGGTCACCTGGTTGGGTATCGCGGCCGGTTTCCACCGCCTTATCACGCAGCTTTACCACGAGCTCTTCCCCGAACTTCGTAAATGATAATGGAGCCGGGATTGTGCTCCCATCGAAAACGAGCTGTACCATCCTTCATGCAGCCGTCCGGAAAGGTGGGCACCTCCAGGCACTAGCTCGGCTGCGGTATTTTGCAGGATACTTTCGGGTTCACGCCGGAGTAGTTGAGCGGGCCCGCAAGAACTGTCACGATGATCGTGCCCGTCTTGGCGCAGTTCGGGTCAGAACCGGCATAGTAGTGGCGCTGGCCGCCGGCGATGGCGCCGATGACCAGCCAGATGAGGAGTAGCACCGATCCGATACGCATAACTGCCTCCGACGGCATGTTCGCTGGGTGGCGCCGTGCGAGCAGCGGGGAATGCCACAATCCCGTGAATGCCAGCAGTGGCGGTGGATATGCCGACTGATCCGTTTCCGCTGATATATCCATATATCAGTAAAGGCCATCCGCGGGCAGACGGACATGAGCAATCCGGGCAAGGCTCATCACCGTGGCCGATCACACCGGGACAGCCGCCCGGCGCAGCCGTTATTCCTGGAACCGCCGAGCGGCGATCGGCGTGGGTGATGATGTTTGCGGTTTATGGCTGTTTCCGCCGCCGGGGCGGCGGGGGTTAGCTGGGAAATGACAAGCCAGGCGGCAAGGTATCGCGGCGCCGCGGCCAGGCAAGCCCCGGCCACGATCCGGCACTAAACCGGCCGCTAAGTTAGCTCATTGCTGTACAGGAGTCCGGTTATGGGCGTCAGCGCGTGGATCGTTCTGAGCCTGGGCGCAGGCCTGCTCGCCAATATGCTGATCCCCGGCAGGAGATCACAGGGTCTGACCGAGGAGCGCCGCCTCTACCACGACCGGCTGCCGCTATGAGACCAAGCGGAACAACCACGATGCCTTCTCAGCTTACGGTGGCTGACTATGACGGGACGGCGCCGTTCCCTGACAGCGGCCAGCCGCCTGGCACCGTCCAGGGCCGGGTACGTGCTGGAGTGACGACCGCGTTCGTTGTCGTGCCGTTCGCCGGGCTGGGTGCGGCGGTCTGGCTGGCCTGGGGCCACGGCCTGAACCCCGCAGGCCGCCACGGCCGCGATCAGATGCGACGCGACACCTGGAGTGTCGGCCAGGTTAAGCTCCCCGCGCAGGGCGACGACCGCCCGGCCGTCGAGGTCACGGATACTCAGATCCACGTCAAGCATGGGCTTCCTTCATTACCAAGGAGCCGGGAGCTCAGGTTTCACGGGAGAAGTCTGCGAGACGGTTGCCGAACGCGCGGTATTGCTGGACGGCAGTGCGCAGTTCCTCGGTTCCCGCGTTTTCGCCATGCCAGGCGGCCAGCAGCGAATCTTGCTGCTCCTTGACGGACGCGACGAGCGCTTGGATGCTGTCGTCGACGAGACCGGCCGCCGGTCGTATTCCGGGCCGAGGCGCTGCTGGAGTCGGCGGCGGCGCAACACGGGCATCACGCCGAACACCACCGCCCCGATTACGATGACGGCCACGACGATGCCCACGATGATCACTATTGACATGAAATTACCTGCTTCCGCGTTAGCGACCGCGGTCTGAGTTGTCCCGCCCAATGCGGTTCTCATCGCGATGTGGCCAGGGCGGAGTCCGCGACCACGGTGTGCGGTTCGTGCCCCCGAAGCGCCTGGCCGCCGCGGCACCGGCTGCTGGCAGTGGTCCGGGGGGTGCCTGCGATAGCTGCCGAGAGGCCGGGATCGGGCTGACCCCGCGCCCCAGCCCGACGGCCATCCTGGCTAGTCCGAAATCGCCGCTGCGGCGAGGATGAGTCCGAAGAAGAACAGCCGGCTCCCCGGGCCGGGCAGGTGATAGCTCAGCAGGCCAGAACGAGCAGGGGAATGAGCACCGTCGTCGCGAGTGGTGATCCCGGAGACGGCAAGCCCGCCGACGGCGAGCAGGACCAGCAGTCCGAAGACGATCATGGTGCGTGCCTCCGGGTGCCTGCTCCTGCGGCCCGGCGGCCTGGGCCCTGCGTTGATCTCATAGCGGTCGCTCGTCCTGGTAGACGCGCGGCGCTGCGCATCGACGACCGGCGGCCGCGTCGGAGCCGCCGAGGCGGCCCGGCGGCGCCTGGCCGGGTTCGCCGGGCCCCATACCAGTAGCGACAGCAGGAGGCCGAGCACGTCTGCCCCAGTCGGTCACGGGCGGGACCTACCTGCTCACCGGTGCGCCCACCGGCGTGACCGGCTGCGGCCGCTGCGGCTGCGTCCGCTGCCGGCACTACGGCTGGTGACCAGGTGGTAGGCGAGCAGCAAGATCGCCGCTCCGGCGATGGCGGTGAGCCAGGTGGACAGGTTAAAGAACCCGTGCAGGGTGACCACATGGAACAATTTCGTGGCCAGCCAGCCGCCGGCGTAGTAGTCGAACAGGGCGGCGACCATTCCGGTCTGGGCCCGGGGCGCCTGGCTGATCGCGCAGCCCATCTCGTCGACGGTGACGCCCGCGATCTCGGCCTCGCGCTTGCGCAGGATCGTGGCGGCCCGCGCGAGAACGTCGGCCCGGTCACCCGGCGTCATGCGGGGCCAGGGACCGTCGTCGAACGCCGAACGTGCCGCGCCGACCGCGCGGTCGATGTCCGCCGTCGTGGCCAGCGGGACCTCGCCGACGACCTCTTCGGTCGACGGCGAGACGACGCCGAAACGCTCATGGTCGGCCGGGGCCACCTCTCGCCGGAACTGGCCCGCGAGTTCCACCCCACGCTGGCCCGCGCCCGGTCGCGGTGCCCGGTCGCCCACAGCGACGCCTACGGCGGGTTCTGGGTCGTCACCCGGTACGAGGACGTGCTCCGCATCGCCCAGGACTGGCGGACGTTCAGCTCCGAGCTCGGCATCACGGTGCCCGCCCCGCCGGTGTCCATGAAGATCCTGCCGGTCACCATCGACCCGCCGCTGCAACGGACCTTCAAGCGGCTGCTCAACGCGCATTTCACCCCCGCCAAAGTCGCCCCGTGGACCGAACCCACCCGCCAGCTCGTGAACCATCTCATCGACGGCTTCATCGAGCGGGGTGAATGCGACTTCATGACGGACTTCGCCCGGCCGTTCCCCGGCCTGGCGTTCTTCGACCAGGCGCTGCACGCGCCCGCCGACGATCTCGAGGAAGTCAACCACTACGCCACGATGGCGTCGCTCACGCACCTCCCGGAATCCAGGGAGTGCCTGATGAAGCTGGCCGGGTGGATCGCCAAGCTCGTCGAGCAGCGGCGCCAGGAGGGTCCCCGGGGCGACGTGGTCGACGCGGTGATGAACGCCGAGATCGAAGGCCGGCCCATCACCCGGGAGGAGGTCATCGGGTGCCTCCAGCTGCTGGTGCTCGGCGGCCTGGAGACCACCGCCGGGGTGCTGGGCGCGGCGATGCTCCGGTTCTGCGAGCAGCCCGGGATTCCCGCGCTGCTGCGCGCTCAGCCGGAGCTGATCGGCAAGGCGGTTGAGGAGCTGCTGCGGCTCGACGGTTCGTTCATCTGCATCGGCCGAACGGCCTCCTGCGACGCCCAGATCGATGGCCACCAGGTCAAAGCGGGGGAGCGGGTCATCTTGTACTGGGCGTCGGCCAACCGCGACGAAGCCGAGTTCACCGCGCCCGATGCCTTCGACCTCGACCGCACCACGAACCGCCACATCGCGTTCGGCGCGGGACCACACCGGTGCGTCGGCTCCAACCTGGCCGGAGATGACCAGCTCGAGCCGGTCGCTCCAGCGGTCCCACGAGGCGACCAGGCCCCGGGTCTCCATCGGCACCGGCAGGTAGCGGTGCTGCTCGAACGTCTCGGTGATCACGTGGGCGGCCGACGCGAACACCTCGTCTACGTCGGGGCGCGGCATCTCGGGCAGCTCGTCGGCGACGTTCGTGCCGAGCTCGGGATGGACCAGCGGGGCGCCCGCGGCAGCGGCCGGGTCCAGCACCGGCGGCAGCGGGTCGATGTCCACGTCGACCAGTTCGGCGCCGTCCTCGGCGAGGTACCGGGTCTGTACGCTCCCTCGCGCATGGCTACCGGCCCCAAGGCAGACGTCGGCCACGCGAGCCAGACGAGCGCCCGGCCTTTGCCCGTTGACGCTCACACGATATTGATGTCAGAGCACTGACGTCAATATTATGTGAAGCCAGGGGAGCGTGTTTCCGCCCAGCTGGTCGCCATGGCCAGCGATGGCGGCCGGTACCGTGAGGCATGCCCGCTTCGGCGGTGCGGTGCCGTTAAGGGAGATGATCGTGGGCCAGCCAGGGCAGCAACGCCGCCGGTACGACAGCAGCCTGCGTCGCCAGCGTGCCGCCCAGACACGCGAGCGCATCGTCGCCGCGGGCGTGCAGCTGGCCCACGAGTCCCCGGCCTGGGACTGGCGCGCGCTCACCATCCGCGCCGTCGCCGAACGTGCCGAAGTCAGCGAGCGGACCATCTACCGGCATTTCCCGGGCGAGAGAGAGCTTCACGACGCGATGATGCAACGCCTGGAGGAGGAGGCGGGTGTCAAGCTGGAGGGGCTGCGGCTCGAGGACGTCGCCGAGGCCACCGCGCGGGTATACGCGCACGTGTCGCCGTTGCCGCTGGTGCCCCGGATGCCGCTGGACGCCACGCTGACCGCGGCGGACCAGCGGCGTCGGGCGGCGCTCTTGAGCGCGATGGCCGCTCCGGCCGCCAGCTGGCCAGAGACGGACCGCAGGATGGCGGCAGCGGTCCTCGACCTCCTGTGGAGCGTCACTGCCTACGAGCGCCTGGTCGCGGCGTGGGAACTCACCCCCCAGCAGACCACCAGCGCCATCACCTGGGCGATCGGCCTCATCGAGACCGCGATCCGGGAAGGACGGGGGCCGACTCCACCAGCCGGGAGAGCAGGCGCCGCCCGCCGGGAGCCTTGAGGTCGATGGCCACGGACCGCTTGCCGCGGTTGGCCGACTGGAAGAACGGATCCACCCCGCGGTACACATTGTGCAGGCCGAACGTCGACAGGCCGCGGTACGGGTCCCCCGATTCGGGGTCCTCGATCTTGATGACCTCGGCTCCCCATTCCCTGAGTACGGATCCAGCCATGGGCACGAAGACGTGGGAGGCTACCTCGAGCACCCGTACGTCAGCGAGCGGCGCGTCCATAGAAGTGAACACTAGCTTACTAAGCGGCTCTGGTCGGCCATCCCCAGCCCGGCTATGATGGCCCCGGCCACTGGTGAGGGATCGGAGCCGTCCAGCGCGAACCCGTCGCGGACGAAGCCCTCTACGTCAAGGCCCACCGGCCCATTGTGTGCCGCCAGCAGCCACGGGTCACCCGGATTACGTCCCGGCGTGGACAGGCTCGGGCCCCAATATCCCAAGAAGGAGGACGCCTAGGCTGAGGGGGTTAGAGCCGTTCGCGCATCCGGCGTGTCCTAGATAGCGAAAGCATGTACTAGCAATTATCCTGGTTGGGTGACTGGTTCCGAACATGTACGCGCTTACCTGCGGGCCGCCCCGGGGAGCGGGGTGGCGGGCTGGTGACTGGTTCCCTGCGTCCGGTTGCCGCGCCGTTCGTGGCGGCCGCGCCGGGCGGCGCGCGGGTCCGGGCCCGGCTGCGCCTGCCGCCGCAGGACGAGGCCGTGCTGCGGGCGGTGGGCGCGCACCTGGGGTCGCTGGCCGGGCGTGACCTGGCCGCCCGGTGCGCGGAGGGGCGGCTGGACGCGCGGAGCCGGGCGCGGTCCCGGGCGGCGCGGAAGCGGGCGCTGACAGCTGGCTCGTCGTCCCGGTGGGCCGGGGCGATCACACGCACCAACGAGGACCAGGTCCGGCTGGCCGGGCAGAACCTGCGCGCCGACAGGACAAGCCTGCAGGCCCGCATCCGCCGGATCGAGGCCCGGCTGGCGATCCAGGCGGGCGGCAAGGCCGGCCGGACGCGCGGGTATGCCACCGCCGCCGAGCGGCACGGCAAGACCATCCGCCTGCGGTCGCTGCAGGCCCGGCTTGCCAGGGTGGAGCGGCAGCTGGCGGCGGGGACGGTGTCGGTGGTCCGGGGCGGGAAGGCCCTGCTGCGCACGAGGAACACCCTTGCCGCCGCCGGCCTCACCGAGGAGCAGTGGCGGCAGGAGTGGGAATCGGCCCGGCTGTTCCTGACCGCCGACGGCGAGGCGGCAAAGGCGTGGGGCAATGAGACGATCCGCTGGCATCCCGGCGAGGGCTGGCTGGAGATCAAGCTGCCCGCCCGCTGGCCGGCCTGGCGAACCGGCCGCACGGCCGGTACCAGCTGTCGTGCCTTGTGACGTTCTGCTACCGGGGCGATGAGGTCGCCGCCCAGGCCATGTCGGGCGCGGTGCGCTACGACATCAGCCACGACCCGGCCCGCGGCCGCTGGTACATCGATGCGAGCTGGACGGCTGCGCCCGCCCCGGCGGCATCGCTGGATGAACTGCGGCAGCACCCAGTCGTGGCCGTGGACGTCAACCACGGGCACCTCGCCGCCGCAGTCATCGCGCCGGACGGCAACGTCCTCGGCACCCCGGCCACCATCCCTCTCGACCTGGCCGGGCTGCCGTCCGCCACCCGCGACGGGCACCTGCGAGCCGCCATCAGCGCCCTGATCACCACCGCGAAGGCCCGCGGCGCCCGCGCTATCGTCATCGAGGACCTCGACTTCGCCGAAGCCCGCGCCGAAGGCCGGGAACGGGCGGGCTGCCTGCCCTCGCGCGGCCGGCGCGGCCGGGACTTCCGGCGCGCCGTCTGCGGCATCCCCACCGCCAGGCTCCGCGACAGGCTGGTCCAGATGGCCTGCAACGCGGGCCTGGCGGTGATCGTCGTCGACCCGGCCTGCACCTGTTGTGGGGAACCGGGCACTGGCTGCGGCCCTTGCGGGAGCACCACCCACAGGCGACCGGCCACCACGCGGCAGCGCTGGTGATCGGGCGACGCGGGCTCGGGCACCGGGCCAGGCGCCGCGCGACAGGGAACCACACCGCCCCGGAGGAGGCGGCCCGGCCAGCCCAGGCGC
>Ga0116225_1002766_pt1 | contig 11638 bp, 9 predicted proteins | sample Sb_taG_8_FD_88968 | JGI IMG/M metagenome (GOLD analysis project Ga0116225, IMG submission 88968) | Peat soil microbial communities from Weissenstadt, Germany - Sb_50d_c_BC metaG | ecosystem: Environmental > Terrestrial > Soil > Wetlands > Peat | place: Germany: Weissenstadt | collected 2010-09-21 | reverse complement strand
CACTGCTTCTGGAACTTGCCGCGCAGTTTGGCGATTAGGCTGTCTATGCCGCTGGCGATGACCCGAGTGCCGCGCTCCCCGGCTTTTGGGAAAGGTGCTGGGTTGATGCGGAAGCGCGGGCACAGCGCGGTCCTGCCGTCTTGTTGTTGGATGAGATTCATCGCTACGCCGATTGGGCCGCGAAGCTCAAGGGAAACTGGGACCGCCTTCGTCGCAAACGAACTCCGATTCACGTTGTCGCGACCGGTTCCTCGGCACTGCGTGTTGCGACTGGATCGCGTGAGAGCCTGGCCGGACGATTCGAGCGGCTGACGCTTAGTCACTGGCCCGCCGCCTCTTTGGTAGACACTTTTCACCGATCCCCTGAAGAAGCCACACTGGGCGTTGTGCGCTTTGGCTCATATCCTGGCGCATTGGAATTCGAGAAGAATCCAGCACGGTGGCGTGCTTATCTGCGCGACGCAATCATCGAACCGGCAATTGGCCGAGATGTGCTGGCGCTGGGCGCCGTCCGCCGCCCAGCTTTGCTGCGGCAGGTCTTTGCGGTTGCCATTGGTTCGCCGGCAAGGATTGTGTCGCTCCAGGAGATGCAGGGGCAGCTCCAGGACAAGGGCGCCCTCGAAACGGTAGCGCACTATCTGGCGCTGCTCGAGGACGCCTATCTTGTTGCACCGCTTGAAAAGTACTCCACCGAGGCCTCCAGACGCCGTGCATCTCCGCCAAAACTCGTGACGCTTAACAATGGCCTTCTTTCAGCCATGCATCCTGATGGCGCGCCGGATCCCCAACGGGAATCTGCGCGTTTTGGTAGCTGGGTGGAGAATGCGTGTCTGGCATTTGGTATCAACCAAGGTCAGCGCGTCACCTACTGGCGCGAAGAGCCGCTGGAGATTGATGCCGTGCTTGAAGGGAGTTGGGGGAATTGGGCCATTGAAATCAAGACCGGGAGATTCAGCGGCCAGGACATGCGGGGACTGACCGAGTTCTGCCGTCGATATCCGGCGTTTGCTCCCCTGGTCATCACTGCCCCGGGAGATGAAGTGAATGCCCAGCGGCACGGGATCCGGAGCATGAGCTGGGAGGGTTTTCTTATGACCGGTCCCATTGCTGATTGAGGCCAGAAACCTGGATGAGTTGCCAGGGCAAATCGAGCATAACAATTCTGAATTGGAAGCTATGAGAAATGGATGTGCATGTTTCTGAGCAAGCTTGATCTGGTCTGTTGCATCACCAAGTTCGTATGGTGCCGATTGGAGGGACCTTAAGGCTCAGCTCATCCCAGCTCTTATCTGAATGAGTAGCATTCTGACTGGAGATTTCGCCAAAATGCCGTGAGTGAGCATCGGGGGCATGTAGACAAAGGACCCTGTTTGAGCGCTGACCTTATCCTCTCCCAACTGGACTTCAGCTTCTCCATCCAGAAAATAGAGGATGGCAGGCGTCGGGGCTGAGTGGGCGGAGAGTTCCTGACCGGACGAGAAGCCAAACAGCGTGATGTTGACTTTTTCGTCCTTGTGCAGGATGCGGCTCAGGATTCCGTCTTCAGGTATTACGAAATCCTGGTGCAGATTTGCAAGGAATATATAGTCCATAAATCTCTCCTTCACGTACGCCTATAGGGTTCGCTGTGGTATCTAACGACATCGTCGAGCTGGATTCAGTCAGGGCTCAATGTTCTTTTGAGAACGCTGCCAGCGTGTGACTAAAGTCCCTGCGACAGCCTTGTCGCGAACCTAGTCTGAGCAGGGGTGACAAATATGATCAACGCCAAACAGACCGTCGGTGAAATAGCGGTGCGCCAACCGTCGACAATTGAAGTGCTCGAGCAACTTGGGGTCGAATATTGTTGTCATGGAGAGCAGACACTCGAAGAAACATGTCGATACCTGGGGTTGCCGGTTGAGGGTGTTCTCAGTGAATTGAATCGTACAATTGAGACGAACCCCGCGGAAAGCGCCCCATGGGCAGACTCAATCCTGGAAGCACTGATAGGGCACCTGCTTCGAATCAGGAAGACTCTGATTCATGACAGTCTACCTCGCATTCAGGATCTGGCAAGCTCCGTCGGCTCGTGCTGTCAACATGAACAACCCAACGCAATTGAGGTCGTTCGCCTTGCCGAGACTCTTGTTCATGGAATTACAACGCATCTCTTGGAAGAGGAGCATACTCTCTTTCCCACGATTCGTGAAATTGAGCTGGCCTATGTAGGTGAGGGCTTTGGCACCCCGCGTCCAGATAGCGTCCGCAGTGCCGTAGCACGGATGGTGCAGGAACATGATGAGATCGGCCATATGCTCTCCACGATCGAGGTGCTAACGGCAGGTCACAACACGACAGCCACTGACTGCGACACCTACCAGCAGCTGTGCGAGAAACTGACGGACCTCGACCGCGAACTCCGTCTGGAAGTTCATCTGGAAAACAACGTACTGTTCAATCGAGCTTTGCGGATTTCTGAAGCACTTTACGGTTAGTCGGGATAAGTCATTTTCAAAGTGAGGTCGGGAACCGATGAGCATTCTGCCGGGAAAGATTGGGATTGTGGGCCCCGGCAGCGTAGGGGCGACGATCGCCTACGCTTGCATGGTGCGCGGAGTGGGCAAGCACATTAGCCTGTTTGACGTTGCAAAAACAAAAGTGGAGGCCGAGGTACTGGATCTGAACCATGGGCTGATGTTTGTGCCGATGGCGAAGGTAGACGGTTCGGATGACCTGAACGTGCTCGAGCGCTCCGACGTAATCGTGGTGACCGCAGGCGCAAAGCAGAAACCGGGGCAGACGCGCCTCGATCTGGCCGAGGCAAACACCGCGATCTGCCGCAAGTTGATACCCGACCTGCTGCGCGTAGCGCCGCACGCGACGCTGCTGATGGTACGCCTTTGTTGGAACTGGACGTGTCAACGACTTTGAGAAAACTGGCGGCATAGTTTCGTGTAGGTCTTCTTCCGTCGTCGGTCCAGATTTAGCATTGGCAGCGGCAGGATCGTTTCCGGGATAGGGGCCGAACCGGACCTTGAGTCTCAGTTAGGTCTGAACTTTCCTGGAAGGCTGTGCCAGAACCCACACCTTTTGACACGGAGAATCATGCAGAAAAACGCGTAGCGCAGACTACATGAGGGCTGAACTCCTAAAGCCACCAGATAGGGGTCGACATCGGTTGAAGGCCGAGCCGAAATGGAGTAACTGGCAGGATCGAAATCCAGCGGCATTGCCACTCGGTCCCTGTCAACAAGCGTTCATCAAGCTTAAGTAATCTTCGTCGAGCCCTCCGTGGCGCCGTCGGCATAACTTGTAGCCTGTTGGCTCGAATCCAGCGAGTTACCCGAGAGAGAGATGGCGGATGAACCCGCGCCACTAACTTGCGCGAACACCCGGCTGCCCGCAGGCGACCGCATTCCGGTCAGGAATGCCCGGCGAGTATTTCTCAGGTCGATCAAAGGCGCCCCCCCGACCGGTGCGGACAGATCCAGGCTGTCGAGAATCACATCATCCGCATCGTCGCAGACGATCGCTGGCCGCTCATCCGGCTGATCTGTGAGGCATTGAACATTGCGCAGGCGCACTCGATCCGCGTGACGGACGAAAAAGCCGAACGAGGGAAGGCGGCCCATCATGCGCGCCTCGGGGTACTTATCGGCCTCCTCGGGAATATCGCGATTCATCCATGCGGCTTGACCCTGCTCGACGGTACGAATGCGGGAGTTACATACTGTAATGTCGGTTGGGCGAAGTCCGGGCACGCCGGTAATGGAGCTGGAAACAATTGCGCCGGCCGCGTCGACTCCCTCGATCAGAACATTGCGCAGGAATGTACCATCCTTCTTGTTCCGGTCGCCTAGCCTTACAAAGATCGGCGCACGCACATTTTGCATGCGGATGTTCGATACCATCACGCCGTCGATGTTGCCTCCGTCAACCATTTCTATGCAGATGCCGCCGCTGGAACGAGTGTACAGTGGACTGCCTGCATCTGCGTAAAGAACCGAGTTGCTAAATACGATGTTCTCAAAAGCGCCATGGGACGCGGTGCCCAGCTTGAAGGAATTGCACGAAGTAGTAATAACGCAGTTCGTAATCGTAATGTTCTTTGTGGGGAGCAGATCGCCGTAGGGGTTCTCGCTCTTCAGGCAGATGGCGTCGTCGCCGGTGGCAATGTCGCAGTTAGATACGAAGACATTGCGCGAGGCCGTAATGTCTATGCCGTCGGTATTAACGCCGTAGTTGGGATTGCGAATGCGGATGCCGTCGATCACGACCGTTTCGCAGGCAATCGGACGCAGGGTCCAGCCCGCAGAATTCTTCAACGTCACACCGCTTATGCGGACGTTGCGACACTGCGCAAACTCGACCATCGGCGACGGCCGGTTATTGTGGTCCTTGAGCTGGTAGTGGCCGGTCGCCCCCTCCTTCCAGGCATCTTCCGGAGGAACCGGACGGCGGTTGGGCCGCGGTTCCCAATACGCCTCGCCCTGACCGTCGATGGTGCCAAGGCCGCATAGAGCCACGTCCTCGGCATTCTGCGCGAAGATCACGTGATGACCATTGGCGTCGGCATCCCGCGACGGGCCCGGGTGAAATACGTAGTCATCGATCGACTTGCTGCCAAGCAGTACGCAGCCTGCCTCAAGGTAGAGCGTTACCCGGCTCTTCAACTCGATTCCACCGATGAGAAAGGTTCCCGGCGGCGCATATACCAGTCCTCCGCCCGCCTGGAACACGTCGTCAATGGCGCGCTGGATGGCCTGCGTGTTGATGGTCTTGCCATCCGGTTTTGCGCCGTAATCCAGAACGCTTTTCGCTGCCATGATGGGGGCGGCCGATCCCACGCCTGTGGCGGACACAGCCATTGCCAGCGATGAAGCCGATAGAAAATCTCTTCTTAGCATGAAGTATTCCTATTCCTTCCGAGAATTCCGGCATCCTGAGGCTTGATGTATTTGTGAAGCGATGAAAGCTGCGACGGCCCGTAAAAAACTCCGGAAGCGCGCCGCCATGAATCCTTGTGGCGTGCTGCCGGAGTTGTGGAGAATCTAGTAGCTCAGCCGCAGCGTGAGTTGCATCACGCGCGGGCCGAGGCCACCGCCATTGGGGCTCAACTGCCAGTACGGGGATTGCAAGCTCTCTGTGCCGTCGGTGGTGTTGGGATTTAGATAGCCTTGATCGTTGAGCACATTGAACACGTCCCAGTTGAATCGCAGATTCACTCTCTCTGTAATCGGAAAGACCTTGAAGAGAGATGCGGCTGCAATATAGTTCATCGGGCCGTTGAGAACGGTCTTCGAAAAAGGATTCGTACTGGGTCCGGGACTGTAGGCGGTTGAGGTCGTCTTTCCGCCGTTCAGGTTGACAGTCACATTGTTATTTCCGTAGTTGGAACCCAGGGGGTCGTTGTTGATTGGGGTCTGATAGGGCACATAGTTGCTGGGAAGCCCGCTGATGCAATTCTTTGTGCAACCAGTATTCGCGTTCACCGTCGGAGCAATGTAGCCATTGAACCATAGGAACGATTGGCGGCAGACGCCGCTGCGGCAATCGGTGATCGGCGCTCCGTGCTTATAGACGTGAATGGGATTCGTCGGTCCCCAGTTGCCGCTTCCGACGGTAAAGTCCTGCGAAATCACCTGCCCGCTGCCGGCAAGCTGGAATCCGCCGACCACTTGGTTCATGAGGCGGTTGGAGTTTCCAAGGAATCTCTTTCCACGCCCGAAGGGCAGATCGTAAATACCGTTGAACTGGATGTGGTGCTTGGGAATCCCGGTGTCGACCATGTAGTTCTCGTAGCGATTCAGTGCTCGAGTCATCGCGTAGGGAGCAATGTTTGCGGGTTGACCCGGTCCGAATCCCGGAGCGAAGTTGGCGTAGGGATAGAGCTTGCCGTCCCGGGACCAATTGCCTCCGATTCGGAACGGCTTGGACCATACATAGTTGATCTGGTAGGCGAACCCGCCGTGAAACAACCGCTGATATGACGCCTGCAGCGCGTTGTCGTTCGACCAGCCGCTGGTCTGATCGAGGGCTTGGCTGCCACCGTACAGCGTCTGGTCGTACGGCCCCGTGGCTGTGTTGGAGTACGTGCCGCCCGGAGGGGTGGTGCCGGTGACCGTGTCCCACACATAGTTGGAAGGATGGTTGTTGTAGTAGTAGTACTGGTCCAGGTTGGTCGCGTGCGTCCAAACCCAGCTCACCCTGAGCGCGGAGTTCCATTTAAGCGTCTGCTCGAGCGTGGCGTTCACTTCGGTTACGAAGTTCGGAGCATAGTCCGGGTTCATCGTCACCTCGGTCACGCCCGGGGGAATGGAAGTGACCGTATTGCTGCTCACGACATTGGTGCTGTTTACGCCGGCGATCACCGGGTTCGATGCGCGGATCAGATAGTTATTCAGGCCGTCGGGCGCCTGGGAGCCTGTGTTGTAGTTCTGCGAGTAGCTGGTGGCAAATGGTGCGTTGGCTGACGGAAGCCTGAGAGAGTTGCGTACGGGAACCGGGGAGATGTAACGTCCATACGCTCCCCTCAGCACTGTGCCGGATCTTCCGCCGAAGAGCGCGTAGGCCGCGCCGACGCGAGGGCCAAACGTGAAGTTATTGTTTCTGAGCATGGTGCTGGGGATGCCGGCCTCTTGCGGTGTCTCAAAAACCATGCCAAGGTTGGTAAGGTTGTTCACGATCGTCTGCGTTGTGTAGCCATTCGAGATGTACCACGAGAGAGGCTGCGCCAAGACCATTTTCTTGTTCTTCAGGTCGAAGGCCTCCATCAGATTGTTGCTGGTGTAAGCTGCCGGATGCGCCTCGTAACGCAGGCCGAGGTTCAAGGTCAGGTTCCGGGTCAGATGGTAGTTGTCCTGGAAGTATGCATCGAACTCCATGTCGCGGTAGTGCTGGTATGCCGGATTGAGTTGCACCGAGTAGTTGTTGGCTGCTCCCAGGTAGAAGTCGCCTTCTCCGTAACCTGTATTCGCGTTAGCGCCCCAGTTCGTGGTGGTCTTCGGATCATAGAGGCCCGTCGCCAAACTGCTGAAACCGATCTGGTCTGAGTTTCGGTCGGGCGGATAGCCGAACCGCTCGTGCCGGTAGCGTCCGCCGAAGTGAAGTTCGTGCCGGCCCATTGTCCTGGTCAGATTTTCGTCGATGGTCGAGAGAATCTGCACGCCTTTGTAATTCCACTGCGTGCCGGTCAACGTGAGAATGTTTCCCGAAACCTGCGGGAACCCGGTCTCGCCGAAATTATTCGGCGTTCCGAACTTTTGCTCGTAATTGATACTTGGGTCGCCGGTTGCGACGTCGTACTGGCCGAACCACTCCTGGCTCACGACCGTCTCGGAGAAAAAGTTCGGAGAGAAGATGTGTGTGAACCCGAGAGCCCCGGTGAAGGTGTCGACCAGCCATTGCGTGCCGCCGCTGGCGCCTGCAGGGATGCCGTCTGCCGCCACGGTCAACGGCGCATTCGGGATATTGCGCAGCGCTACCCAATCCATGAGATCGTCGCCATAGCGCAAGAACGCATGGTTCTTTTCATTGAAGTTGTGATCGAGACGGAAGGCCACGGTGGGCACGGTGAAGTTGTTGAGGTTGTGCAACTGGAAGTTGGAAGTCACGAGCGGGTTGTCAGCCGTCGTCGGTGCGGGAAGAATATCGTAGATGATCTTGGAGAACGGCGACAGGCGGGCGGGATTGATGGTATTTGCCACGCCGTTGTAAGCAAACTGCGTACGGCAATATGCGTTAGGGACCCCATTTGGAGTTGAGCCGGTGACATCGGTTCCCGCGCAGTTCGCAGCGCCTGAGTTGTACGTCGTCAAGGGGTCATAGAGTTGCTGCAATACGCCAGAGCCATTCTTCAGGCCGCTGAAAACGCCGCCTTTCATGGCCTGTGTGGGAACAGACACCAGCAATGGAGTCCAGCTCCTGAGGGAATACCTTTCGTACGATCCGAACCAGAAGGACTTGTCTTTGCCGTGATAAATGTGCGGCAGTACGATGGGTCCGCCGGCGGAAAAACCAAATTCGTTGCGCACCAGCGGAGGATCGGCGTCGGCTGTTGGCGTGGTGACAAACCCTCTCCCCTTGGCCAGTCCGAATCCGGCGTTGCGCGCCGTTTCGAACAGTGTGCCGTGGATGCTATTCGTCCCCGACTTAGTGGTGATGATGCCGGTGGCCGGACTGGCAAACTCCGCGGTGCTGTTCGAGATGTCCATCTTCATTTCCTGCACCGAATCGGGATCGGGCAACTGGCCCTGGGGCGAATTCCGCTCGCCGCCGAAGTTGCGGTTGGTCAGGGTTGCTCCGTCCTGAACATATTCCATACCCTGATCTTCCAAGCCGTTGGCGCGCGCACCAGGGTTGCTTCCGTCGGCTTCCAGGCCGGGCGTGGTTTCCTGGGCCAACGTCAACAACAGGCGCTGATCCAGGGGAAGCTGGTTGATTCTGGCGTTTTCGAGAGTCGCCCCGATTGTACCGTTGTCGGTCGTTGTAAGCTGAATGGCGTTCGCGGAAACCTCGACCTGTTGCGTGACGGCGCCCGCGGTTAACGAGGCGTTGATCACCGCGTTCTGGTCAACGAGCAGCTCGATCGTTTGTATGTAGGTCTTCATTCCGGGCGCGGTGATCGTAACCGCATATGTCCCGGTGAACAGGCCTGGCACCTGGTAGAACCCGACGCTATTCGATTTTGTGTCGGCTGCAACGGAAGTAGCCTGATTGACCGCGTGGACAGAGGCGCCGGGAATGACGGCGCCGGTGGAATCGGTGATCGTGCCCTGAATCGAGCCTGCACCGCTTTGAGCAAGAACGCTTGAGCAGCTGATCGCCAAACCAATTGCGGCGGCGATAGCGAGAATGGGCATATTCCAATTGCGGAGCGTGTGCGTCAGAAAACTGGCTAAGTTCTTCATCTGATTGCGGCCTCCTTGAAACGATGGTTGTATTGCGTGTTGCTAGCTGAACAAGATCGAGCTTGGTCGTCCGTTATGCGCTGTTAAAGTCTCCGGGTGGCGGCAATCTGTGCTGACCCGGTCGGTCGCGGCTCAAAAACCGTGGCGCGGAGGGATGAAACCGATTTCACGAGATCTGGATGCCTGCCCGCTTTTTTGCCAGCCCATTTCTTGAACTTCCTATCGCGAAGCAATGGTCCTAAATCACCCCCAAACCGGATCGCCGTCTCTGTTGGGTCGCATCACCAATTGCCATGCTCTGTTCGAATGTGCGAGAATTTTGGGCACCATGGAGGTAACGCTGTGAGGGTATTGGAGGATTCGGAGAAGGTGGAAGTCTCCAAAACGTCTAATACAGTCTCCAGTTGGGCCGCCTATTTTAAAGGGTTTATTTCTTTTGGACATAGGGCCACTGTCACCGAAATGTCACATGCCCGTTCCGACGACTCAAGCGACCCCAATCGCGCGGATTGTCTCGGTCAAGTTGACCGACTGCTCAGGAGCCCGATGCTGCAAGGCTCCGAGGCCCTCTGCAAGTTGCTTCAGTACCTTGCGCACCATACTTTGAACTCGCCGGCGGACCATCTGAAGGAGTATCAAATCGGCACCGAAGTGCTTGGGCGTCCCGCCGACTTTGACCCACAGTCGGATTCGAGCGTCAGGATGCAGGTGGGGCGCCTGCGCACCAAGTTGATCGAGTATTACAACTCAGCCGGCGTCCGCGATTCCATTCTGGTCGACATACCGAAGGGCAGATATACGCTCTCGTTCGAACGGAGGATTTTCGCACCCCAGCAGGAAGCCATTCGCGATGTAGTTGTTCACCCTCCTGCGTCCGCTTCCGCCCAGCGCCGCTGGATGCTCGCCGGGTTGGCCGTGCTCGCCATCGCCTGCGCAGCCTTGTGGATCCAGAATCACTCCATGCAACAGTCGATGTCCGCAATGCAACGTTCGTTTTACCCCTGGCACTACGAACCTTCGGTCTCGGCATTTTGGTCCGATATCCTGGGTGCTCGTCCGGACACTGATGTCGTCATGGCCGATTCGTCCTTCTCGCTGGTCCAGATCATCAGCAAGAAGTCATTCTCGTTCCAGGATTATCTCAGCCGCAGCTACATCGGCCAGCTTCAGACTCAGCAAGATCTGAACCCCGACATGCGTTCTGCGCTGAACCTTATCGCCGCCAAGAACTTGGAAAGTTCGAGCGACTTCAGGTTGGCCCGGCGTATCCTGGCGCTCGACCCGCTCGGCCAGCATATCCATTTGTATTACGCGCGCGAATTCATGCCTACCCTTCTCAAACAGGACAATGTGATTCTGATTGGCAGTCCGATCGCCAATCCCTGGGATGAACTATTCGAGAGCCGGTTGACATTCAATGCGACCCTCAATAACGGCACCCCTACTTTTATAACCAACCGCGCACCTGCCGCCGGCGAACAGAGCAGCTACATTCCGACCGGCTCTGTGGGATATTGCACCGTGGCTTACCTGCCCAATCCTGATCACAATTGCAGTGTGCTGCTCCTTGAGGGCACAGGTTCTGAAGCCACAGAAGCGGCCGGCGACTTTCTCTTATCGGAAGACCAGTTATCCAACTTCCAGAGGATGCTCCACGTAACCAAGCTCCCGTATTTCGACGTACTGCTGAAAACATCGCAAGTGAAAGGCACTCCGCTCAGCACGACGCTTGTGGCCTACCGGACATATCCTAACTTGCACTGAAACTTCGCCCGGCAAGCATTTCAGAGCACTCCTCGTCACGGTGACATTGTTCGGTGTACCAGAAGCCACACCTTTTGACACGGCCGGATTGTGTCATTCCGGCCGTGTGTTTTGTGGGATTTACGAGGTGGGTGTTTCGGGGCTTTTTGTCACAGGGATAAGGTAGCGGTGGATCTCGTTGAGGATTTTGCTTTGGCGGTCGAGTTTTTCGCTCAGGTTTGATTCGCCGGGCTGGCCCTGCTGGAGTTGTTCACGAAGATCGTCATTGGCCTGTTCCAGATATTTTCTGATGCGGCCCTTGCCGCCGAGAGCTTCACCCAGCATGAAGCCGAAGGTAGTTCACTCAAACTGCGCGGCTTTATGGGCAATACCAATGTGCCATTCAGGTCTAGAAAAACCGCGCGTCGTCTCATCAGTAACAAGCCACGATTCGATTGTTCGCAGCCCAAACAGTAGGGATAGACAATCGTTACTCCGTTGTCTTTCAACGCTAGCAGTGCTCCTTAAGACAGACGACAGTGTGCTTAGGTAGAGCTTACCTTAATAGGGCGCGACACTCATTGACCCAGCTGCGGCCGGTTTGTCGTCCACTCGTCAGTTATATAGAAGTAAACACTTTCTGGTTCGGTACCAGCAACGCCGAAGGGACCGGGAGGGATTTTCGGTGAACATGGATGCTCGTTCCCAAGGAAATCCTGCCTGGAAACGTGCTTTGGGCTGTTGACGTCAGGCGACGATTGGCCGAGGCTCAGTAATGTTCACGGAATTCCGATGAGGAGACCGCCGCTCATACCGATGGATTGCTGGTGGCCTCCGGCAAAACTGTAGTCGTAAGCCGGTTCGAGGAACCAGCCGAAATGGTGTTTGCCGGAGGGCCAGAACATAAAGTCTCCCGCCGCCTCCCCAGAGATGGAGTTGGTCACTTTTCCATTCACTCTAAGGTGAACCCATTCGGGACCGACGCCCAGCATGAACTCTGTCTT
>Ga0116225_1002763_pt1 | contig 11645 bp, 6 predicted proteins | sample Sb_taG_8_FD_88968 | JGI IMG/M metagenome (GOLD analysis project Ga0116225, IMG submission 88968) | Peat soil microbial communities from Weissenstadt, Germany - Sb_50d_c_BC metaG | ecosystem: Environmental > Terrestrial > Soil > Wetlands > Peat | place: Germany: Weissenstadt | collected 2010-09-21 | reverse complement strand
CGGCGGTGCCGGTACTCTCGCGCGACGTCCACGACATCGTCGGCCGCACGCTGGCCGAAAGCTGAGCGGCCCATCCACGTCTTTGATTTGACTCTCTTTTAAGTCGTGGACGCTCGCGAGATGCGCGGGCATGACGGTCAAGGTCTCCCGCACCGCAAAAAACCATGGGGATATTTCTTAAAAAAATATTGACTCCTGACTCTCGACAAATCAGCGCGCATCGATTCTATTGATGGCGATTCGGAGGGATGCGGCACGCTCTTCGGTCGCGGGTGTCAGGGAAAAATCCGGACGGAGGCAGGCATGGCGCGCGCCGATACGGCGAGTGCGTCTCTACGTTCCGATTCGATCAAGGGGCTGGCGCAATCGATCGCCAATCCCGCTTACCGCCGCCTTTTGACCGCCGAGCCATTGCTGCGCCGCGCCGTTCCGGTTCTCATCATCGCCTTCATGCTGACGATCTGCATCGGCGCGGCGGTGCAAGTGCTCGAACACCGTCGGCAAGTCGTTGCCGAGGCGACGCGAACGATCCAGGCGCTCGCCGATCATCTCGCCGCCGAGCTTGACCGTCCCGCACGCGACGTGCGCTCGCGCATCACGCGCAGCTCCGAGGCGCTGGAGCAGGCGCTGCCGGCCTGGGCCGCGGGCGCGGGCCGGCGCATTCTCATTGCCGACGTCGACGGCAAGATCATCGCCGGCACTCCTGACGAGCCGCTGACACTCGGCCGTAACATCCTCGACGTCTTGGGGCCGTCACAGCCGCTGACCACGTTCGGCTCCGACGCCGGAACCCTCGAGATCATGCTGGCGGATGGCGAAGCCGCCTTCGCAACAGTGCGGGCGCTGAAGAATCCCGTCGGCCTTCTTGCCGTCATCCAGGGGCGCGACGACGCGCTCGCCAACTGGCGCTCGACCACCGCGCTGACCGTCACCTTGTCGGCAACCACCGGCTTTGTGGTGTTGATCCTCGGCTTTGCCTTCCATTGGCAGGCAACACGTGCGCGCGAAGCCGACATCATCCACGACACCGTGCGCAGCCGCATCGACACCGCGCTCAATCGCGGCCGTTGCGGGTTGTGGGACTGGGATCTGGCGTGCGGCCGCGTGTTCTGGTCGCATTCGATGTACGACATCCTCGGCCTGCCCGAGAACGACAAGCTGCTCACCTTCGGCGAAGTCAACGGGCTGGTGCACAAAGACGACATTGATCTCTACGAGCTGGCGACGCAACTCGCCGACGCCAAAGTGCAGTCGATCGATCACGCCTTCCGTATGCGTCACGCCGACGGCCGCTGGCTGTGGCTGCGGGCGCGCTGCGAACTGGCGCGCCAGGAGGGCGAAACCGGCCTGCATCTGATCGGCATCGCCGTCGACATTACCGAGCAGAAGAGCCTCGTCGAACGCACGGTGGCGGCCGACCTGCGGCTGCGTGACGCCATCGAAACGATCCCGGAAGCCTTCGTGTTGTGGGACGCCGAAAACCGCCTCGTGCTGTGCAATTCGAACTTTCAGGAACTGCATCATTTGCCTGACGAGGCGATCGAGGCCGGCACGACATACGAAACGATCGTCGTCGCCGGCAGGAAACCGATCATTCGCACCGCCGTGTCCAACGACGACCGCCAGCCCCGCGGCGCGCGCACGTTCGAGGCGCAACTCGACGACGGGCGCTGGATGCATATCAGCGAACGCCGCACCAAGGACGGCGGTTACGTCTCGGTCGGCACCGACATCACCAAGATCAAGCGGCACGAGCAGAAATTGGTCGAGGGCGAAAAGCGCCAGATCGCCACCATTGACGATTTGCGCAAATCGCAACAGGCGCTCGAAGTGCAGACCGCGGAGCTTGCCGATCTCGCGGAAAAATACGCCGAGGAAAAGACCCGCGCCGAGGAGGCCAATCAGGCCAAATCAAAATTTTTGGCCAATATGAGCCACGAGCTGCGCACGCCGCTCAACGCCATCATCGGCTTCTCCGAGATCATGGAGTCGGCGATGTTCGGACCGCTCGGTGCCGCCAAATACACCGAATATTCACGCGATATCCGCGAAAGCGGCACGTACCTGCTCGACGTCATCAATGATATTCTCGATATGTCGAAGATCGAAGCCGGCGTCATCCGGCTTGCTCCCGAAGCGGTGGAACTTGAGCCCATCCTCGCCGACTGCCTGCGCGTGGTGTCGACGCGGGCCGGCGAAAAGCATCTCACTCTCGACGCGCAGGTCGATCCGAAAATCCATCTTCACGCCGACCGGCGTGCCGTGAAGCAGATCGCGCTCAATCTGCTCTCGAATGCCGTGAAGTTCACGCCCGACGGCGGCGCGGTGACAATGCGCGCGCGACAGCGCGGCGGCTTGGTCACCATCGCCATCGCCGACAATGGCATCGGCATCCCCAAGGAAGCGCTGCGCAAGCTTGGCCGGCCGTTCGAGCAGGTTGAAAGCCAATTGACCAAGCGTCACCAGGGCTCGGGGCTTGGTCTCGCCATCGCCAAATCGCTCGCCGACATGCATGGCGGGGCCATGCGCATTTGCTCGGCGCTGGGCAAAGGCACGACCGTGGTGGTGCGGCTGCCGCTGCAGGCGAAGCCGCCTGCGCGTGCCGAGCCGGCGGAGCCTGTGGCCGAATTGGCCCTCTAAGGCCCCCTGCCCAAAATCCGCACAAAGCATTCGCGCACCTGGCGCTGGGTTTCCACCACGTGGGCCTGCAACGCGGCAAAATCCGGCAGGTCGGCGGCGCGCGTCAAAAGACCCAACACACCGGCGCTCGCCGTTTTCGGATCGAAGGCGGCCGGCAGGCAGAGCCGAAGGATTTGCGTGAGGTCGTGAAAGAGCCGCACCGCGGGCCGCAATACGGCGGCGTCTTCAGGTCTGAGCACGCTGAGCCGTAACGCCTTCTCCAGCGTCCGCGCGGTCGACGTATCGAGAATCTCCGGCATCGCGGCGGCGTGCGTCAGTTGCAGATATTGCGCGATGAACTCAATATCGACGAGCGCGCCGGCGGCGTATTTGAGGTCCCAGGGATTGGCGTCGCCCTTTTCCTTGGCAATCGCTGCGCGCATTTCGACAACGTCGTCCGCGATGGTGCGCGCGTCGCGCTTGCGGCATAGCACGTTGCCGATCACGTTCTCGATCCGCGCGGCAAAATCCGGCGGTCCCGAAACCACGCGCGCGCGAGTGAGCGCCAGATGCTCCCAGGTCCACGCCTCGCTATCCTGGTAGCTCTTAAATCCGTCGATTTGTGTTGCCACCGGACCGGAGCGCCCCGACGGCCGCAATCGCATGTCGACCTGATAGAGCATGCCGTAATTGGTCTGCACCGTCAGCGCGCTGATTAGGCGCTGGGTGAAGCGCGCAAAATATTGTGCGCCGTAAAGCGGCCGCTTGCCGTCCGAGGTCGGGTGCTTCTGATCGAAATCGTAGATGACGATGAGATCGAGATCGGAACTCGCCGTCATTTCGATGGCGCCGAGCCGGCCGAGCGCGAGGATCGCAGCCTGTCCGCCGCGGATGCGGCCATGTGCGGCGGTGAAATCCTCCGCCACCTCGTTGTGAACGGCGCGGAGCAGCACATCAGCGAGCCGCGCGTATATTCCGCCGGCCTGCTCCGCCGACACCGAGCCAGAGAGAATGCGAGCGCCGATCAGAAACATATTTTCTTGCCCGAACAGCCGGATCGCGTCGAGCACCTCCTCATAGCCGCGCGTCTCGCCAAGCGCACGGTCAAGCTCTGCCTGCAGTCGCTTCTCGTCCGGCAGCGCGCCAAAGAAGTTCGGGTCGATCAGCGCATCGATGAAGTGCGGATGTTGCGCAAGATTATCGGCAAGCCGCGGCGCGACGCCGAGGATCAACGCGATAAAGCGCATCAGCTCCGGGTTTTGCCGCAGCAGCGAGAGGAAACGGCCGCCGGCGCGCAGCCCGCTCAGGAAACGGTCGAAGGCGGCAAAAGCCGCGTCGGGATGCTCCGCGCGCGAGAATTGGTCGATGATGAGCGGCAACAGCGCGGTGAGATTCTCCCGCGCCTGTTCGCCGCGCAGCGCGCGGTAGCGTCCGGCCTGCCAGCTGCGCACCGCAGCGGCCACCTCCTGCGGCCGGCGGAAGCCAAGCTGCGCCAGCCGATCGAGCGTCTCGCCCTCCTCGTCCGCGGTGGCGAACGACAGCTGCTGCTGCCGCGCCAGAAATTCTCCCGCGCGCTCGAACAGTTTCACATAGTGACGCTCGACCTTGCGTAAATGCACCACCAGAGCGTCGGCGAAATTATCGCGGCTCTCGAAGCCGAGAAATCGCGCAAACACATCGAGCGCTTCGGGATCGGACGGCAGCGTATGCGTCTGCTCGTCGGCCATCATCTGCAAGCGGTGCTCGACTCGGCGCAGAAAGTCGTAGGCTGCAGTCAGGTCGTCGCGCGCGGCTGCGTCGATCCAGCCGTCGGCGGCGAGCGCAGCCAGCATCGCGACTGTGCCACGGCCGCGCAGTTCACCGTGGCGTCCACCCGCAATCAACTGCTGCGTCTGCACGAAAAACTCGATCTCGCGAATGCCGCCGCGGCCAAGCTTAATATTGTGGCCTTCGACCGCGATCTCGCCATGTCCACGGTAGGCATGGATTTGCCGCTTCATCTCGTGGACATCGGCGATGGTCGCGTAGTCGAGATATTTGCGCCAAATGAAAGGCGCCAGATCGCGCACGAGCTTTTCGCCCGCGGCAATATCGCCGGCGCACGGCCGCGCCTTGATCAGCGCCGCCCGCTCCCAGTTTTGACCGCGGCTTTCGTAATAATCGAGCGCCGCGTCGGTCGAGATCGCAATTTGCGTCGATGACGGATCGGGGCGCAGCCGCAGATCGACGCGAAAAACGTAGCCGTCGGGCGTGCGCTCCTGAAGGAGTTTCACGAGATCGCGCGTCAGCCGCACGTAGAACGGCGCGGGCTCGATATTGCGCACGAGGCTCGCGGCACCCGGTTCGAAGAAGACCATGAGATCAATATCGCTCGAGAAGTTGAGCTCATGGCCGCCCATCTTGCCCATGGCGAGTACGATGTAGCCGGATCCCGCCTCGGGGCGGCTGGGATCCGGCGGATTGAGTTTCTTTCGCTCAACCAACTCACCGAGAAGATAGCCGGCCGCGATGCCAAGCGCGGCTTCGGCGAGGCCGGTAAGCGCATCGGTCACGCGCGCAACCGGCCAGACGCCGCCGATGTCGGCCAGCGCGACAAGAAGGGCTGCCTGCGCCTTCATGTGGCGGAGAACGCGCATCACCTCATCACGCGAGCGCGCCCCCGTCGCGGCGCTTCGCGCCTCGGCGAGGAACGAGGCGAGCGCGCCGTCCGGATCCCCGCCAAGCAAGCGCAGGAAACCCGTGGCGTCCGCTTTAATGAGGTCCCAGAGGTAGGGCGACGCTTCGGCAATGCCGCCCAAAAGCCTCGTCAGGGGCGGATGCTCGCGGGCGAGCGCCTTAAGCGCTTTCGCGGCGGTTTTCGCTTTGAGGCCCGCGAGCCATTCAGCAACGCGGGCGACAGATCGCGCCGAAGGCAGCGGCAGCGCGCCGGAGAGCCGCCGGCTCAATGCCGCTTCATTGCCTTTTTGGCCTTGCTGCCCCGGCCGCTTGCGGACCGCAGGCCGCCTCATCCCGTCCCCGCCGGTCCCGCGCGCGGCAGCGCGATGGTGCTGCGTAACCCTGGATGATTGTCCTCGAGCTTCAATTCGCCGCCGTGTAGGCGCGCGACGGCAGAGGCAAGGCTCAGTCCCAGCCCCGAACCTGGCTCGGAACGGCTTTGCTCAAGGCGCACGAAACGCTCGACGACGCGGCTGCGATCGCCGTCGGGAATCCCCGGGCCGCGATCCGCCACCGTCAGCATGATGCGCCCGCCTTCGTTGCCGGCCTTGACCACGATCTCAGCGGGCTCGCCGTTCAGTTTCGAGTTCGGCCCGGCATATTTGATTGCATTATCGACAAGGTTGGCCAATGCCTGGCTCACGAGTTCGCGATTGCCACGCACCGGCGCCGCTACCGGAGCGTCGATCTTGAGCGCCAACCCCTTCTCTTCGGCAAGCGGCTCGTAGAGTTCGCCGACGTCGCGCGCGATTTCCGCGGCGTCGAATTCGGTCATGTTGTCGCGCGCTTGCCCGGATTCGGCGCGTGCGATCATGAGCAGCGCGTCGAAGGTACGGATCAGCTCGTCGGATTCCGCGATCGTCGTCTCCAGCGCCGCGCGATAATCCTTGTCGCTGGTGGCGCCGCGCAGCGCCTGTTCGCAGCGATTACGCAGACGGGTCAGCGGCGTTTTGAGGTCATGGGCGATATTGTCGGAGACTTCCTTGAGGCCGCCCATCAGCGCCTCGATGCGCTCGAGCATGGCGTTGAGATGCAGCGCAAGGCGGTCAAGTTCGTCGCCGGTGCCCGCGACCGGCAGCCGCCCGGCAAGATCGCCGGCCATGATGGTCTGCGCCGTATCGGTCATGGCATCGACGCGGTTGAGCACGCGCCGGCTGACAAAGAAGCCGCCGATTAAGCCCAGCACGATGACCAGCGCGATCGACCATTGCCCGGCATTGGCAATGATGCCGAACAGGCGCTCGCGCTCTTCAAGGTCGCGTCCGACCAGGAGCCGGAAGCCGCCAGGAAGCTGCACCACCTGCACCAGCGCGTGGTGGTCGCTCCCTTCCGGCGCTTCGAGCCGGCGATAATTGGTTTCAAGCCAGCCCGGATGATCGAGGACGCCCGGTTCCAGCGAGCCGACATTGCCGGCGAGACCTTCCCCGGTCGGAGTCGTCACCAGGTAAAGACTCGATCCCGGTCGCCGCGAGCGCAAATCGACCACGATGACCAAACGCCGGATGCCGCCTTGCGCGTATTGCTCGGAGAGCCCGTTGATCTCGCTGTTGACGGTGGTGGTGATCTGCTCGGTGATCAGCCGGCGCGTATTGAGCGCGAAGTAGCCGAGCAGCGACGCCGCGAACAGAATAAAGATCAACAGATAGACGAGCGTCAGCTGGAACGCCGTAGTGCGGAGAAGCTTGCCGAGTGCGGTCACCGATCAAACTTCCTCAGCTCGGGCGCCCATTTCGTTCTCGGAGAAATCGTCTTCCCGGAACTCGAGCGTCGCCCGTGTGCCGTCCCGTTGGTGCGCCGCCTCGGCCCGCCGTAGCTCAATACGTCGAATTTTACCACTGATGGTTTTTGGCAGCTCGGCGAACTCGATACGCCGCACGCGCTTGAACGGCGCGAGTGCAGTCCGGCAATGCCGGAAGATCGACAGCGCAGTGGCGCGATCAGGCGCGTGGCCGGCTGCCAGCGCGAGAAACGCCTTCGGCACCGCAAGCCGCATTGGATCGGGCGACGGCACCACCGCCGCCTCCGCCACCGCCGGATGCTCGATCAAAACGCTCTCGAGCTCGAACGGGCTGATGCGATAGTCGGACGACTTGAACACGTCGTCGGCGCGGCCGACATAGGTCAGATAACCGTCATCGTCGACCGCGGCGACGTCACCGGTGCGATAGACAGATGCGCTGTTGGCGCGAACGCCGCCGTCGTCGTCTTGGTAACCTTGCATGAGACCAGTCGGCCGCGGCTCCAGCGTGAGGCAAATCTCGCCCTCCTGCTGTTGCTTTCCGCTGGGATCGAGCAACGCGACGCGGTAGCCCGGCAGTGGCCGGCCCATCGAGCCCGGCTTGATCTTTTGCCCCGGCGTGTTGCCGACAAGCGCCGTCGTTTCGGTCTGGCCGTAACCGTCGCGGATGATGATGCCCCAGGCCGCCTTGACCTGCTCGATGACTTCAGGATTGAGCGGCTCGCCGGCGCTGATGAGTTCCTTCACGCGCACTTTCCAGGCAGCAAGATCCTCCTGGATCAGCATCCGCCACACCGTCGGCGGCGCGCAAAAGGTAGTGACGCCGCAGCGGGCGATGGTGTCGAGCAGGCCGCGCCCGTTGAAGCGGCGCTGATTGACGATGAAGACCGTCGCCTGCGCAATCCACGGCGAGAAAAAACAGCTCCACGCGTGCTTGGCCCAGCCCGGCGAGGAAATGTTGAGGTGCACATCGCCGGGTCGCAGCCCGAGCCAATACATGGTCGAAAGGTGGCCGACCGGATAGCTCTGGTGGCTGTGCAACACGAGCTTCGGCGTCGCCGTGGTGCCGGACGTAAAATAAAGCAGCACCGGATCGTCCGGCCGCGTTTCGCCGTCGGGCGTGAACGCGGCGGACGCCTCATAGCCGCCCTCGTAGGCGCTCCAGCCGGGCACGTCCTTGCCGACGACAACGCGCGTGTAGTCGCCGGGCAGATCGGCGAACTTCCCCGCGGCATCGGCGCTGGCGATGACGTGACGGACGCGGCCGCGCGCGAACCGGTCGGCGAGATCGTTGCGCGTCAAGAGCGTCGTCGCCGGCACGATGACGGAGCCGAGCTTCATCGCCGCCAGCATGCATTCCCAGAGCGGCACGACATTGCCGAGCATGACCAGGATGCGGTCGCCGCGGCGTACGCCGAGACTGCGTAACGCGTTGGCGATGCGGTTCGAGCGCTCGCTCAAATCCGCGAAGGAGAGCTTGGTCTCGCCGGCATCCTCGTCGACCAGCCACAGCGCCGGCTGCGCATTGCCGCGCGCCATGACGTCGAAATAATCGAGCGCCCAGTTGAAACGATCGAGCTTCGGCCATTTGAAATCGCGGTAGGCGGCGGCGTAGTCCTCCCGATGACGCAGCAGGAAATCACGAGCCGCAATGAATGGCGCCGCGTTGCTCGAGGTCATGACGATCTCCCGATCGGCGAAAGCCGCAAGATGAAATATGCTTTTCCAGTTGACAATAAGATACTCGCACTCCTCTCTCGGCGCGATGCTTTGTCGGGGCAGGCGGGCGACGGAAGATGGGACCTCTCGCGGGCTTTCGCATGGTCGAGTTCGCCGGCATCGGGCCGGGGCCGATGGCGGCGATGCTGTTCGCCGACCTCGGCGCGAGCGTCCTCCGCCTGGATCGCATGACCTCGAGCGGCCTCGGGATCGACAGGCCGGTGCGGTTCGATTTGACGGCGCGCGGGCGTCCCGCCGTCGCCATCGACCTGAAGCATCCAGACGGCCTCGCGCTCGCGCTCGATCTCCTCGACAAAGCCGATGCTCTGATCGAAGGATTTCGGCCGGGCACGATGGAGCGTCTCGGCCTTGGTCCGACGCCGGTGCTCGCGCGCAATCCGCGTCTGGTCTACGGCCGAATAACCGGATGGGGTCAATCGGGCCCGCTGGCGCAGGCGGCAGGCCATGACCTCAACTATATCGCGTTGACCGGCGCACTCGCTGCCATCGGGCGCGCCGGGGCGAAGCCGACGCCGCCTTTGAACCTGGTGGGGGATTTCGGCGGCGGCGCGCTCTATATCGCCTTCGGCATCGCCTGCGCCATGATCGAAGCGCAGCGATCCGGCAAGGGTCAGGTCGTCGACGCGGCGATGACGGAAGGCGTCGCCTCGCTGATGACAAGCATGTACGGGCTTTACCTCGCGGGACTGCATCGGCTCGAGCGCGGCGTCAATCTTCTCGATTCCGGCTCGGCGGTTTACGACACCTACGAATGCGCGGACGAGCGCTATATCGCGATTGCGCCGATCGAACGCAAATTCCGCAGGGTGTTGCTCGAACTTCTCGGCCTTCCCGACACGGCCGACGACGGGAAAGAAATGCGCAAAAAACTCGAAGATCTCTTCAAGACAAAAACCAGAGACGAATGGTGCGCGCTGCTCGAGGGAACGGACGCCTGCTTCGCGCCGGTTCTCACCATGGCGGAGGCGCCGCATCATCCGCACAATGTCGCGCGCGGCAGCTTCATCGAGTGCGACGGCGTCGTGCAACCGGCCCCGGCGCCGCGTTTCAGCAGAACGCCGGCGGGGCGGCCGGCGCCGCCGCGGGCGCTCGGAGTCGGCTCCCGGTCCGCGCTTGCGGACTGGGGCATTGCCGATAGCCGGATCGACGCGCTGGTCGCCGCCGGTGCACTTGGAGCTGAAGCCCATCATTGAGCGAACGCGTTACCGCGCGCCGTCGCGGATCATGTAGCCTGCGCCGCGCACGGTATGCAGGAGCGGCTGGGCGAAACCTTTGTCGATCTTGGACCGCAGCCGCGAAATGTGGACGTCGATCACATTGGTTTGCGGATCGAAATGATAATCCCAGACATTCTCCAAAAGCATGGTGCGGGTGACGACCTGACCGGCATGCCGCATCAGATATTCGAGCAGGCGGAATTCGCGCGGCTGAAGTTGCAACTCCTGCCCCGCGCGGCTCACTTCGTGCGACAGCCGATTAAGCTCGAGATCGCCGACGCGATAGACGGTTTCCTCGCCGCGGCTGCCGCGCCGGCGCGCCAGTGCCTCGACGCGCGCCAGGAGCTCGGAAAAGGCATACGGCTTTGCGAGATAATCGTCGCCGCCCGTGCGCAGCCCTTTGACGCGATCATCGACCTGCCCGAGCGCGGAGAGGATCAGGACCGGCGTCTCAACCGACTTGCTGCGCAAAGTGCCGATGATGGAAAGCCCGTCGAGCTTCGGCAGCATGCGGTCGACGATTAGCACGTCGTATTCGCCGTCAAGCGCGAGCTGTAGCCCATCCTCGCCGTCGGTTGCCTGGTCGGCGACGTGGCCGACCTCGCGGAACGCCTTGACCAGATAATCGGCCGCGTCGCGGTCGTCCTCAATGAGGAGAAGGCGCATGGTTTATCGCCGCATTAGAGCATGATCCCGAAAAAGCGGATGCCGGTTATCGGATAAGATCATGCTCGATCAAAATCTAAGCCGCTTGGCAGGCCGGCCACCGTCGGATGATACATGCTCGCGCCACCGGCAAAATAGTGAGGGGGTGGCGAGCGGCTGCCCGCCACCCCCTCTTACCCACTCCACCCCGGCGGGGGCGACGGATGCCGGGAGGCAGAGTTGGTATCCGGCGGGGACGGGCCTTGCGGCCCGTCCCCAGGAACGCCCGCCAGCGGGGGCGACGGATGCCGGCGGATCGCCCCTTTTCCTCAGGCGTTGCCGAGCGGGAGCGCGACGAACTTGGTGCCGTCGCTCGATTTCACCCGGAACAACACCGTATGCTTGCCCTGCGTACGCGCGTCGGCGAGGCTCTTGCGGACGTCGGAGGGAGTCGCGACCGCCGTGCCACCCACATCGAGGATCACATCGCCGACCTGGAAACCGTGATCGGCGGCAACGCCGCCTTCGGCGACCGCGGTGACCACGACGCCTTTATCGTCCGCGCCCGAAACCTTGTTCGCGGGCGCCAGTGTCAGCCCGAGCCGCGGGATGTCGCTGTCGGGAACCTCGCGCTGCTTCTGGTTCTGATCGTTCGAAGCCTGCTTCTCATTCGGCATCGTGCCGAGTGTCAGCGTCACGGTCTTGTCCTGACCCTGATGGATCATCCCGAGCTTTACCGTGGCGCCCGGCGACATGGTGCCGATCCGGCGCGCCAGGTCGCGCGCGTCATGGATTGCGGTATCGTCGACCGAGGTGATGACGTCGCCGCTCTGGATGCCCGCCTTGGCGGCCGGACTATCCTTCTGCGGCTCGGATACGAGCGCTCCGGTCGCCTGCTTCAAGCCCATGCTGTCGGCGGGGTCCGGGGTCACGGTCTGAATCTGCACGCCGAGCCAGCCGCGCGTGACGGG
>Ga0116225_1002758_pt1 | contig 11653 bp, 10 predicted proteins | sample Sb_taG_8_FD_88968 | JGI IMG/M metagenome (GOLD analysis project Ga0116225, IMG submission 88968) | Peat soil microbial communities from Weissenstadt, Germany - Sb_50d_c_BC metaG | ecosystem: Environmental > Terrestrial > Soil > Wetlands > Peat | place: Germany: Weissenstadt | collected 2010-09-21 | reverse complement strand
GCGCTGACCCGATGTCCGGAGAAATGTCCGGAGAGACTCTCCGACGCGTTGGACTGACACAGCGACTGAAAAACAAGCAGGGCTGATCCGAAGATTAACAGAAACGCGACTCGTTGACATTGGTCGCGAACCTGCGAAGTCACACAATGAAAATCGCGAGCGCGACTGGTTGCCGGGGCCGGCAGCCGGAGCCGCGAGCATTCCGAGAGAAAGGCTCTCAAAGACAAATGTCTGCTTCCGCACCGGGTATATAGTATTGGCCTCTGCTAGATGGACGGAGGCTTGCGCCGTGTCGAAAAGAACATGCGGACTGCTCTGCAAGGTGGCGGCTGCGATTCTCACTGCAGCGCTGATTGTGGCCGTGCCCTGTGCGGGCCAGCAATTGACGAACGACAAACTGTCGCTGACGGTCGACGCTCAAGCCGGGTCGTATCGACTTGCGCTACGGGGCGGCCAACCCATCTTCAGCAGCCGCGTCGCGGCACAGGTCAATCACCAGTGGCTGCGCTCGAGTGAGTATCCGCATCACCAGGCTTCCGAATCTGCGTTCACCGATGAACTCGGCTCGGGCCGGGCGGTAACCGTTAGCTGCACAGGACTCGAGGGCAAAGCTGACCTGGTTTATGTCGTGCAGATTTATGACCAGCATCCCTACGCCGCTGTCCAGGTCACCGTACGGAATACGACCGGCAAGGAAGTCACGGTGCATGCCATCCGAGGCGTGGAGGCTATCGGGGAGCCAGTGCTCAGTCTGGGCGGCCATGCATCTGCCGATCGAATCCTGTCTGACAGTTTCAGCGAAGATTGGCCTGAGCTGCAGATCTACGACCTGGGGAAGGCGCCCGACGGGATGCATCGCGGCGCAGGAAGTCAACTCATCTACAACCGCGAGAGCAAGCAAAGTCTTTTTCTTGGAGCGCTGACCTCCGACCGGTTTCTGACCTTGCTCCACTTGCAAGCTTCGGGCTCTGGAGACGACGCGAAGATCGCATCTCTCAGCGTTGACTCCACCGGAACCACCGAAGTCCAAACAGACTTCGATCTGAAGAACGCTCGTGCGGAGGATCAGATCGAACTGAGTCTCGCTCTCGCACCCGGAGCGGACATGGCCTCCGAGCGCCTGATGCTCCAGGCCGGGCCGGACTACCACAATCAGCTGCTGGCCTACGGCGACGCGATTCGACGCCTGCACCACGCGCGCGTTTCCGCTGAGACTCCCATCGGCTGGTGGAGTTGGACCGCCTTTTACGGCACCATCAACGAGGGTGAGACCTTGGCCAATGCCGACTGGCAAGCCGAACATCTCAAGTCACTCGGCTACAAATATTTCCAGATTGATGAAGGCTACCAGTACGCCCGCGGAGAGTACACCACCGCCAATGCCACGCAGTTTCCCAACGGCATGCGTTTCGTCGGACGCCGCATCACCGGAGATGGCCTGATCTTCGGCCTGTGGACCGCGCCGTTCGAGGTGACGGCCCGGGCGTGGGTCTACGAGCATCACAAGGATTGGCTGGTCCACAACGCCAAGGGCGATCCCATTGCCGGCCGCGCGGTCTGGAATCAGAACTCGGACGTGCTCTATACGCTAGACACTACGCATCCCGCAGCGCAGGAGTATCTGCGTCAGACCTACAAGACCCTGGTTCGCGAATGGGGAGTGCGATTCTTCAAATTCGATTTTATGGACACCACCGCCATCGAGGGCTATCACTACCGGCCCAACACGACCGCACTCGAAGCGCAACGCATCGGCCTGCAAATCATTCGCGACACCGTGGGGGACGATGTGGTGCTCGACAAAGACGGAAGCCCCATGCTCAACCCGGTGGGACTGGTCGACACCGGCCGGATCTCCACCGACACGGCGCATACGTTTCAGGCAACGAAGCGGGCTGCGCCAGGCATCGCCGCCCGCTTCTACATGAACCACAATTTTTTCGTGAATGATCCGGACGCCTTCAACACGACGGGGCAGTTCTTCGCCGATCGTCCAAAACGGCCCGCCTCGCTTGCCCTGCCTGCAGCGGAGGCCTCGATCGCTCTCTCCGCCGTGTCCGGCGGCATGTACGAGATTGGCGACGACATGCCTGTTCTCGGTTCTCAGAAAGACCGGCTGGCGCTGGTCGAGAACAAGGATCTGCTCAACATGGCCAGGATTGGACGGGCGTCCACTTCACTCGATCTGATGACATACGAACCCGAGGATGAACTACCCAGCATCTTTTTTCTCCAGGAAAGCCCGCGTCAGGCCATCCTGACCGTCTTCAATTGGACAGAGACCCCGCGCTCGCACACCTTGAAGCTTTCTGACCTCGGGTTACCTGCGGGGCATACGTACACGGCGTCGGACGTGCTGAACCAGAACGCGCCGGTCGCGCTCGGGGGCGGCACCGTGCGCATCGAGAATCAGGTCCCCGAGTCCGTGAGGGTGATCAAGCTCATCGATAGCAGCGTCTCTGCGAGTGCCCCCAGCGTCAAGGCGCAAGTGCCCTCGGCAGCCAATGCCGGCGAGACCATCCATCTTTCCGCGCAGACCGCACAAACCGCGCAAGCCGAAGACGTCGGCGTGCCCGCGCTCGAGTACCACTGGGATTTCGGCGACGGCACCAGCGCCAGCGGTGCGAACGTGTCTCACGCCTACACCCGGGCAGCGCCTTTCACCGTCCGCCTGACGGTGGACGGGGTGGACGGCATACCAGCGGTTCAGAACTTCTCCGTCAACGCGACCGGCGATTTGAAGGCAATGCACAACCTTACCGATAATCGACGCTTTCAGGACCCCACCGATCATGATCCGACCGATCATTGAAGATCTCTCGACGCACTACGATTTGTTCGACATAGTCACCCTTGTGACGGCGTCACTCTGTGTGAAATATTGGCCTGGGGAAAGTCCTTCCCAGTGACCCAAGTGCTGACTCTTGCAACAGGAGAATATTGATATGTCCTTGATGCCGGATCCAACCTTCTATCCTTCCCCGGGCATGGCGATGCAAGCTCCGCCGGAACACCTCGCTTATGTCGCGCTGCTCAACGTCGGAAACAACGTCGGCAACAATGGAAAACGCGACGCGATGGGCGTGATCGACCTCGATCCAAGCTCGTCCGAGTACGGCCGGCTCGTAGGTCAGGTGGATTTTCCGCGTGGCGACAATGAGCTGCACCATTTTGGCTGGAACGCTTGCAGCGCCTGCCTTTGCCCACAGGCCCCGCATCCCCATATGGAGCGTCGCTACCTGATCGTGCCGGGCATCGGGTCATCTCGAATCCACATTCTGGATGCGAAGGCGAACCCCAAGCAGCCGAAGATCGTGAAGGTGATCGAGCCCGAAGAGTTCATCAAGAAAACCGGCTACACCTCGCCCCACACCATTCATTGCGGCCCCGACGGCGTCTATGGCAGCGCGCTCGGATCGGCCACCGGCGACGGGCCGGGCGGCATCTTTCTGATGGATGCGAACACGTTTGAACTGAAGGGGCAGTGGGAACAGGATCGCGGACCCCAGCAACTGGCCTATGACTTCTGGTGGCATCTCGGGCACGACACCATGATCACCTCCGAATGGGGGACGCCGAACATGGTGAAGCATGGCCTCAACCCGGAGTTGCTGCTAGCGGGAAAGTACGGCACCAAGATTCACCTCTGGAACCTGGATAAGCGCCGTCATGTGCAGGAACTGAACCTCGGGGCCGAGCAGCAGATGGTGCTCGAGTTGCGCCCGTCTCACGATCCCAGGAAGACGTATGGATTTGTCGGCGTGGTCATTTCCCTGAAAGATCTTTCCTCTTCGATTTGGATGTGGTACCGCGAAGATGGCGGCAAGAACGGCAAGTGGGCCATTCGCAAGGTCATCGAAATTCCTGCCGAGCCCGCCGATCCGGACAAACTGCCGCCGCTCCTCCAGGGTTTTAAGGCAGTGCCGCCGCTGGTGTCGGACATCAACCTGTCCCTTGACGACCGCTTTCTTTATGTTTCCTGCTGGGGGACCGGAGAGTTCATCCAGTACGACGTCTCCGATCCCGTCAGCCCGAAGAAGACCGGTTCGATCCACGTCGGTGGCATCGTGCGCCGAGCTGCCCACCCGAAGAAGCCCAGGGAGGCCCTCAACGGCGGTCCGCAGATGGTCGAAATCAGCCGCGACGGCAAGCGCGTCTACTTCACGAACTCGCTCTACTCCCCGTGGGATGAGCAGTTCTATCCCGATGGCATCCGGAGTTGGATGGTGAAGATCGATGCCAGCCCCAAGGGCGGGATGAAGCTCGATGAAAAATTTCTCGTCGAGTTTGACGGCCTGCGCGCGCACCAGGTGCGGTTGGAGGGGGGAGACGCGTCCTCGGACTCCTATTGCTACTCAGACGCGCAATGACAATGACAATGGCAATGACACATGCCGGAATGACTTCGACTGTATTCTGGCTGATGCTGCTCCTCGGCGCCTACCACGGCATCAACCCTGGGATGGGCTGGCTCTTTGCCGTGGCGCTGGGCATGCAGGAGCAAAAGGGAAGCGCGGTAGCCAGATCGCTCGTTCCCATTGCGCTAGGGCACGCGGCGGCCATCGGCAGTGTGGTGCTGGCGGCCGCGTTTCTCGGCATGACGCTGCCTCTCTCCGTCATCCGCTACTTCGTAGCGGCGATCCTGGTCGGCCTTGGAATCTATTGCCTGCTGCGACATCAGCACCCCCGGTGGGTCCGTATGCAAGTGGGCTTCCGAGACCTGACCGTCTGGTCGTTTCTGATGGCCTCTGCGCACGGCGCCGGTTTGATGGTAGTGCCGGTGCTGCTAGGCAGCAGCACCGTCGCAGCCCAGGGCCCAGCGGCAGTGCACAGTCACATGCCTGCGACTGCCAGTCCGCTAGTCGGGATGCTCGCCACCGCTGTCCATACGGCTGCCTATCTGGCAGTCACCGGGCTGCTCGCTTGGATCGTCTATCGAAAGCTGGGTCTCGCGCTTCTCCGTAAGGCATGGATCAACTTCGACTTGATCTGGGCAGCCGCGCTCGTGGCCACGGGTCTTCTCACCCTCCTGATATAGCCCGCTGTGTCCTCCTCTGCCGATGGCTTCAGCGCCAACATAGTCCCTTAGAGGGAAGGGAAGCCCCGTCAGAGTGCGGGTTTTTCTGGCTCATGGCATGCCGGGATCTACGAGTGCTATGGCGATTTTTCGACAGTCACAGTCAAATCATCAGCGATAGAACTTCGCAAATTGACAGTAATCGCTGCCTATTTTGCAGATGTATGCGCTGACGGTGAACAACGTCCATGTGGCCGATTCTCTCAGAAGAGACCCCCGCCATCCAGATCACTGACGTAAGCGGCGTTTACACTCATCGAGAATTGGGTAGGGTCAATCGGTGTACGCGGTCAGTTGACAGTCAGGATTTGCGGGCTACTCGTGCCGCCGCTCGTGCAACCGAGATCGCCCGTATTGCCGGCGGGCGTCTGTACCTCGACTTTGAAGCTTCCAGCGCCAGGGATCATGGACGATGTGATGTTGGCTGTGAGCTGGGAGCTGCTAATCACGCTGGTCGCAAGCGTGGCGCCATTGAAGACCACTACGGAGGAGGAAACGAAATCGCTGCCTATCGCAGTGATGACGAAGCTAGGCGGCAGTTGTGAAAAAACCATGGTTGTCGGAGAGATCGACTTGAGGCTCGGCCTGGGACGGGCGCTCCCGCACAGCGGATTCAGCGCATTGCACCCGGGCAGCAGCAAAACCATGACCAGCCACGAACTTAGATGAAATATCCGACAAGAAGAGCGCATGAACGCAGTGTAACGAACACACGACTCCTTTGCCTAAGCCAATCTGGAGGAGACTGGGCAGGCGTTATCGCGATTTCTCGACAGGTTATTTGGTTGGGTCGAATATGTGGGCAGAGGGAACAAGAGAGCTGGTGTCACCGTTTTTCACGAGCTTCAAATAGATAAGCCATTTTGTTCCGTCGTTCCACTCACATAACTGAATCTCGAGTTGCTCGGCTTCAACACGCCACATCGACCCATCAATTGCATCTTTCGCGTAAAGCTCGTCAATGGCGGACCGAAGTTCTTCTACCGGGACCGATTTGTCGTACACGGCGGTCAGACCAACTACCTCCCCATGCACAACATCGGTTAGCACTTGTGCTGGATAGGCTGCTGCATCGCCGGGAGCCTTTTTCCACAACTGCGAACACTCAGCCGAACGGCAATGAATCAGTTGTGGACTCGGCAACACTACCCCGCGTCGGCTGCCGCCTACCTGTGCACCCGCGCAAAAGCCCACCAGTAAACACCCGATCGCAATTATCCGACACAAACTGGCCGTCACCCATTCTCCCTGCAAGGAAACTCCTTGGACAAAGCCTGATTGTGGCGGAATCGCGCAGTCGCAGCAAGATTACTGTTGTGAACCGGCGATTGCACTCATTGACGCCGTGAAGAATGGGCACATTTCGGGGACACAATGGAGGCGTACTGGCTGATGGTGCTCCTAAATGATTGAAAATGGTGCGCCCTGAGAGATTCGAACTCCCGACCTCCTGGTTCGTAGTCGTTTCAGGGCGCTATAGTACGGGAGAGCACGTTCGATAAGTGCCTCGCATTTCATCAACTTGCAGAATCGCGCTAGCGGCTCTGATCGGTCCCTAGAGGCCCTGAGCCGCTACATTGTTCGCTACAATGAATTTTCTCTTCCTTGGAGGCCCTCCTTCTTTTGGCGAATCCTGAACATGTTGCGAAGCTGTTGGCGGGCGTTGACGCCTGGAACAAGTGGCGGGAGCAGCAGCAAGAAGGGGTTCCCGATTTGAGCGGTGCCAGTCTCCCTGATGCGATTCTGGACGGCGCAGACCTCCGAAATGCCGACCTTGAGAATGCAAACCTCTATAGGGTGAGCCTGTTTAACGCGGACCTTCGTAAAGCGAACCTAACTCACGCTGATCTTCGCTTCGCTACGCTTGCGAAGGCGCTGCTCAATGAAGCGAGTCTAGTCGAAGCCGACCTTACTTCGGCCTCGCTCGGCGGCTGCGATCTTCGTGGTTCGAATCTGATAATGGCGAGGCTGAATCGAGCGGATTGCGTCTGGGCCGACTTCCGAGAAGCTGGTCTACTGGGCACAAGTTTTCGTGGAGCGATCCTCGTCGGAGCCAAAATTAACGCCGCAACTCTCGGTGACGCTGAGTTCTCCGACTGCGATCTTCGGGAGGTGGAGGGATTGGAGGCCGTTCACCATTCCCGCCCATCAACAATCGGCATTGATACCGTTTATCGTTCCAAGGGACAAATCCCGGAAGCTTTTCTTCGCGGCTGCGGTGTGCCTGACGATTTCATTGCCTTTTCAAAATCAATCGCGGCACGGAAGGAAGAGTTCTATTCCTGCTTTATCAGCTATTCCAGCAAAGACAGCGAGTTTGCCACTCAGTTGCACGCGAGGTTGCAAGCGCGGAACGTGAGATGCTGGAAAGACAGCGAAGACCTTAAAATCGGCGACAGGTTCCAAGAGGAAATAGAGACAGCCATCCGCGCCTACGACAAACTTCTCGTAATTCTTTCAGAGAACTCCGTCAATAGTCCGTGGGTTGAGCGCGAAGTGCAAGCGGCTTTTGAGAAGGAGCGATGTCAGAGCCGGGCAGTGCTATTCCCAATCCGGCTTGACGATGCGGTGATGGATTCTCAGCGCGCATGGGCTGCTGAAATTCGCCGCGTGCGGCATATCGGAAACTTTTGCAATTGGAAGGATGAGGCTTCATTTCAGTCGTCGCTCGACCGCCTCATTCGCGATCTAAAATCGCATCGACTTCCCGCCGAAACGCAAAGCTCGAAATCGGAGCGATCAACTTCAACAGAACAGGTTAACGCCGACCCAAAGTTCCAGCTTCTCCGGGATGCGTTCTCGAGAGGAGCCGAACTTCGGATCGAGCCCTTAATCGGTCCAGACAGTGACAATCGGTTCAACATAATCGAATTGTCTGGGCTGGAAATGAAGGTGCAAAAGACAAGCTCCGATCACCAGATAACTATTCCACTGGCAAATATCGGCGAAATACTTCGCGAGGGACGCGAGTTCACTCTTGCTGTCGGTGGACGGATTCAGTGGATCACAAGTAAGGGTTTTTATAAGCTCCTTCCGAGTCCTCCTAGGGATGAGATGGGCGTCCCAAAGATAGGGAGCCCCGGAGCCTCGGACGTATTCGCACTCCAGCAGAAGCTCAGTCAAAAGGGGTACTACTCACAGTGGAATCACCAGTCGGATGTCACCGTAGGTGGCTACCAGATCGCTTACGATGATGACGGCAGATATTTCCGCTGCGAGGGGCGCGTGATGCCGGGTTCGGTAGAGATTCTGGCCGCCAAAAAGTGAGCGTGTCTTGGACGAAAGAAGGCGAGGGCCTGCGGTAGCGGCCAATCGCGAGGACTTGACTGCGCAGTCGCGACGCTGCTCCGCACGAGTGAGGCTGGATGACAAGAGCCACAAGGCTGAACCGTACAATCCGCAGAGCAGTAGAGCGGCAACTAGAAAAGACCGCATCCACGAAACCGCCTCTGCGCCGCAGGCTTGTGAAAGTCCTAATCTTTCTAATAGGAATCCCTGGCGTTTGCGCTGGGTTCTTGTGGCTTTTGCCCCGCGTAAACGTGACCATTTCTGATCCGCCTGACCCCGAAAATGCATTTTCAGCCCTCGTAACAGTTACCAATACAGGGTCTATTCCACTCCGTTCAGTCGGTGTGGACATGGGAGGCCGTGAGATTTGTACCCAGGGCGCTCCGTGTTCTGCACCAGAATTTCCGAATTTCCCGATCCTGCGAGAACCTACGGTAGGTTGCATAGACGCCAACTTCAGGACCGCGACATGAAGATTGACGACCACTTCACGATTGCGCTTGACGACATTGCGCGAGCTGCGGACGAAGGGGGGCTCGTGTACGCTGATATTGCCGTGATTGTCCACTATCGCCTTCCTTTCATCTACCTGTCGCAGGAGAAGATTTTCCCGCTCTATACCCGTAAGGCGAGCAACGGGAAGCTCTACTGGCAGTGGAAGTAGGAATTTCAATTTAGAACACTACCGAATCGTTTTTTCGATTGCATTTCCCCACTGGCACGTATGGGCCAGGAACCCTTGCTGACATGAAGGCCGAGTTCCGTGGTTTTCTGAAAGCGCTCTGCGCTGATCTGGCGAAGGATGCAAAGTGAGGGGACGACGCTTGGAACGGCCCGAGCCGCTACAGTTTCCACTACAGTGGGGCAGATGGGAAAACCGTCTTGTCCGCAAGTGATTGAAAATGGTGCGCCCTGAGAGATTCGAACTCCCGACCTTCTGGTTCGTAGCCAGACGCTCTATCCAACTGAGCTAAGGGCGCGGACTGGGTTGGCAGGAAGAAGCATCCCGATTATAACGGAAAGATCGCGCAGCCGAAAACGCGGCTCGTACACGGTGCGTCCGATGGGATGCGTTCGATGGACCTTGGATGTAGAACACGATGGCTTCGCCGCGCCGGTCCCGCAAGCGGAAATCCGCCGCAAAAGCCTTGCCCCACGGGGCTTTTCAACAGGTCCTGTGGTCCTGCTCGTGCCTTGCCGTGTCCGAAGTAAATCTTTCTCAGGGCAAGGCAATTCCTACCGTGTCGAAAAACTGCCTGGCGTTTGTTTTGAATGGTTTGCGGACGGCATATCAGATGCTCTAACCATGCCAGACGAAGTGGCGCGCAACGGGGCGCTCTAGAGAATAACTTCGGCCAGAGGTTTTCTTGAGCGCCCCTTGCTTAATCTTGTAGCCCTCCCCGCTCCCCTCGTCACCGTCGGCCGTGAGTCCCCCGCGACTCCGGCCTTTGCGCTTTTTAGGGGCATCGCGATTTACGGTACGGCGACCGAGCGTCGGCCCCGCCCGGGCACGACCCAATCCTCGCCATCTGAGCGAAACCCACTCAGGCCAGCGCCACCGTTTCCCGCACATCAATGCCAGCCTGCCGCAGCAACTTTGCCACCGCATCCTGCTTGAGCCGCGACGCGTCATACTCGACTCGCACCGTGTGTTCCCTGGCATTGAACTGCACCCGCCGGATGCCATACACCTCCCGCATGCCGTCGATGGCGCGCAGTTCGTTCTCGCCTGGAATGGCGCCGTAGTTAAAAAGCACTTCGAGATAAGTCATTCGTTCAAACCTCGCGTAGAAAGCTTACCCTCAGCCGCACCATCGGCCCAATCCAGATCATAAAGTAATCCGCAGAGATATGCCCACGGCCTCGCTTGACGCAACTCAAACTCTGGCACACAGCATCCCGTAGAATAGGCGAAGTTCGCTGGTTTCCCTGTGCCCAGGGATGGAAGCCCGATCCGGCGGATGTTCGAAGGACCGCAGGAGTCGCCCCAACCCTGGCGACGCAGACGTTATTGGGAGGAGACAAGTATGAAAGCCACGCTCGTCGCAATTCTGTTCGCAAGCTGTGCCTTTGCTCAAGTCCAAACGCCCCCAGTGCCGCAGGCAGCGTGCGGGCCGAAAAATGTCCAATTCGAGACCCAAACTGCCAAAGGCGCCGCCCTTCCACAGCCCGAGGCAGGCAAGGGTTTGGTCTATGTCGTAGAGGTATTCGAGAAGGTGGTGGGTGAATTGGGCCGACCAACCTTGCGCGTGGGTGTTGACGGCAAGTGGGCGGGAGCCGACAAAGACAACTCCTACATGTACTTCTCCGTCGATCCGGGCGAGCACAATCTCTGCACTAACTGGCAATCCCACTGGAAGCGACTTTCCAGCGAGGCGGCCTTCACGAGCTTCACGGCCGAGCCCGACAAGACCTACTATTTCCGTGCCCGCATCACCGAGTTCGCCGGCCCGGGGGGCGCAGCGAACTTTTCCCTCAACCTTGAACCAATCACTCCCATTGAGGGCCAATACCTGGTGGCCCAATCGTCTTCGAGTGTCGCGCGGCCGAAGCCCTAGTCGACGTTGAATCGTCCGCCATACCCGTTACATCTTGTATCGGGTATTCTTTTTTCGGACACTTCTGACAGACCTCTCCGTGACGGCCAACCCAGCTCCGGCGCTCGAGCGCGATCCCGTCTGCGGGATGAGCGTTAATCCGACCACGGCCAAGCATGTCTACGAGCATGCGGGCAAGACGTACTACTTCTGCTGCGCCGGCTGTGTCGAAAAGTTCAAAGCCAATCCGGCAGCTTTTCTGAATAAGGCTTCGGCTGGCCCCGTGACGCTTGGCATGCCGGTGGCGGCTCCCAGTTCGCATACCAACGACCGACGACCAACGACCGACGGCCGCTCCTACGTTTGCCCCATGTGCCCCGAAGTGCGCGAATCGAAGCCCGGAGCATGCCCGTCCTGCGGCATGGCCCTGGAGCCCGAAGTGCCCGTGGGCGCAACTCGCACCGAATACACCTGCCCCATGCATCCCGAGATCGTCAGATCGGAGCCCGGATCGTGCCCCATCTGTGGCATGGCGCTCGAGCCGCGCACGGTCAGCGCCGCCGCCGAAGAAAATCCCGAACTCCGCGATATGACCCGCCGTTTCTGGGTCGGGGTCGCACTGACCGCACCGCTGCTCGCAATCGCCATGGGAAGCATGCTGGGCTACAAGTTGACCATCGATCTCGATATCAGCGGCATTCGCATCGACGTTCCCTGGCTCGAACTCGTCCTCGCCACTCCTGTCGTTCTC
>Ga0116225_1002752_pt1 | contig 11674 bp, 10 predicted proteins | sample Sb_taG_8_FD_88968 | JGI IMG/M metagenome (GOLD analysis project Ga0116225, IMG submission 88968) | Peat soil microbial communities from Weissenstadt, Germany - Sb_50d_c_BC metaG | ecosystem: Environmental > Terrestrial > Soil > Wetlands > Peat | place: Germany: Weissenstadt | collected 2010-09-21 | reverse complement strand
GGCTGGGATCGCATCGAGCGTCGAAAACTCGAGAGAACGCTATGGTAGGGAGTTCGCGCCCGTGAGGTGCCCGAAGACGACATGCCTGGCGAAGGTCTGGACGAAGAGTAAGAGCTGAATTCCTGTTACTATTTGTTACTATTTTCGGTTATGATGAAGCGTTTTTGGGCTGCTGTGGGCTTCGTCGGACTTCGTTGAGCTTCATGGCAGACTTTTTCTAAATCACTGCGATTGCAGGTGGATCGATCGATTTTTGCATTTTCGATGTGATTTTGGAATTCGCGGCCAGCACAATCCCACTCTCTCCGCCAGTTTTTCTAATCCCTTGAAAATAGGAGCCTAGCGCGTCCGGCTACCTATTTCCGCTAAATCCCGGCTACCTAGAAATCGCTGTCCCATTGTAGACCCACGTATCGGCTCGAAAGGAGCAAGAGCCGTGAAGAGTCTGCCATTAGTCAGCTTGTACAACCATGGCGCCCGAGAACCAAGACCCCGGCATCGCGTGAAATGGAGTCCGGCGCCGCGCTGCGCGCCAGGGCTATCTCAGCATCTCGGTCCGCCATCAGGTACTGATCAAGCGGGCAATTCTTAGATACTGTCCCTGTGCGTCCTGGGATTGTGCTGGCCACGCCTCGGCCAGCACGACCAGCAGCGCGAGGATCCTCAATGCAATCATCCTGCCTATCTTTGCATTCATTAATGATTCTCTCCTGCGACAACTGCTAGGCGAGCAAGGCGCCAGCCCTCAACTTGTCGGGGACGCCCGGCCTTACCACGATTGAACAAGCCATGGTGGAGAGCGCACGAACTAATGAACTTTTAGTCCCACGGATTCCGACAGCAGGGTCCAATGCTGGCCGCCGTCCGCAGAGAGCTCGATGCGTGTGATCCGTTTCTCCGGCGTGACGAACTCGTAGGAATCCCGCAGATCAAAGTTTCCCGCTTTGCCGTTGGGAATCTGGTAGGTGTAGTGCCAGAGATTCCCCTCGATGATGACATTCGGTTCTTCGAGCGTCTTGTAATCTTTACTGATTCCGAGATGCTTGTACGCTTTGCTTTTGTCGTCATAAGTAAAGATCGTCAAATGATCGGCCGGCTTACTGCCTTCCTCCGCATCGACCTTTTCGCTCAAGTACTCGCAAACCATGTAGCCCCGGTCGGCGGTCCAGGCGCAGGTAATGTGGGACGGCACTGAAGCGGCGTGGCCGTAAGGGGTCTCTTTGCGTTCTACTACTTCCTTCCAGCGACCCTCCCAGATATTCATCTTGTCGCGCGGATCGGTTGTGCCCGCGGGATCTGGCGTTACCGGGCTTGCCATAAGACCGAACGCTAACACTGACATCATCGAACCCATCAGGATCGTTGCACATCCATGCAGTCGCATTGTTGCCTTCCTGGTTTGTAGAGTTTTCGCATTTGTTCTTAACGCGCGCCCGGATAATTGACAAGCACGCGTGAATCAATCCTCAATTCACTTCACGTATTACGAATGCTCGATGAAAACCTTGTTCATCAAGACTTCGCCAAATTTCCGCCAAGCCCTCCCTAGTGCTTATGGGAATCGCCAGAAGAGCTATCCTGGGGCGGCTTTTCCGCGCCTACGACAAGCAATGTTTCCGGCCCATCCCCCGTCAGAGAAGGCACCATTGTGGGCGATACCGATTCGTATCCCACGTCTTTCGCGGTCTTATAGGGCGCGTAGAACATCATGTGTGGGGGCACGGTACCCCACTTCTTGGCGCCGGAACGGTAGAAATAGTTTTCGGTCGACAGCATGTAAAGGAAACCCGGCCCGGGCGCTTTGTAACGGCCATCCTTATATCCCTTCGCGATTTCATCCTTGATCTCTGCTTCTGACTTGCCCTGGGCCCGCAGTTCTTCTCTGCGCATGGCAGTAACCATAAGAGTTCGGCTGCCTTCGGCGTCTAAGCACGCCGGCGCTGCCGAAACTTGCATCGTTTCTTTGAATGACCGCCAAATGAAACAACTAATGCCGTTAGTACCTTCGCGACCTTTCTCATAGCCTTTGGCCCCCAAAATATAAACTGTGGCCTTACTCGATACCTCGGCTGGAGCTGCGCTCAAGGCCAGTTCGATCTGCCGCTCGCGGGGTGTGGAAGCGGTTACTGTGGGATCCTGAGGCGTGTCTTGAGCCGCAGCACTGCTGAATAGAACGCCGATTGACAGGACACCAGCAAGAATCGTTTTCGTCCATCCCCTAAACTTCATGTTCGTTCCTTTCTCGTAGTCAAGCGACCAACTGCGTTCGCAAGTCCGCCCAACGTGGGAAGGTATATTCGATCAGAGCCAACGATCTCAATTCACAAGAGCTAGCTTCTGCATCTACAGTTAATATCCGATCAGGAGACACGCAGGAGACATCTGGAGACCATGATCTCCACCTAAATTCCACAAACCAATCGGCGCCTACAGCGTCGATAGGAGAGGCGACCAAAGATGCTAGACTTTCCTACGAACGGGACGGCCACGGTGAATAACGGGAACCAGACGATACGCTTTGGGGCGTTTGAAGCCGATCTCCCCTCCGGAGAGATCCGCAAGTCCGGGAGCCGCATCAAACTCCAGGACCAACCCTTCAAAGTACTGCAGATTCTGCTGGAGCACCCGGGAGACCTGGTCACTCGCGAGGAGCTACAGTCGCGTATCTGGCCGGAAGACAGTTTTGGAGACTTCGACCACGCAGTGAATGTGGCGGTCGGCAAGCTCCGCGCTGCTCTGGGCGATTCAGCCGAAAATCCCTCCTTCATTGAGACGGTGCCACGTCGTGGTTACCGCTTTGTGGCCAGGTTGGACGAAGGTTCGGTGGATACCCATCCACAGCTACCGCCGATCAACGGCGTTCGGCCCAGCAGAAGAGGGTCGGCGTTGAACCGCACGCTCCTGGCACTTCTCGCAATCGTGGTTTCAGGATTCCTCGTCGGTTCTGGCGTTTTCCTCGGCTACCGAACAGCCAAATGGCAGCTGCCAGATTTTCAGCGACTGACCGTTAGTCGCGGCACAGTACACTCAGCCAGGTTTGCGCCTGACGGTCACAGCGTTATTTACGCCGCCTCCTGGGACGGTGAACCGACTGAAATATTCTCCACCGACCCGAAAATCCCGGGAGTGCGAAGCCTCGGATTACCCGCGACTCAGCTGCTGGCGGTTTCCTCTTCAGGCGAAATGGCGGTGCTGCAGCCGGTCAATAATCGTTTCCTGTTCACAGGCCGGGGAACGCTTGGCCAAGTCCCACTAACGGGCGGATCTCCTCGTCAGCTCGCTGGAAATGTGGATTGGGCTGATTGGTCTACAGACGGGTCGACGTTAGCGGCCGTCCGCAATGTAAACGGCAAACAGCGTCTTGAATTTCCACTCGGTCACGTTCTATATGAGACTGCTGGCTGGATCAGCCATCCGCGGATTTCGCCCAAGGCGGATCAAGTCGCATTCCTGGACCACGCGCTCTATCCTGACGACAAGGGCGTCGTCTCGATTGTCGATCTTGAGGGACACAAGAGGATTGTCTCTGCGTCCTGGGGAAGTGTCGAAGGGTTGGCATGGTCTGCCGATGGAACCGAGGTCTGGTTCTCGGCTGCCCAAGCAGGAAGCGAACATCATATTCATGCTGTGGACCTATCGGGTCACCAACGTCTGATCTTCCGTGCACCCGGAGGAGTTACCCTGCAGGACATCGCCTCCGACGGCAGAGTGCTTGTAACTCGCGATGAACAACGCGTTGGAATGATGGCTCTCTCGCCGGGAGCAACCAAGGAAAAGGAGGTCTCGTGGCGGGAATGGTCGGTCCCGACTGATATCTCCGGGGACGGCAATACTGTGCTCTTCGACGAAGAAGGGGTTGAGTCTGGACCAACCTATACCGTTGCCGTACGGGACATGCGCGGATCGCCCCCCATTCCACTTGGCCAGGGAATGGCGGGCCATTTATCTCCGGATGGAAAATGGGCGACCACGATTGTTTCGAACGCCCATCTTCTGCTGTTGCCGACTGGAGCAGGCACGGCCAAGCAAATGGACCCAAGCGACATTCAACAGTACTGGCACGGACCTAGCTGGATGCCGGATGGCAAGCAAATTGTTTTTTCCGCAAGTCGGCCCGGACATGGCGTTCAGTGTTTCGCTCAGGATGTAGACGGTGGCAAGCCACGTCCTGTGACTCCGGAGGGAGTTACTTTCTGCCTGATGTCACCGGACGGCAGATTGATTGCCGGCAACGGTCTGGCTGGTGGAGGAGGCTGGTTGTATCCCATAGAAGGTGGACAGCCACGCCCAATTCCAGGCTTGCAGGCGGGCGAAGGTTTCGCGTGGACCTCAGATCCGCGCTGGTTGTACGTGTATCAGTGGAATCAAGCACCAGCCAAGGTCTATCGCTTGAATGTTCTGACCGGACAGAGGCAGTTTTTCAGAGAGATGGCTCCCCCCGACGTAGCGGGACTTCATCACATCTCTAACATTCATTTCAGTTCTGACGGTCGAGCCTACGTTTACAGCTATACTCGCCTGCTTTCCGAGCTTTATTTGGTCAAGGGGCTCAAATAGGATTCCGCTCGCGGCGCCAGATCTACGGACCGAGGCCTTTGGCACCCCCACCGAATTCCAAAGGGCCGGATCACGGGCTAACCGGAAGTAGTCGGAATCTATACCGGTTGTAGATCTGTGTCAGGTGCTGGGTATCCGAAAATTCGCAGCATCGCGACAACCTGGCCTTTGTGGTGAAATGCGTGGGTTATAACGTGGAGCAGGATGAAAGCGGGACTCCGGAGTTCGCCGCCCCAATCCACCGGACGCTCGGCCAGGGTCGTGTTGAGTTGCTCTTCCGTGAGATCGCCGACGTAGATTCCTGTCGACTTTCGTATTCGGTCTTTGGCAGCTAGCAAGTCTGCCATGGTTGGGCAGTCTTCCTCGTGCCAACCGGCAAACGGTTTGTTCTGCAGATCGTGGATCCAGCCTTCCTCGCAGGCCAGGATGTGCACAAGTTGCTTCCAAATGGAGGGATGGCCGAACCCTGAAATCAGCTTGTGGCGGAAGTTATCAGGGACGGTTGCAACATGGCTGAATAGAAGGTCCAACCGTTCGTGCATGGTGGCGTGTAGTTCGATGATTCCGGATTTGGTGAACATGATTTACTCTGCGCCGTTTCGAGTTCGGGCCTATTTGACTGGCCGCGAACCAGTGATGAGGATAGCTTACAAGTCCTCCGGCGAACGCCTCCTTTGCCACCTTGCTATCGCTCGTACAGTTCGGATTCCGAGAGGACTGGCTCGCCGACGCAGGCCTGATGCGAGCGGGCAGCGGCCCCGAACATGGGTCCGCGCGCCGTTAGCACAGGCGCGAATTTCATAAAGCCAATCGGTTCGGGCACATCGTCGTAGATGGCTTCCATGCCACCGGTCATCAAGTATGTTTCATGCCAGAAGCCGGTACCGCCGGAGTCATGCAAGAATGACTTCCACCACTGCTGATGCGGCTCCGAGCGCGTCCAAGCGAGCAATGACTGCATGTCGCGCCAATACTGCCGCATGCCAGCATGAGGCGGAAACAGAGAGAAAAGAAAGTTTTCATGCAACAACAGCCCATCGGGCTGCGCGTCGACGGAGGCGGTGATCTTCGGCCCGAAGCCCAACAGCGTTTTCAACCCTGCGAGGCGATTGACCCGCATCCCCAGATAAACAACCACCAGATTCGGATACTGTGAGAGATCTACAGAACAGCGATTGACCTTGGTTGGCATAAATTTATAGATGCCGAATCATTCCGCCGGTTGCCAATGCCGGATGGGTGAAGGGGCTTCGGCAGAGTCCATTGCCTCCCATGAGGGCTTCATAGCGGTAGCTGTGAGCGCGCACAACTCTTCTACCAGAGGAGCGTGTTCCATTGCAGATAAGTTACCGACGAAGAGATCCGTCCCATGTCCTCTCGCCAGCCCAAGAAATTAGGAGTGTAATCTAAATCAGATTGACTGCGCGGCTGCGTGTCGGAAGACGTGGTCTGGGCTAACTTGTGCCCCGTCGCCGGTAGAGGGAAAGTGTCGATGCCGAATATTTTCCGCGCTAATACTGCGAAAAGACCGCGACCCGTGGGAGTACGCATCTTTAGAACAGTCCCGAAAATCTTTCGATCAGCCGTCCGGGAGAGACGACAGTTTTGATAAAAGAGAAGCTGGTTGCCAAGCATTGTTCGTTGTTGATTCTCGTGGTCTTGGGTTTTGGCGACCTTAGGGTCGCGAAGGCGCAGGATAACTACGAGATTCAGGTTTACGGTTCGGACACAGTGGCGCCGAAGACCACGATGCTGGAGCTGCACAGCAATTTCACGGTCGAGGGGAGCTATCCGGAACCTGGCTCGCAGTTCACCGCGGACGGGCTCTACCCAACGAATCATGCCGAGCACGAAACGGTTGAGATTACTCAGGGAGTAAATAACTGGGCGGAGGTTGGCTTCTACATTTTCACCAGCGCGCGCAGCGGAGACGGCTGGCAATGGGTGGGCGATCATATTCGCCCGCGGGTGAGGGCGCCCGATAGCTGGCACTGGCCCGTGGGCGTTAGCTTGTCGATGGAGGTCGGCTATCAGCGGCCACTGTTCTCGAAGGATACGTGGACGATGGAACTGCGGCCGATCATCGACAAGCAAATTGGCAGATGGTATTTCTCGGTGAATCCGGCGCTGGAGCGATCCTTCCACGGACCGAGTGTCTCGGAGGGCGTGGGGTTTTCGCCGAGTGCGAAATTCAGCTACGACTTCAACAAATATATTTCCGGCGGTCTGGAGTACTACGCTGCTTACGGATCGATCACCGGTGTGTCTTCGTTACACAATCAGGAGCAGCAGTTGTTTCCGACGATCGATCTGAATGTGTCCCCGAACTGGGAGATCAACTTTGGGGTCGGAGTTGGGGCGACGGCCAGCACCGATCACCTGATTGTGAAGGGCATCCTCGGGCGCCGGTTCGATTGGACGCATCAGCGAGCGGGCAGTTCCGACAGCATTCAATAGGATATACATGCGAACGGATCGTCGTGATTTTCTGGTTAAAACAAGCTTCGCGATGCTGGGCGCGGCGGCGAAGGGAAGGTTGTGGGCGCAGACGCCGGCGGATGTGCGGATGGAAATTGCGCCTCTCAAGCTGGAGATTGGGCCAGGAAAGATAATTCACACAATTGCCTACAACGGGGCCGTTCCTGGGCCACTGATCCGCTGGCCGGAAGGGAAGCCGATCGCGATTGATGTGGTGAACCATACGGACGTGCCCGAGATTGTGCACTGGCATGGATTATGGATTCCATCCGACGAAGACGGCGCGGTCGAAGAGGGTTCGCCCATGATTGCGCCAGGCGGACAACGGCGCTACAGTTTTACACCGCGGCCGGCGGGTTTCCGTTGGTACCATACGCACACCTTTGCCGGGCACGATTTGAAGCGGGGCACGTATACCGGTCAGTTCGGATGTTTTTACATTGAGCCTAAGCAAGCGTCAGGTGCGTACGATCAGGAGATATTCCTCGCACTGCACGACTGGAATGCGTATATGGGAGGTGGTGGGGATTCGTCCATGGATGCATTTTATGATTATGCGACGATCAATGGCCGCATGCTTGGGCATGGAGATCCGATTAAAGTCCGCGAAGGGCACAAAGTGCTCTTCCGCGTTTTGAACGCCAGTGCGACAGCGACGCACTGGCTGGCGCTGGCTGGGCATGAATTCACCGTGCTCGGCATGGATGGGAACGAGGTACCGCAGCAAGCGAAAGCGCCGGCGGTACGGCTGGCTCCAGCGGAGCGCATTGATGTTTTGGTGGAGATGAATCAGCCCGGAGTGTGGATTCTGGGCGAAACACGGCCGGAGATTCGACGGGCGGGAATGGGGATTGTGGTGGAGTATGCGAATCAGAAGGGCGAGCCCAAGTGGATCGATCCGGTGGAGACGTTCTGGGATTACGCGCGATTCGCAAAGCAGGAACCTGTAGAGACAGAACCGGACGAGAAAATTCCTCTCGTGTTTGAGTCGAAGTTTCACGGGCACGGTGACTTTGACTATTGGACGATCAATGGCAAGTCGTATCCGAAGACGGACACAATTCCGCTGAAAGAAGGCAAGCGTTACAGATTGACGATGCAGAACAAGAGCGGCGACGATCATCCAGTTCACTTACATCGCCATACGTTTGAGGTGAGCAGCCTGGATGGCAAGCCGCTCTCCGGGCTGCGCAAGGACGTGGTGGTGGTGAAGGCAAAGAGCACTGCGGAGATCGACTTCGTGGCAGCGAACCCGGGCGCGACGTTGTTTCACTGTCACCAGCAAAGCCACATGGATTTTGGTTTCATGGTGCTGTTTCGCTATGTTTGAGATTATGAGCCGTACGACCCTATCGACATGAGATCTCGGAGCAACTTCTTTCCAGCTTTTCCTGCGAAAGGGAAGGTGGGTCTACAAACCAATCCGTTTCGCATTTCTATCCGTATTACATCAAGTGGACTGGAGAATTCCTGAGATCGGTACGGCTATGCATCTCGGTGGCACGAAATGATGGAACGTTATTTAGCGCTGCCGAGGAAGTTATTTTCGTCCCTGATCCTGCTCGCCTGCTTTCCTCTTCCTGTGTTTGCACAAGCGGGTACTTTGGCAGGCCGGGTGACCGACCCTCAAGGGAACGCTTTGCCGGGAGCCGCGGTGCAGCTTCTTGCCCGTGATCCATCCGGAAGCAGTAAGGTTTCGGGGCAAACCGCGTCCGGTCCGGATGGTCGATTCGAGCTGGAGGTGGATTCGGGCGGGACCTTCACAGTGAAAGTCGAGGCGGAAGGATTCCAGCCCGTTGTCCTTCAGGTGAAGGTTCATTCCGGCAACAACTCCGAGATCAACGTCAGCATGAGCCAGCTCTCGACCCGGATTGAGCGTGTCACCGTCACAGCCGACATTAATGAGACCGACGTGCTTTCGCCCGATCCTGGCGAGAAGGTTTTTGTTCGGCAGGATCTGCTGGATGCCAATCCAGGCCGTCCGGGTGCGCCGGTGTCGATTCCCGGGTATCCCATTGAAACCGCGTCGAGTGGAATCAAGGCGCCGCAATATTTTGCGCCGGGCGTGGCGGGCGATCACGGCGAGCCCATCGCCCAGTACATTGCGGTGGGCACTTACATGGTGCCGAATAATTTGTCCGCGAATGCTCATGGCAATGGATACGCCGACCCCAACATATTTATTCCGGAGGTTCTGGAGAGCGTGCAAGTCGACGGCGGCGCGTTCAATGTTCGCGAGGGCAATCATGCGGTCAATCTGGCGGCAACCTATGGGCTGCGGTCCCGGCTTGATCCGTTCATCACGCTTACCGGAGACTATCGCGACCTCGATCTGGTAGCGGGATTCAGCCCTACTCCCGAATCATGGGTGGCCTTCGCAGCGTCCTACGGCAACGGATTTCTGGACCGACTGGAGCATCGGCAGCAGTACAAGTTTAATGGCGAGCGGTTATTTCACGTCGGTCAGCATCGGCTGACTCTGTTTGGCATCGGGTATTACGGATTTTCCTATGTGCCGGGACTGGTTCCGATCTTTGCCTTGAATTCCGCCGATGCCAACTTCCACAACTATGGAGATACGATCGATCCGCGGCAAAAGGATCAGACTCATACGGCGCTCATCGCCGCGAATGACGTCTGGCAAATCAGCGGAAGCCAGCAACTGCAACTCTCCGGCTTTTTTCGCACCTACAATCTTTCGCTGTTTTCGGATTTTGGACAGGGCCTTATTCGGCAAAGCGAGTTTCGCACGGTTGCCGGCGGCAGCACGAACTATGTGAACAAGCTAGCCGAGTATTTTTCTCTGCTGGGGGGATTTGACTACGAGCGCGAGGCGCCGCGGCGCGACGATCTTGACCACTACGGAGTTTTCAACCCCAGCGCTCCTGCGTACTACGGCCCGTTCACTCCGATCGATGGAAACAACGTCACCATCGGATCAGTGACGCCGTACCTTGCCGGCGAGGGCGCTCTGTCCCGCTACTTCCGCTACTATCTCGGCTGGCGTCGCGAGGAAATAGATTTTGATAACGACGAGCTTCTGCACCCGCAGAATTCTTTTCAGAAATGGGTGGGCGTGAACTCGCCCAAGGCGACAGTTTCTTTTCTCCCTAAGGAATCGTGGTACGCGCCGCTGCTCTCTCTCAGTTTTGGCCAGGCGTTCTTCACGGAAGATCCCCGCATTGGCACCGGAACGACTGCGGGCACTCCGGTGGCCACATCGCATTCGTATCAGCTGGTCGCGAGCAAGACCGTCCACAAAACGGATGTGCGACTTACTCTGGGGCACGTCACCAGTAGCGCGGAGCTGGCGAAAATCGATCCCGATACTGGACTGCAATTTGATCAGGGGCCAAGCCGTCTGCGCTTCATGGTAATCGCGGTGCGCAGAAACTTCAGCCTGGGAACGCTGCAGGCAAGTTTTTCCAAAGCCGATGCTCGCGACCTCGACTCCGGCGATCCAACGCCCGAGGCACCGCGAACCATCTTCGACACGATGGGAACGATTCAGAAACTTCCGTTCAAGTTGCAGGCACGAGGCGAATTCGAGTACGTGGCGACCAAGCCCCTGGGCACAGGATGCCTGCCAATTTTGAGCAACGAATGCACGGGAACTCCGGTGAAGGAATTTCGCGGAGCGTTGGTCCGGCCGTTTGTGAACGGCCGCGTGGAGGCTGGCGTAAATTTCCTGATCGCGAGCGGCTATACCGGGCAGACCACGGAAAACTTCTATCCGTCCGACATTCAGGAAGTTGTCGGAGTGCGCATACCCTCCTACGCCAGCGCGAGCCTGACCTACAGATTTGGACGCTTCGCCGGCCCCTGAGCAACCGGATAAGTCCGTGGCCGGGTTTTCGAAACCTCCAACCGCCTGCCAAAAACAGCACTGGAAAATTCCGCGACAAAGGTATAAACTTTGGCTCCACAAGCGGCATTCATACGTTTTAATGAATGCTTTCAGTATGATCGGCCAACCGCGGAGTGGAGCATGACCCTGACCGGTAAGTTTCCTAACATTTTCAATCGCCAGAGGCTGTTCACAATCGCCGCTACGTGCGTTGCGCTCCTGCTGGTGTGCGCTTCAGCCGCGGCATCGTCGGCCTATGTACGTGTCAACCAGGCGGGATACGAATCCGGCAATCCGCCTTTTCAGGCCTATCTTATGTCGACGGCCTCGGAATCCGGAGCCACGTTCAACGTCATCAACTCCCAAGGCAAAACGGTTTATTCGGCTCCGGTCGGCACCCTGGCGGGGACGTGGAGCAACAGCGCCAAACTCTCGTATGAAGTCTACCCTCTCAGTTTTGCGGTGCCTGGCGGCGATATTTACACCATCTCCGTAGAGGGTCCGGTACCGGCTACATCGCCGCAGTTCGCCGTCGATTCTCCGGCAGTGCTCTATCCTGGCTTGCTCCTGAACACGCTTTGGTTTTACGAGACCGAGCGCGATGGGCCGAACTATATTCCCAACGCGCTGCGCACCGCGCCCGGTCACCTCAACGACAAGAACACGACCATCTACGATACGCCGCCCTTGAACAACAACGACCTGATCGCCACCAAGGGGACACCCCTGACTCCGACGGGAGCGGTCATCGACGGCGACGGCGGATGGTGGGATGCGGGCGACTACATGAAG
>Ga0116225_1002751_pt1 | contig 11680 bp, 10 predicted proteins | sample Sb_taG_8_FD_88968 | JGI IMG/M metagenome (GOLD analysis project Ga0116225, IMG submission 88968) | Peat soil microbial communities from Weissenstadt, Germany - Sb_50d_c_BC metaG | ecosystem: Environmental > Terrestrial > Soil > Wetlands > Peat | place: Germany: Weissenstadt | collected 2010-09-21 | reverse complement strand
GATTCCTTGCGGTTCCAGCCGGCCAGTTCTTCTTCCAGCAGCACATGGTAATGGTTGGTGCCCGAGATGTTGCGAGTGCCGCCGGCCCCCGCGCCGCAGCGCTGCACCGCTTCGATCATCGCCTGGGTGACGGAAGGATGCTGGCCCATGCACAGATAGTCGTTGCTGCACCACACGGTGACGTCATGCACCTTGCCGTCGCGGTAGTTCTTGGCTGTGGGGAAGGCACCCGCGGTCCGCTCAAGATCGGCGAAAATGCGGTAACGGCCTTCACGTCGCAACTCGGCGATCCGGTCAGCGAAGAACTTGTCGTAATCCATTGCGACCCTCACTTTGCGCCGTGTCCGCGGCGACTGTTTGGAATCTGGCGATCCTAACGACCGTCTTCTCTTGGTGCAACCTCGACCAGCACAGGCTAGCCCTGCGATTTGCCCCAGGCTTTGTGTTTGATCAAGCCAGATTGGTCAGGGTTTGGTATGCGGCTTGCGGCGATAGGCGTAGACGAACACATGGTCGAGCGTCGTCCTGCCTGGATTGCCGACAGTTTTGCACACCGTGCGGAAATATTCCTCCACCTCGACGGCTTGCAAGTCATCCTTCGCCTTGCGGGAGATCCAGGCGTCGCCGGTGCTGCGCAGGCGATGTGCGGTGAACAGCGCCTGTTTGGGGCTGTCGGTGACGCCGACATACCAATCGCCCCAACCGCCGCCATTCTTGGCGATGTGTTGGGTAATGTCGGAAATAATATCTGCGCGCGCCTTACCAGCCATCAAGCTGTTCCCCCGGCCAAGAAGAAGGGGCAAACCTTAACAGGCGGGCGGCGCAGACTCAAATCGGCTGTGGCCGTTGGATGAAATTCCTTCGGCCCGGCGGAGATGGGGCAAACCATCGCACCCCGATTGACAATAAGCCAGTGCGGACGGACACTTGCCGGCCATGAGCCGCCGATCCATCCGTCGCCTTCCCATGCTATTGAACATGCCCCATCGTCTCCAAGGAGAGACCATCATGATGTTGAAGACCCTCGTTTCCGCCATCGCTCTGTTCGGCTGTGTCGCCACCGCTCAGGCCGCCGAGGTCAAAGCCGGCAGCCTGACCATCGAGACGCCATGGGCGCGCGCCTCGGCGGGAGCCAACTCCGCCGCCTTCATGACCATCAAGAACGACGGCGACACGCCCGAGCGCTTGCTCACCACCAAGTCCGATGCGGCCAAGGACGTGCAACTGCACAGCAGCTTCAAGGATGGTGAAGTGATGAAGATGCGCCCCGTCGATGGCATCGACGTGCCGGCGCATGGTTCGATCGAACTTAAGCCGGGCGGCTACCACATCATGCTGATGGGGCTGGCGGCGCCGCTCAAGGACGGCGAAAGCTTCCCGCTGACCTTGGGCTTCCAACATGCCGGCGAGGTCAAGGTGACCGTCGCCGTGCAGACCATCGCCGCCATGGGGGCAGCGATGCATGAGCATATGCAAGGCGATATGTCGAACATGCACCAGCAAATGCAGATGCAGATGCAGCCGCCGAAGTAAGGCGCATAGGGGGGGCGTCACCGGCGGCGTCCCCCGTTCGGGCCGCATGATCTGGGACAGGAGAGGGCGATGGCGTTCAAGGATATCCTGGTTTACGTCGATACGGCCAAATCCTGTCCCGAACGGCTGGCCGTCGCGGTGCGGCTGGCCGCTCGGCATGGGGCGCATCTGATCGGGCTGCATGTGCGCTCGCTGGCGGTGGTGCCGACCTTCATCTTCAGCGAACTGGGCAGCCAATTGTCCGCCCTGCAAAGCCAGTTCGCCGCCGAAACCGCCGCCGAGGCCAAGGATCTGTTCGATGCGGCGGTGGCCGGTTCGGCGCTGTCGGTGGAATGGCGCGACGTCAGCGGCGACGCCATCGACGTGGTGCCGCTGCACAGCCGCTATGCCGATGTGACCATCGTCGGGCAGGCCTCGCTGGATGATGACGACGATATCCTGGCCGAGCGCGGGCTGGTCGATCATCTGGTGCTGGAGGCCGGGCGTCCGGTGCTGGTGGTGCCGGCGGTCGGGCATTATCCGACGCTGGGCGACAAGGTGCTGATGGCGTGGAACAGCAGCCGCGAATCCACCCGCGCCACCGCCGACGCGCTGCCGATCCTGAAACTATCGCGTCAGGTCAATGTGCTGGCGATCAATCCGCGCGGCGGCCAGATGGGGCATGGCGACGTGCCCGGCTCCGACATCTGCCTGCATTTGGCGCGGCACGGGGTCACGGCGGTGTGCGAAAGCATCGCCTCGGATGACATCGAAGTCGGCAGCATGCTGCTGTCGCGCGCCGCCGACGACGAGGCGGATCTGCTGGTGATGGGCGCCTATGGCCGCTCACGTCTGCGCGAACTGGTGCTGGGCGGGGCGACGCGGCACATTCTGGCGCATATGACGATCCCGGTGTTCCTGTCGCATTGAGCATTCCCTAACGGAACAGCCATGCGCAGATCATCACCGAGAACACCACCCCGCAAAGATCGGCCAGCAGTCCGGCCAGCAAGGCGTGGCGGATGCGGCGGATGTTGACCGCGCCGAAATACACAGCCAGCACGTAAAAGGTGGTTTCGCTCGACCCATAGATGGTGCTGACCAGCACCCCTAGATAGCCGTCGGGGCCGATGGCCGGGTCTTTCAGCAGCGAGGCCAGATAGCCGAAGGAGGCCGAGCCGGACAGCGACCTCAGCACCGCCATGGTCAAGGCCTCGACGGGGATTCCGAGAATGCCGGTGACGCGGCCGATGGGGGCGAGCAGCATCTCCATGGCGCCGCTGTCGCGGAACATCCCTACCGCCACCAGGATCGCCACCAGATAGGGAAGGATGCGCAGGCTGATGGCCAAGCCGTCCTTGGCCCCCTCGACGAAGGCTTCATAGACCGGCACGCGGCGGGCCAGCCCGAAGCCCAGCAGCCCGACGATCATGGTCGGGATGATCCATGGCGACAGTACCCGCCCCCAGACCAGAGTCACCGGGATGATCGCCAGCGTCACCGCGATGGCGAGGGCCGAGATCCAAGCCGGGTAGGGCGGCTGCACACCCTCGGGGAGGATGGCGTCATCGGCAGGTACGTCGTCCGCCTGACGCGGGCGTAGCGCTGCCATTTCCGTCGCGCTGTCGGCGGGGAACCAACGGTTGCCCCATTTGGCGAAGGCGATGGCCAGCCCGGTCGACCATAGCGTGGCGAACAGCGTGGTGGGGATTATTGCCGCCGGATCATGCGAGCCGATGGCCGTGCGCAGGGCCATCACATGCGTCGGCAGAATGGTGACATTGGCGGTGTTCAGCGCCAAAAATAGAAACATGGCGTTGGTGGCTGTGCCCGGACGCGGGTTCAGCTTGTCCAGTTCCTGCATGGCGCGCACGCCAAAGGGCGTGGCGGCGTTGGACAGCCCCAGCATATTGGCGGCGATGTTCATCACCATGGCGCCCATGGCCGGATGATCGGCGGGCACCTCGGGGAACAAGCGGCGCAGCAGCGGGCGCAACAGCCGGGCCAAGGCGGCCATCACCCCGCCGGCCTCGGCCACCTTCATGATGCCCAGGAACAGCGCCATGGTGCCGATCAGCCCCAGCCCCAGCGTCACCGCAGCCTCGGCCGAGGTCAGGGCGGCGCTGCCGAGAGATTCCATCGGCGCGGCGCCAAGGCCGCTCCAGGCCAGTTGGCGCCAGCCGGCGACGGCGAAGGCGGCGGCGATAATGGCGAAGAAAACGGCGTTCACCGGTGGTCGCTCCCTTTTCCTCCGTGCCGCGCGCGTGCGAGATAAGCGGGCCTAAGTTCCCCTGCGAGGAAGACATAGCCGGGCCCCGCGCGCAAGGGGCGCTCGGCTCTGGACCGGAGCGAACGGCTGTGTTAGCCCATGCGCCATGTTTCGCACCTGCCTGTTCGCCCTAGCCCTGATGTTCTGCGCCGCCGCCTCCAGCCGGGCCGGTGAGGCCGATGTGCCGCCGCTGAGCCAGCCCGGCCAATGGAACTACGTCACCCAAGACGATGCCGCCAGTTCCAGCCATTGCATCGGCCGTCCGCAAACGCCGCTCTGCGCCGTCGAAACCCTGCTCGGCTGCTTCCAGCGCGGCCGTATTGAGCTTTGCCGGATGGTCGATGACGGGGCCGAGCAATACGCCCAGGTGTTCGCCTCGCCAGCCGATCCCGGTCTGTATCTGGCCTATCGGGTCATCGGCGGCCAACTGCTGACCGCCGCCACCCTGCCGGCCACCCAGCCGGCGGCGCAACCGGGCGACGTGTTGTTGACATTGGATCAACGCGAAGGCGCGTTGGGGCGCTACGCCCACGCCACGGGTGCCCCGGCCAGCGATTTCCTGTTGCGCAAACAGGCCGACGGCGGCTGGAAAATCATCAATTGGGGCGATCCAGAGGATTGAGATCCTGGCGAAGATCATACCCATGAGTTGGCAATGGGTGGGGCTTCCTATAGTCTGAACGGGTCGGCGACAGGGCACTGGGGGCAGCGTTCGGCCGAAGTTCGGAGTTCACATGAAGCTCGTCGTCGACGAAAAGCTGATTTCGCGCCTGCAATTAGCCGGCTCGATCGGGATCGTCGTGGTTCTGGTGGTGGGCCTCGGGTTCTATTTCATCCGCCAGCACATGGCCGGATACGAAGCCGGCATCCAGGCGCTGGAAGACCAGCAGGTCCAGCAGCAAAAGGAATTGCTGACCAATCAGGTTCAGGCCGCCATGGACTATCTGGGCTTCATGCGCTCGCGCCGGGAGCTGGTGCTGAAGGCCACTATCCGCGAGCAGGTCGATCAAGCCTATGACCTGGCCGACGCCATTTATCGCCGCGAGAAAGGCCATCGTGCCGAGGCTTCTATCCGCACCCTGGTGATCGAGGCCTTGCGGCCTCTGCGTTTCTTCTCCGGCCGGGGCTATTTCTTCGTCGATGGGCTGGACGGCCAGTGCATCCTGTTGCCGATCAGTCCCGACCGTGAAGGCTCGTCACTGATCGATAATCGCGACGACACCGGCCACTACATTATGCGCGGGCTGATCGACGCGGCGCATGCTCCGGTCGAGACGGGCTATTCGCGCTATCGCTGGTATTCCCCCGCCGCCCCCCGCCAGATGGCCGATAAAATCGCCTATGTGCGGCTGTTCGAGCCGTTCGGCTGGATCATCGGCACCGGCGAATACGTCGCCAATGTTGAACAGACCCTGCAACACGACGCGTTGGACCGCCTGCGCGGTCTCCGTTTCGGTCATGGCGGCTATATTTCGGTGATCGCCGACAGTGGTGTGGCTCTGGTTTCGCCGATGAACGAAGGCCGCCGCCTTGAAGATATGAGCGAGGGGGAGCGCCGCGTGGTGCGGATGATCCTTGATCAAGGCAAGGGCGGCGGCGGTTTCGTCCGCTATGACTGGCCGCGTCTGGGCGGTGGGCCGCCGGTGCCCAAGCTGACTTATGTCGCCCGCATGGACGATTGGGGATGGACCTTGGCCGCCGGAGTCTATCTTGACGACATCCAGGCCGCCGCCGGCGAACGCCGCGCTGCGCTGGACCGCAGCGTGCGCGAAAAAGTCACCATGACCCTAGTGCTGCTGACCCTGGGGGTTGCCGCGTCGGTGTTCATGCAGCTTATTTTCATGCGGCTGATGAGGCGGCTGGTTGGTGGTTTCCGCGACGATCTGCGGCGTCAGAACGACGCCTTGCGGGTGACCGCGCGCGAGTTGTTCCTGGTCAACTTCCTTGTCGATAACTCCGGCGAGATGGTCTTTTTGACTGATCAGGACTGGACGCTGATTTACGTCAACACCGCCGCCTTGGAGCAATTGGGTTGGCCGCGCGGCGAGGTGATCGGGCGGCCGTTGTCCGATTTTGCCGACACAGTCGCCGATAGCGCCTTGGCTGAGGGCGAATACCGCCGCTTCGATGCCACGCTGTCGAGCCGCGACGGCGGTCGGTTGCTGGTCGAGGTGGGGGCCAAAGAGGTCAGTTACGACAACTGTCTGTATCACTTCGCCATCGCCCGCGACGTCACTGAACGCAAGCGCTGGGAAGCCGATCTGGCCCGTAAGACCGCCGATTTGCAGCGCTCCAACGCCGATCTTGAAGCCTTCGCCTATGTGGCGTCGCATGATTTGCGCCAGCCGCTGCGCATGGTCAGCAGCTTCCTCTCGCTGCTGGAACGCCGACTGGCTGGCACTCTAGAAAGCGAATGTGGCGAATTCATCGACTTCGCCCGCGACGGCGCCACCCGCATGGACCGCATGATCTTGGATCTGTTGGAATATTCGCGGGTCGGCCGGTTGAGCAAGGCCTTGGCCGAAGTGCCGCTGGCCGAGGCGATGGCAACCGCTCTGATGACCGCCTCGGTCGGGCTGGAAGATGCCGGCGGCACCGTCACCGTCAAGGACGAACTACCGGTGGTGTGGGGCAGCGAGGACGAGTTGACCCGCCTGCTGCAAAACCTGATTGGCAACGCCATCAAATACCGCTCGCCCGACCGGGTGCTGGCGGTGGTGGTGGAGTGCCGGGATGAGGATGATCATTGGCTGTTCTCGGTCGCCGACAACGGCATCGGCATCGCCGCCGAGTTCTATCAGCGTATCTTCGGCCTGTTCCAGCGTTTGCATGGCGGCGAGCAGGAGGGGACCGGCATAGGATTGTCGATCTGCCGCAAGGTGGTCGAGCGGCATGGCGGCACCATCTGGGTCGAGTCAGAGGTCGGCACGGGCTCGACTTTCTGGTTCACCCTGCCGCATGTCGATGTCGGACGCCGAGCCGCCGAAGCGGCCTTGACCGAGAGCGCCGCGACTTAGCGCGCGCTATCGGTTGGAGCTTACGTCTTAAGGCGATACCTGAGGGCAGGTTCTAGCGGACCGCCGCGCCCTCCAGCAGGGTGGCGATGGGGGCCGAAGTGATCGCCGCCGGACGTTGGAACGGATTGCCCTGAACCAGCACGATGGCCGCCGTCGGCGCCGCCGCCACCGCGAACAGCATCACCGCCAGAATTTCGGCCCGCGCCTGATCGACATGGATCATGGCGATGGTGATCATGGTCAGAAAGCCAAGGACGGCCATGCCCAGCCATTTCAGCGGATTGACATGGGTCTGGCTAAGGGCGATGCGCAGACTGCGGGTGGTGCGCACCTGGATCACCTGTTGCAGCATCAAGGACTGCACGGCGGGGCTCAGATGACTGGCCACGGCGTCGCTCGCCACCAGCGCTAGCAGCTTATCCAACTGGTCCGAGGCGGCGCTGCTGCTGCGCCGCATGGCCAGCAACGGCCATTCCTCGCCGATGGTCACGCGGGCATAGCCGCGCACCGCGTCGTCGATGCCGATGCGGGCGGCGGATGGCAGAGGCTCGGCCAATGCCTGAATGCCACGCAGGCTGTCGGCCTCTTGGAACACCGCGTTCAGGGCGCGGTCGCGGGCGTTCCAGGTGTCGTTGCCCAGAAAGGCTAGGGTCAGCGCGAACAGCACCCCGATCACGCCGACAAACGGCGGCGACACTCCGCGAAAGCTGTGGATCACCGGCGCATGGCGCGACCGCTGAGTCACCCACAGCAAGAACCATGCGCCGGCGAAGGTGCCGATCAAGGCAACGGCGGCGTACAGGTAGTAGTCATAGGTGCCTAACGTAAGGATCATGCTCCGCCTTCACCGTTTGGGTCAGGCCGCCATGGTGCCCTTGCTTGCCCACGATGTCGATGAAGGCTTAATGCGACGGCAAATCCCGCTGCACGATCACGCCAAACCAGCCCAGACCGCGATAGGTCTCGTAGCCGGGAGTCTTGGCGTAGCCGATCACCGCGCCCTCGTCGTCGTAATAGCCTTGCACGCCGTTGGTGGTTTTAAGGATGAAGGAGTTGGTCAGCACCCCCTGGCCGTCGCTGGCGGCAATGATGCGGTGGCGGGAATCGATTAGCAGGCAGCGGGTGCGGGAGCGTTCCTCGGGGGTCAGACGCACGCCGTCGACGATGGCGCGGGCCTGAGCCTCCCAGTCAAAGAAGATGCCCAGAACGCCGGTCACCGCCCCATTAGCCTCGCCGTCTTCGCGGATGGCTGTCGAATAGGTGGCGACCATGGCGCCGTCCAAGGCCGGCTCGACGTCGATATCGGCCACCGCGAAGCAGCCGCCATTGGCGGTCGCCATGGCGTCGCGGAACCATTTCTGCCGCGATACGTCCAAGCCCTGCGCCCGCCGATAACGGCCCGGACGCCCGGTGGCGATGACCTTTCCGCTGGCGTCGGCGATCCACAGATCCAGATAGACGGTGTAGGAATCCAGGATCACCGATAGCCGCGACGAGGCATGCTCGCGCGCCGCCGCCGAGGACGGATCGGCGGCGCAATCGACCACCGCCGCGTCGGTCGCCCACCAGCGCACGTCGCAGGATCGCTCATACAAATTGCGATCTGCAATTTCGATGGCATTATGCGCCAGATCGACGACACGCTCGCCGCGCACGTTGCGCACTTCGTCCAGCATGTTCTCGGCGTATTGGCCCATGCTGCGCAGGCGCTCTTTCAACTCATTTTGCAACGACGAGGCAAGAGCGGCGATCTCGGCGGAGATTTCCTTCATCTCATCGGCGACCACGGCAAAGCCGCGGCCTTCAGTTCCGAAGCGATGCGCCTCGATGGCGGCATTCAGCGCCAGCATCCGCGAACGCCGGGTAATGCCTTGAATTCGAGATATTTTGTCGTCGGTGACGGCGGTCACCGAGTCGGTTACTTCCAAAAGTCGATCGACGGATTCCATGCTTGGTGCCCCCAAATGGCCTGTCGTGTTAACACGATATCAAGCAAAACCTATGCCAAGGTCATAACCCGCCATTAGGTCAGCATAGCTGTCGAAAGCGACACCGCCTCCGCCGTTGCGGTGCACACTCCAGTGCTCGGGAGTCGTTCAATTGCCCAAAAGACAGGCAGCACTTCCACCAAATCCCTTGTCAGACGCAGCCTCGCCGCCCAAGATTGCCGCCGGTTGAACCCGTCCATCGGAGCCGTCGTTCATGAATAAGCCCCCATTCGATGCCCGCCCCGCTCTTCCTTCCAGCGCCAATCCGGCGTTGAATCGGCGCGGCTTTCTGGTCACGTCGCTGGCGCTGGGCTTTGCCGCCGCCGCCCGCCCGGTGCTGGCCCAGGCCATCGCCACCAGCAGCGACGGCTTGATCGCCGGAGAAGTCCAAGTCCCCGTCGCTGGCGGCTGGATGCCGGCCTATCAAGCCTATCCGGCCACCGGCGGGCCGTTTCCCACGGTGGTGGTGATCCAGGAGATCTTCGGCGTTCACGAGTACATCAAGGATGTCTGCCGGCGGCTGGCCCGGCTTGGCTATTACGCCATTGCCGGCGAGATGTACGCCCGCCAAGGCGACGTCTCCAAGCTGACCGACATCAACACCATCATCGGCACGGTGGTGTCCAAGGTGCCTGACGATCAGGTCAATGCCGATTTGGATTCGCTGGTCGAGTTCGCCCATGCCGGCGGCAACGCCGACACCACGCGCCTGGGCGTCACCGGCTTTTGCTGGGGCGGGCGGGCGACATGGCTGTATGCCGCGCATAATCCGGCGGTTAAGGCGGCGGTGGCGTGGTACGGCTTGTTGGCGCCGCCGATGTGGAATCCCAAAGCGGTCAGCGTGCTGCACGAAGCGCCGAAGCTGAAAGCTCCGGTGCTGGGGCTGTTCGGCGAGAAGGACGGTTTCATCTCGTCCGCCGACATCGCCACCCTGAAGACCAAACTGCGCGGCGGCGCGTCGGAAGTGGTCGTCTATCCGGGCGTCCAGCATGGCTTCCACGCCGATTACCGCCCCAGCTACGACCGCGCGGCGGCGGAAGACGGCTGGCGGCGGTTACAAGACTGGTTCAAGGCTCACGGAGTGGTGTGAGGGATCCACTGCCGCCGCCGGAACGGGCGGCGGCAGTGGCAATTCATTGGCTTTGGGGATGGTGAAGAATAGCGTGCTGCCCTGGCCGAATTGCGATTCGGCCCAGATGCGCCCGCCCAGCAGTTCGGTCAGGCGGCGGCAAATGGCCAGACCGACGCCGCTGCCGGCATAGACATCGGTCGGATGCAGCTTCTTGAACAGGCCGAAGATGCGTTCCAGATAGACCTCTTCCATGCCGATGCCGTTGTCGCTGACGTGGAACCGCCATTCACCGGGAGTCTCGGTGACGCCGATGCGCACCAGCGTCGGCAATTCGGGGCGGCGGAACTTGATGGCGTTGGCGACCAAGCCGCCGAAGATCTCGACCAGCACCGACCGTCTGGCCGGAACGCAAGGCAGCGGATCGATCTCGACCTGGGCGCCGGCGGCGGCAATCTGCGCCGCCAGCAACCCGGTGGCGGTTTGCGCCGCATCGCCGGCATCGACGGTTTCCAACCCTTCGAAGCGCGATGAGGCCATCGAATAAGCCAGAAGATCGCGCACCGACTGGTTCATTCGCTTGGCGTTTTCGACGATATAGGCCAGATACTGCGCTCCATCGCCCTGCACCGAAGCGGCGCAATCGCGTTGCAGCAGTTGCGAATAGCTGACGATCAGGCGCAGCGGCTCTTGCAGGTCATGCGCGGCGACGCTGGAGAATTCGCTAAGATCGGCATGCGCCGCCGAGAGTTCGTCGAGGGTGCGGCGCAGTAACGCCGATTGGTCGGACAGCGCCTGCTTGGCGGTCAGCAACTCGGCCAGAACGCGGTCTTTCTCGGCCAGCAGGCCTTCCAGATGCTCGACATACTCGCTATCAAGACCCTTGACGATTTCGTGCTGACCGACGATGCCGACGGCCAGACCCTCGTCGTCGACCACCACCAGCCGGCGGATCTTCAACGCCTCCATGCGCACCGACGCCTCCAGCAGCGTCGCGCCGCGCAGGATGCTTTCGATCGGCGCGATCATCACATCGCCGACCGCCGTGATGTCGGCGGGCACACCGTCACGCAGCAGGCGCACGGCGTCGCGTTCGGTCAAAATCCCCAACTGGCCGTCGGCGCGCGTGGTCACCACGCAACTGGTCTCGGACCCCGATAAATGCGCCAGCGCATCGGCCAGAACCGCCGTCGGACGCACCATCAGCACCGGTGCCATCACCGATCCGACATGCTTCAGGCGGATGTAGTAATCTTTGCTGAGTCCCCGCACGAAGTCGGTTTCGGTGACCACGCCGACGATGTTGCCGGCGGCATCGGTGACCGCCAGATGGCGGTAATGATGCTCGGTCATCAGGCGGAAGGCTTCGAGGTGATCCATGGTGACCGGCACCGTATAGGGAGCCGGAGTCATGATGTCGGCGACGATCTTTTTCAGACCGCTGGTCACCTCGGCATAGCAGCGGACGATGTCTTTCTCGGTGACGATGCCGCAGGCGACGCCATTGCGTTCGACCAGCAGGCAACTGATCTTTTTCTCACCCAGCAGCCGCAGCGCTTCGGCGATGCTGTGGTCGGCGCCAACCGTGATGGCGGGGCTGTGCATGAGGTCGGCCAGCGAATGACGAGACACCGTTTTCAGCCTTCTGTCAGAGAGAGATGATGCCCTCCGACTGTGCCGCAGCAATGCCGCCAAATCCACTTCATAAATGTGATTATTGCCTCCAATATGGCGGCTAGCCTAAGAAAAAGCGCCCCCCTACACCCACTGGTGAGGGGAGCGCCCAAGCCTTATGCAGCTTTAGCTGCACCCTCCTTGGCCACAG
>Ga0116225_1002737_pt1 | contig 11703 bp, 6 predicted proteins | sample Sb_taG_8_FD_88968 | JGI IMG/M metagenome (GOLD analysis project Ga0116225, IMG submission 88968) | Peat soil microbial communities from Weissenstadt, Germany - Sb_50d_c_BC metaG | ecosystem: Environmental > Terrestrial > Soil > Wetlands > Peat | place: Germany: Weissenstadt | collected 2010-09-21 | reverse complement strand
GGCGGGTGGCGGCATGGCCGATCATGGGGCTGTTGACCCTGCTGTTCATCTGGTCGTCCTTCGCCATGCTGGACGAGGTCGCCACCGCCACCGGCGAAGTGGTGCCCGAGGGTAAGGTCAAGCTCATCCAGCATCTGGAAGGCGGCATCGTCCGCGACATCTATGTGCATGACGGCGATCTGGTGAAGGAAGGGCAGGCGCTGATCCAGCTCGATTTGCCGGTCTCGGCGATCAACCGCGACGAATTGCAGGTCCGCCTCGACGGACTGAACCTGACCCGCGCCCGTCTGCTGGCCGAGGTTGAGGGCAAGCCGCTGGTGTTCCCCGCCGATGAAGCCAAGCGTCAGCCGGCGCTGGTCGAGGCCGAACGCCACTCGTTCGAGGCGCGTAAGCAGAATTTAGCCGCCAGTCTGGCAGTGCTGGACCAGCAGGTGCTTCAGCGCTCGCTGGAGGTTCAGGAGTTGGAGGCCAAGCAGCATTCGGTAGCCTCTAGCCTGAGCATCGCTCGCGAAAAGCTGACCATGTCGACCGATCTGTTGAAGGACGGTCTGACCTCGAAGATGGAGCATGTCCAACTGCGCAGTGAAGTGGAAACGCTGGAAGGCCAGTTGAACACCCTGCACAGCTCGGTGCCGCGCGCCGAATCGGCCCTGGCCGAGACCAAGCGGCGTGTCGATGAAGAGAAGATCAAGGTCAACCGCGCCATTGAGGCGGAGTTGACCGATGCCGAGTTGAATTTGGCGCGCAACCGCGAATTGATCGCCCAGGCCTCGGACCAGCAGCGCCGCGCCGCCATCACCTCGCCCACCGACGGTATCGTCAAGAACATGCGCCAGAACACCATCGGCGGCGTGGTGCGTCCGGGCGAGCCGATCATGGAAATCGTGCCGGTGCATGAACGGCTGAACATCGAGGCCAAGGTCAACCCCGCCGACCGTGGCTATGTGGCGGTCGGCCAGCCCTCTCTGGTCAAGATTTCGGCCTATGACTACACCCGCTATGGCGGGCTGGCGGGCAAAGTCGTCATGGTCGCGGCCGACACCACCGTCGGCGGCGGCAGCGGCGCCGACGCCCAGCCGTTCTATCGGGTGGTCATCGAAACCGACAAATCCAATCTTGGCCCCAACGGCGAACTGCCGATCACCCCCGGCATGCAGGCTCAGGTCGATATCCATACCGGGCAACGGTCGGTGCTGCGCTACCTGATTACCCCGGTGCTGAAACTCCGCCACGAGGCCTTCCGCGAGCGCTAGTCAGGCGGAGGCGACTTGGGCTTTGAAGCCTTAGATTGGAGATCTACTTGACCGCTGGGGCCGAGGAGTTGGCGGGGCCGCGGCGGTCGAGAGCGTCGACTTCCAGCCGGCCCATGGCGTGCACCAGCGAATAGGCGGCCAGACGCAGATCGTAGCTGGCGATCACGTAATTGATTTGGGCGTTGGTGATGTCGCTTTCCGAATCCAGCACGTCGATGACCGTCGCCTTGCCGGCCTCGCGCATCTTTTTGCGCGCCACCCATACTTCGTTGGCAAGGTTGACGGCGTTTTCCAACAGGCTCAGGCGTTCCTTCGCCGTGGACAGTTGCGACCAAGCCAGACGTACGGCTTCGCCCGCCTTGCGGCCGGCTTGGCTGGCGTTGTCCAGACTGGCGCCGTGGTCATAGGCGGCCTGGGCGGTCTGGGCCTGGGTGCGGAAGCCGGAGAACAGTTCCCAGTTCATTTGCAGCAGCACCGAATAATCGCGGCTGAGGCCGGTGACGCCGTTTTGGTATCTGGCGTAATCGCTTTTGGCGACAACATCCAAGGTCGGGTAATAGCCGGCCTCGGCGGTGCGGATGCGTTCGTTGGCGACGGTAACCGTGCGTTGCGCCACTTCGACGCTGGGGTTGTCGTCCTGCGCGGCCTTCACCGCTTCGGCCAAGGTAGCCGGCACCAGATCGATGGGCGGCTGCGGTTCGGCGGCGCCGGCGACGTCGGGCGCATGGCCGTAGACCTGTAAATAGCGGTCAAGCGCCTGTTCCTGCGCGCCCTCGAAGGCGACGCGGCGTTCCTTGGCCAGTTGCAGGCGGTGCTTGGCGGCCAGCACATCGACGGCCATGCCGGAACCGCGCGCCACGCGCTCATCCTCCAGGTTCAACTGGGTTTGCAGGCGCTTTTCGTTCTCGCGCGCCAAGCCCACCAGGGCCGATTGGCGCATCACGTCGAGATAGGCGTTGATGCCTTCCAGAATAATGTTCTGGCGGGTCAAACGCAGCGAGGATTCCGACACCGCTTTGCTATAGATGGCGGTATCGACCGTCGAATTGGTCAGGTCGCCATCGTAGACGCGCTGTGTCACAGCCACCCCGGCACCGTTGCCGTCATGCAGGAACGACTTGCCATAGGTGGCGTTGCGGTCTTCGTTGGCGCTGAAATTGGGGCCGACGCTGCTGTTCAGGTGGACCTGCGGCAGATAGCCGGAGCGGGCGGCGGAAATGGCCTCGGTCGATGATTGCACGCTCTTGCGGGCCGCCTGGATCTGCGGATGGGCGTCAATCAAGCCGTCAATCTCGCCTTCCAGCGTCGAAGCCTGGGCCAAGTGGCATGCGCCCGCCATCAAAATAGCGGCGATCCCCCCCCTGATCGACTGCGACTTCACGCGCCCCACCCCCGGTTTTAAGCCGCCCATCCCCGCGCGGCACTGCCAATTGGTTGATTGCTACCCGATGCGCATCAATTGATCAAGATTAAGTTATATAGCCATCGGCGGTGTGGCGGGTTTTACCTTCGGAGCCCCTATAACAATCGAAAATGCAGGGTCAGCCGCCATAGAACCGGTAGTTGTTGCGTCCTGTTTCCTTGGCTTTGTACATGGCGATGTCGGCCTTGCCCAGCAGCGCCGTGGCGTCGAAGGCGTCGGTGGGAAAGCTGGCGATGCCGATCGACACACCGACCGAAGCGGCATGGTCGTCGATGCGGAACGGCTGGCCCAAGGTGTCGATGATCTTTTGGCTGACGGTGATGGTGTCGTCCTGGCTGGTCAAATCCTCCAGCAGAACACCGAACTCGTCGGCGCCAAGACGGCCCACCGTGTCGGTTTCGCGCACGGCGTGGCGCAGCCGCTTGGCGGTCATCTGCAACAAGCGGTCGCCGACGGCGTGCCCCAGGCTGTCGTTGACCGCCGAGAATCGGTCCAGGTCGAGATACAGCAGCGCCGCCGATTTGTTGCTGCCTTGGGCGCGGCTTAAGGCCTGGGTGACGCCATCGAGGAAATGCTTGCGGTTGGGCAATTCGGTCAGCGCGTCGAAATTAGCGGCGTGGCGGCTGCGGTCGTCGTCGCGCTTGCGCTGGGCCAGATCGGTGAACACCGCCACGTAATCGGCGACGGCGTCGTTGTGGTCGCGGATCGGCGTGATCGACAGCCATTCGGGATAGACTTCGCCGTTCTTGCGGCGGTTCCAGATTTCGCCCTGCCAAAAGTCGCCGTCATTCAGGCTGGCCCACATGGCATGGAAGAACTCGGCCTCGTGGCGGCCGGATTCCAGCATCTTGGGATTGCGCCCGGCCACCTCGTCGATGCCGTAGCCGGTGATCCGGGTGAAGGCCGGATTGACCGCCTTGATGCGGTTGGCGCTGTCGGTGACCAGGATGGCTTCCGAGGTGGTGTTGAACACCGCATTGGCCATGCGCGCCGCTTCCTCGACCTTGCGATGCTCGCTGACATCGCGGAAAGCCACCACCACGCCGATGACGGCGCCGTCGGAGAGGATCGGACAGGCTCGGCATTCGGCGGGAAAGGATGAACCGTCGGCACGCCACATCACGGCGTCGTTCATCACCTCGGGCAGGCCGTCGAGGGCGCGCAGCACCCAGGAATCGGCGGCGGCGAGCGGGCTGCCGTCGGCGTGGCTGTGATGCGCCAGAGCGTGCATGTCCTGCCCGACCACGGCGTCGGCGGACGGCTGGCCGAGCATCCGCGCCGCCGAAGGCGAGCACAGCGTGCACAGCCCTTGGCGGTCGATGGCATAGACTCCGTCGCCAACGGCGTTGAGCAGCGCCGTCACCCGCGCCTCGTCGATCCGTCTGGCCTGGGCGGCGTGATCGGCGGTGGCGGCGTCGTCGCTGACCAGCAGGTCGAGCTGTTCGGCTTGGCGTTGGAACACTTGCAGCGCACGGGCCATCTGGCCGATTTCGTCCAGCCGGGACAGGCCGGGGATCTCTTGGCTGCGGTCGCCGTTCGACAGCCGCACCATGCGGTGGCTGATGGCGCCGAGCGGTCCCGACAGGCGGCGGCTGAGCATCCAGGCGGCGCCAGCGGTGGCGACCGATCCGGCCAGGAACAGCGCGGCCCAGCGGAAGGCAGCGCGGTGCAGCAGGGTCTCCAGGCTGTCGGCATAGGTGCCCGAGCCGATCACCCAGCCCCAGGGGGCGAACAATTCGACATAGGACAGCTTGGCCACTGGCGCTTCATGGCCCGGCTTGGGCCATTGGTAACGGACGAAGCCCGAGCCGCTTTCGCGCGCCACACGGGCGAATTCGGCGAACAGAGCCACGCCGTCGGCGTCGCGGTAAGCAGTCAGGTCACGCCCGTTCAGGTCGGGCCGCGTCGCATGCATGATCATTCGCGAGTCGGGATCGATGACCCAGAAATAGTTGTCGTCGCCATAGCGCATCGCCGCCAGCGCCGCCAAAGCCTGCTGCTTGGCGTGGGCTTCGTCGATCTCGCCGGCCTGGACGCGGCGAAATTGCTCTTTAGCCAGACTGACGGCGCTTTGAACCACGTCGCGGGTCTGGTCGCGGCGCGCTTCGATCTGGCTTTGCCACAAAGCCAGCCCGCCGCCCGCGATGACCAGCGTCAAAGCAACGATCATCGCGGACACGATCATATGAAGCCGTGCCGCGATCCGCATCCGTGCAAGCAAGGACATTCCGACGAATTTCCTTAAAGCGTTTCCCAGTGACGGCATTTTCGCCTGTCATTTATCGTTGGCTGCGACGCTAGCACATTGTCCGGGCGCAGGACAGCTTGGGGGCGAGTTTGCGGCTTTCGCGCCACGAGGTTCTGTCAATTTGACAGGCAGCGTACTCTGCCATTTTGGCATAATGAGGAGATGGGATGTCATGCGGAACGAGGGCGTCTGACTGCATATCGTTCTATATCAATGGGGTGGTGTGGTTATAGGTCTTTGGCATGGCCTTTGCTTAGATGATGGCGGCCCAAATCGAAGGCTCCATAGAAGAGCCAAGATAACAAGACTCTCAACAGGGAGACGATGTCCGGGGTGGCGCAAGGCCTGGGGAGGCATTGTGCCAATGGCCGCCGGATATTCCGCTGGGGCCCGCCATGGGTTGCGTTCGCGCATTGCCCATGGCGGGGGGCCTCGGCACGGTGGCGCCGGTGAGGCGCGCCCTGACAAAGTGTCAGATGTTCGCGTTGCGTCCGGCCAAGCTCATTGATCGAGGGTAATCATGCCTGTCCGCGCGTTCCGTGATCGTCTGGTTCTGTCGGCCGTCCGCGAGGCGGTGGCCGAGGATGTTGCCTTGCTGGCCTTGCTGCATGAGCATTTTCCCGATGCTTCGGTGGTGGCGATGATTCAGGTCAGCCGCTTTCCGCTGGGGCTGGGCTTGTCGTTGCGCGGTCAGCCGGGACGGGCGGCGCTGGCGGTGATGGCCAATGCCGTGACCGGGCTGACGTTGGCACCGGCGCGGTTGGAGCAATTGGCCGCCGATCATGCCGCTCTGTCGCGCCGCTCCGGCGACGATGTGATGACGCGGTTAACGGTGGTCGGCCAGTTGATCGGCACCGGCGATGGCCGGGCCGAGCTGTGCGAGGCGGCACGCTATCTGGATATTCACGTCATGGAGCGGCTGGGCGCCTATGCCGAGAGGGCGGCGGCGTGTTGCCGCGAGCCGCTGTATCCCGCCTTGGCTCAGCTTGTCGCCGCCTATACGCGCGAATTGCGCGAACTGCTGCGCGACATTCTGGACGAGCAGCGCCCGAGCTTCGTCGGTGCGCAGGCGGTGCCCGAACGGGTGGGCTGTTCTTGAGCGGGCAGGCGTTCGGGCGTATAGATCGTCGAATGCGTGCATGGATCGCGTCCCGGCTCGACCGGAAAATCTTGTTTTGCCTCGGCGTCGAGATGCTGACCGCGTCGGTGGTCTTCCTTGTGCTTTTTCTCGGCCTTTACAACAGCCGGCTGGAGCAGGAGCGGGGACAGGCCTCGACCCAGGTCAACCGCCTGCTGCAAGTGGCGCTGGAAAACGCCATGCTCAAGCGTGACATCGACGGGTTGCGCGACATCATCTTCTATCTGGGCAAGCAGGAAAACATCCGCCGCGTCAGCATCGTCAATCCCGCCGGCGAGGTGCGCTTCTCGTCGCTGCCGGAAACCGTCAACGGAACGATGGCGGTAGATCCCGGCGGCGCGGGGGAGGGGCAAACCCGCTTCCTCGTTGACGAATTCGGCCACGAGGTGTTGCGTAGCGTCAATCCGGTGCATAACCGCGAACCCTGTACCCGCTGCCATGGTCCCATCGCCGGGCATCCGGTCAACGGCATTCTGGTGATCGATTACGACGCCGCCAGCCTGCGCCATTCGGCCATCCGCACGGCGCTGCTGTTGCTGGTGTCGGGCGGATTGGTTGTGTTGGCGGCGCTGGCCGCCACGTGGTGGATGCTGCGCCGCTTCGTGCTGCGCCCGGTCGCCCATCTGCGCGATGCCAGCGCCCATCTGGCGGCAGGCGATTTATTGTTCCGTACCGGCCTGAACGGTCCCGACGAGTTGGCCCAGCTTGGCCGCGCTTTCAACGACATGGCCGGCAATCTGGCCGCCAGCCTGGAAGCGGTGCAGCGTCAGGAAGCGTTCCTGCAAGCGGTCATCGACACCGTTCCCGATGGCATCCGCGTGCTGGACCAGGACTTCACCATCGTCAAAGCCAACGCCGCCTATTGCCGGCAAGTGGGACGCGGCATGGACGAGGTCGTCGGCGCCCGTTGTTACACCTCCTCGCATGGCCGCGCCGAGCCTTGCGCGGCGACGCTGGTGGTGTGCCCGCTGGCCGAGATCGGCCAAGCCCGCCTGCCGGTCAAGGCGATGCATTGCCATCGCGGCGCGGATGGCGGCGACATGGCGGTCGAAGTGCATGCGGCCCCGCTGGAAATGCCCGACGGCCGTGTTCTGGTGATCGAGGCAATCCGCGATCTGGCCGCCGACATCCGCTTTTCGCATGAACAGAAGCTGTCGGCGCTGGGCCAATTGGCGGCGGGCGTGGCGCATGAGATCCGCAACCCCTTGGCCTCGGTGCGTCTGGCTTTGCAGGGCACCCTTCGTTCGATCGAAGACGGCCAGTTGGACGGTGTCGATCTGGCCAATTATCTGCGTCTGGTCGATGGGCAAGTCGATAAATGCATCGATGTCAGCGACCGCCTGTTGCGCCTCGCCATCAATAATGGCGGTCAGCGGCAATTGGTGTCGGTCAACCCCGCCGTGCGCGAAACCCTGTCGCTGCTGGCCTGGGAGGCGCAGGACAGCGGCGTCGCCATCGGGTTGAACCTGTCTCCCGATGAGCCGCGGGTGATGATCGACGACGGCGAGTTGCGCATGGTCGTGCTCAATCTGGCGCAGAACGCCTTTCACGCCTTGCCCAAAGGCGGCGCGCTGGAAGTGACCACCGGCTATGGCGAGGACGGCGCGGTCGAATTGCTGTTCAAGGACAACGGCGTCGGCATTCGTTCAGAGCATCTGTCGCGCATCTTCGATCCGTTCTTCTCGCACCGCGCCAATGGCAGCGATGGCACCGGCCTGGGGCTGACCATCTGCCGGGGCATCATCGAACGCGTCGGCGGCACGATTGCAGCGGCCAGCCGAGCGGGCGAGGGCGCCAGCTTCACCGTGCGCCTGCACTCCGCCGAAGAGGACATGGCATGAAGCGCCCGCGCATCCTGGTCGTCGAGGACGACGCGCTGCTCAATCAGCTTCTGGTCGGCCAGCTCAACCGCATGGGCTATGACACCATCGGCGCCAGCCGCTGGTCGCAGGCGCAGGCGCTGATCGAGGATGCGGAACCCTCGCTGGTGATCCTCGACGGGCGTCTGCCCGATGCCGACGGCATCGACTTGTTGCCGCAAATTGGTAGCCAGCAGCCGGTGATCATCCTCACCGCTTATGCTTCGGTGCAAAACGCGGTGCGGGCGATCAAGCTGGGTGCGGCGGAATATCTGGTCAAGCCGGTGAACCTTGATGAGTTGGAACTGGTGGTCAAACGGGCGCTCGACAACGCCGCCCTGCGCCGCGAAAATCAATATCTGAAAAGCCGCATCTCCGCCGATCCCTTCGCCATGATCGGCAGCTCGCCGGGGCTGGCGGCGGTCAACCAGCAGATCGACGCGGTGGCGCCGTCCGATATGACGGTGTTGATCCAAGGCGAAAGCGGCGTCGGCAAGGAACTGGTGGCCAAGGCCATCCATGCCCGCTCGTTGCGCGCCGGGCGCACCTTCGTCCCCGTCGATTGCTGCACCTTGCAGCGGCAGTTGTTCGAGTCCGAACTGTTCGGCCATGAAAAGGGCGCTTTCACCGGGGCTGACAAGCTGAAGAAAGGCCTGATCGAAGGGGCCGAGGGCGGCACCCTGTTCCTGGATGAAATCGGCGAGATCGAGCCGGCGGTGCAGGCCAAATTGCTACGGGTGCTGGAAACCGGACGCTTCCGCCGGGTCGGCGGCACCAAGGATCACGACGCCAATGTGCGCATCGTCGCCGCCACCAACCGCGATTTGGCGGCGCTGAGCCGGCAGGGCGGCTTCCGCGCCGATTTGTTCTATCGGTTGTCGGCGTTTCTGCTGTCGGTGCCGCCCTTGCGCGAGCGCCGCCCGGATATCGCCGAGATCGCCCGCCATTTCATCCGCAACCACAGCTTTTCGCGCCGCATCGAGAAAAGCCTGACAACGGCGGCGGTGGCGCGGCTGGAAGGTTATGACTGGCCGGGCAATATCCGCGAGTTGAAGAACGTGGTCGAGCGGGCGATCATCCTGTCGGGCGAAAGCGCCGCGATCGGTGTCGAGCATCTGGCCATCGCCGCAGCGCCCGCCATGGGCGTCAGCCTGCCGGCCTTGGCCTCCGTTCCCGTCGATTTGACCGTCGAGCCCAGCCTGGAAGAGGTCAAGCGGCAATATTTGAAGCTGCTGCTTGACCGCTATGACGGCCATCGCGGAAAAGTCGCGCGGGTTTTGGGCATCAGCGAACGTAATACCTACCGGTTGATCAGTAAATTCGACCTGGGGATGGGGTGATGCTCCTGCCTTCCCGGTGTTGGCCTGCCCTGGATTTCCCTGGTGCGAGCCTGTCAAACCAAGTATGCCTGCCTATAGGTGGGGGTGTGCATGCCTGACGCAACTAATTCGGCTTTGATGGAGGAGCGGCGGGAGCGTCGGCGGGGGCCGCGCTTCGATGGCGACCTTATGGGCGCGCTGGAAGCCTCCCGCGACCTGATGTGCGTCACTATCGACGGGCGGATCACCGCGATCAACTCCGCCGGGCTGGCGCTGCTGGGCGCAGAGGCCTTGATCGAGGTCGAACGCCGTCACTTCCTCGATTTCCTGGTGGCGGAACAGGTCGGCGGCTATGGCGACGATTTCCTTAACCGCAACGCCTTCCGTGCCGACCCGGTGTGCGTCCGGATGGAACGCCTGAACGGCCAAATCCGCGATGTCGAGCTGTTCATTTACCGCGCCCGCGAGGTCGCCAATGGCGCCGCCGTGGTGCTGGGGCGCGACGTCTCGGAAACCAGCCGGCTGGTCAGCACGGTGCAGGAAACCGAGATCCGCTTCCGCATGCTGGTCGAAAACTCGCGCCATCTGGTCTGCCACTGCCGGGGCGACGTCATCGACTATATCAACCGCTCTGGGGTGAGCTTGCTGGGCGGCGCGGCTCCCGCCGAGTTCGTCGGGCGTCCGGTGTGGGAATTGTTCTCCGACGATTATCGGGCGATCTTCACCGACAACGTCGCGCTGCTGCTGCGCGAAAGCGGCGGGCTGACGGTCAAGCTGGCCTGCCTCGACGGCGGTCTGATCGACGCCCAATTGGCGGTGACGATGTTCCCCTCGGCCGAGGTCGTCGATTACATGATCGAGGCGACCGACATCTCGGCGCATAACCGCGCCGTCGGGGCTTTGCGGCAGTTCAACGAGGAACTGGAACGGCGGGTGCTCGACCGCACCGCCGAGTTGGAGGAGCAGCGAAAGGTCGCCGAGGACCAGCACCGCTTGGCCGTGCAGGCCCGCCATTTCGTCGAAAGTCTGCTGGACGCCGTTCCCAGTCCGCTGTGGTATAAGGACGGCGATGGACGCTATCAGGCGTATAACCGCGCTTTCCGCGACGCCTGGGGCATCGACGGCAATCGCTGGATCGGCCATCAAGCCATCGAGGTGGCGCCGTTCGACGACGCCAAGCTGGACGAAACCATGGATTATCGCCTGCTGGGCAGCGACGCCCGCCAGGCCTATGAGGCGACCAGCCGCTTCGCCGACGGCTCGGACCGGCATGTGCTGGTCAACAAGACCGCCTTTTACGACGCAGAGGGCGCGCAGGCGGGGGTTATCGGCTTGATGGTCGATATCTCGGACCGCAAGGTGATGGAGCGTGAACTGCGCCGTCTGGCCACCACCGACGCCTTGACCGGCACGCTCAACCGCCGCCAGTTCCTGATTGTCGCCGGGTTGGAGTTGGAGCGGGCACAACGCCACCTTCGTCCGCTATCGGTGCTGATGCTGGATATCGACCACTTCAAGCACATCAACGACAGCCATGGTCACGCCCTGGGCGATGACGCCCTGCGATTGTTCGTGTCGGCCTGCGCCGGAATTTTGCGGGAAAACGATGTCTTTGGCCGGCTGGGTGGCGAGGAATTCGCCGTTCTGCTGCCCGAAACCGCGCAGGACCGCGCCGCTGATGTGGCAGAGCGTCTGCGCGAACGGGTCGCCGGTCTGAGCGTTCCGTCCTGTGGGGGGGCGGTGGTCTTCACCACCAGCATCGGCGTCACCCAGGCGTGGGCGGAGGACGCCACTATCGACGTGGCCCTGATGCGGGCCGATGAAGCGCTGTATCAGGCCAAGAATGGCGGACGTAACCGCGTGGTGCTGTCCGCCGCGATGGTTCCGTCATGATCGGTTATTTAGAGTAACTATACAGCCGGTCGCAAAGTTTTCTCTATTGATGGTGTGGCCTACACTTTTGCGCGGCGTCGTCGGTGGGCGAAATTTCCCTGTGTAACGAGCGATCCGGGCTGCGGAGAGGCCGAGATGCTTTCGGCGTGACCGCGGCGGCGGGGATGAAACGCTTTGCAAACGCGGGATCATCCAATATGATTATTCCTTAGGGTGTAATCCATTAGGGTTACGGTGGTGATCCGATCGTATGTGTTCAAGTTAATGATGACTCAATGAGTGTGCTTTATAAGGCGCTGGCCAAAGCAGGGAAGGCTCGTGAGTCCGCTCAGGATGAGCCCGCCTATGATGTACCCAATGTCCCGGTGATGAAGCGGCAACGGAAAAATCCGTGGCGAGTGATTTCTATTGCCGTAACCGTACTTTTGACTGTGGTGTTGAGCGGTCTGTACTGGTTCTCCAACGATCTGATGGAATTGGCTCCGGGCCTGATTGGCGGGGAGCCAGCGCCGTTGGCTGCGGCCCCCATCCGGCATCAGCCCGCCGTCGTGGTGCCGCCGCCTGCGGTGG
>Ga0116225_1002712_pt1 | contig 11758 bp, 11 predicted proteins | sample Sb_taG_8_FD_88968 | JGI IMG/M metagenome (GOLD analysis project Ga0116225, IMG submission 88968) | Peat soil microbial communities from Weissenstadt, Germany - Sb_50d_c_BC metaG | ecosystem: Environmental > Terrestrial > Soil > Wetlands > Peat | place: Germany: Weissenstadt | collected 2010-09-21 | reverse complement strand
AACAACCTCATTCCCTCCCGTAAGCCAATTGACGCGAATTTGAAATCCGACATCTCCGCGCCGCAGATCGATGGTCCCGCCGCACGACATGCCGCCGGGGAAAAAGACGATCGTCGCGCCGGCGCTCCTCCCGTTGCATGTCCTGGCGAGCAGGGCGTCGAAGGCGACGTCGCGCGGCAATTGAATGCGATCCGCGCTCGAGCCCGAACGTATTGTCCGAGCAACCGAGTCTAGCGAAGTGGCGATCGTCGTATGACGGCGAATGGCGGCGTTGCGATCGGCGGTCAGCGTCGCCGCGACCTCGACCGCGTAAGCTTCGAGCCGCGCGCGGGACGTCGCGCGCGGGATAGCCGGCAGAACCAGGCTAGCGAGAAGGGCGATAATCGCGAGAACGCACACGACCTCGATCAGCGTAAATCCGGCGGCGCGCTTCATTGGCGCGGCTATTGCGAGGTGCTCTTGATCTCCGCGGCGGTGTTCCCGGGTTGTCCGCTTGAGCCGTATGAGGCAATTTCGTAGGGCGCGTGATCCGCTGGCGACCGATAGATGTAAGGTCGACCCCAGGGATCCGACGGCACCGCCCCTGTCTTGAGGTAGGGGCCGTTCCAGGACGAAGAATTCGCCGGCCGCTGCACCAGGGCTGGCAGCCCTTCCGACGACGAGGGATAGCGACCGTTATCGAGGTAGAACAGGTCGAGCGCCGAGGAAAAGCTCTCGATTTGGATTCTCGCCGCCTTGACCTTCGACTCGCTCAAATAGTTCAGCACGCGCGGCCCGACGAGCGCCATGATCAGGCCAATGATGGTGATGACGACGAGCATTTCGACAAGCGTGAAACCGCGTTCTCCGTCTCGGCGGGCCGAGCGGATGTTGGAAAATTGGAGCCGCGCAATCGTAATCATGGCGTTATTCCCTATGTCATTCCGCGATTTGATTGATCGACAGAAGCGCTGTCATGACCGAAACGATAAGACCGCCAACGATCAAACTTATGACAATGATCGAAGCGGGCCCGATGACCCCCACAACACGGTCGAGGCTGCGTTGCAGTTTGGCGTCGTAAAAGTCGGCGACGCGCCCCGCCAGCATGGAAAGTTGTCCGGCGTCCTCCCCCAAACGCAAGGTGCGCACCGCCATCGAGGGGAGCGCGCCCGTCTGCGCCAACGCATCCGAGAGCTTGCCCCCCTGGCGCACCTTGTCCACGAGCTGGCGCCAAATCGCGACGTCGCCCGAGGCCGCCATCATGTCTGCGAGAATGCGCAAGCTCGCCGGCAAAGTCACTCCGCTCGCCAGAAGCAGGCCGAGGTTGCGACAAAAAAGGGCGGTACGACGAAAAGTCAACAGGGGGCGCACAAGCGGCAAGCGCGCGACCGCGCCAATTACGGCCACGCGCACGGCCGGCCGACGGGAGAGGAGAAAGCCAAGCGACAGCAGGCTGACCAGAACGACGACAATTGCATCCATGTTCTGGCGCAGAAACTCGGAAGTGCCGAGAAAAGCCACGAGAACCGGATCCAATTTTGCGTTGAAGTCTCGGAACACGTTGGCGAACTGAGGCAGAACGACCAAGAGAAAAAAAAGCAACACGCCGCCGGCCGCCAGCAGCAGGAAAGCCGGATACCGCAAGGCGTCGGACAGACGCCGCCGCAACGCCTCGGCGCGCTGGCGCTCCGCGCTCACCGCTTCGAGAATCTGCACCAAATTTCCCGACGCCTCGCCCACGCGCGCGAGCTCAACATAAATCGGAGGGAAGACGGTGGGATGGTGCGAGATCGCCTCAGCGAAGCTCTCTCCGGAGAGAATCGCCGACGTCACCTTCGTCGTCGTTGACCGCATGCGCCCAATATCGGAGTCGGCGGCGAGCAGTTCCAATGCATCATTGATCCTAGCGCCGGTGCGCAGCAGCAGGGCCAGATCGCCGGTGAAGATGGTGATGTCTTCCTGACGCGGCCGCGAAAACAGAGCAAGATCGCCCTTTCGTTTGATCGGCGCATCGCTTCCTTCGCCAACCGAGTCGATGGGGATCAGTCCGAGATATTCTATGCGCCGGCCGACCTCGGCTGCGGTCGAGGCCGCGATCGACCCGCTTACGATTTCGCCGACTTGGCTCAGAGCACGGTAGTGGAACGTCGGCATGGCGTCACCGGATGGTCGTGACGCGCAGCGCTTCGGCGACGGATGTCGCGCCGATCCGGCATTTGCCGACCGCGTCGTCAATCATGGTCGTCATTCCGGCCTTCATCGCCGCCGCGTCAAGGGCTCCGGACTCCGCGTTCGGCCCGATCAGGTCGCGGACCTCGCCCGTGACGTCGAGAACCTCGAACACGCCGACGCGGCCGCGATAACCGACGCCGCCGCAACGCTCGCAACCCTTGGGTTCGAAAATGGTCTCGCCGATCTTGAGCCCCAGGGGTGCGAGCCGCGGATCGCCGTCCAAATCGGCGGCGGACAATTTCCGTTCGGTCTTGCAGCGATCGCAAAGCAACCGCACCAGCCGCTGGGCGATCACCGCTCGCAAGGTCGACTTTAGCAGGAAGGGCTCGACGCCCAAATCGATGAGCCTGGGCACGGCCGCTGTCGACGTGTCGGTATGCAGCGTCGTGAGCACGAGATGACCGGTGAGCGCCGCATGAACGGCGATGCTCGCAGTCTCTCCATCGCGCACTTCGCCCACCATGATGACATCGGGATCCTGTCGAACGAAGGCGCGCATCGCCCCGGCGAAGGTCAGTCCGATCGCCGGCTTGACCTGCGATTGATTGATACCGGGGATCTCGTATTCGACGGGGTCCTCAATGGTGAGAATCTTGCGTGACGGCGAATTCAGCGCCGAAAGCATCGTCGCCAATGTCGTCGTCTTGCCGCTGCCCGTGGGGCCGGTGATCGCGATCATGCCATGCGCCAAATCGAGAAGGCGCCGCAGCTTCCTTTCGTCGCTCGGCGCCAGCCCCAGCTTGGGAATGTCGAGCAGGCCACGGTCGCGCGGCAATAGGCGGATGACCGCGGATTCGCCGTGCTGAGTCGGCATCGTGGCGACACGAATGTCGATATCGGCCTGCGCCGCCCGCAATCGCGCCGCGCCGTCTTGCGGGAGACGCCGTTCCGCGATGTTAAGTCCGGCGAGAATCTTGACGCGCGAAACCAGCGCTTGCGGCAGCACGTGGGACGGCGCGGGCGCGGCTCGCAATAAACCGTCCACACGCATGCGCACGCTGAGCCCGTTGCGAAACGGCTCGATATGGATATCGCTCGCGCGCAGTTCGACCGCCTTTTCGATGAGGTCATTGACCGCGCGCACAACTGGCGCGCCGCTCGCCAAGTCCCGCAAATTATCGATGCTCTCGTCAGCTCCGCCGCCCTCCCTCTCCCGACCGCCGGCCGCCGCGTCGGCGTCGAAATCGAGCTTGTCGCCCAAAATGGTTGCGATGTCTTCGAACGAAGCCGTTACAATTTCAAACGGCCTCCCAAAAACGAGTCCAGCCGCCTGTAGCGCCTCCTCGTCGGCCGGATCGCCTGCCGCAAGTGCGATCCCTCCGTCGCCGGTCTCGAACGGGAATATTGAAGCCTCACGCAAGAACCTCGGCGCGAAACGATCCGCCAACGAGCTGAACTCCGCCAGTTCCACAAGGGTCACTCTGCGGAGGCCGAAAAATTCCGCGACTTCGTTGGCGAAGTCATGCGAGGATAGGTCTGTCGATTTCCACAATCGCCTCAGAGAAAAAGCTGAACTCGCTGAACTTATTGATTCTTTGGAATCATCTGCCTTGAACCGAGCAGGATCGAATAAGCCGCGCGCCGCCAGACGATCAGAAAAAGCCGAAATATTGTCGTCCTTTGTTGATGCAAAGGCGCTAACTTTACTTTGGATATTCATTCGCTTAACCGATTCAATTGTTGCTTTCACACATTTGACACATTATCCATCCTTTGTGTGAATTTAGCGTAAGAGGGCGTGGCGATCAAGATGGAATGCGCGGCCGCGGCGTCGGGTGGCGTGTCGAGGCGCCAGAGATGCGCTTCCCAAAGCTCGCGCAGTTGCGCGCGTTTGTGGCGCTGGCGATGCCCTTGGCTCTGTGGCCACGGTTCGATAAGGCCGACAACGTCCCGTAGTGCGGACGGAGGTGCACGGTATTGCTGATCGCCGTCCGTAGAGCATCGGCGGCAGGGTTTCGGGGGGCCCGCCATCGGAACGATCCGGTAGCGGCAGGCTCCGCGGAGCTTTGCGTGCGAGGCGGGTCCGCTGACTTCCAGTTCAATTGCGCCGTACACTAACCCGTTCTTCTGAAGCGAATCGCCACCTTCCGAAAGTGGTTGATACGCCAACAATTTTTCGACTCCGCTCTTGCGAAAACCGGAAAGTTGTGCTATATCGTCGCAATAGTCAGAAAACGAAGGCGCACCTGCGAGGCGCGCTTGGCGACAAGGCCAAGGGCGAGGGGAAAAATTCTTATTTGGAAATCGCTGTAACCCATTGATAAGTCCCGATTCGGACGAATAAAACCGAGCAAAACCAAGCAATTTTATTTGGATTTGCTTGGCCGGGCTTGGATTGGCTTGGCCGGGCTGGGACTCGGAATCGGGAGGAATTTGGATTTGGCTTGAACAAAACTGCTGTCGTATGTGTTTGAGATGGGCGCGCGGCGGCTAAGGGCGACAGCCTCTCGCGAGAACGGCCAAGCGCTTGAAAAGGCAAGGAGGGCTTGTCAAAGGTGGCGCCGATTTGGGTTTGGCGCCCCGCCGGATTGGGGCTGGGGCCGCGCCGGTTTGGGATCGACGGAACCATGCTACACAGTCAACGCGATAAGGGCCCGGTTGATATTTCGTCGGCGCCGCCCGCTGGGCCGCCCCCTCGGTCGCTTTGGCCTTTTCCGAGCGCCGTTCGGGTCGAGCCGGATGAAAATCGCCGCTACCCTGGCTTCACCAGGAGCCTCGCACACGGCGCTCTGCCGGGCGGTAGGCCCGGACGACGGAATGGCTGCCGCGGTCGAACCAAAGGATGGTCAGGCCGGGGCGGGGCGCGAGGACTTGTGGTTCCGTTGCAGAAGAGTAGGCTCGACGCCTCGATGTTGGTCGCCGTCGCGCAAAACGCGCCGCCCTCGATTGCCGGTATGGCGTCGAATATCATTGACGGCGCCCAGGCTAAATCGCGGAGATCTGCAAGCGTGCACGCGCGGCTCACCTCTGAATTTACTATGTGCCTTACGGAAGTTGCTCTGAGGAAACCGATGCGATTTGCATATCACAGTCGAATTATTGTGGTATAGTTACACGCTTGTCAGACAATTTGGAAATTGTTAACCTTGGCGTTATTGGCGCAACGAGCTCCGCGTTCGACGGTAATGAACGGCGCGCGGGTTGGGAGGCGTGTTGAAGGACCTGAGATTCGCCTTCCCGAAGTTCGCGCAGTTCCTCGCATTTATGGCGCTGGCGATGCTTTGGCTCAGTGGCTGCCTGCAAACCGCATCCGACGTAGGGAGCAAGGACCCTCCGAACGCCTACGACGCCATTCGCCGGGCGGACCTGCAGCCACGCTTCCCCCAGGCGACACGCAACGCCGACACCGGCCAGGCGCCGGCTGCGCCGGCCAGCTACTTCGGAACTCCGGTCGAAGCGGTCGCAATGGCGCCGCCTGTCTCCGACGCCCAAGGGGGATTTGCGCTAAATTTCGAGAATACCCCTGTCGCAACCGTCGCCAAAGTTGTCTTGGGCGACATTCTCAATGTGGGCTACGTCATCGACCCGCGCGCGCAAGGCACGATAAGCCTGTCGTCCGGGCGTCCGATCGCAAAGAGCGACATGCTTTTCGTTCTCGAGAACGCGCTGCGTGTAAACAATTTGGTGTTGCTTCGCGACCCGGTCGGCTATCGCATCCTTCCGGCAACGGACGGTGCGGTCGGGGGTGTCGACCGCCCCGACGCCAACAGCGCCATCGAAGCCGGATACGGTTTGACAGTCATCCCAGTCCAATATGTGTCGGGCGCGACGCTGGTCAAGTTGATGGAGGGCTTCGCGTCCAAGCCCGGTACGATCCGAACAGATCCAACCGGCAAGCTCTTGCTCATCCTAGGCACCGGATCTGAGCGCCAAACCGCGATCGACACCGTTCGCAACTTCGATGTCGACTGGCTCCGGGGACAGTCCGTTGGCATTTATCCCGTCAACAATGGCGCACCCGCCCCGATGGTGGCGGAATTGGAAAAAATCATGGACTCGGGCGAGAGCGGACTGGGTCATAATCTGGTGAAATTCCAAGCCATCGAGCGACAAAATTCGATTTTGGTCGTGGCCTCGAAAGCGGAATTGTTGCGAACGGCGGCTCTATGGATTTCAAGACTCGACAAGTCGGCGGTCGCGAGCACTGGGGTTAAGGTCTATCGCGTGAAATATGGAGACGCGCGCCAAATGGCCGCGCTGCTGACCAACATTTTTACCGGCGGCGGCGGCGCGAACCTCGAGTCGGCCGCCAATCAGATCGCGCCGAATTCCGGGGCGACGACCTTGTCGACAGTGGACCGGCTGACGGGCGGTCCACAGGGCGGCGCCAGGCAGGAAACGCCGCCGGGGAACGCGCCGGCAACCGGCCAGGGCCAGGGCGCCGAGGCAGCAGCCGCCATCTCAACGGCTGGGACCCTCGGCCCTCTCGCCGGGGGCGGCTCTGGCAACGGCAACGCGCCCCTGCCGAACGCGCGCATCACGGCCGACGTCGCCAACAATTCGATTCTTGTTTACGCCAGTGAGGAAGACTACCGGATTATTGCGCGCGCGCTGACCCAGCTCGACCGACCCAAATTGCAAGTCGCCATCGACGTCACGATCGCCGAGGTCACGCTTAACGACGACTTGAGCTATGGCGTGCAGTTTTTCCTTACCAATAATGGGCACGGCTCGGTGAGCAACACCACCGGGACGACAATACCAATCATCACCCCCAATCTGCCGGGCTTCAACTTTGTCGCAGGTGGTTTGACCAATCCGCACGTTATCCTCAGCGCCTTGCATCAGTATACCGACGTGAAGATTCTGTCTAACCCGTCACTGGTGGTGGTCGACAACCAGCCCGCAACGCTGGAAGTGGGCGACCAAGTGCCGGTATCGACGGGCAGCGCGACGGTGTTGAGCGCCAACAACGCCGTGGTGAACACAATCGATTACCAGAACACGGGCATTATTTTGCACATCCAGCCGCGAGTGAATTCCAATGGCACCGTCCTCCTCGATATCGAGCAGGAGATCAGCGCCGTGGTCAACAACAACGTCAACGGCGCCGCTAGCGCGACCTCCAGCACCAATCTGACACCGACAATTTCAGTGCGCAAAGTGAAAAGCCAAGTGTTGGTCGTGAACGGACAGACCGTGCTGCTGGCGGGGTTGATCCAAGAAACCCAAAATACCGTCCATAACGGCATTCCCATCCTCGACCAAATTCCAGTGGTTGGGAAAGCCTTCTCGTCGAATGACGGATCGGTCGCCCGCACCGAGCTGATCCTCTTCATCAGGCCTCAGATCATCCAGAACGGCGCCGACGCGTCCGTCGTCGCCGAAGAACTGCGGTCGAAAATGCGCGGCGGAAACATTGGTTCGATTGGACTGCCCAACCTGTTTGCGCCCCAGCCTAACCGGACGCTGCAGTGACCTATGTGGAACGCAACGCTGCGCCGCGCGCGCCCGGGTCGCAGTCGGCCGATCCGAGCGAATGCGTGGATTCCGAGGGAACACGCGGGCGCAGCGGGGGGTATCGCCTCGGATGGCCCCTTGCCGGCGCGAGCGTCTTGCTTGTCAGCTTTGCGATTGCGCCTGGCGTAGAGGGCGCGCTTGGGGGCGCGCTTGGGCTTCTTATGCTTGGCGTCGCATCGGCGGATGCTCGTCGTTTTATCGTTCCCAACGCGTTGAGCGGGGGCGCATTCGCGCTTGGCGTAATTCACGCGATCGTGCAAAGCCCCGATTCCGGCTTCGAAGCCGCGCTGATGGCGTTTTCACGCGCGGCTTTCGCCGCAGGATTGTTTTTCCTCGTGCGCATCGCCTATCGGCGCTTTCGCGGGCGAGACGGCCTTGGTCTTGGCGACGTGAAATTGGCCGCGGCGGCGGGCGCGTGGTTGAGCTTGCCCATGCTGCCCGTGGCGATCGAAATCGCCGCGATCACCGCGCTGGCGGCTTACGTCCTTCGTCAGGGGAGCCGGAGGCGCGTCCTGCGCGCCGCTGGCCGCATTCCCTTCGGAGCGTTTCTCGCGCCGGCGATATGGTTCGGTTGGGTGCTGGACACCATGCTCCCTACCCTGAATTAAGCAGGCTTCGCAGGGAGGTTTGCGAGTGTCGAGGAAAGCCAGCAAACTCGAATTAGAGGGATGGATATTGAGCCGCAGCCCTCTGCGCGGCGCGAGGGCCCGACGTCGACCCAGCCGGGAGGGTAAACGCGCGCCGGTTCGCGCAGCGTGTCTCGGGTTGCTCCTCCTTCTCATGCTATCGACGGCGCTAGCCCCAAGCGCGCAAGCGGACGCGTTTGCGCAAGGGGCGCGAGCCTACCATCGCCAAAACTACTTGCTGGCGGAGCAGATTCTTATGCCTCTTGCGCAGTGGTGGGATCCGCGCGCGCAGACCTATATCGGCCTCATGTATCTGCGCGGCCAAGGCGTGCCGCAAAATTTCCTCGTCGCGGCGTATTGGCTGCATCTTGCGGCGGGAACTGGCTTTCCCGAAGCCCAGTACTTCCTTGGTTTGATGTACGACAAAGGGCAGGGCGTGCCGCAGGACTCCGTCCTCGCGCATGCTTGGCTGAACCTTGCTGTGGCGCATGCCGAGCCCAGAGTGCGGAGTCACTGGGTGCTCATTCGCGACGCGGTCGCCTCCCAGATGAGCGAGGCGCAACTCTGGGAAGCCCGTAAATTGGCCTACGAATGGCGTCCCGACCCCCCTCGATGATTTTGGCTTAAGCCGGGGGCTCACGGGTTGTCGGGATTATCCGGGTTGTCCGGGTTGTCGGGTCTGAATTTGCTTTTCCTCGGCCTCGGCGCTTCGGCAACGCGCGGCGGCGCATCATCCTGCGCGGTGGGTTCGGGCAGATCGAGCGTCACCGTGCGGCCGCTCCCATCCAATATTACCGAACGCGTTTCGACAGAGCGCAATGTCCATCCAGAGGCGCTGTCGCCCTCCCGTACCCCCGTCGAGGTTTTGGAGTTTTCGTCCACGAGAATTGCGATTCGACTGTTCTCGCCGATTATCGTTCCAACCAGGGTGAACGGCGGCGACTCCGGCGCGACGGGTTTGACGACCGCCGACTGCGGCGCCGGCGCGGCGGCGACCGTCGGCGTCGGCGGCCGGCGCGACGAGGAGAACAACGGCCGATCGCGGGTCGCGGAGAGCTTCGAAATGGGAATGGCCCACAAGGGATTGCCCGTGGCCGGAGCCTCGGCCGCCGGCGATCCAGCGTCCGCCGGCAATTCGCGGGTCAAGCTCGGACCGGAGTTCTCGATCTCGATCGAAGCCCGCGCGATTTCGTCAAATTGAGAACGGCCCACGCCTTCGGCGTGGGCGGCCAAGCTCCCGGCGACGGCCATGGCGACCGCAAGGCGCGGCTTTGTTACTGAGAGTCTCGCCACTGTCCGGACACCCCTATCAGGACGCGCATCCGATTCCCTTCCGGTTCGTCAAAGACCTGCGGCGCCTGTATCTCAAGATTTTCGACGAAAAGATACGGCATGCCCGCTTCGAGATCATAGAGCAAATTTTGCAGAGAGGCTTGACCGATTTCCAAACTTTCGGTGAGGCCGACAAAGCCCTCCGCGGCGCGCGGCCCCTGCAAATCGATTTGGGAGGACAGGACATTGCCGCCCGCTCTCTTGACCGCGGCCTCGACGCGCTCTTGCAAAGCCGCACCCGCGACGGTGATCGTCTTTCCACTCAGGAAAGGCGGGCCATCGACCGCGGCGCCCGCCGCACCTTGCAACGATGCCGAGCGCTGCAACTGCCGGTCGAGATGAGCGAGCATTTCCTGGCTGGCGCCTAGCGACGCATACGAATCCATAAGGCTCGAGACCGTGGTGACGGCGAACATCGTGAGACCGGCCAGCAGAACCAAGTAGATGAGAAGCGCGAGCCATTCGCGACGACCGGATCTTGCCGAAGTGGAACTCGTCGCATTCATGGGTACGTCGGAAAGTAGGGCTCGATCTGAGCTTCGATATGGAATTGTTCACCGGCGTCCAGCGGCGCGCGTGTCGTCGGCGCGAAGAATGTGGCGCGTTTGAACTGGTCGGTCTGCTCGATGATTCGGATCAGCGACGCGGCCTCGCGCGTAACGCCGGTGATCTGCAACTTGCCGTCCGCCTCATGCAGTTCGGTTAGGTAAGTATCGTCGGGCAAGGCCTGGGAAAGGGACTCAAGCACGATGATGCTTGCCACGGATTCGCGTTTCATTTTCGCGAGCTTTGCTGTCGCTTCCTCGGCGACGCCGCCGCGCCCGCTCAGGAGCGCGACACGGCGTTCGGCCACTTGCCGCGAGACCTGAAGCCGCGACGCCTCGAGATCGGCGCCGACAAATATCCAGGCCGCGAGCGCCGCAACGGCCGCGCAGCCCGCCAGCGCGGGCGCCGCGACGAGAAATCGCCGCAAACGCCGAATGGATAATTCGCGATTTGTCTCCCGCGAAAATACAATGATCGGGCTCGGCGCTTTCCCGCTTGCGTCGTCCGGCCCCGCCGAAACGACGATCGAACCCGGTTTCAGCGCCTCCAAGGCAGTCACAAAGGGCATCACCGAAGATTGCGCCGTCGCTGCAACGATGACGGCGATGCGATTGCCCGGCATTTCCGTCGGCGCGCCACAGCCGAAGGCGGCCTGGGGAGGGCTCCAAGGCGTCAGCCTGTCAATTTGCGCGCGAACGATGGCGTCGAGAAAGCCCGCGGCTTGCCGGGGTAGCTCCAGGGATCGGAACACGAACCGACGCCTGGCCAAGACGATCTCGATTTGTCCTCGGGCGAGTCGCGACCGAACCCGCGCGCCGGCGTCTTCGACAAATTGTCCATCGACAAAGCGTAGTCGGGTGCCGACCGCGCGCGGCGATCGCCCTTTCATCGCGTTGACGAGGAAATACAAATCCTCCTGCTCGACGATCTGGATTTTCCTCGTCGGCCGAAAAACTCTGCCGATCGACAAGACCGCCCAAGATACGTCGTCAATCCAGCTCGCCAACCGCTGCGTTAAGTGACGCGTGAAGTTCATATTTCGAAGGGTTCCCCTCCCAGTCTAACGCCACTTTCACCTGACAACACTACAAGATTGGCACGAAATTAAGACTGAACGACGCGCCAGCCTCAATACAATATAACGCGCGAGGAACGCCCAAACTTGCCATAAAACGCCTTCCTTGCAGTGTATAATAGAGTTTTGGACGTCCTTATTAAGGAGAGCAAGTTTGGGTGCGAAAGATTGGCGCGCCTCCGGAAGGCGGGTGAACCGCGCGCAGAAGAACGATAGACTTGGTCGCCGCGGCGCCAACTGGGAGGACATGCAATGGCTGGAGACGGATTGATCACGATACCGAGCGCCTTCGGACCGGAAGAGACGATGAACAGACTGGAGGCCGAAGTCAGAGCAAAGGGAATGACTGTATTTGCTCATGTCGACCACGCGGCTGGGGCCGCGGCGGCGGGAATGGCGCTGCGGCCAACCGACCTCCTCGTTTTTGGCGCCGCCAAGGGCGGCACGCCGCTTATGGAGCTGGCCCAGACGATCGGGATCGATCTTCCGCTGAAGGCCTTGGTTT
>Ga0116225_1002711_pt1 | contig 11762 bp, 15 predicted proteins | sample Sb_taG_8_FD_88968 | JGI IMG/M metagenome (GOLD analysis project Ga0116225, IMG submission 88968) | Peat soil microbial communities from Weissenstadt, Germany - Sb_50d_c_BC metaG | ecosystem: Environmental > Terrestrial > Soil > Wetlands > Peat | place: Germany: Weissenstadt | collected 2010-09-21 | reverse complement strand
GGATTAGGCGAACTGGCTAGGAAAGGAACAATACTCTTGGCTTCGCTCACGATGTTTCTCCTTGCCGCCCTGCTCTGTAATTATGGCCGCGGTAAGTGTCTCATCGATATTGGCACGGAGGGGCGGCGGTGGTCACGCGCCTACATGGCTCTGTCGTGAACGTTTCAGCGCAAGGCGTCAGGGTTCATTTCGATACCCGATTGGATGAACTGCCGAGGACTGGGGAGGTCTTTAGGGTTCAGAGCCGCGACGATCTCATGCTTTGCGAGGTCCGCCACTCTAAGGTTGCAGAAGCGGGTGCTGATCTCCTGCAGATTGTCTATTGGAGCAACCCTGGTGAACTGAAGCGTCTCGTTCAAGACCATCAGCGGGGTGCTGGAAGAAGCGCGGCTTGACTAAATACGCCGACCATGGGTGCGTGGAGGTCCGTTTAGTCGGTTGACGCGACAGCCTGAGCGTCCGGGCCGATTACCCACAACCCACGGTGTTTAGGGAGGCGTCGGTCGTCAGTGCCGTCGATCCGCCCGCGCCGCACGCTAGGAGAAAATCTACTAGTAGTCAACGCTCGAAGCGACCGGCAGCGCGGGCCCTTGCCTTGGTGGCTTCCTCCTCCCGGTTCTTCGGCGGACCTGCTGTCTGGAGGGCTGTCAGCAGCCGCGCTGAGACGCCGGCGACTTCATCCACGGCGGCGTGGAACGGAGCCTCGTTTGCCTTGGATGGCTTATGAAAGCCGCTGATCTTCCGCACGAACTGGAGCGACGCCGCGCGAATCTCTTCTTCGGTAACGGGCGGATCAAAGTTGAAGAGCGGGCGGATGTTCCGGCACATACCTGCCCAAAGTAGCAGAGAGCCGAAAGCGACGGCGCTTGCTGGCAGGTCCGTGGGGCTTCTCGGGAAAGCGGCGCTGGGAAGCTGGAGACGTAGCCGACCGCTTGCGGAGTGGGCTGAACTCAGCAGAGGCGACCAGCTACGCGAAAATCGGCGGAAGAGCCTGGGCCGGGAGCCGGAGATGGGGGAGGAGTAGGGACTCGACCACCCCGCCTTCGTGTGACGCCGTCACGGGCTGCTGGCGTGACGATTCGTCGAATGGATTACCAATCTCACCCCCATCAGTGGGACATTCGATTCGTGAGCTTGCTCCACGCACTGACTACATTAGCCCACAGACCGACTGCCTGGAGCACGCGGACGCAAGTCGCCACCACGACAACGATGTTCAGAATCGCCTTAATGCTGCCCGCCATCGGTACGTAGCTGTTGATAAGCCACAGAAGCATTCCCACAATAAGCAGCGCCAGCACGATATTCACAATCGGCTTGATGCTTCCTTCTGTCGGAAGGTAATTGTTGATGAGCCATGAAGCCACTGCCACAACAATCAGCGCGAGCACCACGTAGAGTAACGGCATCGTTAGCACCTCTCGTATAGAGACGCCAGCAATTGGAGCACCACACTTCTGTCGCGGATCACGGTCTACTGTCCGCTTCTCAGCCAAGGCTCGCCGCTGATTTCCAGATCGGCGGCGCTGCCCGCCCTCCCGTCGGGACGTAATCTGCAAACGGGAGGTGCCCAACTCGTTCAACTGGAAGGTCGCTTTCGGATCGCGGCCAAGGAAGTGCTCTAACAACTACGAGGTGAATTTATGCGCGTATCAACATTTCTAGTGTTAGCTGCTGTTGCTGGCATCGGCTTCACGGCTACCGCCCCGAAGGCAAAGGCCCAGGTCAGTGTCGCCATCGGCGTAGCTCCTGACTGTCCCTATGGTTATTATGATGTGGCTCCGTATAGCTGTGCTCCCACTGGCTACTATGGTCCAGAATGGTTTAACGGGGACGGCTTCATTGGCGCTGGCCCGTGGTTTCATGGTGCTAGTGACTTCCGGGGCAACGTAGATAACCGTTTGCATCCAGAGCACGGCTACACGGGTCCAACGCCAAAACGTGGCGAGAAAGCCGAGCCGTCAAAGCGTGTCGATAGTGCGCACTTCAAAGGAAACGAAGCGCGGGATGGACGTGGCCACGTAGCTGAGGGCAAAAAATAGCCCGGCGCGTCAGATGTTATGTGCTGGCGGGGATAGAGCCGCACTGCGGTGTTCGTCCCCTTCCAGGAAGGTTCCTGCTGTGGCCATACCCGGTCATCTGACCATATATCGTTAACTGCGGGACCTCGCGAGGCTCGAAGGAGCTTACTGTGATTCAAGCCATCCACAAAGGCATAGAGATCGAAATGGAGCTTCAAATAGCGGCGCACGGAAATTGGAAGTGCGATTACACCCTTATAAAGCACCCGGAACGAACCACAAAATTTCATCGCGGAGACGAAGAGTTCCCGACTATGGAACTTGCCAGGGAATACGCCTTGCGGGAAGCTCGCGCCGCAATCGATAAAGCAAGTTAAGCCAGGCGGCGGAATCTCAACCGGGTTTGTGCATCAGCAGCGGACGATAAAACCGCCTGATCGCCGCCCGGTCTCCTCCGACCCGACGTTAGCTTGCCGGGAGTGCAGCCGCCCTCCGGTTCCGATGCGGAGCAGGGCAGGAGCGCGCTGGATTTACGCTGGTCGTGCCATGGAAACAACGTTCGCGGTCGTGCGCTTCAACGCGACGAAGCCGCCTGCGGCACCGCCGAGCACCTTCAGAACGTGCGCGAGGACGTAGGCGATCGGCTCCGGCTGGCCGAGACTGATGCCGATATAAATCAGCGTCGCCGCGATACCCACCAGCGCGCCGTGCAGAACCTGCCGTTGCGGTGCCTTCCGCGCGACCCATATCCCGAACGCGAACGCCGCGACAAATGACGCGGGCGGCGCGCTGTAGAGCAGGCTGCGCTGTGCAACCAGCGATGGTACGCGTTAACGCACCTCAGATACGAGTTGATCGTGATGGGTGAAACACCGCGCTCGCGCAGTTCGATGATTCTGCGATTGATGGACTCCTTGGAATCGATTGCTCCGTCGAACGCCGTAAAGCTACACTTATACCAGACAATGGTTTTGGGCGTGACGGCCTTGAGGTACTTTCTGCTCTGGATGAATTGCTCGACCATGGCTCCTCCAGGCAGAGGCTCTAATTTCCCGTTGTGCGCCGTAACCTATTGAAAATATGGGCGCGTAGCTCAGGTGGATAGAGCATCAGCCTTCTAAGCTGAGGGCCGCTGGTTCGAGTCCAGCCGCGCCTACCACTTCATTTGCGAGGGCCGATGGCCGGACAAATTGTGAGGCTGGGAGACCCGGAGTCGGAGCACTATCGGGAGTTCACCACGAAGAAAGAGGCGACGCTTTTCTTCAGAGCGATGCTCGGGCGCTATCGAAATGGCGACACGGTCCAGGAACCGGACGCAACGTACCTCTTGAATCTTCTGGAGCGGCATCCAAACGCGGGCCAGAAGATCGGGTGCGGCGTGATGCGCTTCTTCAAAGAGCACACAGATGAGGGGACGGATTGCTTTTGGTTGGAGCGAGAGGACGGCAGCCCAACGGGCTTTTCGTACATTGACTGCGTGAATGCCAAGGGCAAATCGCCCCTACAGGAATTCGCGGAGGCGTGTCGATCTAGCGTTCAGCCGGAACTGACGCGCCGCAAGATCGAACACTTCAAGACCCACGGCGATGTAGATGGCAAGGTTGTGTGTGAAGTCACGGGTGAGCGGGTTGCGCATTACGAGTCGCACCTTGACCACAAGAAGCCCAAGACGTTCCAGGTCATCGTGCACACGTTCATCGCGGCCAATGATATCGACATTAAGCCAGAAATGTTACGGAGGCCGGGCGATGGCGAGTCCGCGTTCACCTTCGCGGACAAGGATATTGAGGATCGGTTCAAGAACTATCACGCTCGCATTGCCGACCTTCGGATAATCAAAGCACAGGAGAATCTTCGATTGGGTGGCAGCGAGAAGGTGATACCACCGAAGCGGCCTGTGCGCTGAGTAGGCCGGGCGCATCGCACGCGTCACTCATCAAGTGGCCCGATGAACGTGTGGCACATCGAGTCGAACCCGTAGTATCCCTTCCCGTCCTCTGTGAGCGGTCCACCCGGAGGAATGGACAACTTCGCCAGCTTGCTGGCACCGAGCACGATTGGCTCTCGCTGCAAACCGCCTCGCTCCTTCCCAAAAGGGCAGCAGCCAGTCGAGCCGTTTCTAACGTAGGTGCTGGTACGATAGCTCGCCGAGGACTTCGTGGTGACTAAATCTTTCCAGTGCACCATTACGTCGCATCGGGAAGTTGTCTGGCTTCCCGTCTGGTTACAGGGGTAGGTTTGGTGCGTGTAGCAGAGACTTGTGCGTGCCCGTTGTTACACACTATCGGCAGTCCCGCCGCCCGATTCACTCTACATCGTAAAGTCACTGCGCGGCGCGCTCAAACCGGTCACGGTGAACTCGGTGGCCGGCCGCTCCTCCTTGCCGATGTGTCGATTGTTCTGCGGAACGCCGTGAAAGGGAAGCGGGGCGGGTCCTTGGGGGCGGCGATCCTTTTCTTAGCCGTTTGCGCGATAACGAGCGAGGACTCCCGAATGAAACAGCAACATCCACGCTCCGTCTTTGCAGCTCCGTTGATGATCCTGGCGCTTCTCGCCGAAGGAACCACGTTCGCGCAATACACCATCTCGACGCTGGCCAGCAGCACACAGGCCGCAACCTTTGACGGGAAGGTCGCCGTGGACGCTTCCGGCAACGTCTATGCCACCGGTTCGACGCCTGTCGGCGGCTTCAGCTTTCCAGCCGTCCTGAAGGTGACCGCGTCGGGAAGCACACTGGTGGCCGGCAGCATAGTTCAGTATCCGACAACCTCGATTTGCGGCAAGCCGGCCATCAGCATCGACATGTCGGATCTGGGAGGCATCGCCGCGGATAACTCGGGAAATGTGTGGGTCATTCAGTCGGGGACGGGAGGGCCTCCTTCCGTTCTTCGAATTAGCGGGGGAACCGTGTCCTGCCCCGCCGGCACTGTCGGCTGGGGATGGGGTATCGCCGCGGATAACGCCGGCCACGTGTACGTCGGCGGAACCTCCGCGGGTAATGCGGGTAACTTCGTCTACGAAGGAACATCTTCCGGAATCAGCTCCATCGTTGCCGGTAACGGCTCGTTTGGATGCGCCAGCGGCGAAATCGGAATTCCCTACGGGTTGGCGGTGGATACCGCCGGCAATCTTTACATCGCCGATTCACGGTGCAACGTGATCTGGAAGGTCAGCCCGGGCGCAACCCCCGTCCCAGTCGCCGGTAACGGCGCCCCGGGCTACTCGGGTGACAAAGGCCAGGCCACCAGCGCGTCGCTCAACCAGCCCCATGGCGTTGCGGTGGACTTGGACGGAAATCTCTACATCGCGGATACGGGAAACAATGTAATTCGCGAAGTCAAAAACAACGTGATCAACACCATCGCCGGCACCGGCTCGGCCGGTTTTTCGGGCGACAACGGACCCGCGCTCACTGCCAGCCTCCAAGGCCCGTGGGGCATCGCGGCCGGTCCGGGCGGAGTCATCTACATAGGCGACCAGACCTCTGACCCCAATGCCAAGCCTAGAATTCGTCAACTCACGCCGCCGGGAGCGATGGCCATCAGCCCGTCTCCCGGCTCGACGCTCCCCGGCCCCTCGGTTACCTTCACCTGGAGCGGAGCCCCAGCGGGAAGTCAATACCAACTGGACGTAAGCGATAAGATCGGTCCAATCGGACAAGGAGATGTCTTTTTCAGCGGTTCCATCTCATCGACGTCGTTGCTGGTCTCCAACATCCCTTGCGACGGCCGGACCATTGACGTGCAGTTGGCAACCGAATTAAGCGGTACGTGGCAGCAGCCGCTTCGATATACCTACACCGCCTGCCGGATGCTCAGCATAGGCGTGTCGCCTTCTTCTCTGCCTCAGCAAGGGGGCACGGTTACGATCACGGTCAAGGCCACGAATTTCACATCCCAAACCATTCAGCTAAACGTAACCGAGCAGATCGCGGTCCCGCGGCCGGGCTGTTACAGAAACCCGTTCACCGGGGTGACCTACTGTCCGCAACCTGCCGTGATTGGCACGGGTTCGCTGGGCCCCGGGAATTCGCAGACATTCACCTTCAACGTACAGATCGGGGCCATGCCGGCCGGATATCAGTACGCGACTACCCGCGATTTCGCTGCGACGCTGGTCGCGCCTAGTGGCGCAACGCTGGCCTCCGCCGGTGTTTATCAGACGCAGTACTAACGGATGCCACCTTAGCCGGTGAGCGCTGGATCGACCGATGTTCGGGCTCGATAGTTGGCACTATCGACCGCTTGAGTCGCGATTTCGATTTCCTCGAACACCGTCCGGCGGAGAGTAACTTCCGTGTGGCCGACCATAGTAGGGCGTCATATGGCCAAGTGACGTGAAAGCGACACTACCTGGCACCCGCGCGGGCCACGAGCGTTGCGCGGGTGTTCTTTTTGCGGAAAGGAGTTCGCCGCTCGCGAGTCGCGGTTCCACGTAGCGTGCGTATGAGCGCGCTTCCGGAGCCCGAGACGGGATCACTCAGCCCCGGGGGCGAGAACGGAAATCACTTCATGTGCTTGAGGGACTGCTCATTCTCCAAACAGATCTCGTCGATCAACTCTGCGTCGACAACGATGCGCTGCTTCAATGTGACAGTCCACGGCTTCGTATAAGCCTTGGGATCATCGACGGTGACCTGGATTTCGAGGTGTCCGAAGTCCGGGCGCCGGATCTGCTCGCGCACTTTGGCTGACTGGGTCAGCACACTGCCATTCCAATCGATCCAGGTATCGTCGCGCAGTCCGATGGTGTCGATCACCAGGGTGTCGCCTGTCCATTTTCCAGACGAATATCCTTGCCACGAGGGGGTCGGATCTTCGGGCAACGGCCGCGCATCCGTGAATATCTGGCGGTATCCGGCGTTCATTTCATTCAGCATCACCAGAAGATTTGGCGTATGGACGAACTTCAGCAAATGCGGCAGTCCGTACGCGCGAAGAAAGTTATCCGGCAGGCATTTAATGTGGGGGTCGTCTTTCGCCAGGTTGTCGGTGCGCTCCTTGACGATCGGCACAAGCCAAGGTTGATACGGCAGCCCTCCCGGAAGATCGACACCGATATTCGCCATTTGGCGCGAGGCCGTGATGGCACTGGCGTCACCAGGACTCTGCCCGCCGCTGGGACTCTGCGGTTCCCTAGGACCTGGCGCCTCCTTGGGACTCGACAAGCCCTCCGTTCGGCGGCCATTGGGTTCTGCCGTGGTCCAGATTCCGGAAAAATCGGGCTTGCCATCCGCCATCCGCGGCGCGGGGGCCGACATGTCCACCTTGCCATCGGCCTTTCGGGGCACTCCCACGGTGGGATACTTGAGCCACTGAGCGGCCAAATGAGTCGATGCTAAGGGCGTACCCAGAATGACAAAAGCGACGGTGGCGAGCGCTTCGTAAGGTCGACGTATGCCAAGCTCCGGGTTTGAGCGTCGAGAAAGAAACAGATACAGCATTGGGCTAAGAATACACCAATGCATGCAGTCTGTCACAGACCGCATTAGGAACTGGAACCGGTTGGGGTCCGAGCCTCATCTCCGCAACCGGACCTCTGGACAGACCTGTGCTTGGGACGAGTGGGTGGATACCTGCGCTCAAAGTGGAGACTGGGATAAAATCGATGTTGCCGTTCCGAAACAGGAGGCCCCGTATGAAACAACCAGAGTCGAAGTGGATGCCGGTGTTTTCCTCCGCAGTCGTCATGGCTATGTTCGCCGCCCAGCCCGTGCAGGCGGAGCTGCTGGAGAAGGCCAAGAAGGTGACTGGTACCACAGTCCGATATAAAGTCGTTCTTCCCAGCGGATATGATCCAGCGAGGACTTATCCCGCGATCCTAGCCTTCGGCGGAGGTCCGCAAACGATGAACACGGTGGACAGTGTTCTGGACCGCAACTTCCGTGCGGAAGCTGAGAAACGGGGCTACATCGTGATCGCTCCGGCCGCGCCGGACGGCCGGTTGTTTTTCGAGGACGGGGCTCGCATTTTCCCTGACTTCCTAAAGATGATCCTGGCGGATTACAAGATACAAGACAACAAGTTCCATATCGCCGGACCATCCAACGGCGGAATTGCCGCATTCCACGTCGCCGCCGCGAACCCTCAATACTTTCTGTCCGTTACCGCCTTCCCTGGATATATGTGGGAGCCCAGCCCGGCGAAGCTTCAGGCTATTTCGAAGATGTGCGTCTTCATGTACGTAGGCGAGAATGACGAGTACATGTGGCACCCAGAGATGAAGAAGGAAGCCGATCTGCTGCGGTCCAAAGGGACGGTCGCCCGCTATACCGTGGAGAAGGGCCAGCCGCACCGGATGGAAACGCTAGCGGGTGCCAACGCCGGGCGCTTGTTCGAAGGATTTGAGGAAACCAAAAAGGGTTGCAGTAAGTAAGAATAGGGGGCCAACCAGGTCTTGTTTTGGGAGGCGTCACCCCCTCAGTGACGCTGGGACTCTCAGTGAGAAGTGAACGCGAACGGGGGCGCAGGCACTCTTCAACGAATCGGGAGCACGCGAGTCCGAAGGCACGTCGCTTCGAGTCCACTAGGACGTATTGGCATCTCAGACAAGTGGTCCTGAAGCCAGCTAGGCACCGTAGCGTCACCTGACCGGTTACACAATAGTTGGACCTTCAATATTGCGTGAAACCTCCTGCGCTAAACCTGCGCAGCCTTGAGCGCGGTGAGCACGCGCGGTGCCCGGAACGGAATTCGACGGAGGCGCACGCCGGTCGCATCAAAGATTGCGTTAGCGATCGCGGCGAGCATGGGTTTGCAGGCCGCCTCGCCGGCTCCGTAAGGAGGCAGATCGGACCGCTTCGGATTCGGATCTCCGTTCACCAGAACCACTTCGATTTTTTCCGGCGTATCGGCATGGGTGAGAGTGGGATGGGAGTTCCAATCCACGCTCGTGACCTTTTCGGTGTCGAACTGCACTTCCTCGTAGAGCGTGCGGCTGATCGAGTGAAGCATGGCGCACTCAATGGTGTGACGCAGGGATTGAGGGTTGATGGCCAGACCGCAGTCGTGCGCGCATACCAGGCGCTTCACCCAAACATGGCCCGTTCGGCGATTCACCTCAACCTCGGCGATCTCCGCGACGATCGTCTGGCCTCGAAACGCGTAGGCCATGCCGCGGCCGGTCAGAATTTCACCAGTGCCGCGCATTTTTGGCGAAGGACGGCGGTCCCAGCCGTAAGCGCCTGCCGCGGCCTTGAGAACAGCGATCGACCGGGCACGCCTGAAGCCGCGGTCGTCATCGGTACTCGCCGTAAGAAGCTTCATGCGGAAGTCCAGCGGATCGGCCTTTGCCGCCGCTGCCACTTCGTCGATGAACGACTCGGAGGCAAAGGTCGATTGCGGGCCGTTGGGATCCCGCAGATTTCCCGTGCGAAGCGGCGTCTCCCATACCATGGGCAAGCTCACGACATGCGCAGTCATACGGCGGTGGGGAATGGCGTACACTTCCCCGGGGGTCGCCGCGCTTCCCGCGGCGGGCTTGGCCCGCCTGATCCCCATGAGTTGCGCGATCAGAACCGTGTCAGCCTCGTTGTAACCGACGTGGTTATAATCCGCGGCTCGAGCGTTGTAATCGAGCGCGATTAAGTTCCCCGCGGCATCCAGTCCGCCTTTCATGCTGACGGCGAATGCCGGGGCCTTCGTGTCCCACGCTGTCTCCTCGTTACGCATCCACTGAACACGTACCGGCCGGCCGAGCTCGTTCGCCAGATACGCCGCCTCGCACCCCGCATCCTCGGCAGCGGTGCGGCCGTAACCCTGCGGGCCCTCCATCCAAACCACGCGCACCTTTTCCCGCGGTATTCCTAAGAACGCGGCGACGCCGAGGCGCATCCCATACGACTTCATGTCATTGGAATAGATCGTCATCTGACCATTGGAAGGATCCGCGGTGGCATGCGCCGGACTGATGGCTGTGTGCCCTTGGAACGGAATGTCGTAATCGGCCTGGATCATCTTGGCCGCGGTTGGGAACGTTGCGTCCGGATTGCCCACCACAATCGGATTCGCGCTGGAGGTCGGAGCTACGTCGCGCATGTAACCGAACAAGTTTTCGGACGATGGGAAGGGCGAGGTGGCCGGCTTCTCCCAGTTCACCTTGAGCATCCTGGCTGCGTTGATCGCTTGCTCCTCCCGCTCGCACACCACCGCTACATAGTTGCCCTTGCTCACTACTTTGACGAATCCGGGCATGCTTCGGACGGAAGACTCGTCGATGCTGACCAGTTTCGCGCCTGCGACGGGCGGCTTCACGTTCCGCGCGTGCACCATGCCCGGCAGTCTCACGTCCACGGCCCACTTCAGCGAGCCGTCCACTTTGGGAGGAATATCGTAGCGCTGCGGAGAGAGGCCGACGTTCTTGAGTTCCTGCACCGTCTTGACCGCGGCCTTCCCGGCGGTCGCGTTGCTATTGTTGCCCGTCAGAGTGACGTTGAATCTTTTCCCGCCGATCAGCTGACCGTAGGTGACGCTCTTGGACGGATCGCCCTTGACCGTGATCACACCCTCGCTGACCGCGAGCTGATCGACGGGCACGCCGAGGCGAGCGGAACCCATCTCCAGCAAAACGCGGCGAGCCTCGGCGGCGACCCGCTTCATGGGCAGGCTGTCCCTCTCCATGGCCGTGGAACCGCCGGACCCACCCTGGTCGACCGTGATGTCGGTGCTGCCCATGATGCAGCTGGTTTTGTCGTAGGCGACGTCCAGCTCATCGGACATGATCTGCCGGAAAGATGTCCCGGTACCCTGACCGCAATCCGTCTTCCCGACATAAAAGGTTGCCGAGTTGTCTTCATGGATAACGATCCAGGAATCCAGCTGATGGAAGTCGACATCGGGGTATGGACCCGCCGAGGCCGCGGGGCCTTGGGCGTTTGCCGGCGATGTGATAGGACTGGTACCCGCGGCCGCGAAGCTCACGACGAGCAGCCCGGCGCGTTTGAGGAGATCTCTGCGGGAGGTCGTTGCGCCTATGTTCCGCAGCGCGTCGCTCTGCAGCACATCTTCCACGTGTTTCGGAATCTTGGTGAAGGTTCTCATGCGACCACCTCTTTCTCTGCGGCCGTGTGGTCCGCGGCGACCACCTTCACTGCGCGTTTAATCGCGGCCTGGATACGGTAGTACGTCATGCAGCGGCAAAGAGTCCCGTTCATCGCTTGCCGGATCTGGGCGTCTGAGGGTTTAGGGTTCTTATCCAGCAGCGCCTTGGCAGTCATGATCTGCCCGTTTTGGCAGAAACCGCACTGCGGAACCTGCTCGTCGATCCAAGCCTGCTGGAGCGGGCGTAGCTTGCCTTCCTTCGCGATTCCTTCGAGCGTCGTGATCTCACTCTTCACGCTGGAAGCCGGAGTGATGCAGGACCGGGTTGCTACGCCGTTGACGATCACCGTGCACGCGCCGCATTGTCCCAGGCCGCAACCGAATCGCGGACCTTGCAAGCCAAGATCGTTGCGCAGTATATAAAGGAGCGGAGTCGAAGGCTCGACATCCACCGTGTGAGATTTGCCGTTGACCTTTAACGTTAAGCTCATTCGTCGTTCTCCTTGCGAATCGGCGGGCCGACCCTGACGGAGTTGATTTTAACAGAACTCAAGGCTTGGCCATCGGCAACGCAGTGTTCGTGTCGCGGCCAAGTGAAAAGTTCCTAATTGAGCCAAGTAGAAAGTTCCTCTTGACAGCCGTAAGGCTGAAGGATGGAACGAATCGCGATGAGCCAAGAGGAACGAGACAGGTTGGAGTGGCT
>Ga0116225_1002707_pt1 | contig 11782 bp, 12 predicted proteins | sample Sb_taG_8_FD_88968 | JGI IMG/M metagenome (GOLD analysis project Ga0116225, IMG submission 88968) | Peat soil microbial communities from Weissenstadt, Germany - Sb_50d_c_BC metaG | ecosystem: Environmental > Terrestrial > Soil > Wetlands > Peat | place: Germany: Weissenstadt | collected 2010-09-21 | reverse complement strand
TGGTCGGAACCTCGGTGGCGCGCAGGCCCGATGACAGCACCCCGATCAGCTCGCCGCGAGAATTGCGCACCGGCAGATAGACCACGCGGAAGCGGCCGTCTTCGGCCTGGGGGTCGTAATAGCTGTCGGCGCCTTCGCGCAGGGTGGTGACGGCGTCCCCCGGCAGGGCGGTGCCGACGGCGGCGTCGCTGCGCGAGGAATAGATCATGCGGAAGCCTTCGGGCCGCCGGTAATACAGACGCAGATCCAGCGAGGTGACCGATTTCAGGTTCTCGATGAAGTTTTCGTCCAGCCAGTTGCCGACCAGAATTTCGTATTTGACGCCATCGACGTCATAGGCGAACGAGCCGCCGGTCAGCACCAGCGTGCGGCCGGGCAATTGCAGCGAATACAGCGAGTTGGCGACCTCGGAGGGCAGCGGCTCGAAGCCCTTTACCGGGTAGTTCGAATAGAGGATCTTACGGTCGGATTGCTGGAAGACCACCACCACGCCATAGCCCAGAGTCTCGCTCAGGCGCAGAAAGGCGGGGTCGGCGCGAACCACCGGTTCGTCCGGACTGGGATGTTTCTGGTCGAACAGGAAGCGCGCCGGACTGGCCGCTTCACCCTGCGATTCCTTGAAGTTGCCAAGGAAATAGACCGAGGTTTCATGCAGGAAGGTCTGCACATCGTGATCGACCACCCCGGTCACCAGCCGCACCGTCAGTTCGGCGGCGATGGCCGTCGGCACCAAGCTGACCAGCAGCGAGGCCATGATCAGCTTGCCCTGAATGGTCGACATCCAGCGGCCGATGCCGCGCAGACGGATCTTCATGCCGGGTCTTCCATGCGGGAGATGCCGCGACTCCGTCGCGGACAGAGGAGCGGGGCGGTCGTAGCGGTGGCGAAGATGTCCATGGGGCGCACCTTCAGCCTGACATCAACGTGACGCGGTGGCGATTTTTGGTGTCAGTGCGGCGCTTCCGCTCAAAGCCTGGAAATAGGTCGCCAGTTCGTGCACCACCTCGCCGCGCTGCCGGTCGACGGTGATGATGTGATAGCTGTCGTCCAGTAACACCTTGCGCTTGGGGCCGCCCAGATGCGCCTCGACATAATCGGCATTGCCACGGCTGGCGACGTCGTCATGACTGGCGTGCAGGATCACCGCCGGCGTCTTGATCGACGGCATTTCCTGTTTCACCACCTTTACCAGGGACAGCAACTGGCGCAGCGTCGCCCCGGTCATGCCCAGATTGCCGGCTTCGACCGAGTTGCCGGCGATCATGTTGCTGACCACGCGCTGGCGCAGGCGGTCATCCTTGATGCCGTAGGGGTAGTTTTCGACAAAGCGGTAATGCAGGCCGAGCGGCGTGTGCAGGAAAATCTGCAAAAGGAAGTTGAAGCGCGGAATCGACCAGCCGTCATACCGCAAGGTGGTGGACAACAGGCCAAGACCGGCGATCTTACCGGGGTGCCGGGCAGCCAGATGCATGGATAGCACGGCGCCCATCGACAGGCCGGCGACGAAGACCACCTCGTGTTTTTCGGCTATGCGGTGATAGGCGGCCTCGACGCTGGCATACCAGTCCTGCCAGGAGGTGCGCAGCAGGTCGTCTTCGGTGCCGCAATGCCCCGCCAACTGCATGCCGTAGACGGTAAAGCCGGCATTGGCCAAGCCCTTGCCGACGAATTTCATTTCGGTGGGAGTGCCGGTCAGGCCGTGAATCAGCAACACGGCGGCATCGCCGCCGGGAAAGAAGAAGCTGGCATCGACGGGCTTGCTGGGCGGAGCCAGCTTGTGCCCGACTCCCGGACCGGACCAGGGGTTGGCGCCGAACACCTTCAGCTTGAAGCGCTTCCAAACGGTGCTGCGGTCGTAAATGGTATTGTCGTGCTTACTCATGGCTCCAATCCTCCGCCCTGACGCCCCCCGACCAGCCTTGGCGGATCGACCAATGCCCGCGTCCCCCGAATGGGGGACGCGGGCACATGGCGTCAGCGGGTGGCGCGGGTGAAGGCCTGATCCAGCAGGCGCATCGCCAGATCGATTTCTTCGGTGGTGATGTGCAGCGACGGCGCCAAGGTGATGACGTTCTTGTAGTAGCCGCCGATATCCAGCACCAAGCCGACCTTCTTGCCGTTGCCGGCGTCCAGGTCGCCCGACATGCAGATGTCGACGATCTTGTCGCACATCGCCTTGTCGGGAGTGAAGCGATCCTCGCCGGTGATTTCGATGCGCAGGGCCATGCCCATGCCATCGACGTCGCCGACGATCTTGTGCTTCTTGTACAGCTCTTTGATGCCGGCCAGGAAGTACGCGCCCTTTTCCTTGGTCATGGTCTCGTAGTCGACCTCTTCCATCATCTTGACGGCTTCGAGAGCGACGGCGGTGCCCAGCGGATTGGACGAGAAGGTCGAGTGGGTCGAACCCGGCGGGAAGATCTCGGGGTTGATCAGTTCCTCACGCGCCCAGATGCCGGCGATGGGGTTCAGGCCGTTGGTCACCGCCTTGCCGAAGACGATGATGTCGGGCTTGACGTTGAAGTTCTCCAGCGCCCAGAACTTGCCGGCGCGATAGAAGCCCATCTGGATTTCGTCATCGACCAGCAAAATCTTGCGGGCTTCCAGGACGGCCTTCAGCTTCTCGAAATAGCCTTCCGGCGGGATCACATAGCCGCCGGTGCCCTGGATCGCTTCGACATAGAACGCGGCGTATTCGGCGCTGCCATGCTTGGGATCCCAGACGCCGTAATATTCGGTGTCGAACATGCGGGCGAACTGATCGACGCAGTACAGGCCGCAATCGTCCTTTTTCTTGCCATAGGGGCAGCGATAGCAATAGGGGAACGGCACGAACTGCGCGCGGTCGCCGAAATGACCGAAGCGGCGGCGATAGCGATAGGACGAGGTGATCGCCGAGGCGCCCAGCGAGCGGCCGTGATAGCCGCCCTCGAAGGCGAACATCAGGCTCTTGCCGCCGCAGTAGTTGCGCACCAGCTTGAGCGAATCGTCGATCGACTGCGAGCCGCCGACGTTGAAGTGGACGCGGCCCTTCTCACCCCAGGTCTTTTCGACGCGCTGGGCGATCTTGGTCGCCAGCTCGATCTTTTCCTTGTGCAGATACTGGCAGGCCAGCTGCGGCAGGACATCGATCTGGCGCTTGAGAGCGTCATTCAGGCGCGGGTTGGCATAGCCGAAATTGACGGCCGAATACCACATCTGCAAATCGAGGAACGGGGTGTTCGCCCCGTCATACAGATAGGAACCCTCGCAGCGGCTGAAGATCTTGGGCGGGTTCAGATAATGGACTGTGTCGCCGAAGGAACAATACTGCGCTTCGTCGCGCAGCAGATCGCTCTCACTCATTTACACTGTTCTCCAGGTGCATATGGGACGGAGCCTTGAAGCCCAGACGGACCGGCTCGTCCAGAAGGGTCGCCAGCAGGCGCGAAACCTGGGCGAAGTCACGGAAAGCGACGAATGGCAGGCCGCGTTCGCGGCAATGGGTCAACAGCTTGTCCTTGGCGAAAACCATGTCCACGCTGGACGCCGCACACATATCCGAGGTGCCGTCGCCGATCAACAGGCGCAGATCGCGCTGACCGGGTTTGTTCTCGGCGATCTTGCATTTGCAGGTGCCGCTGGCGCCGACGCAGGCTTCGTTGGCAAAAGGGAAGGCCAGACGGTAGCGGCCGCCGCCCAGGACGTCCAGGTGATTGGCCATGATCGGCAGATCGCCCAGGCCGTGGCGGCCCAGAACCCGGCGGATCGAATAGTCCAGACCATCGCTGACCACGGTCAGCGGCACACCGGCGCGGCGGCACTGCTTGACGAAAGCGGGGAAGCTGGGGTCGATCTCGACCTTGTCCAGATGACGGTCGAAGTCGTCCTGACTGGCGCGAATCAGTTCGACCTGACGCAGCATGCATTCGCGGGAACCGATGGCTCCAGCCTTCCACTCGTCCTCGATATCTTCCCAGCCGTCGAGGGCGAAGCGTTCGAGAACGCTGTCGGTAACGTCCTCGCGGGAGATCGTGCCGTCAAAATCACACAAAATGCGCCAGTCCATCGACCATCCCTCGATATGGAACATTGGGTGGCGACGTTGCTGCAACATTCGGGCCAAGCGCCGGATGACCGCTCGTCCTATACTTTTGGTCGATACCCGGATGAGCTTAGCTACAAACTTTGTAGCCTCCGACACAAGTTGTTGTTTCCCTGGCCGGCTTGGGCGGGCACACTGCCGCCGCAATGACGAGGAATGCCGTTATGTCGAATCCGACGCTGCGCCGCTTGGCCTTTTCCGCCGTGACGCTGGCCTCATGGGCGTGGTCGGCGGCTGCTCTGGCCGCTGAAACGGGGGTGCCGCCAGGGGGCGCGCTCGATTTCGACATCGTCAGGAAGGGCGACGTGATCGGCCTCTATCACTCGGATTTCACTGAAACGCCCGACGGCGTTCTGGCGGTGCGCACCCATATCAAGGCCGAGGTGAGCTTGGGGCCGATCCGCCTCTACCACTTCGATAGCAGCTCGGTCGAAAGCTGGCGTCAGGGGCGGCTGATCGGCCTGATCGCGGATTCCGACGATAACGGCGATGTGCACCATTTGCAGGCTCAGGCGCAAGGCGAGACGCTGGTGCTGGGGATCGACGGCAAGGCCTCGGCGGCGGTGCTGCCGGCCGATAGCGTGCCGTCCAGCCTGTGGAGTGCCGACATGCTGCGCCCCGGACGGCCGATCTTCGACTTTGTCGATGGGCAGCGCTTCGTCGCCACCACCCATTGCGACCCCGCCTCGGTGGCCGAGGGTCAGGTCTGCACGGTTACCGGCGAGTTGGAGCGCAACCTGCACTACGCGCCCGATGGCGTGCTCGACCACGTCGATTTTGCCGGCGACGACGGCTCGCAGGTGAGCTATCGGCCACGGTGAGTAATCTTTATGTTTCTCCGCCGTCTTTGCTATTTTTCCAGAACTACGCCACACTCGACGGCTGGCGGCAGTTCTTCCTTTCGTAACGTTTATGCAGTAAGAAACCGCCTCGCGGCGTGCCGGAGCGCATGGGGTGTCGAATGGCCGGAAATCCGGCGGTTCGGCGCTCGTTCGCTCGAAATCGCAATGGACGGGAACCCGGCGGATAAGCCAAGGTTCGCGCCTCCCTTGGCAGGGGCGGAGTCGCCGCGGCACTTGGGCTTTTGGATTTGAGATTAGGGTAGAAAATGGCTCGGCGCGAAGTTCAACCGGGGCAGAAGTATCAGCAAACGGATGCCACTTCTGTGTGGGAGGTCATGGACCTGACCAAGGACGGCGAGGGTATTGCGCATGCTCGCCTGATCCGGGTCGGCGATTCGACCGCCGTCAAAATGATTTCCGTTTCCGCCCTTAAGGACGCGCGGTTGTACAAGCTGGTCGGCGAGTAACCGGCGGGGTCATCTTAACCCATCTTGATGACAAGGGAGCGGCAGAGCCGCGTCTTGTCAAGTTCAGTTGGACGGATGCCACGTTTGGACTCCTTCCACCCGTGTATGGTTCGTCGCGTTCGCTTGGGATCGTAACCGCATGTATCGCCGCAAAAGCCGCCGAGGCGAGGAACGTCGCAAGATCTTCCTGATCGCCGTGTTGAAATTGGTGCTGGCCGCCAGCGCCTTCGGGTTGACGGCGTATTATTCTTATGAAGTGGGGCTGCGCGTGGCCCAGGGCGAAACCGCTTCGCTCAAGGACAAGCTGGACGAGGCGGTCCAGGAAGCCCACAAGCAGCAGGATCAGGCGGTCGGCGATCGCGCCGCGCTGAATGAGGCGCGCAAGCAGGCCGACGACTACAAGGCGTTGTACGAACAGGTCAAGCCGAGCGACGACATCAAGGAACTCAGTGCCCTGCTGCGCGCCAAGCTGGCCGAAGGGCTGGATCCGCATCGCTTGGGCATGGTCATCAAGACGGCGCAGAACCCGCATGACTGCGAACAGCCGGCGACGCGCCGCTTCCTGGTGCGCACGCCGCACTATCGGGGGCCGGACACCAATACCACCGTGCGCTTGGGCGATCTGGTCACCTTGTCGGCCGATGGGGTCGGCGGCAATGGCGGGCACGAGCAATGGTTCGACGCCGACCGCCCGATCAAGCTGCACGTGATCGCCGACGGAACCAAGGATGCCGACGTCTCGGGCCGCTTGCCGATCGAGCATATGGTGGTGGTCAAGGGCAGCGAATTCCGCTTCACCATTTCCGCCGCCGCCAGCCGCGGCTTCGTCGAGGTGGTCAGCCAGCGCTGCGAATACCGCTAAGGGCGATGCGCCGGTCGGCGAAAATGGAACCGCCACGGGCCGGGGAGCCCGTGGCGGCTGGGGGTTCCCAAGCGGACCCAAGGGGGATTGGGGGTGTCCGCCTGGAGTAAGCCGCTGGGGATAGCGGCTATCGGCAACCGGGGGGGCGGTTGCCAATTCCCAAATCTCATCGGTGCTTTCGCGCGATGAAGGGCGGTCTTCGACTGAAGCCTGCCTTTCGTTGCGTGTCATTTTCCTCGGCTTCGGCGGTCTTGATGTGGCCGCGTTTGAAGTGACGGCAGTATGGACTGTCGGCGCGGCAAAAAAAACATATCGGGTGGGGTAAAGATGGCGCTGTTCGTCTACGCCAAAAGGGCTATGCCATCCCTTCGATATTAGTGACGCTCATCTGAGTCGCGGACTCTGGTCGCAGGCTGCAAGGGAAATTGGCCCGCGACCATAAGCCGCTAGGTCTTGCGGTGCGGCGGGCGCTCCTGCACTGCGGCCAGGACCGGTGAATATTTTCCCCATGGGCGGAGCCCGGCGCGGCAAAGGGAAACCAACAAGGGCGTGACAGCGTCGCGACGCGGTTGTTTCGCACTGGATTGTTGCTTCCGACTATGCCAAATGTTGCGCGAGTTCCGGCACACTCCGCCATCCTGCGCGGAGGGGCGCCGCGCCAGAGGGGGAGCCGTCCTGGCCCCCGCGAAAAACGCCGACTGGAGGATACTATGACTGTACGTGTCGCCATCAACGGGTTCGGCCGCATCGGCCGCATGGTGTTCCGTGCCGCGACCAAGGAATTTTCGGACATCGAAATCGTTGGCATCAACGACCTGCTCGATCCGGAATACCTGGCCTACATGCTGAAGTATGACTCGGTGCATGGCCGCTTCGATGGCGACGTCTCGGTCGAAGGCAACACGCTGGTGGTCAACGGCAAGAAGATCCGCCTGACCGCCGTCAAGGATCCCGCCGAGCTGAAGTGGAACGAGGTCGATGCCGACGTCGTGATCGAATCCACCGGCCTGTTCCTGACCAAGGAAGGCTGCGAGAAGCACATCGCCGCCGGCGCCAAGAAGGTGGTTCAGTCGGCGCCGTCCAAGGACGACACCCCGATGTTCGTCTATGGCGTCAATCACGAGAAATATGCTGGCGAGGCAATCGTTTCGGCGGCGTCCTGCACCACCAACTGCCTGGCGCCGGTCGCCAAGGTTCTAAACGACAACTGGGGCATCAAGCGCGGCCTGATGACCACCGTGCACGCCGCCACCGCCACCCAGAAGACCGTCGATGGCCCGTCCTCCAAGGATTGGCGCGGCGGCCGCGGCATCCTCGAAAACATCATCCCGTCTTCGACCGGTGCCGCCAAGGCCGTCGGCAAGGTGCTGCCCGAGCTGAACAAGAAGCTGACCGGCATGTCCTTCCGCGTCCCCACCTCGGACGTCTCGGTGGTCGATCTGACCGTCGAGCTGGTCAAGGACGCCACTTATGAGGACATCTGCAAGGCCATGAAGGCCGCCTCGGAAGGCGCGCTCAAGGGCGTGCTGGGCTACACCGAGGAAAAGGTGGTCTCCACCGACTTCCGCGGCTGCAACCTGCCGTCGATCTTCGACGCCGATGCCGGCATCGCCCTGGACAGCACCTTCATCAAGGTGGTGACCTGGTACGACAACGAGTATGGCTACACCTGCAACATGCTGCGCTTCGTCCGCCACGTCGCGGGCGCCAAGTAAGCCGGCCTTAGGGGAGAGCAGCCCATGTTTCGTACGCTCGACGACCTCGACGCCAAAGGGAAGCGCGTGGTGGTTCGGTCCGACCTGAACGTCCCGGTAAAGGACGGCAAGGTCACCGACACCACTCGCATCGACCGTTCCGCCGCGACTATTCGCGAGCTGGCGGACAAAGGCGCGCGGGTTATCATCCTCACCCATTTCGGTCGTCCGAAGGGGCGTGAGGACAAATATAGCCAGAAGCTGCTGCTCGAACCGCTGGTCAAGGCGATTGGGCGGCCGGTGGCCTGGGCCGATGACGTCATCGGCCCGGACGCCGTGCAGGCAGTCAATGCGCTGAAGGATGGCGATGTTCTCCTGATGGAGAACGTCCGCTTCCACCCCGAGGAAGAGAAGAACGACCCCGTTTTCGCCCGTGCGCTGGCGGATCTGGGGGACGCTTACGTCAACGACGCTTTCTCGACGGCGCACCGCGCCCATGCCTCCACCGAAGCCATCGCCCGGCTGATTCCGGCTTATGCCGGGCGGCTGATGCAGGGCGAACTGGAGGCTTTGGGCAAGGCGCTGGAGCATCCCGAGAAGCCGGTGGCCGCCGTCGTCGGCGGCGCCAAGGTGTCGACCAAGCTCGATCTGTTGGGCAACCTGGTCGCCCGCGTCGATTACCTGATCATCGGTGGCGGCATGGCCAACACCTTCCTGTATGCCCAGGGCGTGCAGGTCGGCAAGTCGCTGTGCGAGAAAGAACTGGCCGATACCGCCCGTTCGATCATCGAAAAGGCCAAGGCGGCGCATTGCCATATCGTCCTGCCGGTCGATGTGGTGGTGGCCACCGAATTCGCCGAAAACGCCCCCAACAAGGTGGTGCCGGTCAACGCCGTGCCCGAGGACAGCATGATCCTCGACGCCGGTCCGGCTAGCATCGAGTCGATCATCGACCGTCTGAACGGCTGCAAGACCCTGGTGTGGAACGGCCCCTTGGGCGCGTTCGAGATCGCTCCGTTCGACAAGGCCACCAACGCGGTGGCTCAGGCGGCGGCGCAGCGCACCATTCAAGGCAAGCTGCTGACCGTGGCCGGTGGTGGAGATACCGTCTCGGCCCTGGCCAAGGCCGGGGTGGACGACAAGTTCTCCTACGTCTCGACCGCCGGCGGCGCGTTCCTCGAATGGCTGGAAGGCAAGACCCTGCCGGGTGTCGCCGCCCTGACCCCGAAAGAGTCGGGCTGCGGCTGCGGCCACAAGCACTAAGCATCGCCTTGGCGGTGTGACGATTGAAGCGCCGGCTCCCGATGGGGGCCGGCGTTTTTCATGAGCGCCGTCCGCTAGGCAATATATTCCCAGCAGAACCCCGATGATGGTATGATCCGACGATAATTGTGCGTCGGTCGCCGCCGTTTTGCGCGCGCGGCCTGTGGGGGTGGGGAGTCGATGGCCGATCTCGGCATTTCCGGTGTCATCAATAATCTGGTCAGCGGCTTTACCCAGGTGCGCAATGCCAGTGGGATCGACCCGACTGTGTCCGGCCCCAGCCAGAGCGGTGGGGTGCGCCGGCAATCGACATTCCGCTCAAATCCGCTGTTGCCGCAGCAGCATGTCAACATCGACGGCGTCACCTTCGACCTCAACGCGCCGCGCGGCACTTACGTCAATATCGTCGTCTAAAGCCGTCTTCTGGCGAAGGCGCTTTTTTCCGGCTTGCCCGCACTCGGTCGCCTGACGCACAGTGGAGGCATGACCCAGCCGCCTCTGACTGTTCAACACACCCGGATGATCCCCGACGGCGACGAGCGCGAGCGCTTGGTCTGCGGCCAATGCGGTCACGTCTTCTACGAAAACCCCAAGGTCATCGTCGGCGCGGTGTGCAGTTTCGAAGATCGGTACCTGCTGTGCCGCCGCGCCATCGAACCTCGCCGGGGCTTTTGGACCATGCCGGCGGGCTATATGGAATTACAGGAGACCACTGCGCAAGGCGCCGCCCGCGAAGTGTGGGAGGAAGCGCAGGCGCGGGTCGAGGTCGATGCGCTGCTGGCCATCTATGATCTGCCGTCGATCAGTCAGGTCCACATGATCTATCGGGCGCGGATGCTGACCGCCGATTTCGGCGTTGGGGTCGAAAGTGAAGAGGTCGCGCTGTTCCGCTGGGACGACATCCCCTGGGACGATTTGGCTTATCCCAATGTCGCCTGGTCTTTGCAGCATCACCGCGATTTGGCCGGTCAAAGCGGCTTCGCCCCGCGCGGCATTCCGCCCGACTGGCAGCCTTAAGCGGTTCCCCCGCCCCGGCAATGCGGAGCAGGGGAGGCCGGCTGTCTTACTCGGCGGTGACGGCAACCTTGGCGAAGCGCTTGGCGGTTTCCGCGACACGGGCACCCAGCACGCTGGCGGTGCGCAGATCGGCCGAGGGCGGCACCACGTCGGCGGGCTGATCGGCGTTGCTCTGGGCCATGGCGCCGAGGAAGCTGCCCAGGCGGTTGAGGTCTTCGACGCTGCCCTTCGAGTTGTTGTTGCCGGGCAGAATGTCCAGACCAACCCAGATCATGCCGTGCTGCGCGGCGAACACCGCCAGCGAGACCAGGGTGTTCAGCTTGTCGCCCGACTGGCTGGCCGAGTTGGTGAATCCGGCGGCGATCTTGTCTTTCCAAGCGCGGGCGTACCAGGGCTTGGAACTGGCATCCATGAAGGTTTTGAACGGAGCCGATACGCCGCCCATATAGGTCGGCGAGCCGAAGATGATGCCGTCGGCGGCTTCCAGCGTGGCCCAATGCTCTTCGATCTTATCGACAGAAATCAGAATGGCCTTGGCGCCAGAGACGCTGTCGACGCCTTGGCCGACCGCTTCGGCCTGCTTGGCGGTATGTCCGAAACCTGAATGATAAACGATGGCGATGGTGGTCATGAGAACGGCTCCATAGTTAGGTAACGGTAATTGTTACTGTTACATTTGCGTGTAAAAAAGGGGATTACTCCGCCGCTACCGCAGCCCGTGCCCGGATCTGGGTGACGACGTCGGCGACGCTGATCTTGGCCAACTCGGCTTCCTTGGCCTGCTCAGCCCGGCTGATGATGTCGATCAGCACCGGCACGATATGGGCGCCGACCGGACAGGCGGCGTTCGGCGTTTGGTTATGGGTCGGCGGCGGCTCAAGCTCGTCCACCGCCCGATGCAGATCCAACAGCGAAATCGCTTCGGGCTCGCGCGCCAGAACCGACCCGCCGGCGATGCCGCGCTGGCTTTTGACCAACCCGGCCTTGCTCAGGGCCGAGAGAATGCGCCGCACCACCACCGCGTTGGTGTTGACGCTGCTGGCGATCCAGTCGCTGGTCGCCGGGCGTTCTCGGTTCATCGCCAGCACCGTGCTGACATGCACGGCGACGGCGAAACGGCAATTCCTGGCCATCTCGGGGTTCCTGTTGTATTCGTAACGAAGGTAGTTACATGAGTGGCGGGAGTCAAGCGGTCTTGACTCTCCCCTAAGCTCGGGCGTACAAAACGAGCCTCTCAGAGTTCTGAGACGAATTCCGCCTCTTCGGAGGTCGGCCGGTCCGCGAAGGTTCGCGCACCGGCCTCGGTTCGTTATGCACGTCACAAGGTTGGTTCTGGGCCGATGTTCGAGAGTTTAAGTTCACGTCTGGGTGAGGTCTTCGACCGGCTGAAGAAGCGCGGCGCGTTGTCCGAGGCCGATGTCTCCGAGGCGCTGCGCGAAGTCCGCATCGCCTTGCTTGAGGCCGACGTGGCGCTCCCGGTGGTCAAGGACTTCATCGCGCAGGTCAAAGAGCGCGCCGTCGGCCAGGACGTGGTGCGCAGCATCACCCCCGGC
>Ga0116225_1002705_pt1 | contig 11789 bp, 8 predicted proteins | sample Sb_taG_8_FD_88968 | JGI IMG/M metagenome (GOLD analysis project Ga0116225, IMG submission 88968) | Peat soil microbial communities from Weissenstadt, Germany - Sb_50d_c_BC metaG | ecosystem: Environmental > Terrestrial > Soil > Wetlands > Peat | place: Germany: Weissenstadt | collected 2010-09-21 | reverse complement strand
TGCGAGGATATCCGGTTTCAAAGCCGTGTCGCATGGCTTTAGGTGGCCGTCGACGTAGGGTGTCGATGCGATTTCACCTCGGACGAGCCGACTTCGCCGAGCGTCTCGGTACTGCCGAAGCAACCGCACGATGCGGCAACCGACAGGTCCCAATCGAGGTTCAGGGTGGCACGCGTCTCAAGACCGCGTAGACGAAGTGTTGCTGGGAGCCCCAGGGGGTCGAATGCCGCTCGTCGAGCGACTGTACCAGTTCAAACCCAGCTCCCAATTGGGATCGGATTCTCTTCGCGTCGTAGCGATGGACCGGCAAGCCACTGCAATGATCGGGCCCGTCCTTCGCGAATGCCGCAATGATCAGGTGGCCCCCCACTGGGATGGTCGCGCGGGCCAGTCGAGCGTATCGCTGCCGGTCGGCGGCCGAGATGAGGAAGTGGAACAGCGCGCGGTCGTGCCAGACGTCGAAGGTTCCGATGGAATCCACCGCGGTCGCGTCCGCGACGATCCGATGAGCCGAAGCACCACCGGACGTCGACCGGGCCCGGCCCCGGTCGAGCGCCACCTCGGATACGTCCAGCACCGCAACGTGTCGGAAACCGTTCTCGAGGAGTCGGGTTACGAGAGTGGATGATCCCCCGCCCACATCGACGATGCGGCTCTGCAGGGACGCGAGCTCCCGGACGAGTCGTAGCGACAGTTCCGGTTCGTCCTGGTGCCAACTAAGCTCGTCCTCCCCTTTCGTGCGATAGACCGACTGCCAGTGCACTTTCCGAGATTCGGTGGATCGGGACGTCCTTCGCCGTGCGACCGCCATTCGCCCAGGAGACCTGGGCCTCACTCGGGAAGAGGTCATCTCCCGTCCGTCCAAGTCACCCCTGCGTTCTTCGTGTGGGCCGTTTCAACCCGGTTCTCGAATCTCTCGTGGCCTACGGCGATGAAGTGGTAAGGCAACTCCAATACGAGAGGGCGTCGCACGGCGGGTCACGCGGGGCTCGCCGTGAAGACGCAACCTCGAGTGGCATGCTTGGTGGGGTCGGGCTTAGAGACCTCCCAATGCTGGCCGAGTCGCGTCTCGAGTACGGTCCCGAGCAGTTGCGGGCAGAGGACGCGACCGATCTCGGGAGAGTCGCTGGTGCAGGCGAAGCATCCGGTGACCCGAAAGGTCAGCGGTCGCTCCCGGACGGTCGCGAGACGTCCCATCGTGTGCGTCTCGTAGTACTGCGCGAGGGCCTTGGCGACCTCCTCCGGCGTGCGACCTTCGATCTGCTCGGCGATCTCCCGGCCGAGCTGCCGGGCGATCGTCTCGATGAGCTCGGGTAGGTGGAGGTGCAGTTCCCGGACACCCGAGGCGCGCATCCCGAGCTTGGCGATCTCCTTCAGCCGCTGGAACGGGACCGACTCCTTGCCGGCGATCACGGGAAGGATCGCGGCCGGGGGGTTCTCGAGCTCGACGAACCGCGCCTCGGCGCGCGTCGCCGGGGTCCAGAGCCGGCGGTGATAGTCGCGCGCCAACTGAACGAACATCGGAGCGGACGACCAGAGCGCGACCTGTTCGTCTCCCGATCGACCGAGGCCGTCCTCTCCCGAGACGTAGACCAGGGCACCCAGACGGTCGAAGACGACCGCCCGGTTCGTCACCGGTCCGTTCGAGTGACGGAGCTCGGCGAACGTGTGGAACAGTTTCGCCTCGACCAGGTTGGTGGGATAGACCTCCGTCACGAATCGGACCTTGACCCCGCGGGCCGTCGCGGTCTTCAACGCCCGGTCGAGCCCGCTGTCGATGAGCCCGGGGAGCGAGAGACCCGTCGCGGAGATCAGGACCTGGCGTTCGGCGGTACCGACCCGCTTGAGCATGAAGCGCCGGATCGTCTCGCGTCCTTCCAGGACCGCGAACTTTCGAGGGTCGCCGTCCTCGAACTCGGTCCGGCTCTCCTCCCAATCCGCCAGGACCTTCTCCCGGTCCTGTTCCAACCGACGTAGCCGGTCCGATGCCCGGCGGATCCAGCGGTCGAGCAGGTCGTCCGGGGAGGTCGCGGCGAACCGACGCGGACGGCTTCGCGTGGACTTCAGGAGACCCTCGCCGCTCAGCTGCTTGATGAAGCGGTAGGTCTCGACCCGGTTCACCGCGGACTGGCGGGCCAGTTCGCTCGCAGTCTGCGGACCGGCGCGGCAGGCCGCCAGATACACCCTGGCTGCCTTTTCGGGAACACCGTGCTCGGCGAGAAGTTCGAGCAGGCCCGACCCCGGTCGTGCCACGTCGGTCTAGAGCGCCGCCCCGTTAAAAGGCCGACGGAAGCCGTGATTTCACGCCTACAAGGCGGCCTGGAAGTCCTCGATCGAGTGCGGATACTCGGCCTCGGCTCCGCCGGCGCGCGCACGGAGTATCTCGCGCGCGAGCAGCCAGTAGACCGTGGCCAACGCGACCCGTCCTTTGTTGTTGGCCGGAATGACGAAGTCCACGTCCCGGGTCTCGTTGTTCACGTCGCAGAGACCCACCACGGGGATCCCGATCGACACCGCCTCGCTGAGGGCCTGCTGGTCGGTCGCCGGGTCCGTGACGAGCAGTACCTTCGGCTCGAAGTACTCTGCGAGGTTCGGGTTCGTGAGGCAGCCGGGAACGAACCGTTCGGCGAAGGAGACGGCGCCGACCGTCTTCGCGAACACCCGGACCGGCTTCTGGCCATACTGCCGCTGCGACACGACCAGAATCCGGTCGGCGGGGAAGTGGGCTAGGAACTTGGCCCCGAGACGGATCCGGCGGTCGGTCTCGCGCACATCCAGGACATGCAACCCGTCGAACCGGACCTTGAACACGAAGCGGCGCATCGACGCCGATTTCTGCTGCGTCCCGATGTGAACGCCAGAGGTGAGGTATGTGTCCTCGGGGATGAGCAGCTCGCCCGGACGGATGTCCTGGCCGTCGCTCGGGATGGCCTGCTGCTCGGTCAACGTCTCATCGTCGGGCATCGTTCGCTAGGTTCCGGTGGCGCGGCCGAGCCGTAGGAGTTCATTTAGCTTTGCCACCCGCTCGCCGCCCAGCACGCCGCATTTCAGCCCTTGGGCGCCCGTGCCGAGCGCGACATGGGCGAGCCAGCCTTCGGGCACCTCCCCCGAGCGGTGGGACGTCACAGTGGCTAGGCCGTGGGCACGGGCGAGGTCCACGGTCGCGAGAGTGTCGGTCAGGGTCCCGACCTGATTGACCTTGATGAGGACCGCGTTGGACGAACCGCGGTCGATGCCCCGCCGCAGCCGATCGACGTTCGTGCAGTAGATGTCGTCCCCGACCACGAGGGCACGGGATCCGACCGACCGGGTCAGCGCGGCGAACGAATCGAATGCTTCCTGCTCGAACGGGTCTTCGACATACCTCAACCCGTACCGGTCGACCAGGCGAGCGACGAACGCCTCCTGGCCCTCGGCATCCAGGGTCTGTTCTTGGTAGCGGTAGCGGCCGTCGTGGAAGAACTCGCTCGCGGCCAGGTCGAGCCCGGGATGGACGTTCAAATGCGACTCGTCCCGCACGCGAGCGCAGGCGTCGGAAAGAAGCTCGAGCGCTTCGACGTTCCCTACGGCGGCGACCCATCCGCCCTCGTCTCCGCGCCCCAGCGCCACCTTCGGGTATCGGCGGTGCAGCGCCTCTCCGACGGCCGAGTGGACCCGCATCGCGGCCCTCACCGCATCGCTCGGTCGCGCTTCCTCGGCGAAGGCGATGAACTCCTGGATATCCGGCCCTCCGATCGCGTGGCGCCCGCCGTTGAGGCAGTTGCCGACGATCGCGGGGAATTTCGAGCCGTCGACCCCGGGGCGAGCCAGGACCTGCCACAGGGGTCGATGGGTCTCCTCGCCGAGCGCGAGGGCGCTCGCGACCGAGACCGCGGTGGCGGTGTTGCCCCCCACCTTCAAGAAGTTCCGGGTCCCGTCGACCTCGTGCAGTCGCCGGTCGACGGTGGCCACCTCCGAGAGTTCCAGTCCCCGCAGCGCGGGAGCGACCTCGGCGCCGAATGTCGACAGAGCCTCGGGAACTCCGTTCGGAGGGAACGCCGTGACCTCATGCACTCCGGTGCTCGCCCCGCTCGGAGCGCCGGCCCGGCCCCGGGCCCCCGATTCCAGGACGATCGTCGCCTCGACCGTGAGCTGGCCGCGACTGTCGTAGATCGCGTGGAGGTCCGTCGAAGCGATGCGGCTCACGGTGCCTCCACGAATTCCACGAGCACGCCGCCGAACGCGGCCGGATGCGCGAAGCCCACGCGTCGCCCGCGGGCGCCCGGCCGTCCGGTACGATCGACGACCCGCTCGCCGCGTTGGGCCAGGTCAGCGAGGGCGCGGTCGACGTTCGGGACTCGGAACGCGAGGTGGTGGATGCCCTCGCCCCGGTGCGTGAGAAACTTCGCGACGGGAGACTCCGGGTCCAGCGGTTCGAGGAGCTCGATGTGGGTCGTGTCGGACTCGAAAAAGGTCACGCGGACTCGGTTCGATCGCACTTCCTCGGGAGGGCTCGGAGGAGAACCTAGCAGGGGCTGCCACCGCGCGATCGCTTTCGGCAGGTCGGCGACCGCGATGCCGACGTGGTCCAGCTGCATGATCTTCTCCGCTGCTCTAGAACGTGCGGGAGGCCGCTTGCGCACCGAACAACTCGCGCCATGCGTCCGAGATCTCCCCTAGAGTGCACCCGGCGATGACGGCCTTGAGAACGTACGGCATCACGTTCTCGCCCGCCGCGGTCGCCACGGATAGGCGTTCGAGCGCGGCGGTCGACTTGGAGCGGGCCCGACGCTCGCGCCATCGCCGAACTCCCTCGACCTGGCGACGTTCCTGGGCCGGGGTGATCCGCTGGAACGCCGCGCCCTTTCCGCGCCGCTCCGGGAAGAAGGTGAACCCCGGATTCCCCTCCATGAACTCGTTCACGCCGACCACGATCTCCTCCTTGCGTTCCCGCGCGCGAGCGACGCGGTACGCTTCGCCCGCGATCTCGCCGGCGAAGAACCCGCGCTCGATGGCGGCCTGCGCCCCGCCCATCGTCTCGATCCGAGCGAGGTACTCTTCGGCTTCGCTCTGGATGCGGTCGGTCAGGTGTTCGACCGCGTACGCTCCCCCGAGGGGGTCGACCGTGTTCGGCACGCCGGACTCCTCGGCCAGGATCTGCTGCGTTCGGAGCGCCAAGCGGGCCGAGGACTCGGTCGGGAGCCCGAGCGCTTCGTCCATCGCGTTCGTGTGCAGGGACTGCGTTCCGCCCAGCACCGCCGACAGTGCTTCGAGCGTGGTGCGTACCACGTTCAGCTCGGGCTGCTGGGCGGTCAGGCTCGACCCGGCCGTCTGGGTGTGGAATCGCATCTGCTTCGAGCGCGAAGACTTCGCTCCGAACGTTTCGGTCACGATCTTGGCCCACAGTCGTCGCGCGGCCCGATACTTGGCGACCTCCTCAAGGAAATTGCGGTCGGCCGAGAAGAAGAACGACAGGCGCGGGAGAAACTCATCGAGGTCGAGTCCGCGCTCGCGCACCGCCCGGACGTAGGCAATGGCGTTCGCGAGAGTGAACGCGACCTCCTGGACCGCGGTCGCTCCCGCCTCCCGCATGTGATAGCCCGAGACGGAGATGTAGTTCCAGTGGGGCATTTCGAGCGTCGCGAACTCGATCAGGTCGACGGTGAGTCGAAGCGACGCCGCCGGCGGGTAGATGTACGTTCCTCGGGCCACGTACTCTTTCAGTACGTCGTTCTGGACCGTGCCGCCGAGTCGCGCGCGCGGGACCCCGTTCTCCTCGGCCACGGCGACCAGGAGGGCGAGGAGTATGGGCGCGGTCGCGTTGATCGTCATCGATACGGTCGCGCGGTCGAGCGGAATGTTCTGGAAGAGCGTGCGCATGTCGCCGAGCGTGGCGATCGGGACACCGCAGCGTCCCACCTCGCCCTTCGCACGTTCATGGTCGGAATCGTACCCGTTCTGGGTGGGGAGGTCGAACGCGACGGAGAGACCGGTCTGTCCGCCGTTCAGCAGGAAGCGAAACCGTTCGTTGGTGGCTTGCGCGCTGCCGAATCCGGAGTACTGCCGTAGCGTCCACAGGCGCCCCCGGTACATCGTCGGTTGGATGCCGCGGGTGAACGGGGGTTCGCCGGGGAACCCGACCCGTTCGAGGAACGCGGTGTCCGGGTCTTCAGGGGAATCGACCAGGAGCGGCACGCGACCGCCCTGCTTCCGGGGCCCGAGGGCCCGTTCGGCGTCCGCTTCCCAGCGGGTGCGACCAGGTTTTTCCTCGGACGGACGGCGGGAGCGGGCCATCGTCGTCGGACCGGGGCGCGCTATTAATCGGTGTCGTGGGACCGCGTGAACGGCCACAACGCAGAGAGGTCGAGCTCCGCCCAAGCGACCGGCACGGGAACCCCCAGTTCCGAGAGGATCTCCGGGTGGACCTCACCGAGCTCGGCCACCGGCGCGCCGGCGACCCGGCACCGAGCGGAACGGCCCGGGATCGTGCCGGGGAGCTCGGTCGGCTCGCGCACCGACCCGACATCGAGTTGCCGCAGGAGGTAGTCGGTCAGGGCGGCGGCTTCCGCGAAGCCCGCGGATTCCGTGGCCACCATCATCGACGCGTGGTAACGGGTCGTGCCCCCGGCCTCGGCGTTCGGGTCCCGGACGATCACGGGCCCGACCTCCGCGAACCGCTGGGGGTAGCCGTGCCGGGTATTGTGGTCCAGCACGTCCAGATGCGAGAGGAGCAGGCGATCGCGCAGGTAGGCGAATTCGCTCGAGACCGGGTTGCATATGCGGATCGGCTCCGGGCCGCGGATCCGTTCGACGCTGGCCACGGAGACCAGCAGGGGGGTGTACGGTGCGGCGAAGCCGAGACCGATGAGCCGGGTCGCCATCATCCGACGAAACCGGATCTCGGGCAGCCGTCGGCCGCGCGTTCGGCTCGCGGGCACGATCCCCTGCTCGGGTCGAAGGGCCGCGGCCAGGACCACCTCCTCGACGAGGTCGATCGCGGTCTGCAGGTCGGGGCGCCACGGCGGAACGCCGACGTGCCACCCCCCTTCGCGGGGTCGGGGCGAGAGCCGGGTTCGCGAAAGACGTTGCTCGACCTCCGAGGAAAGGAGGGCCTCGCCGGAAACCTCCCGGACCATCGCGGATGGAAGGTCGAGCGTTCGGGGAACCACGACGGATTCCCCACCATCGGCGGGGCGAGTCGGATGTACCACGGCGACCGGCTCGACGGTCCAGCCTCGGGAAGCGAACACGACGAGCAGGAGACCGACGGCTTCCCGCACGCTCCGTGGCTGGGTGCCGGTCGACTCGAGGAGCAACACCCGGTCCCCTACGCGCGCCTCTCCGGCGGTGCGTCCGTTCAGTACCGGAGGCAGGCTCAGCACCACCCCCGCCCGGTCGCGCAGGACCAGACAGCGGTCGGCGGAACGTCCGAGGGCGCCGTACCGGGCGGCGAGGGGATGTTCGCGGAAGAACTGCTCGCCGGACCGTTCCTCGTCGTCGTCCAGGGGGATGAACCGAACGTTCGACAGAGGTTCTTCGGAATACCGAACGGGGGGCGTGACTCGTTCCCATGGATAGATGCCCAGGCTGGCGATTCGCCGGTCCCGTCCCACGGTCGCGTGCAGAAGTTCTTGGAATCGGATCGCTTCGGCCAGCGTTCCAGCATCGATGCCTCGGTCGTCCGGAGATCGAACCAGCGCCCCCGAAATCCACGGCCGGATCCCGTCCACCGAACGGTCCACCTCGATCGTGGGGGGCGGGGAGGTCGTAGACGCCGGAGACAGGCGAGGGATGCCGTGGGCGACTTCGAGGACGCCCGCGAGATAGAGCGCCAAGCCGCCCTCGGAAAGCAGGTCGAGGCGGTCCGGAGTGACCGAGAGAGTGAGCGCATCCCCTTCCCGGCCTTCGACCTCCGCCTTCGAGGCGAACAGCATGTCCACCAGCGCCGCATCGCTGACCGGGGCCGGCAGCAAGGACAGCAACCGTTCCCGGGAGAGCATGCTCTGGGGCATCGCTAGGGGCCCCCTCCCCGGAGCGTGGACAGGTCGTCGGCGAACAGTTCGCGTATGTCGTTGATCCCGAGAGCGACCAGGGCGAGTCGGGTGATCCCGATCCCCCAGGCGATCACCGGCACCTCGATGCCGAGGGGCCGCACCACTTCCGGACGGAGGAGTCCGCCGGGGAATACTTCGATCCACCCCAGACGTGGGTGACGCACGTAACCCTCGATCGACGGTTCGGTGAACGGAAAGTAGCTCGGTCGGATCCGCAGTTCCCGGATCCCGATCGCCTCGGCCAACGACCGGAAGACCCCCACCAAGTGGCGCATCGACATCCCGTCCTCTCCGATGACCCCCTCGCACTGGCCGAACTCGAGGTGATGACTCGCGTCGACCGCTTCGCGTCGGAAGTTCCGGTCGATCGAGAACATTCGGAACGGCGCGGCCGGTCGTCCGGCCAGGAACCGGGCCGATACCGCCGTCGTCTGAGAACGAAGGACCGGCCGGGCGGCGACCACCGGGTCGTACTTTCCCGGCCAGCCCGGCCCGATGGGATCGTTCTCTCCGGGCAACGCTCGCCCTTCGTGCGCCGCGGCGACCCGTGCGAGGAGGTCGGCCGGTGGGAGGCGGCCCACGACGCCTTCCACCGAAAGGGCGTCGTGGATCGAACGCGCCGGATGGTCCTGGGGCATGAACAGCACGTCGTTGTTCCAGAACTCGGTCTCCAACAGCGGGCCCTCCGCCTGTTCGAACCCTAGGCCCACGAGAATGTCCTCGAACTCCTCGAGCCAGGCCGTGTACGGGTTCGGACGGGCTCCGGTAAGGAAGGGGACGGGGGCCCGCACGTCGTACGGCCGGAAGGTGTGGCCCTTCCACTCCCCCGAGCCGATCAAGGAGGTAGTGAGCGCCCCGATTGCGACCTCGCCCTCGGGAGCGAGCGGAAGTCGACGACCTTCCTCGGAAGGTGACCACCGCTTGACCGATCGATGCTCTTCGCGAACCAACCCGCGTCGTTCCAGGACCGCGACGATGGCGGCGTCGGCCTCTTCTTCCCCCTTCGACACTTGTTTCAGGACCACTTCTTCTGGTAGCAGCGTCTCGGCGGGGCTCGCGGGGTCGCGGAGTCGGAAGGGCAGCCCATCGGCGAGGAGTCCCCGACGACGCAGGATCCCGATCGCCGCCGAGCGTTCCTCATCGCTCAGACCTTCGGCCAAGGCGTTCTCGGGGGTCAGCGAGCCGCCTCGACGGGCGAGCGCGTTCAGGAAGCGACGTTCGGGCAATCCCTGGGCGAGCGCCGCCCTCCCCCGAGGGGTCAGTTCTCGGACCGTCGGATGCTCCTCGTCCAGCACGACCAAATGCTTCGACCGGAGCCGCTGGAGACTGCCACGAACCTGGTCGAGACCCAGACCCATTCCCCGGGCCAGTTCCTCTTCTTCGATGGGAAGCGCATCGGTTGCGCGCAACAACTCGAGCACCGAACGCTCGGGCCCGGAGAGCGTGACCGGAGCCCCACCGTCCGGCGCATCCCCCGATGCACCGGGCACGGCGCAGGGAGCGTGGGCCGGATTAAGTCTTTTGGGTGCCCTCGGCGTTCGGCGGAACGTTGCCGGGGACCGACGGCGCCGGCGCTTCGGGTTCCGGCACGGTCGTCCCACCCACGGTGGGAGGAACCGGAGCGGACGGAGCAACGGAAGGAGCGGGGTGTCGACCCCGCCCGAGTACGTATCCTACCGAGACGGACGCCACGATGATCACGACGAACGTCACTAAGTTGTACGGGTAGTCGGCGAGGCCGCCGAGCCCCGGCACCAGACCGAGAAGGTTCACCGCGACCGTCGTCGAGTTGGTGCCGTAGTAGCCGTCCGCCGTGACCGCGACCTGGGCCGTGGCATGGGAGCCCAAGTAGCAGACCGGCACGCGGACCGATACCGAGAGGTTCCCTCCGCCGTCGGTAGCAGGTGTCGATGAGCCGAAAACTCCGGTGCACGGACCGATGTCGGTCGAAGAGACCAGAGAAACGGCGACCGGGACGTTGGTGATCGCCGCTCCCGTAGTGATGTTCGACAGATGACCGGTGATCGTGACGGTGCCACCCTGCGCCACCGAGCTCGGTGCCACCTGGATCGAGAGATTGACGAAGGTCGCCGTGAGGTCCTCGTAGAGCAGCAACGCACGCGGAGAGCCCCATCCGGTGGCCGCGTCCCAGCCCGGGCCGGCCGACGCTACACACGTATTGCCCGACGTGATGTCCGCGAGGCCGGGGGCGATGCGGCTCCCGGGGGAAGATTCGGCCTCGCCGATCGAATAAAGCCGGGGCGACACGAGACCGAACGCTCGGCCGTGGATCGCATCCATCTCGGTCATCAAGCCCGCCCAGAGCGGCGTAGCAAAGCTCGTCCCGCCGGCGACCTCGTCCGAACCGGCGAAGTACACGAAGTTGTCGGCGGCGGTCGCACTGACGTCCGGAACGCCCCGGCCACCGCTACCATTGCTCTGCCAGGTAGGCGCCCCGTTTTGGGTCGAGTAACCACCCCCGCTCTCGCTCCACGCCGACTCGCTGAAACCGGTCAGCTGGCCGAGCAAGTTCCGCTGGAGGGTGACCGCCGTACCGCCCACGGCCAGCACGTCCGCGGAGGTGGACGGGTACTGCGGCATGGGACCCCCTTGACAGTTCGGCTGGGCGTCGCCTCCCAGGTCACCCGTCGCCGCGAGCAGGGTGATCCCCTTCTGGTCGGCCTCCCCGATGTCCGTCTGCCACGCCGCCGCTAGACTCTGGTCGCTCGATTCCGGAGTACCGAACGACATCGATACAGCGGACACGGGCAAGCTCACCGCCTGATGGAACGCGTCCGCCATCGACGCCGTAGTCGGAGAACACATCGGGGCAGCCGATTCCGGGGCGTAGACGGCGTCGAGGGTCGCGCCGGGAGCCATCGACCCGGCCCACTCGAGGTCGAGTGTCAGCTCCTGCGACGACTTGCACGGGTCGTTGACTGCATTCGGGGACGGGGCGGGAGCGCCGTCGATCGCGTACGGCGCGATCGTCGGTGAGGGAAAGCTCGACGGATAATCCTGTTGGAAGAAGCTCTGCACGTCCCCGGGTGCGTAGCCCCAGCCCCACAGCAGGAGCGCAATCGATTCCGAGGTAGCGTACTGCGCGGTACCTGAGACGTTGTACAGGCTAGAAAGGTCGTAGATGCTTCGAGCGATGGCGGGAGTGACCAGGTCCGCCGACCCTTGTGCCGGGTTCGCTGCGGGAATCGACACCGGGGCAAGCGAAGGCAGAAGGAAGCTGTCGAACCCCGTAGTGAGCCCCAGTACGCTGCCGACCAGCGGCTCGATTCCGGAAGGCAAGGAAGGTGCGGAGGCCGGGTAGGTTACCGGCACGCCGTCGTGCCAGCCCGCCCAGATCGACGTACCGAAGGCGCGTCCGATGGACGCGACCGGTCCGTCCAGGGTGAGGGAGAGCCGGTCCGGCCAAGTGTGCACAACCGAGAGCCCTTCCGAGCGGAAGTACGACTCCACTCCGGAGTACTCCGCCGAGGAGAGTCCGAACTTCATCGCGATCTGCGTATTGGACTGCGCCGCCGCTCCCGGAGCCGGAGGGATGAAGAACGAGGGATCCCGGGGTTGAAACGTCACGACCACGAGCTGGGAACCGTGCGCCGGCACGACGTCGGTCGCGACGGCGGAGTTCTCGGCCGAGTATCCTGCCCTCGCGGAGAACGGCGCAGCGAAAACGTCAGCCGCTTTGCTCTGGGTCGAATGGGAAGTGCTTAGTGCGCCTCCCGGCGCTACGGTGGTCCCTGT
>Ga0116225_1002694_pt1 | contig 11818 bp, 8 predicted proteins | sample Sb_taG_8_FD_88968 | JGI IMG/M metagenome (GOLD analysis project Ga0116225, IMG submission 88968) | Peat soil microbial communities from Weissenstadt, Germany - Sb_50d_c_BC metaG | ecosystem: Environmental > Terrestrial > Soil > Wetlands > Peat | place: Germany: Weissenstadt | collected 2010-09-21 | reverse complement strand
CAGCAGCGTGCTGATGCGCGATGCATCGCCCCGCGCCATGAACGGCGAAATCTGCGCCGGCGACGCTCCGTAAATCGCCGCGTAGAGATCAAAGTTCGAATCGAATGGGTGCGCTCCAAACGCCGCGTCGATGTTTCTCTGTTGCGCTGGAGTGTCGCCTTTAAACGTCTTGAGCGCATCCGCCTGCGACTCGGGCATGTACGCTCTCAGGAGCGCACCGGATGAAAATTTGACATCGGTGAAATCCGCGGCCACTTCCGTTTGTGCCGGGCCCTTCCACGGCGCATCGCACTGATAATTGTAAATTTCGAGACGCGTGCTTGCAGCCGCGGGCGTGGTTTTCTGGTAGAGGTCCTCCGGCGTCACAGAAAGGGCAGGCTCGGTGCTTCCCCAATGCCGCGTATTGATCAAAGTCATGGTCTGCAGGCCGTAGAATAATGAGTAGCCGGCAATAAGCATCAATACGATGAGCAGAATATATGCCGAATACGCTTCAGCCGGCTTGGACTCGTCCTTCATGCGCGCCTCTTTCCGCAACGCTATCAGACGCGCATTCTACGCGACAGGCTGCCTCGCCGCTTGAAATTTTGCGCCAACGCGCGAGGCTGAACCTTTCTCCTCCCTCACTGAGCCGCCGCTCGCGATTGGTCCGCTTCTGCCGTCTGCTTCACGAAGCGGAATACTCGCAAGTGGATGTTATGGACGATCGCGTCGGTCCACAGCCGCCAGTAAGCCGCAGGCCACATTCGATTCTCGTAGCGCGAAAGGCCGGTGAGCAACGTCCTTCCTCCCCGCAGCGGAGAAAGCGTGAATTCCGCGTCGTGTGCTCGAAAATAGTGCTCTTCGATGTGCCGCGTGCGAATGTGCCCATAGGGCGACCACTCTTCCATCAGCACCGGCGCCTCCGCGATCGTGAATCTCAACTTGCGGTTCTCTTCCCAACCGACGATTGGCTCCGCGAATTGGCCGCTCGAGAATTGACATTCGCGCTGCGCCCCGATTCCTTCGCCGTGCAAAGTTGAGCGAATTGGAAAAGCAATGCCGAGTCGAAACGGCCATTCCCGCGGCGGTGGCAGCGTCGGAAACGTGACCAGCCTCTGCCAGACGACCGCAGGCGGCGCGTCAATTTCCATCTGCGTCCGCACTTCGTAGACGGGCGGAATTTGCGGCCCGGTCGCTTCCGCTCCCATCATCAGCGGTGCAATCACCAAAATGATCAAATACATTCCCGGCGCGGCCGCCAAAGCTCCGGGCCGTCGTTGGATGAAGTAGCCAATCGTTCCGCCGATCATGGCCAGCGGGCATACGATCGGCACCGCCATTGCTACACAAAAAATTCCTTCGATGGCTAGCGCGACAAGCAGCACTCCGGCCACCAGCACCGAAACGCACGAAACGGCGATGCAGCTGCCATAACTCCGCGGCGTGTGATAACCGTAGACGAGCACCGTGAACAACCCGAGGCAGAACGGCACGCCGACAAAAAGCCCCCATCCGTATTGCGCGAGAATGCCGATGCTCAGCGCCGCAAACGCCGCGCCCACAATCGCGGTCACGGCAATTCCGACCATGGCGCTGCCAAAGGCGCCTCTCGGCACGTAGTGGGAAATGATGGCGTTGGTTCCGTAAGTGTCGCGCGGCCCTGCTCGGTCGACGCCGCGATGCGCCGGCAGCACGCTGAGCACCAGGAAATACAGCACGTTGAAATATGGGACGAAGAAAAATACGACCAGCCATCCCGGCACACCGATCGATCGCAATCGCCGCAATGTCTGCGTCACGCCAATCCATATAAACGGCAGCGACATGGCGACCACGGTCAGCAAGAATCTCGCGTCCTGATGCGACAGCGCTGCGATTCCATTCGCTCCCTGAAACGGCCGCCAATAGTCCAAAATGCTCCAAGAGCGATGAAACAGAGTCCAAGCCATCAGCCGGTCTAGATTGTGCTTGATCGCAAACCCAATCAATCCGATCAATACATAGGGCCCGCGATCGATCGTCCCTTCCCAACTCCAAAGATCTCGGAAACGAAATTTCATATCGCTGTACCTTTCCCAAAGCTCCAGACTGATGGGCGACATACGAAAGCCGCGAGGCCGCAGAATGTGAATCCAAATGCGTTCAGCGAGCCGTGCCACTCCGCCATGCGCGCGATATCCAGGAATGGTTGGCGAGGGTATTCTCCGAAGGCCCACAGGGCTGCGAGGCACATCGCTACTGCTACCGATGCCGCCGAAACGAAAAGCAGAATTCGGGCGCCGGATTCGACCGCGCCGGCCATCGAAGAGAAGAAACAAGCGGCGAGCGCGATTTCCCCGACCGCAATCAGAAGCGCTGCTCCCAACTTGAGCTCTGGAGCCACAACAAACCCTGCTGCCAGCAACGCGGGACCGCCCAATGCGCCGGTCGCGGCTGCGGGGAAGACCAACGAGCGCACGATGGCGCGGCTTGCCGTGCGTCCGATGGCGCGCACAAGAACGGCGGCGGCAACGCCGGCATAGTGGAAATGAACCGCGGTAAGCAGCACGATTGGTTCGTGAAAACCCATCGGCTGCCAGCCCAGCCGAGACGCTAGGAACCAACTCGCGCCTATTGCGAGGTAGACGAACGCGAGAAGCGCGCAAAGTTCGTCGAAGCTGCGAGACCGTGTCCTGAAACTGCGCCAGAATCTTTCCGCCGCAAGAATAAAGGCAAACGCAAGCCAGGCGACGGCGAGTCCGGCGGTCGCGAACGGCGAGCGGGAATAAAACGAGAGCACAGCCGCAAATGCAGCGGGCAGCTGGACTCTGACGGCCAGCCGCTCGAGCCGGCTTTCCAGACTTCGGCCGTCGAGGCGTCGCGTCAACTCCAGCCCCAGCGGAACGATCACAAGTGGCGCGAACAGAAAAACGAATTCGATCCAGCTCAAGTCGAGCCGTGCGGATACTCGACCGGCGAGTACCAGCGCGAGCCAAATGCCTCCGCCGATGTGCGCGTTGCGCATCATAGCCACGCTCCCGCGGCGGCTAAGCCGTACACGACGCCGAGAAAAGTGAACGCGACGAGACACGTAACGTCCGCTAGGCGATTCGTGCGGCGCAGAGCGGCGTCATAGTAGAAGAATTGAATTGGCACGCGCGCCAGCCAAAATAGTGCGATCGTGGCGCTCAGGAAGCGTCCCAGCGGCTGCCCGCTTGCCAGCACCGGTGCGAAAAGGAGACTCAAGCTCGCGAAAACCAGCAGCACAAATACGATGTAGATCCAATGAATGAAGAACATTTCTCGAATCATTGGCGAAACCCGTGCAAGCTCCGTAGACGGCCGCAGAACGCGCGGCAGGAAGAAATTCGCGGTGGCAATCGCCAACTGAACGAATCCGGCGAGAACGATCAGCTCGATCATTATTCGCATGACGAGTTCCTCCTTTGGGCCATCCGCCGGTCACGAAAAACGCGTGCCTGTGTGGACGCAGACGCCGCTCAAGCAATGCCGCCGGACGGCGACCCATCGATACGCAAATCGCAACGCGCTGCGCATTCCGGGCAAGTGCGCGAGCGCCCAGAGTGGCCACGCCCACCAAACTTGCCGCGCGAGATAGACGATGGCGTCGGAGCCGCCGAATTGCCGGCCGTCGTGCGTGAGCAGGCGCAGCTCGGCGAGAAGTTCCTTGTCGGGAAGGGAAAGCTGCTCGCGGACGCGCGGGTCTTGCAGCGTGGCGATGCCGAAACCGCGCGGCTCAAGCACCGGGCGCAGCCGGCGGGCGATGGACATGCAGAACGTGCAATCGCCATCGAAGAAAATCCATCCGGAGCGCGCCTTGCGGCCTTTGCTGTCTGTCATTTCTGAAATGAGAGAAATCATTGGAGCTAAAAAAAGGCGGTCGCCCGCCTCCCTCCTTATCCGCGCAGCAGCTTGCGAATCTTGCCGCGCAGCTTCAGCAAATGCTTGGTGGCCACGGGCGGCAGATGGCTGAACTCTTCATAGAGGCCGCTCATCGTGGCGATAAATTCGAGCAGTTCGTTCATGCGCGCGCGCGCGTAGGCATCGGCCGGGCCGCTCCGCTCGGTTTCCGTCAAGCACTCGCGCACGACCGCAATCGTCGGATCGAATTCCCGTTTCTTGCGCTCCTCGAGAATCACCCGGAACATTTCCCAGGGATCTTTCATGGATTCAAAATGCTGCCGGCGATCGCCGAGCGCCGGGGCAACGCGCACGATGCGCCAGCCCATCAATTCGCGCAGGCTGGTGCTGACGTTCGATCGCGCGACGGAGAGCGTCTGCGAAATCTCCTCGGCGTTTAACGGCTTTGGAGAAAGGAAGAGCAGGGCATGAACTTGCGCGACGGTGCGGTTGACGCCCCAGCGGGTGCCCATTTCGCCCCAATGGAGGATGAATTTCTGGACGGCGGGGGAGAGGCGACTTGGCGTGGCTTCAGTCATTTCTGTCTGGACTGAAATTACAGGAATGCAAAGCGCTTGTCAAGCCCCTTTTCGATCCGTTGGGGAGGGGTCGCTAAAGCCCGATTGCAGTGTCAGGGCCTACGACTCGGCAAAGGGCGAGGTTGCGTTCTGATGACTTCCGCCTAGTCCGGAAGCCCCGAGAGCTCGAAAATGGGGGCTCTGGGCGCTTCTAAGGGGTGCGATTTTGTCTCGACCTGAAATAAGCTCCGTGGTTTATTTTCAGTAAGTTACGGCGATTTATGCCCGCGTTGGTGTATCGACCAGAAAACTGCTCGATCGGATTGTTTGCTTCGGCGTTTTTCTGCGTGTGACGATCGCGGTCATTGGCAATTTCCCGGGTTAAGGTAACAGGTCAAAAAGGCGAACACCAGATTACCGGCCGCGGAAATACGTAGCCTAAGGCGTGGAAAAACCGGGCCGGATTACGGGGCTGAAAGGCGGGGCCGAAAGGCGAGAGGGCCTCCGCCAACGTGCCGGCGGAAAGGGAAGACCCTCGCCTACGACGGCAGGGTTGCGATTACGTCCGGGATCTCGATGTGAATCTGGGTGCCCTGGCCGGCTTGGCTGCGGATATCCATGCGGAATTGATCGCCATAGAGCAGGCGCAGGCGCTCGTGGACGTTGCTGATGCCGATCCCTTCGGCGTAGACCTTCGTTAGGCGGTCTTCCGGGATGCCCAGGCCGTTGTCTTCGACTTCGATCAGCAGCCGCCCGTCATTCCGCTTCGTGCGCAAATGAATCTGCCCGCCTTCGAGCTTGGGCGCCAGGCCGTGCTTGATGGCATTTTCGATCATCGGCTGGAGCAACATGCTGGGGACAAACGTATCGAGGGACTGCTCGTCGATTTCCTTGAAGATCTGCAATTTGTCGCGGCCGAAGCGGACGACTTCGATATCCAGGTAATCGTCGATAAAACTGATTTCATCGCGCAGGGGGACAAACGTTTCGTGCTTGCGCAGCAGGCGGCGGAGGATGTTCGACAGCTTGAGGACGATTACTCGCGCGGTATCCTGATCGTAGCGGATCAGTGACGAGACGGTATTCAACGTGTTGAACAGAAAGTGCGGATTGATCTGGCTGGTCAGCGCATCCATGCGCGCGCGCAACAGCAACTGCTGATTCTGCTCGAGGTTCATCTCCGTGCGCGTGTTGTTCCAGATCTTGATGGGCATCGCGACCGACATCACCGCCGAGAGAATCACCAGCAGCAGCAATCCCCAATTCGAAGTGGTAAACGCAAAAATCCAGCGCGAGGGCACCGCCATGGCCAGTTCGACGTGCGCGAGTTCGAAGAGCGCGCAAGAAACGAGTGGAAACATCGCCCAATTGAGTTTCCCGTGCCGAACAAGATTCCAGATGGAGCGCGGAATATTGAGAAACGTGAACGGGCCGAAATCCCAGATGTCTTCTTTGTTCGGCATCATCTGGCGGATCACTCCCGCGAGCAATCCCACAAGCGCGGCCATGGGGCTTGAGAGCCACTCGTGATTGCCAAACGCAGGCAAACTGATCAGCGAGCCGCCCAGCAGCCCGACGATGCGGCCGCCGAGCAGGCCCATCAGAAACGAGCCCTCGAGCGTTAAATCGAAATACGGATAACCGGCGAGGCGCATGAAGACGCCGATGGCCAGCGGCGGCGTGATAAAAAGCAGCAATTGCACCTTCTGATCCGAATCGCGATTCTCATTGAAGAGAATTTTGCGGAACGGGGCGAAGCGCACCAGCAGCGCGGCCATGGAGGCCGCCCAGCCCATTTTCAGGACCAGCGAGAAGAGAAGGTCTTTTCCGGCTGCAAGAGTGTTCATGCGTAGTGTTTATCGCGCGATGCGTTGAGCGAGAGTGCGCAGTCGGATTGTCGGCTAAAGCGCGGCGAGAAGTAAAGCGGTGCGGTTGGGATGGGGTGCCTTGTAGTGTTTTAATTTTGGAATGGGATTCGATATCCCAGGCGTGCTCATAAGTCTGCTTGACGGGTTAGCGACGAACTGCCCAGCGCTAAAGCGCATGGTTAAAGACGGAACTTTTTCGGAGCGCTGAAGCGCTCCTCCCCCACATGAATGCGAGGGCTGCCACCTAAATGTGAGGAAACAACTCCTCGATTGCTCACCTGCTATAATCGTGAGTTTCTTATGGCCAAACGAAAGCAATCCGGGGGGCCGCGCATTGTAGCGCGGGCTGAACTTCCTACGCGGTTCGGGAAGTTCGAGATTGTCGGCATCCGAGGGCGCGACGCGAGCGAAGAGGCTGTGGCGCTGGTGCGCGGCAATGTGCGCGACAGTAGCCGCCGCGGGGGCAAGCTTGCGCCGCTGGTGCGCATACATTCGCAATGCCTTACCGGCGATGTGCTGGCTTCGGAGCGCTGCGATTGCCGGGCGCAGCTGGAATATTCGCTGGCGAAGATCGCGAAGGCGCCTGCGGGCGTGCTGCTCTATTTGCCGCAGGAAGGCCGCGGCATCGGGCTGATGAACAAGCTGCGCGCTTACCAATTGCAGGATTCCGGCATGGACACCGTCGAAGCCAATCGGCGCCTCGGCTTTGCGGCGGATTCGCGCGACTACGCTTTTTCGGCAGCGATCCTCAAGCTGCTGGGCGCGCGCAATGTCCGCCTGCTCTCCAACAACCCCGACAAGGTCGAGCAGCTCGAGCGCGCCGGCATCCGCATCGCCGAACGCGTTCCGTGCCAGCCGCGGACCAGCCGCCGCTCGCGGGCTTACCTGCGCACGAAAAAGCACAAGATGGGGCATCTGCTTATCGGCCTCGAGTAGCGCCGGCCTCCGTGCCGGCATCCGACGGGCAAGCGCAAAACTACGTGCATGCTCGCGGGCGGAGCTGGAACCGCCTTGAATTGAATTGGCCGGTCCGCGCTTGATCGCGGGCCTGGCGGACGATTGTCGTCGTAAGATGCCGGCCCTTCGCGGATCAGGGTAAACAGGGACGCCGGCGCTACTTGGGGAATCACCCGCGCGAACCTCATCGATCCGCGCGGGCGATCGTGGAACTAATTGACAGTGATCGTGAATGTCGCCGTGTGCGACGATCCGCTGGTGCCGGTGATGGTCACAGTGTAAGTTCCTGCAGTCGTGCCCGGATTGTGGTTACCGCCTCCGCCACCACCACCGCCGCCGCAGCCAGCAACAGCCGTGGCAGCAGCAAGGACGACGAGCGCGAAGGCCGTGGCCCAGCGGCGCTTCTGCATCGGCAAACCCAGCAGGAAGATGCAAGCCAGCGCTAACGCTGCGCTCACGCCCAGCCACACTGGCCGAATCGGTCCCCGCGTCGGCACGTACATCACGTGCGATGCCGCCACCGTCGTGCAAGTCAGAGTTGAGGTGCCGGTAGTAGTTCCTGCGCTCAGCGCGATCGAGCCCGCGCTGAACGAGCAAGCGGGCGGATCAACAGCTCCCGCAGGCCCCGCGATACTCGAACTCAGCGCTACGCTCCCGGCAAATCCGCCGCTGCCGGTCGCCGTGACGGTAGTCGAAGCCGGCGATCCCGGCGCCACGCTCATCGAAGTAGGATTCGCGCTGATGCTGAACGATCCGCCACCTCCACCGCCAGTGATCATGAAAGCAGCAGGTGTCGTAGTGGAACTCGCGTTAAAGCTGGCATCGCTCGAATACGAGGCTGAGAACGAATGATTTCCGGATGCGAGCGTCGAGGTCTGCAACTCTGCAAACCCGAAACTATTCAACTTCAGCGTGGCCCCATCGTTCGCGTCGGCGTCCGTCAAAGTCACATTGCCCGTCGGAATCCCCTGACCGGAATTGCCGGCGACGTCAACCCGCAGGAATATCAGAGTTCCCGATGGAACCGACGCCGCAAGCGGATTTCCAGTGTTCCCGTTGATGGCTGATATGGTCGTTGTGCTACCCTCCGGCGTAACCGTCACTGAGAACGGAGTCGACGTGCTCGGCGCGAAAACCGCGTCACCGGCGTACTTGGCCACTACGTTATACGGCCCTCCGACCGGCAGATCGGAAATCTGAGTGCCATTGAAGTTGCCGCCTGAGAGAGTTTGGCCTGCTACGCTAGGGAGTGTCGTACCAGCGGCAACAAATGAGACGTCGCCCGTTGGCGTCCCTCCGTTCCCGGTTACTGTACCGTTTGCGGTCACAGTCGTCCCGTGCATGCTCGACGCAGGTGCGATTGTCAGAGTTGTCGTCGTCGCCGTACGAGAGAACGCAGCCCAACCGTTGACGAGATTCGCCACGTTCGCGGAGCCGAGGCCGGTTGCCAGGTCGTATCCAGTTCCCGCCGAGAATCCGCTAGTCTCCCCTCCGCCTTGCTTCGGCACAGAATTATTTCCAACTGTGACATCGTTAAACACACAAGTGTTGGCTGGGGGTGCCCCGGGCTCGAGCGTCGAGCCGTTGCATTGCGAAAACGTCTCGCTGGCTGCGAGATGATAGAGAACGACATTTGCGTTCCCTTGACGCGAGCCGGTTTTCTGGTCAACGAGAGACATCACGCCGGCGAACGAAGGCGTCGGCGCCGAGGTTCCGCTGATGCGGAATACCTTTGGCTGTGCCCCGCTGCACGATCCACCCTGACAGAGCAGGTAGCCAAAGATCAGATTAACGCTCGTGCAAGTGGGTCCGGTGTTCGACTCACAGATAGCGCCGGAGGCATTGAACGAGATGTCCGGAGTATCGCGGAAACCATCGTTCGGGATTCCCTGCACGCCGGCTTGGTACGGCGGTTTGGGAGTGAATATCGAACTCTTTCCTCCACCGGTCGCCCCGATGTTTGGGCTCTCGCTGAAACCACTAGCATTTACTGTTGTAGGGCAGTTCGCGGCCACGCAACTTTCGTTCCATACAAACTCCGGGATGTACTGAGTAGCACCACCCGTCGCGGCGCTCCAGTAAAGCGAATCGTCCCCATGGTCATTGAATTCCGTTCCCCCGACGGCCGTCGTGAACGGCGTCGAAGCCGGCAAGCCCACCGAAACCGGCCCCGAAGCGGTCGTTTCGGTGTTGGGGTTATCGCACCCGTTGGCGCCCGAATCCCCGGTTGCCGCCACAAACGTCATCCCTTGCGCCGCTGCTTGTTCCGCAAGCCCTGCTTCAGCGTCTGCGTACGACATAGGAACCACAGCTTCGCAAATCGAGAAGCTCTCGGACATAATTCCCGCGAGATCGTTGTCCACAATGTAGACTTCCGACAGGTCGGTACCGTCGACCGTCTCTGTCGATTCGGACACAACAAACTTTACCGTCGCACCTTGGCCGATGCCCCCGGACCACTCGTTATCAAGAAGCGCTTCAAATTCTTCGCCGCCTCCGAGGTCTCCGGGATTCGGTCCGTTGAGGACGACCTGAGGTATGTTGTTCGCTGGAGTAAGGCCAAATAATGTCCGGAAATCAGAAACGTCCGCCAGATTGATGTTGGATCGACCTACGATTGCGATCGTCGTGCCTGACCCCGTTATGTTGGCTGTATAGACGGGAGTCACGTTATAAATCGTGGCCCAGTCGCTCGGCGCAATCCCGAAACTCCCGTCGCCGAAACTCGCGGCTGGTCTTGGGCTGGGATGTACTTCGACCCTGGCGCTGCTTCCCACAAGCCTGTGCATCGGCTTCTTGAAGAAATTATGCAACGAGGAGATGCCGTCAACTACCGGTGCCATCGCGACCGGTATCTGCGGGTCACTCGTATTCGCCCAGTGCGCCTGGCCGTCGATGACAAAGTTGTGCAGTTCGGTGTGAAATGCCTGTTTGACAAGGCCCGCGCTCCCATCGAACTCGATGACCGACTTGCCCTTGGTCACACTCGTGACCTGGAAACCGTGCGACTCCAGCCAACCCTTAACAACCTGAATATCCGCATCCGCTGGGCCGAATTGTTGTCCAAATTGCTCGGGCGTCAGCCACTTGTGGAAATTCGGCGAGCTCCTATCCTGCTGCTCATCGAGCAGCGTTCGCAGCGCCGCCTCTTGCTGCGGGCTTCGCTTGAGAACAAGCATTAGCCGCTTCAGCGGAAGGGAATCGGGCGCTGGGCCTTGATCGAATTTCGCTTGCGCCAGCGGGTGCGTGTTGCCCGTGAGCGTGACGAGTTTGGTTTCGTCCACGGCTTCGGTGATTCGCGGAGCAATCGTCTGCGACTGCTGCGCCAGCGCGAGCTGCGCGCAAAACAGGCAGAGTGCGAACACAAGAAGGGCTTTGCCATTCCAGAACTTTTTCATTTGCGTGACCCCTGACGTGAGAGAGATGTATTGCTCCGCTGCGAATCGCCTAGCAATCGCTGCCCGGCCGGACACTGCGAAGTTTCGTGGAGCGCGGGCGGGATCTTCCACGAACTTGGACTCAACTTCGCTCCGTAACCGTTTTCCGGCCCGAGGATTACTGGATACTAACACCAATGCCCGTTGTTGTTGTCCAGCAGAATTCAAAAAGTGACTCAAGAAATAAGCAGCTGGGAGCTTAAATCACTGACGATGAGATGCAGGAATGACGAGGAGCGTTTCTTTGATTTTTCGGGCGAAGATTCGCGCCTCGGTCTACAAGAATTGTCGGGCGAGATATGGAAAACGGGATGGGTGCTTCGGTAGCGCTGGCGTCTCGCCGGCATCTTACGAATACGGGCGTCGGCGAGGGCCGTTATTGTGAGCGGAGCGCGGTGTCAATTAAATCGCGGCGGTTGCGGCTGGGTAGTCCGCGCGTGACGGTTGCCTTTGATGGACTTTGAAGTCGTAAGATGCGGGCCCCTCGCGGCTCGGGGTAAACAGGGAGGCCGGCGCTACTTTCACTTCCCGGCAGGCTCGCCCAAATTCTCTAGGAAGAACTGCGTTGCGCGACGGAACAGCACTACTCGTGCGGGGGGATCGCTGATGCCGTGGCCGCGGCCGGGGAAGACGGCTACCTCGGCATACTTCTTCGACGCGATCAGCTCATCCAGCACTTCGAGCGTATTCGCGAAATGCACGTTGTCGTCGCCCGTTCCGGCGGCGATCAGCAATTTGCCCTGCAATCCCGCGGCATTTTTCACCGGCGAGGATTCCTCATATTCCTCTACGCGCTGCGCCGGCTGCCCGAGATATCTCTCGGTGTAAATCGTGTCATAGAGCTTCCAGTCCGAGACCGGCGAACCGGCAAAGCCGGCTTTGAAATCGCCCGCGTCCCGAAACATGGCGTGCAACGTCATCTGCCCGCCGTAGCTGGAGCCCCAGATGCCGATGCGCGTCCCGTCCACGTAGGGAAGCGAGCGCAGAAAGCGGACGCCATCGCGCCGATCGGACAGCTCCTGCGCGCCCAATCGGTAATGAATCGGCTCTTCGAATAAATGTCCGCGCCCCGAGGAGCCGCGATTATCGACGGCGAAAATCAGAAACCACTTCTGCGCCATCATTTCATGACAAAGAAAATTGGCGTCGCCACAGT
>Ga0116225_1002693_pt1 | contig 11823 bp, 8 predicted proteins | sample Sb_taG_8_FD_88968 | JGI IMG/M metagenome (GOLD analysis project Ga0116225, IMG submission 88968) | Peat soil microbial communities from Weissenstadt, Germany - Sb_50d_c_BC metaG | ecosystem: Environmental > Terrestrial > Soil > Wetlands > Peat | place: Germany: Weissenstadt | collected 2010-09-21 | reverse complement strand
GTCATCATAACAGAGTGGCCGCGGCCGCGAATATCGGTCAGGCCTGTCATCCGGGAGCGGCAAGCATGGCTTACGAAAACATCATCGTCGAAACCCGCGGCCGGGTCGGCCTCATTCGGCTCAATCGCCCGCAGGCGCTCAACGCGCTCAACCGCGCGCTGATGGGCGAGCTCGGCCAGGCCATTGCCGCGTTCGAGGCCGACACCAACATCGGCTGCATGGTCATCACTGGCTCGGAAAAAGCTTTCGCGGCCGGCGCGGATATCAAGGAAATGGCGGATAAGGATTTCGCCGAGGCCTTCTTCGGCGATTTCTGCGCGGACTGGCATCAGGCGGCGGCAGCGCGCAAGCCGGTCGTCGCCGCGGTTGCGGGTTTTGCGCTGGGCGGCGGCTGCGAGCTGGCCATGCAATGTGATCTCATCATCGCCGCCGACAACGCCAAATTCGGCCAGCCGGAGATCAAGCTCGGCATCATTCCCGGCATCGGTGGCACGCAGCGGCTGACGCATGCGGTCGGCAAGGCCAAGGCCATGGACCTCATCCTCACCGGCCGGATGATGGATGCCGCGGAGGCCGAGCGCGCGGGCCTGGTGGCGCGTGTCGTGCCGGCGGCGAGCCTGCTCGACGAGGCGATGAAAGTTGCCGAGACCATCGCCTCGATGTCGCTGCCATCGGTGCTGGCGGCGAAGGAGGCGGTCAATCGCGCCTTCGAGACGTCGCAGGCCGAAGGCATCCGCTTCGAGCGGCGGATTTTTCATTCGCTGTTCGCCACCGCCGACCAGGGCGAAGGCATGCACGCCTTCATCGACAAGCGGCCGCCGAAGTTTCAGAACAAATGACGACATTTGTCGTCATTCCGGGGCCGAGCGAAGCGAGGAACCCGGGATCCATAATCACAATCCTTGAAGAACTGTTCGGATGTTCGTCGTTTGCCTGACATGCAGGGGTTATGGATTCCGGGCCCGCGGGCTTCGCCCGTGTCCCGGAATGACGGCAATTATTTCCGCACGCAGATCACGCGCACGACCGATTGGTCGATTGGGGTATTGCCGCTCGCAATGGCGATGTTCTGCGTCTGCAAAAATGCGCGCAGCGTTTCGACCGGAAGCAGCGTCGCCTGACTGACGGCGCCCGCGCCGGCGACTGCGGTTGAACTTAAATCCACCATGCCGACAAAAAGGCCTTGCGCATCGACCGCCGCCGCGCCGGAGAAGCCGAGCTTTGGCGCTGGGTCGAGATTTTGCGCGCTCCGATGCGCCAGCGCGCGGGTGACTGCGCCGCCGCCGGCCTGGGCCAGCGGATCGGCGACGCCGACAAGGGTGAGATCGTCGCCCGCGCCGCTGTCGCCGGCGAGCGCCACGGGCAAAAGGTCTTGCGCGCCGTAGACGCGCAGCAGCGCGACATCGCTGGCCTTGTCCGCGGCGATGCGTTCGGCATGGCCGAAGCCCGGGATCGTGATGGTCTGGCAGCCGTCGGCGATTTGCGCCGTCGTGACCAGATGACCTTGGCCCGACACCACGATGGCGGTGCCGTATTCAACGCTGCGCCGCAACCCCGGCGGCGGCGCGGCGCTCGGATCGGGAAAGCCCTGGTAGCTATTGGCCATTGCCGCGGCGATCGGCGCCATGACGCCTTCGGTGGCGCGATCGAACAGAATGGTGACGCCGCGCAGCTCGCTGCCGCTCGACTGCACGCGGACGATGAATCGTTTCAGGCCCTGCATTCCCGACATGACGAAGGAGTCGGGCGCGAGCGTCGAATGCTCGACGATGCGACGGCGCACTTTCTTTTCGTCGTCGAACAGCGCCGCCAGCGCGCCCTCGTGCAGGCGAAATGTCTCGATGTCGATCTGACCCTGTCGCGACGTCCAGCGGCTGCCCATGCGGGCCAGCGCGGTTTTGGGCACCAGCGCACTGGGCAGGCCGAGCCGCGCGCCCGTGACCAGGTCATCGATGATGCGCCATCCCGCCGCTTCCAGCGCGCCCTGCGACGGCGGACCGATAGTGTCGACCGCGGAATCGGGATCGTCCGATGCCGGCTTTGCGGCGACGGCACTCTTTTTTGCGGTGGTTTTCTCGGCCGCTTTTGCGGCCGTCTTCGCCGCCGCGTCCAAAGCCACTCCCGGTAGCGCCAGCACCAGCAGGCCGACGACGATGCTCGCGATCTTCATGACTGTCGCACCCCACGCGCTTATTCAGCCTAGCGCAATGGCGCGGCGGCGCAATGTGACTGAATGGATCGATACACCTGATCGGGTGGCGGCCTTGATCGCTTGGATGCTGGTTGTTCGCATTGATGATCTTGTCAAGGACGGCGCGAAGCGCCGCCGCCTCCGACGGTCTACGATCCTTGACAAGATCATCAATGCGAACAGAGTGCTGTCCAAGAGATCAAGGCCGCTTTCTGGGCCTTAAGACAAATTAAATCCCACACCGAGCCGGTCGTCCGTTCCGCCATTCCGGTCTATGCTGATCCCATGCTGAGCGCGGAAGAGCTTGAACGTTACGCACGCCACATCGTGCTGCGCGAGGTGGGCGGGCCGGGACAGGCCGCGCTCGGCCGGGCCCGCGTTCTGGTGATCGGCGCCGGCGGGCTTGGCGCGCCGGCCCTGATGTATCTCGCCGCCGCCGGCGTCGGCACGCTGGGCGTGATCGACGACGATGTGGTTTCGCTGTCGAACCTGCAACGGCAGATCATCCATGCCACGCCCGATGTCGGCCGGCCCAAGGTCGACACCGCCAAGGAGGAGATCCAGCGGCTCAATCCCCACGTCGCCGTTGAGCCGCACGGCGTCCGGCTGACCGCGCAGAACGCGCTCGATCTGATCGGACGTTATGACATTGTCGCTGACGGCTCCGATAATTTCGCCACCCGCTATCTGGTCGCCGACGCCTGCTATTTCGCCAAGAAGCCGCTGGTCACCGCGGCGCTCGGCACTTTCGACGGTACGCTGACCACGATCCGCGCTCATGAGCGCGGCGCCGGCGGCAAGCCTAATCCGACCTATCGCTGCCTGTTTCCGGAGCCGCCGCCGCCCGGCACCGTTCCCGCCTGCGCCGAGGCCGGCGTTCTCGGCGCGCTCGCCGGCGTCGTCGGCTCGATGATGGCGCTGGAAGTGATCCGCGAGATCGTCGGCTTCGGCGAGGGGTTGGTCGGGCGCCTCGTGATGCTCGACGCCCGCGCCATGCGCTTCGAGACGCTGCGCTATGCTTGGGATCCGGCCAATCCGCTCACCGGCGAAGCGCCGACGATCCACAATCTTTCAGCGCATATTTGAGGAAGAACTTTTATTTCGTCCAGATCGCCTGAATGGTCGAGCCCTTCATCACCGACCATTTGTTGGCGCCGGCATTCACCAGCGTGAAGCAATTGGCCATGGTGGCGCCGCCCCAGGTGGTGCAGAAACCGTCCTTCGACAGCTTCCAGGTGCCTTCGCCTTTGTTACCTCCGCCGATCGGCTCGCGCTTCATCTTGCCGTCCGCCATGAATGTCATCTTGTATTTGATGTTCGACAGCGTCGACGCGGTGAACGGCTGGCCGTTGAAGAACGTGGTCTGGATTTCGCTCGGCGGCAGCCTTGCCGGTTGCGCGGCGGCAACTGTCGTCGTCAGCAGGACGGCGCAAGCCGCAACTGTGCAGCCTCGTCGAAAATCCGCGTGCATCGTAAGCCCCCAAGAATCCGATTCACGGCCGCCATGATAATGAATTGCGGCCGCTACGTCCGCTGAAAAAAATTTCACCGGTTCTGGCCGTGATAGACGCTGTTCGGCCGCATGTCGGTGGCCGAGGCCACGCGGTTTGTCATGTTGAAGAAGCCGGCGATGGCGGCGATGTCCCAGATATCGCGGTCGCTGAAGCCGGCGTGGCGCAGCGCGGCGCGGTCATCTTCCTCGACGCGCCACGATTCGGCGGTGAGTTTTGCGGCAAAGTCGAGCATGGCGCGCTCGCGCTTGGACAACCGCGCCGCGCGAAAATTAATCGCCATCAATTCGCCCAGCACCGGATCGCCGGACAGTTGCCGCACCGCGGCGCCATGGGCGACCAGGCAGTAGTAGCAGCGGTTGTGCGACGATACCGCGACCGCGATCATCTCGCGCTCGAGCTTGCTCAAGCCCGACGGCGCCAGCATCAGGTCGTTGTACATGGCGACGAAGGCCGAGAGCTTGGCCATGTCAAAACCATAGGCCTTGAGCACGTTGGGGACGAAGCCGAGCTTTTCCTCGCATTTGGCGAAATAGGCCGCCATGTCCGGCGACAGCGGCTCAGGCTCGAGCGTCAGCGCCGTGATCTTGGTGTCGTCGCCGGCCGCCGCACTGGGGCGCGGCTTGGCCTTGGCTTTGGCCTGGCCGGCTTTGCTGCTCTGCTTGGCCATGGTCTTCCCCCTGTCAAAGTCCGTTACCGCACGCCATCTCTGCAATGGCTACGATGGCAGACGCGTATTGTGCGAGTATTATCGTAGTGGACCGCGCTGACCAGCCGGGACGGGAGCATGAACGTCCAGGATTTTCCTCACCCGACCGATGACGGCGCCGGCCAGGCGCTCATCGCCGCCGCCGGCGCCGCCCTGGCAAAGCGCAGAAGCGATATTCCCGGCACCTTCCTTGCCGAATTGCTCGGCTCCGCGGTGCCCGACGATTTGCAACGCCACGGGCCCGATGAGCTTGCCGCCATCGCCGAGCGGTCGTGGTCGCTGTTTGCGGAACGCAAGGCCGGCGTGCCCAAGATCGGCTTCGAGCCGGCGCCCGTGACGCGCACCGTCTCAGTGCTCGACATCATCAACGACGACATGCCGTTCCTGCTCGATTCGGTCGTCGGCGAGCTCAATCAACGCGGCCTCGACATCCGCCTTTTGGTCCATCCGGTGTTCGCCGTGGAGCGCGACGCGGCGGGAACGCTGACGGCCTTCAAGGGTACTGCGAAAGACGGCGGCCGGCACGAAAGCTTCATTCACATCCACATCGAAGGCGTCGCGGAGGCCGCGCGGCAAGAGATCGTGGGCGCGCTCGCAGATATGCTCGCCCAAGTGCGCGTCGCCGTGCAGGATTGGCGGCCGATGCTTGACTGCCTGCGCGCGATCATCGCCGAGTTGCGCGCCAATCCGCCGCCGCTCGATGCCGGCGAAATTGCCGAAGCCGTGCAGTTCCTGGAATGGCTGGCGGCGGACAATTTCACTTTGCTCGGCGCGCGCGATTACGTTTTCACCGGCGATGCGGCCGTGCTCGAACCGATGTTCGAGACCGGGCTCGGGCTGTTGCGCTCGGCCGACGTGCGGCCGTTGCAGCGCTGGAACCAGCCGCTCGTCATCACGCCGGAAATTCGCGCGCTCATGGAGGAGCCCCGGCTCCTTGTCATCACCAAGTCGACCTTGCGCTCGCCGGTGCACCGCCGCGTCGACATGGACTATATCGGCGTCAAGCGTTTCGACCGGCAGGGCAAGCTGGTCGGTGAATACCGCATCTGCGGCTTGTTCACCTCGACCGCCTATACGCGGTCGGTTCGCGCCATTCCCTATCTGCGGCGCAAGGCCGACGACGTCATCCGCCGCGCCGGCTTCGAAGCGTCGAGCTATTCCGCCAGGGCGCTGGTCAACGTGCTGGAGACCTATCCGCGCGACGAATTGTTTCAGATCGATGAGGACCTGCTCTATCAGTTCGCGCTGGCCATCCTTCAGCTCGGCGAGCGCCCGCGCGTGCGCGTGCTGCCGCGGCGCGACCGCTTCGACCGTTTCGTCTCGGTCCTGGTCTACATACCGCGCGAGCGCTACGACGGCCGGATCAGAGCGCTGATCGGCGATTATCTTGCCGCGGCGTTCAACGGTTTTGTCCGCGCCTTCTATCCGTTCTTCGCGGAAGGCCCGCTGGTGCGGGTGCACTTCACCATCGGTCGTTCCGAGGGCGAAGCGCCGAATCCCGATCGCGCTACGCTCGACCGCGCGGTCGAGGCCATCGTGCGCAGCTGGATCGACGGCTTGAACGAGGCGCTCGCCGCCGCCTACGAGTTGGGCAAGGCGCACGCGCTGGCGGCGCGCTACCGTGGTGCCTTCCCGATCGACTATCGCGAGGTCTATGCGCCGGCGATCGCCGTCGGCGACATTCGCGTCGTCGAACTGCTCACGCCGGAGCGGCCGCTCGGCGTCGATTTCTATCGCCAGGGCGGCGCCGGTTTGACGCATGCGGGGCTGAAGGTGTTCAGCCAAGGCCGGCCGATTTCGCTCACCGAGCGCGTGCCGGTGCTGGAAGACATGGGTTTTCGCGTCGTCGACGAGCGCACCTACCACATCAAGCCCGAGAACGCGGCGGAAGTCTGGTTCCACGACATGGAGCTCGAAAGCGCATCGGGGGAGCCGATCGACCTTGCCGCGCTCGAGCAGCGCCTCGAGGCCTGCTTCCTCGTCGTCATGGGCAAACGGGCCGAGAGCGACGGCTTTAACGCGCTGGTGCTCTTGGCCGGGCTCGGCTGGCGCGACATCGCGCTCATCCGCACCATCTCGCGCTTCCTGCGCCAGATCCGCGTGCCCTATTCACAAGGTTACATGTGGGCGACGCTGCGCAAGCATTCGGCCATCGCCGCACAAATCGTGACCCTGTTCCACGCCCGGTTCGATCCGCATCTGCCGGCGTCGGACGACGAGCGCGCGGCGCGCGAGGCCGAGATCGCTGCGGCCATCGTAACTGCATTGCAGGCGGTCGAAAGTTTGGACGAGGACCGCATCCTGCGCCACTTCGTCAATGCGGTGCAGGCGGCGATCCGCACCAATTTTTATCAGCTCGACCGCGACGGCCAGCCCAAGGATGTCATCGCCATCAAGTTTTCGAGCCGCAAGGTCGATGCCATGCCGTTGCCGCGGCCGCTGTACGAGATTTTCGTCTACTCGCCTCGCGTCGAGGCCGCGCACCTGCGCTTCGGCAAGGTGGCGCGCGGCGGCATTCGCTGGTCCGACCGGCCGCAGGATTTCCGCACCGAGATTCTGGGCCTGGTGAAGGCGCAGAACGTCAAGAACGCCGTCATCGTGCCGGTCGGCGCCAAGGGTGGCTTCGTGCCAAAATATCTGCCGGCCGGCGGCAGCCGCGAAGCCATCCAGGCGGAAGGCATCGCCACCTACAAGATCTTCATATCGACGCTGCTCGACATCACCGACAACATCCGGCCTGGCACCGCCGGCGTCGTGCCGCCGCTCGACGTCGTGCGCAAAGAGGGCGACGACCCCTATCTCGTGGTCGCCGCCGACAAGGGCACCGCGACGTTCTCCGACATCGCCAACGATATCGCCATCGCCCACGATTTCTGGCTCGGCGACGCCTTCGCCTCCGGCGGCTCCGCCGGATTCGACCACAAGAAAATCGGCATCACCGCCCGCGGCGCCTGGGAATCGGTCAAGCGCCATTTCCGCGAAATGGACGTCAACCTCGCCACCACGCCGTTCACGGTGGTCGGCGTAGGCGACATGTCGGGCGACGTGTTCGGCAACGGCATGTTGCGCGAGAACACCATCAAGCTCGTCGCCGCCTTCGATCACCGCGACATCTTCATCGATCCCGACCCCGATGCGGAGCGCACCTTCGCCGAACGCCAGCGCCTGTTCGACCTGCCGCGTTCGAGCTGGCAGGATTTCGACAAGACGCTGATCTCCAAGGGCGGCGGCGTCTATCCACGCTCGGCCAAGGAGATCAGGCTGTCGGCCGAGGCGCAAAAGCTCTTCGGCGTCGCCGAACGGCTGACTCCGCAAGACTTGATCCGCGCCATCCTCAAAGCGCAGGTCGACCTGATCTTCTTCGGCGGCATCGGCACCTATGTCCGCGCCGCCGAGGAAAGTGACGAGGCGGTCGGCGACCGCGCCAACGACGCAGTCCGTGTCGCCGGCAAAGATCTGCGCTGCAAGGTGATCGGCGAGGGCGCCAATCTCGGCATGACACAGCGCGGCCGCATCGAGGCGGCGCTGCGCGGCATCCGGCTCAACACCGACGCCATCGACAATTCGGCCGGCGTCAACACGTCCGACATGGAGGTCAATCTCAAGATCGCGCTGAGCATTCCGCTGCGCGACGGCCGGCTGACCATGGATGGGCGCAACGCGCTGCTTGCCGAAATGACCGACGACGTCGCAGGCCTCGTGCTGCGCAATAATTATCTGCAGCCGCTGGCGCTGTCGCTCGCCGAGCGACGCGGCATGGAGGCTTTCGGCTTCCAGCAGCGCCTGATCCAGACGCTCGAGAAGCGCGGCCACTTGGACCGCGCGGTCGAATATTTGCCCGACGACGCCCAGCTCGCCGAGCGGCGCCGCCGCGCGGAACCGTTCACCCGGCCGGAGCTGGCGGTGCTGCTCGCCTACGCCAAGCTGGCCCTTGACGAGGACTTGTTGGAATCCACCGTGCCGGACGACCCCTATCTCGCCCGCGAGCTTAACCGCTATTTCCCAAGAGCCATTGCCGAGCGTTTCCCCGACGCGCTCGAGCACCACCGCCTGCGCCGCGAGATCATCGCCACCCAGCTCGGCAATTCGATGATCAACCGTGGCGGCCCGTCGCTGATCGTGCGCATCGCCGACCAGACCGGCGCCGCGCCGGCCGCCATCGCCACAGCTTTCGCCGCGGTGCGCGACAGCTATTGTCTGACCGCGCTCAACACCGCGATCGACGGGCTCGACAATCGCATTCCGGGAAAACTGCAGATCGAGCTTTACGCGGCAGTGCAGGATCTCTTGCTCGACCGCATCATCTGGTTCCTGCGCCATGTCGATCTGTCCAAAGGCTTGGCCGAGGTCGTTGAGCATTACCGCGGCGGCATCGCCGCCGTCGAAGCCGCGCTCGACGGCGCTCTCTCAGAGGACAGCTTGAGCGCGCGGGCGGCGCGCAAAGCCAAGCTCGTCGAGGCCGGCGTGCCGGAGGAACTTGCCGGGCATTTGGTCAATCTGCCGTCGCTGACCGCGGCGCCCGACATCGTCCTGGTCGCCGACCGCACCAGCAGGGCGATCGGCGAGGTGGCCGCGACCTATTTTGCCGCCGGCGCGTTCTTCCGGCTCGATCGCATTACCAGCGCCGCGGGCAACATTCCGATTGCCGATTATTTCGACCGGCTGGCGCTCGACCGGGCGCGGGATTCGATCGGGGATGCCGAGCGCCGGCTTGCGGCGGCCATGGCCGGCAACGGCACGGCCGGCGCTGCCGCCGTGGCGGCATGGGTTAAGCCGCGCCGCGACGAGGTCGAGCGCGTCCGGCTGGCGGTCCACGAGATCGCCAATTCCGGCCTGACGCTGTCAAAACTCGCGGTGGCCGCGAGCCTGCTTTCGGATTTGGTCAAGAATTGAAGGCCGGCAAGGACTTACCCACAGGCGCCGCAGCCTGCCATAAAAAAGAACCCCAAGCAGAGTACGCGCTTGGGGTTCTAGGTGTTGCCTCAACTTAGGCTTATTGGGCCGGGCGACAGGGTGTCGGGGGATGGGGGAGCCGCCCGGTTGGCCTAATGAGCAACAAATAGGAACGAGGCTTTCGGATGCAATGCGGATCACGGTTTAGTGTAATCCGCTGCGTCAAAACGCGCCGCTTGCAAGCAACAAGTCCATCGCCGATCGAATTTTTGCCGCGACGCAATGCATCTCAGTACTACCTCGCATACGTGACGTGCAGATGTCGCAAACCCAACGCGATTTTACTCAAATGCGCCGGCGTCAAAGAATTTCATTTTTCCGTCTGGAACCAACCGACCTTGCAGTGCTTATCGGTTTTGGGCCACGATTGGGTGATGCGTGCGCGGGCGCTCATAACCTTGAAAATGCGGACGTCGTCGGCCCAAGCGGCATGGCAATGATTGCGGTTATTACCGACTGTTGCGAGGTCACGGCATGAACGCGATCCAGTCGCTACAGCCGTTTTATACGGTGGCCGGCTTCGCCGTCGGCATGCTGGTGGGCTTGACCGGCGTCGGCGGCGGCTCGTTGATGACGCCGATCCTGATCGTGCTGTTCGGGGTTCATCCGGCGACCGCGGTCGGCACCGACCTGCTTTACGCCGCGGCGACCAAGACCGCCGGCAGCCTGGTGCATGGCTATAACCGGACCGTCGATTGGCGTGTGGTACGGCGCCTGGCCACCGGCAGCGTGCCGATGACCATCCTGACCATCTGGGCGCTGAGCTATATCAATATCAATGGCCCGGCGGCGCGCGAGCTCATCGCCGGCGTGCTGACGCTGGCGCTGTTTGCCACCGCGCTGATGCTGGTGTTTCGCGACCGGATCGTTAACCGCTATGCGGCGCGCGTCGGTGCGCTGCCGCCGCAGCGGATCGCGGCATTGACCGTGATGGTCGGCGCGATCCTCGGCGTGCTGGTGTCGGTCTCCTCGGTCGGCGCCGGCGCCATCGGCGTCACCGCCCTGATCCTGCTCTATTCGCAGCTGCCGACGGCGCGCATCGTCGGCTCCGACATCGCGCACGCAGTGCCGCTGACGCTAGCCGCCGGCATCGGCCACTGGTGGCTCGGCTCGATCAATCTCGATCTGCTGATTCCGCTATTGCTCGGATCGGTGCCGGGCATCCTGATCGGCAGCTATACCGCCGTGCGCGTACCGGAGAAGGCGCTGCGCCTTATGCTGGCGGCGACATTGGTCCTGGTGGCGACCAAAATGTCGTTCGATGTGCACGGATCGACCGCGCCGGTGGTGACGGCGACGACAAATCGCGCACATTGATTGCTTTTCAGCGCGGCTGCCCGGTATCGGGCAGGCCGTAGCGATGCAGGTCGGCGCCGTGGGCGTCGAGCCAGGTTTTGGCGCGGTCATGCTCCGGGCAAAGCCGCTGCACCAGCCGCCAGAACCGCGGCGAATGGTTCATCTCGAGGAGGTGCGCCACTTCGTGCGCCGCGAGATAGTCGAGCACATGGCTCGGCGCCAGAATGAGCCGCCACGAGAACGACAGCATGCCGGTGGTCGAGCACGAGCCCCAGCGGCTCGATTGATCGCGCACGGTGATCCGCTTGGCGGCGACGCCAAGCGCCGCGGCATATTTCAAGCTCGCGGTTTCGAGCTCGCGCTTGGCCTCGCGGCGCAGGTAATCGCCGACGCGCCGGTCGAGATGCGGGGCGTTGCCGGCGACGCATAGAAGCCGCTCGCCGTCACCGGCCACTTCGGCCCAGACGGTGCCGCGCATGCCGCGGCGGTGCGCGATGCGATGCGGCACGCCGCGCAACGGCACGACGACGCCGTCGGCGAACGGCAACGCTGCGGGCAGCCGCCCGAGCCGTGCCGCGATCCAGCCGCCGTGCTTTTGCGCGAACTCGCCGGCTTCCTTCAGCGTGCCGCGCGGCGGGATCGTCAAAATGACTTCGCGCGTGGTCGCCTGGATGCGCAACGTGTAACGCCGCGCCTGCCGGTGGCGGCGCAGCTGCACCAGATAAACCGACCGGTCGAAGACGATCTCGATCGTCCGCGGCTCACTCGGGCGACGATAAAGCAGCGCACGCAGCGGCATAGCGAAGCATCCGAGCATCAACCGACGCGAATACTGCCACGATTCGTCGCGGAGCGCGAAGGCCGCAGCCGGCGCGGCGATCAAGCCTGCTGCAGCGCCGCGCCGTTGTGTGCGCGCCGGCTGACCGCGCCGACGCGCGTGCCGTTCGCCATGTGGCCCATCGACAGGATGAAATCGGCGATGCGCGGCGCGATCTCGGAGCGAAAGCGTGAGCCGTTGAACACGCCATAGTGTCCAACACCCGGCTGCAGCCAGTGCGCCTGGCGATCGGCCGGGATGTTGACGCACAGCCGATGCGCCGCCTCGGTCTGGCCGACGCCGGAAATATCGTCGTGCTCGCCTTCGATGGTGAAGAGCGCGACGC
>Ga0116225_1002685_pt1 | contig 11854 bp, 10 predicted proteins | sample Sb_taG_8_FD_88968 | JGI IMG/M metagenome (GOLD analysis project Ga0116225, IMG submission 88968) | Peat soil microbial communities from Weissenstadt, Germany - Sb_50d_c_BC metaG | ecosystem: Environmental > Terrestrial > Soil > Wetlands > Peat | place: Germany: Weissenstadt | collected 2010-09-21 | reverse complement strand
CGAGAACGTAACGTCCAGGAGTTCGTGCTTGGCTCCGCGAATCACCGAGTACGTGATCACCCGCTCGTTCTTCGACGGATCCTCGGTCGTCGAGTAGTCCGCCTGCGAATCGAAATATCCTTCACGCTGCAAATCGTCGCGGATATTCCGCAGCCCCTCTTGCAGCAAATCTTCGTCCACCGCTCCTTCCTGATAAATCGGCAGCAACTTGCGCAGCTTTCCGTTGCTGAAATGCGCGCCCACCACTTGCACGCGCACGCGCGGCCCGGCCGTCACCTCCAGCGTCAGCGGAACGCGGTTCTCCTTCGCGTCGTACTCGCCACGCTTCACATTGGCCGTGGCTCCGAGATACCCTTCGGCCACGAATTTCTTTCGCAGCCGCTCGGTGGCTTTGGCGATCCGCGACGACGTCACCTCTTGCTTCGTCTTCAGCTTCGATCGGTTTAACAGATCCTTCTCGGTCAACGAGCTGTGATTCACCACCGTAATCGTCCCGATGCGCGCTCGCGGCCCCGGCGTGATCCGCACATTCACGTCCATCTGCTGCGTTTCTTTGTGCGGCTCGAGCGCGTACCCGACGTGCGATTGATAGAGCCCCTCGTCGTGCAGCGAATCGTCCAGTCGCTTGATTCCTTCCGCCAGCACGCTTTCGCGGAACGGCTCGCCGAGCGGCATTCGCAACGCCGCCAGCGCGCTCGCCTCCGTCGGCGGCTCTTTCAAGCCCTCAATGCGCAGCACGTTGTTGAACAGATTTTTCTCCACCACGAAATCAATCCGCAGCCCGTCCGCCGCCGGCGTCGCGTCCGTGCGGATCTGCGCATACCGCCCGGTAGCGTAAAGCGCCTTCAGGCTCGTCCGCTCCGCCTCCATCTCGAACGGCTTCCCAACTTCGAGCGGCATCACCGGCAATTGATCCGAAAGCACGTAACCGGTAGCGTCCACAATCCGGATTTCCGCCACGCGCTTGCCCTCGACGGCCGCCTCGCCGGCCTGCCCCCGCGCGCACACGACCGCGAATAGGCACACCACCGCGCCCAGCGCCGCGCGCGCTGCGAATCCCGCCGCCGCACGCACCACGCTCCGATTATTTTGCCTATGAATGATTGTTGAGCTCCGCGCCGCGCCCGCCGCCAAGTCCGAATATGTTGAGACGAGCGGCTAGTATAGCCGTGTTGCCCCGTCGATTTGAATTGGCGCTATGATGGATGAGTCCTGATGTTGAGAATCCCCGCATTTTGGTGGGAGCCCCCGCATACATGCGGGGGAGGAGCGCTTCAGCGCTCCGAAAAGGCGACCGCTTTTAACGCTGCGCTTTAGCGCTGGGCCCTGATCTACGTAATTGCCGATCGATGCCTCGCGCGCGCAAAACTTAAATTAACCCATGGACGCCCACCAAAAAAATCGCTACTCCCGCCAAATCCTCTTCGCCGGCATCGGAGAAGCGGGACAACAGAAACTGCTCGACTCCTCCGCCGTCCTGGTTGGCTGCGGCGCCATAGGCACCGCCGTAGCTAATCTCCTAATCCGCGCCGGCCTAGGCTCCCTACGAATCATCGACCGCGATTTCGTCGAGCCCTCCAATCTCCAGCGCCAAACTCTCTTCGAAGAATCCGACGCCCAGGAAAATCTCCCCAAAGCTGTAGCCGCCGAGCGCCGCCTACGCGCCATAAATTCCGCCGCGAAAATCGAAGCCGTAGTAGCCGATCTAACCCCGCAAAACGCCCGCGCCCTCCTCGAAAATTTTCCCGTAATCCTGGACGGCACCGACAATTTCGAAACGCGCCTACTAATCAACGACGCCTCGATCGCCCTAAACATCCCCTGGATCTACGCCGCAGCCGTAGCCAGCAGCGGCGTCACAATGACAATCCTCCCAGGCGAAACGCCCTGCCTAGCCTGTCTCGTCGAATCAAACGAGCCAGCCACCGAAGCCGCGCCGCGCATGGAAGAAACCTGCGACACCGCCGGCATCCTCAACGCCGCCATCCATGCCATCGCCGCCATCGAATCCACCGAAGCCATCAAACTCCTAATCGGCCAGCGCCACGCCTTGCACCAACGCCTAATCTCCGTAGACGTCTGGACCAATCAAAATCGCTCCATCCGCGTAGCGCGCAACCCAAACTGCCGCGCCTGCGCCCAAAAGAATTTCCGCTATCTAGAAGGCGCCGCCCAACCGCACATTACTCTCTGCGGCCGCGATAGCGTCCAAATCCACGAGCGCGCCCGAAATCTCGATCTCGCCGCGTTACATCAAGCCGTAGCCAAAACCGCCACCGATGTTCGCGGAAATAATTATCTCCTCCGCTTCCGAGTAAATTCCTACGACCTAACGGTCTTCCCCGATGGCCGCGCCATAATCAAAGGCACCCGCGACCCAGCAATTGCCCGCACCTTATACGCCCGCTACATAGGGTAGCGCCGGCGTCCCCGCCGGCATCCGACGAGCGAACCCGAACAATACACGCACAATCACGCGCGGAAAATAATCACAGCCAAGTCCGTCTTCATCATTTCCTGTGAAATCACCGCCGGCAGAACGCCGGCGTCCCCGCGCAATCTCGCCCTACGCAAATCTCTTCATCGCTGCCTGCCGCATAGCCGACCGATCCATATTCTCCCGCGTATTCATCAAAGTCAGCAAAGTACTCAAAATCCGCGCCTTCATTTCATCGGTCATCGGGAATCCGCTCATGGCCACTTTCACCACGCGCTCCCCGCGGTCCGCAATCTGCTTGAATAGCTCCACCTGCCGCTCGTGCACCGTCCGCCCCAACGCCGTCTCCCGCCGGATCGCCGCGCATTCCTCATCGATGTGCAGCGTGTAATGCAGCAAGCACATGCGCACCTCGACCAGCCCCGCCGGCATCGGCGCCTTGCATCCCTTCGAGCTGCAATTCACTTGTTGGCCGAGCATAATTTGTCTGTTCCAACCTGTAACATCCTATCGGCATAAAATCCACAAGCCTGAACCCACCCGCTATCAATGCGTTACGTCCCAGATGGCGGTTAGCGCAGTTCAACGGGTCTAAATGCTTTGGATGTCGAGCTGTGGAAAGGCCGCTCGATAGAGACCCTCGTCGAGCGTTAGGAATCTACAATCACGTTTTAGGGCATGGGCGCCAATCACGAAATCGGCCAGGATCCGGCGCGGTCCAGCATCCCGATTCCTACGCCTCCGCACGCCGTAGGCCTGAAACGCCCGGCCGGCCGTGCGCCATATCGATTCATCAAGGTTCCAATCCACCGAGATGCTGGTGTCATGCAAGAAACCGTCAAGGAAGGCCTCGCTTCGTCGCGGGACAGCCATCAATTCCGCGAACACTGGCGCGGAGATGACCAGCCTTCCGCGGCCGAGCGCCGCATAAAGCGCCGAATTCGCGACGGAACTAAGCAACTCATTCGGATCCCACAGCGCGACGATGACATTTGTGTCGATCGCCGTCGTCATCGCCCACGCATCTCTCGGATTTTGCGCAGAATCGCTTTTCTTCCGGAAGGCCATCCTGGAATGCCGATTCCCCGGTACTTGGCAAACGGGCTCTTGTCTCGAACGGGCCGGACACGCATCGCCGCACCGTCTTCCTCAAAAATCAGCTTGTCGCCCGGTCCAACTCCCAGGGCGCGGCGGATCTCACGCGGCACGGTGATTTGGCCCTTGCTCGTGATCTTGGCTTGTTTCTTGAGGGCTTTTCTCATTTCCTTACTCTAGCATAAGCCTCCTTACATCTGTCTCGCCGATTCTCAGTGGCTTCCAAACGTCGTTCCGTCCGCAGCACTCCCTCTGGCCGTAACTCTCTCGCGTCTCTCCCCCAGCCCCGCCTCGCCCTCTCGTTATACTGAACAAGGGCGGATTCTGCTTTCGCTTCCCACAGGGCATCCGCCAGCGCTAACGAACTCGCCGCCCTAGCCGCGTGCATACAGGGAGAGCTGCATCTAACTCCGATGCGATTGAGCGTCATAGTCTGCACCTGGAATCGCCGCGAGCAGCTCAAAGCCGCGCTCGCCAGCATCGCCGCGTCCCAACTCCCGCCCGGCGTCGACTGGGAAGTCCTCATCATCGACAACAATTCCACCGACGGCACTCCCGCCACCTGCGAAGAATTCCTCCGCAGCCATCCCGGCCGCTTCCGCTACATCCAGGAACCCCGCCCGGGGAAATCCTTCGCCCTCAACACCGGCATCGAAAATTCCCAGGGCGATATCCTGGCATTCACCGATGACGACGTCGAAGTCTCCCCGCAATGGCTAGCCGAAATCCTCCGCACCATCGACGCCTGGAATTGCGCCGGCGTCGCCGGAAGAATCATCGCCACCTGGGCCCATCCCAAGCCGCGGTGGTTCTCCGACTCCGGCCCCTACAGCCTCATGGCCGTAATCGTCAGCTACGAATTCGGCGACACCGCGCACGAAACCACCGTCCCGCCCTTCGGCGCCAATCTAGCCTTCAAGCGCGAAGTCTTCGCCCGTTACGGCCTCTATCGCACCGATATCGGCCCCATCCTCGAGAAAAAGGTAGGCGGCGAAGACACCGAATTCTGCCGCCGCGTTTTCTCCGGCGGCGATAAACTCGTTTACGCCCCCCAAGCCATCGTCTATCACCCGGTAGACGAAGCCCGCCTCACCAAGAAATACTTCCAAGCCTGGTATCACGCCTTCGGCCAAGCCATCACCCGCGCCGCCGGCGTGCAACCCGAAATGCCGACTTTCGCCAACGCCCCGCGTTACCTCTACCGCAAACTAGCCGCCAGCACGATTCAATGGCTGGTAAGCACCGATCCCAAGCGCCGCTTCTACCACAAACTCCAAGTCCGCCAATTAGCCGGCGAAATCAAAGAATCCCGCCAACTACGCAAACAAATGTAGCTCAGGTGTTCACACCTGAGCCTTTCGCGGTCGCCGTTCGGCCCCGCCGTTCGCCTTTTGTAGGGGAGGGCCGGGCTAGCCCTCCCATGCGCGGCCGCCGCGCCTCACCGCGTCCGCGGCAAGCATTTCGGCCCCGCCTTTTGCCTCGCCATCCTCCCTGCGCCGTCATCCTGAAGACCCCGACGCACTCGGGGCACGCCCTGAAGGATCTGCACTGCCGTCTCTGCGGTTTCGCTCCCCATCTTCCAGCCTCAGGCCTTGTCAGGGCACGACTTCAGTCGTGCCGCAAGCCCCGCCAAATCATCCCGGCTTCAGCCGCTGCGGGAAGGATCCCTCTTTCCTGTCTTCGTTATTTTCCCCCGACGAGAAATCCGCCCCCCCGCCCCCCGTCCCACCCCCCACCCTCCCACACCACCACGCCCCCGCCCCGCCATCAAATCCCCGCCGCATCGTCCCGAAACCCATCCCAACCACGACAGCACGTAGTTGTCCTATGAATCATCCGTAGAAATACGGAGCGCGACGTCGAGAAACCCGCCGTCATGTCACCAGTGTCGGACGACAACTGTGACGACCAATCATTACCGTCTGCGTGATACATCCTAGTCAACTCTACTAGTGGTATTATGCGCGCGGCATGCGATTTTACGTCGCGGTCACGGACGCTGACTGGTTTAATTACCTCTCCACCAGCGGTCCTCACGATGAGGTGAACTTCTGGCAGCCGAGCGCTGGCCGGCAGTTCCGCTCGCTGAGTCCGGGCGAGCCATTTCTTTTCAAGCTGCACAGTCCGAAAAACTTCATTGTGGGTGGAGGTTTTTTCCTCCGTTTTACAATCCTGCCAGAGAGCTTTGCGTGGGACGCGTTTGGAACCAAGAACGGCGCAGCGACCGAGCAAGAAATGCGGGTTCGAATCGCCCGCTACCGTAAGGTCTCGCCGAGTCCGGTCGAGGACTACGAAATTGGGTGCATATTGTTGCAGTCGCCTTTTTTCCTTCGCGAAGACGACTGGGTTCCCGCATCGGATTGGAAGCCCAATATTGTGCAAGGGCGAAGCTATGACACCACCGATGGCCACGACATGTGGCTTTGGCAGCAAGTTGAGGATCGTCTTCGCTCCGATGCGGTTGCGCTGCCGGCGGGCGGGGTGGGACATGAAGAACCCGGCCGAATCGGATCGCTGCAGCTTGTTTGGCCCCGGCTTGGGCAGGGTTCATTCCGAGTGGTGGTGACGGACGCTTACAAAAGGCGGTGTGCGTTTACTAACTCGCCCGTCTTGGATGTACTCGACGCTGCGCATATTCGGCCCTACACGATGGATGGGCCACACGAGGTGAAAAATGGAATCTTGTTGCGGCGAGACGTTCACACCCTCTTTGATCGTGGCTACATTACGGTGACGCCCGATCACAGAATCGAAGTGAGCCATCTGATTCAGGAGAGGTTCAAGAACGGCCACGAATACTACTCACAGCATGGGAATCGAATTGCCTTGCCTGAAGATCCTTCAATGTGGCCGTCGAAAAACTTTCTCATCTGGCACAATGAGAACGTCTATCTGAGTTGACCACCGCGCGCGCCCTTCCGATTGATTAGCCAGCTAACGCGCAGAGGTCGACAGCCCGCAAATTCATCGTTAGGTCGCGGACGCCAGGTGCATCCCACACATCATCGCGGAGAAGAAACCTATGGCTGTTAGTGTGTTTAACATAAAGATGATCGCTCGACTATCAAGGAGCGTGGAATGATCGCCGCTCGCGTGACGCTGTAATCTTCTGCAAATAGTACGCCTGCGAGAAAATCGAAGTGACAAGCACCGAGATCTCGGATTGCTGACAGCTGACGAGATTTGTTCTGTCGCGTGATGCGGCGTCCTTTAATCTGGTACCGATTACCCTCAGAGTCGACTGCGTCTACATGAGCGCTTGAGTTTCCCGTCCGATTCCATCCAAAGGCAATATAAAACATGCACTCGGATAAATCGCCTGTTGGATTATTCGAGCTTCGCGTTAGCATACGCTCCCGAAGCTCATCGGAGACGCGCGCATAAAGGGCTAGTAACTCCATTGGCGTCAAGCTAGACAGATCAATCGAGTTGGCCATCTGTAGAGGATTTTACGCTGACTTTCCCCCTTGCGTATTAGGGGCTGGTGCTGCCACAAAACGTACTACGTATTAATACGGATGACGGACTCGACACTTTTGTGCTAGCGTCGTTTGGTTTTGCTTATGGAGGATGCGCTTCGAATTCGACGCTGTGGTTGGGTGCTTTGCGCTTGCGACGGGCCTTGCTGTCTCGATCGCGAAGCTTCGGGGCGGGACCAGCATCGATTCCCCCCTCGCGAGGAGCGAGATTCTAATCGAGACACGAAACGATTAGAAACGCGCGCAAGTTGAACAAAACAAAAGGCCGAGGTGGAGTCTAATCGAGACAAAAACGCGCTTTTTTGTAGGGGGGCGGGTTCACACGCCCCCGGGTTGGCCGTGGGTTTTGGTTCGGCGTTGGCCTTCCTGGCTTAGGTGTTGGAGCGAAGTTTCTTCCCTCCGGAATTCGCCGCGCAATTTAGTAAAAATTTGAAGGAAAGGAGCGAAACGAGACCATCGCAAAATGTTTCGGTTAGAAAAAATTTTGCCGCTTGTTTTCAATGGCTTACAGAAATTTTAATTGAACCCTTGTTTCGGTTAGACGTACCGCAGCAGCGAATAACGGGCGAACAATTCGGGCCTGACGTGGCTGGCCCGTCGCGATTGCATCGTAGGAGGGCGGGCCAAGCGGTGCGCGATCAATGAACAATCAACGCCCCCGGGTTGGCCTTGGGTTTCGGTTTGTGATTGACGCGTGCCGCAAACCCTCCACGGACAAACGCGCTGGAGGCGGAAGAATTTGCTCGGTCTTGAAGGGCTGTACTAGGCCCATCGGGGCCGTCGGTAACGCTTGTAAATGATTGATTGTACGTCCTTTGCTGGCGTCGGGATTGGCTGGCACGCGCCGTGCACTACTCAGTGCGTGAGAGGCGGGCGACGGAGGTTGGCCATGAACAGGCGAACGGCGAGTCACGACGTGCAACGGCAAGACGGCGTTGATGAGCAGCGCAGGGTTTTTCGCAACGAGAATGTTGGCGAGCCCGAAGAGTACAACTTCGACGATGCCGGCGAGCCGGAAGAGTACGACTTCGACGACGGGCGGCCGACCGAAGCCTGGCGGCTTTTGGCGGATCAGTTGGCGCCGCGCATCGATCGGTTGGGTGGGCTCGTCGAGGGCTTGCGGTCCGCGCCTTACTACGTTTGGCTGGCGGACCAGGTTCACCTTTGCGACGCGGCCGGCGATCTGCGAGTGAAGGTGGAAGCGCTGAAGTGGATGTTTCGCATCGCGAAGCATATGACGGGCGACGCGCGGATCATGGTGATGGCGACGGTGAGCAAGTCGGTGGATGATTTGGAGGTTGCGGTAGAGGCGCAGATGCGCGTCAACGAGGTGAAGGTCGCGGCGTGAGGTTTGGTAGCGCCGGCGTCCCTGCCGGCTCTTTTCTTGGCTCCGCCGCGCGTGATGCGAGCCATTCAAGGACGCTGTTTTCGTAAGATGACGGCAGGGACGTCCCGCAGCAGCATCCGGTGCAAGCCGGCGCTACTTTTTGACGCGCATTGTGGGCGTCAGAGGAGTTTTGTGATTTAGGGCTGCGGCTTCGGCGATTAGGTGGCGTAGATTTGGATCGCGGAGCTGTTGCGCGTCGCGCAGCTTTACGTGGCGAAGATTTTTCCCGGTTCCTTCGAGCAGACCTGTTGAATCCGTCAGAGAAGTTCCTCGCGTGAAACCAAACGTCACGTGATTTTTTCCGATCATCAGAAAAGCTAGCGGGCCGTTTTGATCGAACGTGGGAATGCCCCACGGATTGATTGTTTCGCGCGAGGCTGGGAGAGTTTTTTTCACCAGGCGGCGCAGCTCGGTGGCGAGTTGCTTGAGTGCGGCGTTTTTGCGCTGGACGTAGGTGTCGATGATCTTTGCGGCTTCGGGGCCTTCGACGGCGCGGGAGGAGGATTTTTTTGCGGCGGGCTTTTTGGGCATGCGGGATTGTACCGCAGAGACGCAGAGGGCGCGGAGAAAGGAGGAGAAGAGAGAGGAAGAGAGAGGAAGAGAGATGAATGATTGTGGGTCTTCCGCGGGCGCTTGCCGTGTATTTTTGGTTTTGGGTCGTCGGATGCCGGCGGGGACGCCGGCGCTACTTGTAGCCTGGCGGCGGCTTGAAGGGGCCGGTTTCTTGGGAGAGGAGGTCGGCGAATTTTATTGGCGTGGCGTCTTCCCAGAACGGACCCATGATTTGGATGCCTGCTGGCAGGCCATCGGGAGTCAGGTCGATGGGAGCAGTTGTCGCGGGGCAGCCGGTGAGAGTGGCGGTGGCGATCCAGGCGAATAGATCGAGGTAGTGGCGCGGGCCGGCGGAAGTGGCGATGAGACGCTGCTCTTGCGGTTCGCTGTGATCGTGAGGGAAGGCGGGAGTGAAGGCAGTGGGCGAGAGGAAGACGTCTACGTCGTTGAAATAATTTTGCCACTGGGCGCGGAAGCCGAGGCGCCGGAAATTTTGGCGTTGCCAATCGGCGAAGGGCGCCATGCCGGGAAGAGGCGGGGAGTTGGGATCGGCGGCGGCGGCTTTGCGCTGGGCTTCCTGTTGCTCGGGCGGCGTGACGCTGAATAAAAACGCGAACAAGAGAAACTTGTAGGTGTCGAGAAGATTTTGGATTTGGAAGCCGGCGGGCCAGCCGGGCTTGAGTTGCGCGCCGGCGCGATCGAGAGCGGAGATTGTTTTTTCGAGCAGGGATTTCATTTCCGGCGTGGGCGGAGCGATGGGATCGTCAATGACGTAGCCTACGCGGAAATTTTTTAGGCTGGTAGCGCGCGGGGCGGGGAGTTCCCACTTCCAGGCTTTGGCGTCGTAATTCGCGGGGCCGCCGAGAATTTTCAGCGCGGCATTGAGATCGGCGGCGCTGCGGGCCATGGGTCCGGCGACGGCTAGCAAAGTATCGAAGCCGGGATTGTCGCGCACGCCGGCGGGAACTTGGCCTTGCGCGCTGACGAGATTGAGAGTGGGTTTGTGGCCGTAGAGGCCGCAGAAATGCGACGGGACGCGGATCGAGCCGCCGATGTCGCTGCCGACGCTGAGATAGCCGAGGCCTGCGGCGAGCGCCGCTGCCGAGCCGCCGGAAGAGCCGCCAGGAGTACGTTTCAAATCCCAGGGATTATTTGTGGCGCCGTAAATCGGATTGTAGGACTGCCAGTCGGCCAGGTTTACCGGGACGTTTGTGGCGCCGAGCAGAATCGCGCCTGCATTGCGGAGACGCGCCACGGCTTCGGAGTCTGCGGGGGCTTTGATGTCTTTGAAGGCGGGAATGCCCCAGGTGTCGGGATGGCCTGCTACGCCGAAGCTTTCTTTTACGTTGAAGGGGACGCCGTGGAAGACGCCTAGCGATTTGCCGCTCGCTTGGGCTTCGTCGGCTTTTTTGGCTTGGGTTAGGGCTTCGTCGCGCGTTTGGTAAACGAAGGCGTTGAGCTGGGGATTGAATTTGTCGATGCGGGCGAAGGCGCGCTGGGTGAGTTCGAGAGAGGAGATTTGTTTTTTGCGGATGGCTTCGGCGGCTTGGAGGGCTGAGGCGAAATCTAGATCGAGCGCTGCGGCCGGGATTGGCGACGACATCAGATTGACACCTCGAGGTATCGCGCTGGCGGCGAGGGCCAGCGAGGACTTGGCTAGGAATTCGCGGCGATTCATGGGGCGGAATCGTAGAACGTGCTGGAGATGAGTGCAAGGGAGATTGGTGGACGGGAAGAGAAAGAAGAGGCTACCGCAGAGGCGCAGAGGACGCGGAGATTCGGAGGAGAGCTTCCCCTTGACTATTGACAGGAGTTGGGGTGATAGTTGTCAATCGTTTAGGGGAGGGGAAATTTGGGGAAGCCTACTGATCTTTTGCAGGGGACTGTGGACCTTTTGATTTTGAAGACTGTGGCGCTCGAGCCTTGCCATGGTTGGGCGATTGCGCAGCGGATACGGATGGTGTCGGGGGATGTGTTGCGCGTGAATCAGGGGGCGCTTTATCCGGCTTTGCACCGGTTGGAGCAGCAGGGATGGATTCGGGCGGAGTGGGGGGAGTCGGAAAATAACCGGCGGGCGAAATTTTATTCATTGACGCGGGCAGGGCGGAAATATTTGCAGAGGGAAGAGGCGAATTGGGAGAGGTTGTCGGCGGCGATTGGATTGGTTTTGAAGACGAGTTGAGGCGGGAGGCGGACCATGCGTTGGATCGACAAGCTGCGGCTGCGCGTTCGATCGCTGTTTCGGCGAACGGATGCAGACTCCGAGTTGAGCGACGAATTGCAGTTCCATTTGCAGCGGGAGATTGACACGAATATTGCGGCGGGGATGACTCCCGTTGAGGCGCGGCGTGCGGCGCTGGTGGAATTTGGCGGGGTGGCGCGATTGACGGAGGAATGCCGCGACGCGCGGCGGGTGAATTGGATTCAGGATTTGGGACAGGACATTGGTTATGCGTTGCGGATGTTGCGAAAGAATCCTGGATTTACGGCGGTCGCGATTCTCACGCTGGCGCTGGGGATCGGCGCGAATACGGCGATTTTCAGCGTGCTGGATGCGGTGATTCTGCGGCCGCTGCCTTATCCTGCGGCGGATCGATTGGTCTTGATTTGGACGGATTTGACAAGTGCGGGATCGTCGGATGCGCCGTTTTCCGGGCCGGATATGGCGGATGTGCGGACGCGCTCGCGATTGCTGGCAGACGTGGGCGGAATCTGGGTAGGGCGAGCGGCGATGACGGGCACGGGCGAGCCGGAGCAGGTCAGGCTGGGATTTGTTACCGATAATTTTCTGACGATCGTGGGCGTGCATCCGGCGATGGGGCGGCTATTCGTGGCGCAGGATAACGTGGAGGGCGCGGCGCCGGTGGTGATTTTGAGCGACGGGTTGTGGAGGCGGCGATTCGG